>Ga0307443_1000067_pt1 | contig 75797 bp, 76 predicted proteins | sample SalMarSW160220MG_FD_202148 | JGI IMG/M metagenome (GOLD analysis project Ga0307443, IMG submission 202148) | Salt marsh sediment microbial communities from the Plum Island Ecosystem LTER, Massachusetts, United States - SW1601-220 | ecosystem: Environmental > Aquatic > Marine > Intertidal zone >... | reverse complement strand
AAGAGATACGATGAAGGGATTGATCGAGGAAATTACCAGCTCCTTTGTAAAACAATTCCCGGGTATCCTAATAAAACCAGTCAGTATTGAAGGTGTTATTAAAACTGCTCCTGGAAAAGAAATTCTCCGTATCAAGTTCAGGATTTGGCCGGGGCGAGGTACCCCTATCGAAACTTTGTTCAAACAAGAATTGATTCAAAGATTTAAAATAGTTGATTCTTCTTATTCCGACTGGATGGTATCAGTAAATTACGAAGTAGAGAAAGCACCGCCAAGGTAATAATCTATAATGCGGTAGCTAACAATCTCTTCCAGCGGATCGCAAAAAGCCGCGCCCGCTGAAGAGTACGTTATCTTTTCCTACTTCCTATTGACAAATGCATCTAATTAGTGCATCATCATATGCATATTAATTGCATATAAAGGAGGCACAAATGAGAACAACTTTAAATATCGAGAATGAACTTATTGAAAAGGCATCAAAATTGACTGGAATAAAAGAAAAAACATCTCTGGTAAAACTCGGGCTTGAAGCACTCATAGCAAAGGAAAGCAGCAAACGACTCGCGAAATTAGGAGGAAGTGAAAAAGACTTGAAATCAATTCCGCGCAGGAGATCATTAGATGTCTGATTTCATTCTTGTAGACACATCTGTTTGGATCAAACACTTGAGGGAAAGTGACAAAAACCTCGTCCGATTACTTAAACAAGGATTAGTCGCGTGTCATCCCTTTATTATAGGTGAAATTGCCTGTGGAGGTATTAAAAACACACATGAAATCATTAACTTGCTTACTGACCTGCCATCAACAGACATCCTTGATCATTACGATATTATGGAATTTATTGAATACCGCAAAATTATGAATAAGGGTGTTGGTTATGTTGATGTTCATTTGCTTGCATCAGCACTTGTTTCAGAAACTCCTTTATGGACATCCGATAAGGCATTAAAGAAAGTTGCGAATCAATTATCCATAGGATATGAAATAAAATTCAAAAGATAACCTGCAATTTAACGCGGACTGGCCTACCGCTCGCTTCGCTCGCTATAGGTCATCCGGTTAATTGCGTCGTTATATTTTAAACGGAGGGTAAAATGGAGATAAATATGATACTTAGAATAATTAACTTTACAATACTATTTGGTGCTTATGTTTCCATTATAGTATTGGCGCTTGTCTCTTTAAGAAAGCGACGACTATCTCACAGACATACAGCATTTTGGGTGTTTGCTATTTTATTCTTCAATATATTTGGGGCAATTGCTCTTTGGATTCTGAATCCTCAGAATGAAACTACTGCTATTGGTGATGCGGGTTAAATCAATATGAAATTGACTGGTATAATGCCTACGGAATAACAACCGAAGTAAAATATAACCTGTCATTCAACGCGACAGGCTACTATATCGCCGAATCAATCTTTTAAGGTTCGCGCGATATTTAATCTTTTAAAAACATTATATTGGTGGGCATCGCCTGCCCGTTAATTCTTCGTTCGCCTGTAGGTCGATTTTGACATTCGGGAAGGTTAATATTACTTTTTTAAACAAAAATAAAAGGAGCTTACATCATGCAAAACACCATCGAGATAGAACACCTTTCCAGAGAAGATAAGCTTAGAGTAATGGAGGCTATTTGGGAAGACTTATCAAAGGAGGATGAGGAGGTAGAATCACCTAAATGGCATCAGGAAGCTCTTCAGGAAACGGAACAGCGGCTAAATTTGGGAGAGGAAAAGAAAGTTGACTGGCATACCGTGAAAAAGGGTCTCAGGGAACGATTCGAATGAAAATCAAGGTTCTTTCTTCTGCAATTGAAGATTTATATAAGGGGAGATTGTTCTACGAGAAGCAAGGAGAAGGGCTGGGAGAGTATTTCTTTGATTCTCTATTTTCCGAAATTGATTCCCTGGTACTTTATGGCGGAGTCCACATAAAGGTTTTTACCATCGCATGTTGTCCAAGAGATTTCCTTACGCCATCTATTATAAGCTTGAAGGGGAATCACGAGTTGTTGTGTATAGAGTCCTTGATTTACGTCGTGACCCCAAGAAGATCAAACAGTCATTGATTGCTGGGCGAACAAATCGGTGAAGAGAGACCGGGCTTTTCCATCGGCTTTTTCAATCGCAACTTATGTAATAACCTTTTTTAATATTTATAAGTGTCTCGGTTTGACCCGCCCGGCCCCTTACCTCCCCGTTCGCAGTAAAAAGATCTTTGACATTCGGTCTATATTTGATATTATATATGGACTGGAGGTGATGATATGAATATTACAAATGATATAAAATCAATATCTTATTTAAAATCCAGAGCAGCGGATTTATTATCCCAGATTAATAAAACCCAACGTCCCGTAATTATAACCCAAAACGGAGAACCTAGAGCCATCCTTCAAGATCCCGAGAGTTACGAAAATATGCGGAATGCTATTGGGTTACTGAAATTGATTTCTCAGGGTGAAAGCGATGTGCGAAATGGGAAAGTCAAGCCACAAGATGAAGTGTTTAAGGATATTGAGAAATCACTGAAAGAAAAATTGTAATGAAACCGAAATATAAAGTTGTATGGGCTAATGTCGCCGAGTCTGATTTAAAGGATATAATAGAGTACATTTCAATAGACAGCCCTCAAAATGCTTTAAAAATACTAAAAAAGATTAAGCAAAAAGCTTCAGAGCTCTATGCCCTTCCTGAAAGAGGCCGCATCGTTCCGGAACTAAAAGACCAAGGCATATTACAATACAGAGAAATAGTTATACCCCCATGGAGACTAATATACAGGATTACTGAACGGAAAGTGTTTGCATTATCTCTAATAGATTCTCGACGGAATGTTGAAGATATCCTGTTTAAAAGATTTGTTTTTAAATAATAAATTCCGCGAACATCTCACTGAACAAGACAGGCTATTAAATCGCCTAATCAATCTCTTATATTTTGTATCGTTTTCAATGTTAATAACCTTATGGCGGGATGCCCCGCCTGCTCGTTAGTTCGGGCGTTAGGATTTAAGATTATGATAAACAGTAAACCAAATATAATTTTCCAATTCCGTTTCGAATTGGTTGGTATTGAGCCTTTAATTTGGCGCCGTGTTCAAGTTCCATCAAGATATAGCTTTTGGGACCTCCATGTTGCGATTCAGGATTCGATGGGTTGGCTTGACTATCACCTTCATGCCTTCCGTGTGCGGATGCCACATAAAAGGAAAATTACCGAAATAGGTATTCCAGAAGATTCTTATGAAGAACCAATTGTACCGGGATGGCAGATTCAAATTACTGAATACTTTACCGAGCCTGGAAAGTTGGCACCTTATGAATATGATTTTGGTGATGGGTGGGATCATAATATTCTACTGGAAGGAATTCTTCTAAAGAAAGAAGGTACCGAATATCCCAAATGTGTTGCAGGAGAACGTGCTTGTCCACCTGAAGATTGTGGTGGAGTGCCTGGATATTATGAACTACTTAAAATAATCAGTGATCCCAACCACCCTGAATATGAAGACTATAATTCATGGTTGAAAGGACATGCCAAAAATTACTATCCATATAATCCAAATGAATTCTACCCCGATCAGGTTTATTTCTGGAACCCTAAGAAACGATGGCGAATAGCATTTTCAGAGGAGTCTTAAACGAGAAAATCCTAACATCACAATTGAGTAGGGCTTTTTAAAGCTGCGCTCGTTCCTCGCTCCGCATTAAAAAGCCCCTCATTGTGGGCGTTAAAAGCCGAATGAATTATAGTCTCATCCGTGCTATTTGGTAAAAATGGCAGTATTGCCAAATTTACCAAATGATAATTTTTGAGGAAAAATATTTAAAAGATCAAGGATCATTCACGCTGTCCGGGAAAATATAATCATCACTGAGTTCCAAAGATTTTTTGAAAATTTATTGTCCCAATTCAAGCCATTTACTCAAAATGGAAGCATTTCCAAAACGGGTAAATAGCAATATATTGAATAATATTAGGCATATATAAAAAATATAACGCTATTTAGCGAAAATGCCAATACTGGCAAATCCGCCAAATAGCATAAGATCAATACAAAACCAGCTTTTAACATGCTGCTGGTAGGGACGCGCGAAAAGACCGCGCACCCCACAGTAGCAGCGTTAAACGCTAAGAATTTTTCCTGAAAATGTGTATATTCCCGTTATTACCCACTATTCTACGCAACTAATATTAGTTGCAAATTTCGATTTAATATATTATATTACTCTCTATAAAAGGAAGGTGGATGGGGCGAAACGAAAAATTATTGGAAAGGTTAAAACAGAGACCAAAGGACTTCACTTGGGGAGAGTTGACAAACTTGTTAAAAAGTCTGGGATATATGCGAAGAAAGACTGGAAAAACGGGAGGTTCAACAAGGAGATTTGTGCACTCCACGGCTCCTACTATTACATTACATAAACCCCATCCTGACCGAATTGTAAAAAGATATGTGATCAATGATATTTTAGAACTCCTTAAAAGAGAGGGAACGATATGAAAGATATGATGGCATACAAGGGATACTATGGTTCAGTACACTATAGTGATGAAGATCAGGTATTTCACGGGAAAATTGAATTTATTCGTAGCCTCGTAAGCTATGAAGGTATGGATGTAAAAATTTTACGAATAGCTTTTGAAGAAGCTGTTGATGATTATCTGGAGTTATGTGAAAAGGAGGGTAAAGAGCCAGAAACTCCTTTCAAAGGAAGTTTTAATGTTAGAACCGGCCCCGATCTACATCGAAAAGCTGTGCTATTTGCCAAATCAAAAGGAACCAATCTGAATTCAATTATTACAGATGCTTTGGAGAAATATTTATCAACACAAGGCGTTTAACATGCCCATAACCAGATGGGCGAAAAACGCGCCCCCTGGTTATGGGCAACGTTATTGTTCATATAAATTATCAACACCGAAATAATAAGCTTCAGGTAAGCTTCAAACATATACTTTATTGGTTTGGATAATACAATCAAACAAAAAATAAAGTGGAGTTTATATAAATGAATAGATTTTAACGAAGAGTTAGACCGGTTGCGTTTAAGGTCGACCAGTTCGTTATTAGGCCGTCATGCTGTAATTGTTGTAGCCAGCATAAGTTGCATCCATGGTATTGGTTCACCGGAAGATTATAAAATGTTATACAAGCTTGTATATTAAAGGGACAATAATATGGTAAAAAACAGGATTCCTGAAAGAAATCACGGAATAACAGGGGAGGCCGAAGTAGCCGAGTATGATAGATTTCAGAAACATTTCAGGGACAAAGGCGTTTTAGAAACGGATAATACTATTAAACATGGAATTTCATACGGGACAGCACTGGAAATTGGGCCCGGCCCGGGATATCTGGGCCTTGAATGGCTTAAAAAGACAAACAATACGAAACTCACAGGGCTTGAAATAAGTGAAGACATGAAAAAACTCGCCTTAAAAAATTCGGAAGAGTATGGAATGGAAAATAGAGTAGAATATGTAATTGGCAATGCAACAAAATCTTTTCCTTTTGAGAGCGCTACGTTTGATGCGGTATTTTCATACGGCTCACTTCACGAATGGACGGATCCAATTCCTGTTTTTAATGAAATTTCAAGAGTATTAAAAACCGGTGGCAGACTTTATATAAGCGATTTAAAGCCGAACATAAATTTGTTATGAAATCACTCATGAAAATGATAACGAAATCTGCAGACATTATTATTTTAAGAGAGGGTGTGACAACGTCTATTAATGCCTCTTATTTGAGAAAAGAGATCCTTGCGATACTGAAAAAAAGCGATCTTAATAACTTCAGTGTAAGTGAGCACCCTGCCGGGCTTCCGATAAAAGGAATAATGTAACTCTCTCTTTTTGTTGTAATAGGCAGGTATAAAAACAGGAAGGGTTTTCGTTAGCACATGGTTAGTACTTTCCTTATTATCAGCCTAACACCCTTGAGTTCCTGCTACCCAGCGGCAGCTATTAGTTGGGATTTGATTGATTAGGAGAAGGTTATGGCAATCGCGGAAATAAGCGTCGTTCCGGTAGGAACAAAGACACCCTCACTGAGCAAGTACATTGCACGGGTTGTGCAGGTCCTGCAAGACCAGAGCGAGGTGAACTACGAGTTAACCCCAATGGGGACTATCATAGAAGGCGACCTTGACCATGTCATGAGAGTTTTGAGAAAAATGCACGAGAGCGCTTTTAGTGATGATGTTGCCCGGGTTGTAACCACGATAAAGATCGACGACCGTCGGGACAAGGTCTCGACAACAGACAGCAAAGTTCAATCCGTGAAAAGGAAATTAGGGAGGACAGAGAGGACAATTCAATGACAGAACATCTGGTAGTATTTCAGCCCTCTGGAAATCGAGGGAACATCCAGGAGGGCAAAACCATAATGGAGGCGGCGAGAGAGCTAGGGGTGGGAATACAGAGTATCTGTGGAGGACATCAAGCCTGCGGCAAGTGCAAAATAAAGATTCAGGATTATCATGCCTACTATGAATCCAACAAGAAGGGCAAGAAGCGAATCTCGGCGCCGACTGAAAAGGAGATAGAGCTCCTCGGTGAGGATGCAATCGCGAATGGATACCGTCTTGCGTGTGCTACCCAGGTTCTCGGCGACCTCACCATCGACGTGCCTCCCGAGACCCAGGTCAATCAGGAGGTGATTACTAAGACCGCTACGCAGAAGGCCGTTACCATCAAACCAGCGGTAAAAAAACTATACCTGGAGGTACCTCAACCCCGGCTTGGGGCCTCGCAAGGGGACTGGGAAAGGGTCTCAGAAGAACTGAAGAAGCGTTTCGGCCTCGCAGACTTATCTGTCGACCATGGGGCATTGGCTACACTGCCGAAGGCTCTCCGCGACGGTAATTGGAAAGTTACCGTTACATTGTTCATGGAGAAAAAGGTTATAAAGGTAGAATCCGGGCTAGCAGAAGCAGCCTTCGGCGTAGCCCTGGACATTGGCACTACAACGCTGGCAGGCTACCTGTGTGACCTGACCACCGGGGAAACCGTTGCCAGCGAAGCCAGGAGCAACCCCCAAATAAGCTATGGCGAGGACGTTATCTCCCGTATTACTCACACCGTGCATTCCAAAAAAGGTCTGAAGGAACTGAGAAGCTGTCTCTTTGAGTCACTAAATAAGCTTTTAAAGGACCTATCCAGTGGGGCAAACATCACTCGCAAGGATATCATTGACGCCACGATAGTAGGCAACACCGCCATGCACCATATCTTTCTCAACCTTGACCCCAGGCATCTGGGATCTTCCCCTTTCACTCCGGTTCTACAAAGTCCCATGGATATGAACGCACGGGACTTCGGCTTGGAGATATGCCCTGGAGCCAATGTACACATCCTGCCAGTGGAGGCAGGTTTCGTTGGGGCGGACAACGTAGCAGTGGTCATTGCTGAGGAGCCTTTTAAACAGGATGAAATGATGCTTGTTATCGATGTCGGAACAAACGGTGAGCTGGTTCTGGGCAACAGGGAAAAGCTTATTTCCGCTTCCTGTGCCACCGGCCCAGCCTTTGAAGGTGCCCATATCAAGTTCGGAATGAGAGCAGCCAGAGGGGCAATCGAGAGCATAAAAATCGACCCGAAGAGCTACGATGTCAGGTTCAAAGTAGTAGGAGAAAACCGCTGGAACGACCAGGATCCCCAGGTCAAAGCCACAGGAATATGCGGGTCCGGGATAATCGATGCCACAGCAGAGTTGCTACGCGCGGGAATTATAAACCCGCGAGGGGCATTCAACAAGAACATTTCAAATCCCCGGATGTTGTATAATGAGAAGGAGACCGAGTTCGTCATCGCGTGGGTGGATGAGACGGATGTGGGCCACGATATCACGGTTTGCCAGAACGATATCCGCTCGATGCAACTGGGAAAGGGGGCCTTGCTTACAGGCGCTAATCTGTTAATGAGACAAATGGGGGTAGATAGTGTGGACAAGGTGGTCCTTGCTGGTTCATTCGGACTCCACATCGACAAGCAGAACGCCCTGGATATGGGGCTATTCCCCTATGTTGATCCGGAAGTAGTATACTCCACAGGCAATGCCGCCGGGGAAGGCGCACGCCTCGCTCTCCTGAATACCGACAAGCGGCAAGAAGCGGCCGACATCGCCCGGCGGATAGAATACATAGAGCTGAGCCTCGAACCCGATTTCCAGAAGGAATTTGTACAGGCGCTGATTTTCCCCACACCGCAGGAGGTCAAATCCAGGTAGAAATGTGATACACAAAACGGCATCCGCTATGGCGGATGGCGTTTGCCTATTGTAATCTACTGTCCCTTACGAGCCATAGATAGGCCAAATGCTTTTGCGGAAACCCTGACTTAAAACGATATAAACCTTGACCCCACAGCCAAAGACGATATAATTCTCCTCGCTTTCGCGAAGAGAATGCTAGTACCTCTGGTCATAGACTCCGCCTGGCAACATAGAATTATGAGATTCGACAGCCAGGAGGCTTATCACATGTCCAAATCTACGTAAATACTCTGACAGGGCTATATTTATTTCGGAAAACGGCCCTTAAGATTTTAGATCTTTGATTATTAGAATGAAAATCAGGGGGTAACCTAATGAAAATTATAGAAATATTAAAAGAGAGGATGAGTTTCTCGTTTGAGGTTTTTCCACCAAAGACAGATAAAGGCATGGTCAGTTTAAAAGCAGCAATGAAGCACTACTATGAGTTCAAACCGGATTTCATTAGCTGTACATATGGTTCGGGTGGCAGTAACGCAGGCCGAAATGCAGAAGTCTGTGAAGTACTTAAGGCAGATGGCACCACAGAAGTCATGACTCATTTTACATGTATCGGTAACACAAAAGAAAATATAAAAAGTGAAATTCAACATTACCAGTCGATTGGAATAGAAAACATTTTGGCCATGCGAGGGGATTTACCAAAAGGCTGGAAAGGAACAAAAGGAGATTTCAGCAACGCTGATGGATTAATCAAATACATCAACACGGAATTCCCGGATTTCTGTATCGCAGCGGCTTGCTATCCGGAAAAGCACATTTTGGCACCTTCATTCTCATCTGATATTGCCCATTTACGAACTAAACAAGATAATGGAGCCAAATTCCTGGTATCGCAGTTATGCCATGATGTGGATGCTTTTACCACTTTCGTTGATAGAATAAGAAAGGCCGGAATCAATATCCCGGTCGTACTTGGTATTATGCCGGTTCTTAACAAGGATGCTATCATTCGTATGACATTGAGCAACGGCTGCTCAATCCCCCCCGAATTAGCCACAATCATTGGCAGGTACGGTGATAGCCCTGATGACTTCAAGAAGGCGGCAATCGAATATACAATAAACCAGATTTTTAGATTTATGGAGGCCGGAATTGTCGGATTACATATATATACATTGAATAAATATGAAGATGTTGAAACCATCATAACTTCTTCCGGAATCCGTCAAGGCGTTTAATTACTGAATCGGGGTCGGACCACAGTAATTATTTGAAGTTACAAATCGGTTTAATAAGAATATAAGAAACTCCCACCTTCAACGTTGATATTTTGATTGGCAGAATAAACTTATCGGATTTCATGAATTCTCTCTCATGTAGCAGTAGAAGATATTCCACATTTTCTAAAATTGATTGTTAATTTGGGTAATCTATACCGTATGATGATTTCAGCTTTGAATTTCCAGTCATAAGGAGATTACTTCTTTATAACGAAATATAATGGCAAGAAAACAGAATCGGAAAAACACCTCAATCTTTACTCAGGAGGTTGAATTATGAATTTTCAGTATATCAGTCAATAGCGCCTCAACACCGTTTCAATAATTGGCATTTCCTGTCACTCCTTTTTTTATCTTTTAGCTTGCATAACCTTAACCACAATAGGGCGCTGTAGTTTTATCCTTGACACACAAGGCTAATCTCCATATAATTCCGTCTTAAAAAAGCAATGTCTTATCATCTCATCTTATCTCATCTGTCTTCCATGTAGCGATAGGGACATCTCCGGACAGGTATATCTGGAGGAAGAATAAGAATCTCTAATTTTCGAAAAGTCGGGACTCTGGTATAAACCAATTTATGAAAATTCGGGGTGGATTGTGAAGAAGCCGAAGTTCGAGAGAGCATTTATAATTGTTGGGCTTGCGGCTGCCGCAGCAGTGATATTTATTCTTTCCTGCGCGACGATGGAGCGCGTGGTCGCCCCACCGCCCGTGATTGAGGGTGCTGAGTACATCGGGACAGAAACATGCGCTCTCTGCCACGAGAAGATCATTAAGGACTTCAAATACACGGCTCACGCACGTATTCAGATTCCGGGCGAATCGGAAGCCTGGAAGGGTCAGGGGTGCGAATCGTGTCATGGCGCCGGGAGCCTTCACTTGGAAGTAGGTGGAGGCCGCGGCAAGTTCATCGTCAATCCCGGCAGAGATCCGGAAGCTTGCTTCACCTGCCATTTTGAGAAAAAGGTGCTCTTCAGATTACAATACCATCACCCGGTCATTGAGGAAAAGATGAGTTGTATCAGTTGCCACAACCCGCACGGGGAGGACATTTACAAGCCCAAGGGTATGTTCGTGGCTCGCGTGAATGAGACCTGCAGTAAGTGTCACCAGGCCAAGGCACAACCGCACATTTTTGAGCACGAGGCCCTGCGGGACGGATGCACTATGTGCCACAACGCCCATGGTTCAATCAACGAGAAGATGCTCAACGAGCGTAACAACAATTTATGCCTGAAGTGTCATGCCCAGTTGTCTACCTCTGGCGCGGTTATGATCGGCGATTTTTCGCACACATCCCGATTGATGGAGGGAACCTGTTGGAGCGCAGGGTGCCATACAGCGGTTCATGGCTCCAACATCAACCCGCATCTACGGTACTGACAGGACAATTTGCCATGAGAACTCACAGGGTGGAAATCCTGCTACCGATTCTTGGCTGGCTTATCCTGGCAACCCCAAACATCTGCGCACAGGAGACAAGTGAACAATCCGAACCGAAGGGTCAAGTCATGCCAACTCTTCGATGGGGATAAGGAGAAATTTCGTGAGGATTGGTGGATCCAGGAAGATTGGTCAGCCGGTTTAGAAGAGTTTTCCCTTCAACACGTGTATGACAATGAAGTAGCTCTTTCCATAGAAGGGCGAGCGATCCTTGCCGAAGAGGACTTGAAGCTGCGCCTCAAGCTCACCAAACCGGACGTGGGATTTGTCCATGCCGGGTATACGGGGTACCGAAAATACTCTGACGGCACGGGCGGTTTTTTTGAACCCTTTTCAACCCCATCCTTCAAAGTAGCTAACGACATGCACCAGGATATTGGCAACCTCTTTATCGATGCAGTGCTGACCATGGCCAATTATCCGAAGATCGTGTTCGGCTATGAGCACCTATTCAAGGAGGGAAGCAAATCCCTGCTCGAGAGGGGCAGTGTTACTGAGGGAGGCATTACCAGAAAGATCTTCCCTGCCTTCAAGGAAATCGACGAAGAAGCGGACATCTTCAAGGCCAAGGTCGAGCACGAGATGGGCAAGGTACAGGTAGGCGACCAGCTGAGCTACGAACACTACCGTACCGAGACTACACGGTTTGCAGAGGAGCGAGACCTGGATGCCGACACATCCGAAGCCGTAAACGTATCGGAAAATTACAGCTATTATCTGTTCTCGAACACCTTCCACATGGACAGCCATGTGAATAAGAAAGTGTATTGGTCACTCGGCTATCTTTTCACAAACCTGGACGGAGGCGGGGCTTTTCGGATGTCTACCATACCTTTTGGCCCCGAGCCCTTTGACAAGAATTGGTTTACCCGCTGGTTAGATATCGATCAGGATTCGCATATCGCCAATCTCAATGCCCTATTCGGCCCGTTCAAGGATCTAACCTTTTACGGAGGGCTTCAGGCAGAGAAGACCGAAACCGCGGGTGATACAGACGCTGTGCTGCACGAGACCTTGCCTGGAGTAGGAGAAGTTGCACCCGAGGCTGCCATTGTCAACCGAACGAACAAGGAAAGCCTTGAAGAGACGGTTGGTACCCGGTATACGGGCATAAGGTACACAACCCTGTACACCGAGGCCAAGTGGAGTCAACAGAACATTTACTTGCTTGAGCGCGAACTCGAAGATAACGTCCCGGGTTTTAAGCAAACCACCGACACCGACGTAGAACGACAGCAGTACACAATAGGCTTCAATACTTCCCCGATTTCTAAAACGACCCTATCAGCTCGCTACCGCCGCAGATATTATGACAATGGCTACAACTACCTGGAGGATACCGAACCAGGCTACTCAGCATTCATTACCGCACAGGACTATGCGGGCGACGAGTTCACTACCAAGCTCACCCTTCGCCCTTCATCGCGTTTAAGAGTATCGTTAGACTATCAGCTCATTACCATCGATATCGACACCCAGTCTGACACTATCCCCCCCAGTGCAGTGCGGTCTGGAGATTACGATGCCGACATTTATAGCTTGAGCATCACTCTAATACCCATCTCGCGGTTCTATCTCACGGGACTGTTCTCATACCGAGATGAGAGGACCAGCTCTTTCGACAATGATGTGGCCTCGGTCGTCGACTATGAGGGCGATGTGCTTACCTTCATCGGCACAGCGGGCTATGCTGTGGATGAGAAGACTGACCTGACAGCGGAATACCTCTATACCCGCTCGGACAATTTCAACGACAACTCCCTCAACGGCTTACCTTCGGGCCTTGATAACCGGCGACAGGGATTGCTCGTCAGATTTTCCCACCGCATCACGGAAACCATTGAGGCTGAACTTCGCTATGGATTTTATGCTTACGACGAAAACGGAAATGGAGAGGTGGATGATTACCGGGCACATATGATCGGCATGTCCTGGTCGATGTTGTTCTAGGAGCTCCGGCGCCGTTCGTGCCGGGATGGAATGGGGATATGGGCACCGCTTCTGCACCTTAAAAGAGATTGATGAAAAATAGCACCGACGCATCATGCGCGCAGCACACTCGCCCTCATTGAAAAATAACCCCCTGTGCAGTGTAGAGCGCATGTATCGGATATCAGGAGATGAGAAAATGACGACCGTTAAAGTAACAGAGATCATTCTCATGGTTATCATAGGTTTAGCAGTGGGGTTTCATAGCGCTGCCCATGCTCAGGTTCCCGAGTTCTTGCGGCATGATGTTGAAAAAGCCGATCAGTTATTCGAAATGCGATGCATCGAATGCCATTCAATGCAGACAGCCCTTTCGAGTAGAGCCTATCGAGACTGGCGCCTGGGTATATCCCAGAGACATGGGAAAGGCTCCAGTTGGATTTCAGACGATGATGCCAGGCAAATTTTTCTTCATCTCATAGTCCATTTAGAGCCGAAGTTCAAAAACGCTGTGCAGGCAGAGAGGGTGGAACCGAAGGAGAATTGGAAGATCCTCATTTGCCTTATAAGCGGGTTCAGCACCCTTGCCCTGCTTATCGCAACGGTGGTCTTCGGGCATAGCAAGGGGCTAAGAAGAATGTGGTTCAAAGGGCATAGCTACTTTGCTGCGGCTACCCTGATTGCCGCTACAATCCACGGGGGATACTGCTTTTACATGTTCGTTTTGGATTGACAGTGAATCCCGAATATAAAATAGAAGAGGCGAACATATGACGGATTACCGAACTAAGATCGATTTACTGGGCAAGGTGCGGGTACCTGCCTCTGCCTACTACGGTGCTAACACGCAACGGCCCTTGGAGAAATTCCCTATCAGCGCACGGCGTATGCCCCGGCAGTTCATTCGCGCTATGGGAATTATCAAATGCGCGGCGGCGCGTGATTCCTGATTCGGGGTCGCCTATGAGAAAAGAGAATGGATATGACACTTAGTGATGTAATCGTCAGCTATTTGGAACAATTCGGTGTGGAATATGTCTTTGGCGTCCCAGGCAGTCCGCTTGGCCCCCTGTATGACGCGCTTGCACGAAGCGAAAGAAAGGGCGGACCCCGTGCTATACATACCCGACATGAAACGGGCGGGGCATTTATGGCTGACGGCTATGCACGTGAAACCGGCACGATTGGTGTTTGTTGTGCAACCACGGGCCCAGGGGCGACCAATCTGATTACCGGCGTGGCCTCAGCTTATGCCGATCATGTCCCTTTACTCGTAATCACGGCACAGACCCCCTTACCTAGTTTCAGCCTGGGGGCTTTTCAGGAATGCTCGCCTGATATCATGGATATCGTGGGTATGTTTGACCACTGTACACGCTACAACTCGCTTGTTACGCATCCTGACCAGTTGGAGAAGAAGTTGGCTGCTGCGTTTACCATAGCCCTGCAACCACCAAAAGGCCCTGCACATCTGAGTGTACCGACCGATATCTTCAGCGTTCCCCACAGAGGTGGTAAAGAAATCGCATTCCCCAATTTGTACCGTTTGGTAACCGAACCTGTTTCAGTACTGGATTGTGCTGCCCTGGAAAACCTCTGCCAGGATCTATACACAGTGTTAAGCCAAGACCGACAGGTGGTGCTATTGCTCGGTCACGATTGCGCGGGTGCGACGGATGAACTCATCAGGTTTGCCGAACTTATCAGGGCACCCATAGTCACAACACAGCGAGGCAAACCGCATGTCAATCCGTATCATCCGTTGGCTCGCGGGGTGTTCGGCTTTGCCGGGCATAAAACGGCCCGCAAAGCACTGACCGACAAATCCACCGCGATCATCCTGGCGGTAGGCACCGATCTGGGTGAATGGGCAACCGCCGGGTGGGATACTGTCTTACTGAATGACAAGTTGGTCCATATCCATAACACAAAGGCCTATTTTGCCCGATCGCCCATGGCACGCCTTCACGTTTACGGGACCATCAGTACCATATTTAAGGAATTAGTTGCACGGGTTCAGACCCTGAAACAAGAGGGGAAATTAGCTCTGACCGGCACGGGGAAAGATCAGGGGCTACTAGCACCATCATATCCCGAACCTCAGGAAGGATCCCCGTATGTGCCCCGGAACATCGAAGTTCAGGCACCGGAGAGCTGCGGGCGGGATAACTCCTCGCGGCCCATCAAGCCACAGCGCGTGATCTGTGAACTCGTACAGCGCTTTCCTCCCAAAACCCGTTTTCTCATTGATAATAGCAACAGCGTGCCCTGGTCAATCCACTATTTCTTTCATCACCGTCCCGAGAACTATCATTTACCGACAGGGTTCGCCTCCATGGGGTGGGCGATCGGCGCCTCTATCGGCATGGCATTAGGCGCATCCAACACACCCGTGGTTTGTTTTACTGGCGACGGCTGTTTTTTGATGAGCGGGCAGGAGATCACCGTGGCCGTGGAAGAAAGATTACCGGTAATCTTTGTGGTACTGAATGATCACGCTTACGGGATGATTAAGCACGCACATCGCCTGGCAGGTAGTGAACCTCTCGATTTTGCGATTCCGCCCGTGGATTTTTGCCAGACGGCAAAGGCAGCAGGGGCCGATGCGTATACAATTCGGCATACAGATGATTTTGAGCAGCTGGATTATCACGCCTTGTGCGACCGAAAAGGCCCCACCTTGTTGGAGGTCCATATTGACCCCAGGGAGGCGCCGCCTCTGGGGATGGCTTAAGAAAGGTGGAATGATTGCGGAGAAAATAGCACGAAATCTAAGATTCCTGTTTTCGGATAAACACAAGTTAATAAGCTAACAGCATACATGTTTACTGTAAATCGGGAGTAAGGTTAATCATTCAACGAGCAAAGGATCTCCATTATGAACGAACGCGAACAGTGGAAAAACAGGTCGATCTTTATTATGGCCGCCGTCGGCTCCGCGGTCGGTCTGGGCAATATCTGGCGTTTTCCCTATATTGCCGCCCAAAACGGCGGCGGCGCCTTTATGATCCCTTATTTTATAGCCCTCCTTACCGCCGGTATTCCGCTGATGATTATCGAATACGGCCTGGGCATACGGACACAGGGTTCAGCCTTTATCGCTCTGGGAAGAATACGTAAACCCCTCCGATTTATCGGCTGGTTCGCCATATTAAGTGCCCTGTGCATTAATATCTATTACTGCATGGTTCTGGGCTGGGCCTGGAATTTCCTGTTTGATATTTCCGATATCTCTCAGTGGGGCAGTGATCTTGTGGCCAGCAAACAGCATTTTTTTAAAGGTATCCTCCATCTCTCCGATGGACCTTGGCAATTTGAAAAGCTTCACTGGCATCTTTTGTTGGGGCTCTTAACAACCTGGGTGGTCATCTGGTTTATCATCAAAAGCGGATTATTGAATATCGGCAAAGTTTTACTGTTCACCGTGCCGTTTCCGGCCATACTGGTATTAATCCTTTTGGTGCGGGGCGTGACTCTGGATGGTTCCGCTGTCGGTCTTGACTATTATCTTGCCCCTAACTGGGAGAGACTCCATGATGCCGATGTGTGGCTGGCCGCTTACGGTCAGATCTTCTTTTCCCTCTCTCTGGGTTTCGGAACCATGATCGCCTATTCTTCGTTTATGCCAAAAGATACGGAACTGCCCAACTCTGCCGCCATCACCTCATTTGCCAACTGTTGTTTCAGTTTTCTGGCAGGCCTGGCCGTGTTCAGTGTGCTGGGATACTTTGCCGTTGCCACCAATGTGCCCATGGAAAGCGTCACGGAGTCCGGGCCGGGGCTGGCTTTTATTGTCTATCCGGCGGCGTTGGCCAAGCTGCCTGTCTGGGTCAATTTTTTCGGTTATCTGTTTTTCGTGGTGCTGCTGCTGTTAGGCATTGATTCGGCCTTCAGCCTGCTGGAGACCGTCGGCGCGGCGCTTTCGGACAAATTTGCTTTTTCCAGGACAACCGCTACCACCATTACGGCCATCTTCAGCTTCATAGCCGGGTTCCCCCTGGCGACCAGCGCCGGCCTGTACTGGCTGGACATTATCGACCACTTTCTGATGGCCTATGTCATTACCTTGGTAGCGATTATCGAATGTCTGGCGGTAGGATGGATTCTGGGCGCAAAAAACTTTGCCAGAGAAGTCAATCGTACCGCCGAGATCAAAATCGGCGCCACCTTTTCTTTCCTTATAAAATTCTTCACCCCCCTTATTCTGGGGGTAACGATGGTGCTGTCCTTTATTAAGGAGATAAAAACCCCCTATGAGGGCTATCCAATATCAGCGATTCTGGTGATCGGCATGGGTACAATTGGCCTTATCACTATCGGCGCGGGTCTGTTGACCGCTGTTAAAACAAAAAATGACGCGGATCTTGGTCTGTTATAATCTTTCAATTTGCAATCATAACGAGACAGGAGGCATGTATGAGAATATCCGCAGTAATCATGGGAATCATCGGTGTCGCGCTGCTGTACGGCGGATTGACTTACTGTATCGGCATCGCCTGGTATCATAGCACGCAGGGAAAAGCCTCTACCCAAGATAACAACATAAAATAAACACGACAATAAAAAATCTAAAGGGTGATTTTGCTCCCTGTTCATTGTTCCATGCCTTTGCATCATCCAAATAGGGATGACATCCTCCACTAATGCAGTCACTAACATCCAGTTGCCCTACCGCTATACCGTTTGTGTCCATTACCGCAAACCAAATCTTCGACACGCGTGTTTGATATAATCTTAGGGTAATGTTGACAAATATGGGAAAGCGATCTACTTTGATTTAACCGGATGAACCTTAAAACAATGGTTTTTGGAAGGCTTTGCACTAAGCTTTACAGGTAAAGGTATTTGGATAAAAACAAAACGGCTTGAGAATGAAGGGAAAATGGCTGAAATAATAGTTTCTACAGGCAGGGGCGGAACCGGAAAATCCACTTTCGTGGCTTTGGCAGCTAAGTATTTGAGGCCTCCTATATTACTTATTGATCTTGATCCAGATGAAAGTCTGGCAGACATGCTGGGGTTTGATCTAAATGAACATGGCATAAGCACCGTATCCGATAAGCTTTACGCTATTCTCGAAGAATCCAAGACTGGTGGGCAAGCCCTTTCCTTTGAACTTGAGAATATGGCCTCTACAATCGAAAATGAGTGTCTCTATAAAGCGGATAACGGGATAGACCTGATTGTCCTTGGTACTAAGTTGACCAAGGGATGTTATTGCACTCCTGACGATCTACTTAAAAATGCTGTCCCTAAAATGCTTAAGGGATATTGCAATGTGGTAATCGATTCACCAGCAGGGCTGGAACACTTAAACAGAAAGGTAGTATCGGAGGTTGATGACTTTTTCGTTATATTGGATCCATCTTCCAAGTCACTGCAGCATATTGGCAGAATAAAGGATATTACCGGTGAATTAAAGATTACCTATAAGAATTTTTATCTGGTAGCAAATCATGGATTTAATGAAGAAAACCAAACATATTTTGAAGACAGCGGTGAGACCTTTTTAGGTAAAATCGAATTTGACTCTGATGTGGAAAAATACAATCTTTCGGCCCAGTCTCTTCTGAATTTACCGGAAGACTCGCCAGCTTCTTTATCAATTAAGAAATTATTGAAAAAGACTGATATATCTACACTATAATTATATATCTCTTATAAAGATGTCCATTTTAGTCAAAAGTACTTTGCAAAGTTTTTATGATTTAATCAATATGCTGTGGAGAAAGAATGGGGAAAAAACTTGTTGCTACCGGTAGAGGCGGAACAGGAAAAACGACATTCACGTCATTAGCCAGTCGATTCCTGCCTCCACCTATATTCCTTATTGATCTTGATCCGGACCAGAGTCTACCCGAAATGCTGGGTATCAATTTGAAAAATGAAGGCATTAAAACCGTTTCAGAGAGTCTTTTTGATACTATTGCTGGGAGAAAAGATGGAACCGGCGGAACAATGTCTGTTCAGGATAGGATAGAGTTTTTACTCAATAGTGAATCTTTATATGAAGGTGATAGTTTCGACCTTTTTGTCCTGGGCACCAAATTGACTGAAGGCTGTTACTGTGCACCAGATGCAATTATCTCCGGCGCTATTCCCAAGATAATAGACTCGTACAACTATGTGATGATTGACTCCCCCGCAGGCCTAGAACACCTGAATAGAGAAATAGTCTCAGATATAGATGACCTGTTTGTCATACTAGACCCATCTTCAAAGTCACTTAAACATATAGAAAGGATTAAAGATATTACCAGTTCCATAGGCATAAAGTACGAGCATTTTTATTTAGTTGGAAATTATAAGTTCAGTGAAATTGCCCAAAAAAAGCTGGAAGCCTCGGGTGAAACCTATCTTGGTAATATTGAATATGATCCTGACTTAGCACAATATAACCTTTCAGGGCACTCACTCCTAGACCTTCCGGAGGATTCGCCGGCATGCAAATCAGTTAAAGAGATATTAACAAAAGCAGGATTAGTAAAGTCGTAGCAGCATTGATATACATACTTCTGGCATTCTTCAGGAGGGAGAAGATTCCGAGTCAAAGGTAACCAGCCAATTCACCGCACGGATGATTTGCGATGTTACGGAATTAAATGCCATGAAAAGGATGGGAACATACAAAAAATAACCCGCTGCAAGACTGCCAGCGAGTTACTTTACGATCCTCGCCAAGAATAGAGTACAGTGTTACATCAATCTATGATTCTATTTATAGCTGGGGTGCAGGTGGTTTTTCTTTTTCACCACCTCTTATGGATTTTACAAAATCTATCAGTATTACTAAAAAGGCAAATGATCCAAGAATCGCAGGGATAATATACACGTCTTTATAACTCAAACTACCGAACCAATAACCAAAAACCGGAGATCCCAGCCATGCACCGATCCATCCTAAGATCACCTTAGAAAGGAACGAGTTAAATCCAGGCCTGATATAATATTTGCACAAATAATGTAAGACCCATGAAACGACAATACTGATTATCAGTAAAATAAGAAAACTGACAAAGTTCATCCCAATCATGCTTGTATACCCCCTTTCTTAGATTAAATCTTGATGGTAACACAGTGCTCTATCACAGGTGGAGATGCGCGTTAAGATGCTTTATCGACATAAGGAATCGAGATACGAGAATCTTTAACAATATAAACATCCTAAGTTATGGCGTCAATGTAAAATCCCTTGCCTAATCCATTATCAAATTTCCGGCCCCTGTCCTCGTTCTCCTTCCAAACTAAGTCCCAGTGCCTCTGCTAATAATTCGTTCAAATCCATAACCTTGAGCCTATCTTCGAGGTCCGCGGACTTCAGGGCATCTTCCAGCATAATCAAACAGTAAGGGCAGGCAGTGACCACCACAGCGGCGCCGGTGTCTGCTGCCTCCCTGATGCGAATCTCTGAGAGCTTTTTCTCTCCTTCAAGCTCCTCCCACATCCTACCACCGCCGCCACCGCAGCACAGGCTATCCGGACCGAAATGGGCCATCTCCACAAATTTCACCCCCGGGATAGACTTGATTATCCTTCTGGGTTCTTCATAAATATGGTTATACCTGCCGAGATAGCATGGATCATGATACGTGACTTTGTACTCAAGAGAACTTTTCGGCCTGATCAGACCTCTGTCCAATAATTCCGCTAATACCTGGGTGTAGTGTCTTACCCTGTATGATACCCTTTCTCCGGCTTTCTTAAGATCCTGATATCCTGGATATTCATTCCTAAACATATTGAAACAATGAGGAGAGGAAGTGACTATATCCGTGATCTTATATTCTGAAAAGATATCCAATACCTTTTCCATCTGTTCCTCGAAAAGCCCGTCTTCACCCACCCTTTTGGCAATATCCCCGCAACATGTCTCTTTTTGACCCAGTGTGCCGAAATTTACACCCGCGTAATTCATGATCTTCACAAAGGCCCTGGCCAGACTCCCGGCTCTGGTATCAAAAGAGGTGGTGCAGCCGACAAAATAGCAGATCTCGGATTTGGCTCCTTTGGTTAGATCGGGAATATTCAGGTCACCTGGCCATTCATCTCTTTTCTTTTTAGAGCGCTCCCATGGATTATCATACATATATAAGGTTTCAAGAGACCGGATCAGAAGGGGAGGCACACGGCTGCCTTCTTCGATCTCGGCCGTCCTGACACGCCTTATGGGCTCAAACGCATCTATATGGACCGGACAAACCTCTAAACACGCCCCACACGTGGTACAGTGCCAAATATGCTCCGGAGGAATGTCACTTCCTCCTGAAATGGTCTTTAAGAACCTTTCCCGAAACCAGCTTATCCTGTAAAAAGGATTGAACCTGAGTTTGGTGGAATCGTTGGCCTGGGAGATAAATTCGCGAGGGGAAAACGGTTCCATAGCGGATGTGCAGGGACAGACCTCATTACACCTTCCGCAGTCGGTGCAGGCAGAGAATCTGATCATGTCCCTAAAGGAAAATAACAGACCATCCGATGGAATATCCACCGCAGATATAAACGGGCCCTGCTGAGATGACAGATATATATTAAGAGGACCGGCTAATGAATGAAATAATCTGCTGAATGGAAAATACGCGATGAGAAAGAGGCAAAGCAAGGAGTGCAGCCACCAGATAAATGGATAGAGTGCCATGGCTCGATCACTGGAAGACACCATAAGAGACAAAAACAGACCGGTAAAGGAATAGGCCTCCCACTCCGGCCTTTGGACGGCCAATCGCGTGCCTTCAACCATAAAACCCGTCAGCACGCAAAACAGCAGCAGGACCAAAATCCAGAGGTCCTGAGACGTATTGTTTAGTCTGGAGGTTTTCAGGATATACCGCCTTATCAGGGCCATAAATAGCCCGGTGATCAACATAAGGCCGAGGATCTCCAGGCAAAAGGAATAGACAAGGTAGATATCTCCGGACAGGAAATGGATAATCCAGTAATCTGTTGTTGAAAAAACAGTACCTAAGAAAAGGCCGATAAAACCCCACATAATAAACATATGCATCAGCCCGGCAAAGATATCTCCCTTAAATATCCTTGCGCCCAAAAGACTGTCTTTTAACAGATCAATGACTCCGGCTTTCGACAGCCTGAGCCTATCCCTCTTTATTCCCGCCAACCAGATATAGGCGTGAAGATAAAGACCAATTATGAAAAAAACCACGCTTAGCCCTGCAAGGACATAAAAAAGCCATATAAGGTCTATCCCCCAAAAATGGATCCGCTCAATCTGCATAATACCACCGCCTCCTGGCAGGTTCCGGTCTGATCTATGGACTAGGGCTCATTTAATATCAAAAGCTCTTTCAATGGACAAGGCATTTTTCTGCGGCCACAGATTTCTCACCTGTAATGAAAGACTGTTTGGAATTCGAATGTAAACAAAATATTTACAGAAAATGATTTTTATGCAAATAATACCACATATACTTTTGCCCTACTATCCGATACGCATTTGTTATCCTGTAATATTCCATCATTCTGCGGTAAACAAATAATGGAGTTCCCATGACTGATAAGACTTGCCCAATCCCTGAGCCTTTCAGCTCCATGCTAGGAACAATTATCTTTCTTACCCTCATATTTTTCCTCTCTTTCATAAGCCGATTTATATTCGCGCCGTTAATGCCTATTATTTCCGATGATCTCCTCATAACCCCTTCCCAAGCAGGATCAATATTTCTTTTCGTTTCAGTGGGAGTTGCAATCGGCTCACTTTGCTCGGGTTTTGTTTCATCCAAGATAAATCATAAAGGTTCACTGGTCGTTTCCATTCTCGGAGCTGGAACTATCCTTATGGTATGTGTCTTTTTATCCGATCTATGGATAATTAGGTTGGCAATGATATTTCTCGGCATTACGGCGGGTCTTAATCTTCCGTCAAATCTGGCTGTCCTTACCGCAACCGTTAACAGGCCCGACTGGGGCAAGGCCATGGCAGTCCAGCAAACAGGCCCGCCCATTAGTCTGATATTAGGACCGTTGCTTATAGTCCTTCTTTTACCATGGATGTCCTGGAGATTGATTCTGGCATGCCTCGCAGTATTTATTATAGGCACCGGCCTGGTCCTGATCCTATTCGGGAAGTTTGGTGATTTTCCTGGAGATCCTCCAAGCGCATCAAATGTCAAGCTTGTCCTCGCAAAGAAATCTTTCTGGATAATGATAGCTTTGTTTGCGCTCGGTATCAGCGGACATGTTGGTCTATACACTATGATTCCTCTCTATCTGGTAACCGAACATAATTTTGGTTTTGAATTAGCTAATACAATTGTCGGTCTCTCCCAGGTATCAACCCTCTTCATGACGTTTTTCAGTGGGTGGGTAACGGACAGGCTTCATGAAAAACGCACGATCTTTCTTTTCCTATTAACTGCAGGGGTATTTACAATACTTCTCGGAGTTCTGTCGGGAACATGGCTTAAGGTTATTATCTTTATACAACCCGCCATGGCCGTATGTTTTTTTCCTGCTGGATTTGCGGCTCTTTCCCGCATTGTTCAGCCCAATATCCGGAGCCTTGCTACTTCCTGGGCTGCTCCTATCGCTTTCATTATCGGAGGCGGACTATTTCCAGCAGCATTAGGATACATGGGACAGGCATTTTCATTCGGGCTGGGTATTTCACTTGCCGGCATAATAATAATGCTGGGTTCTTTACTTGTGATCTTTCTGGATCTGCTGGATGAAATGGAAGAGGGCTGCTGAGTTTATATAAATTTGATGGATCTATGGGATTTCTCTCGGCTACTTTCGAAAAAACCCTTCAAGTTTAGTACCCTGTCCCGGAGGAATTATTTACAATGAATTATATTAAAACCATCCGGGACAGAACGCACAACGGCCTATTTTTACTCCGTATCCACAACGATCATATCCTTGATTGATTCAAATAGTTTCTTTCCTATGCCCTTGACCTTCATTATGTCTTCTATTTGAGTAAACTGTCCATTGTTCTCCCGATATTCCACGATCCTTTGGGCATATGCCTGCCCTATTCCCTTGATCTGCATAAGTTCTTGTACAGATGCCTTGTTCAGGTCGATCTTTACAGGTTCCCCGGCCGCCGCAACCTGCACGAATGCCGCTACTGCAAGGACCACAATCAGTAATGTAACCACTTTTCTTACCATTCTCATTTCTTACCTCCTCTTAGATTGTTAGCATATTTATGCACCATTTTCCCTTACCAAGTATGTGGTTGAAGGGATACCGTTGCCTAGGCATTGCCTTCTTTCTACAATATTGATGCCAAACCCTGTTAACTGCCCTAAAAAACTTTCCAAATTAACGGCGCTACTTGCCTTATGGTCTGAAATACCTTGCTATTTCGACTTTTCAGGATTTGTTACTCTAGAGTCTTTGGATATTCTTCTTTGCTGAAACAGGACTCAGGCACCTGCATCAACTCTATATCTGCATAAAATACTGTTCTGGGATGCATCAAAGGATGTGCGGGCAGGATAATATTGGAATTAGATGTGATATCTGATTAAATAGAATGGTAAATCTATTTTGGTCTATTCTCCCTTCTTTTTTACCAGGACCCTTATATCAGCGATGCGTGTATGGGGATATTGGCCTTTTTTGTCTTTTTCCAGGTATTTAACCATATCCCATATGGTATTCAGGGCCATTGAAACCCCTACTAGGGCTTCCATCTCAACCCCGGTTTTGGCCCATGCGCTGACCTGGCAATTCACGTCAACAGAATCATCATTAACTTGAAATCGCGCATTCACCATATCAAGAGAGATCTGATGGCAGTGGGGGATAAGCATATGGGTCTGTTTGGCGGCATTGAGCGCAGCTACCTCCGCCACCTGCAAGGGATCACCCTTTCTTATCCTGCCGGCCTTCAACTCTTCAATGGTTTTAGGGTCAAGAAAGATCCTGCCTGAAGCCTCAGCCAAGCGACTTACAACTGGTTTATCCGCGATGTCTACCATTCCCATATATCTTCTCCTTAATATGAATAGACTTTTTGTATTATAGAAAGAGTTTCATCCGCTCAATGACTACGTGAAATAAAAGATTAAACCTTATTATAAGTACCTTAATGGCCCATGGGGCTCTTTTTTAAGCGGCGAAAATATTAACAGCATGCTAATTACGTAAGGTGCCACCCAGGCGGGCGGAATACTTATGAAATAATAGAAAATTCCCGAGTCCGGCCAAGTCTGGAAAAGGGTACCCGCCCGCCTCGTCTTGTTTTATGCAGGGTCATTGCACATAAACAAGTTCGCCGCTTAAAAGAGAATCCCATAGCCCATATAGCGCAAAATAGTTAGATATCATTAACTAGCGTACTCATTAACCGGATGAACCTAAAAAGACATTTATTTACCAAGTTCGGAGAGCATCCATTCCTTCAGCCATCATTCTAGTCCTCAAATATCTCCGTTACCCGGCTAGCCTCCTTTTTGATCCTGTCAACTGTCTTCGTCAGTGCTGGAAAGACATTATCTCGAATATCACCTCCAACAGCCACAAAAACGATCTCATCTCCTACCTGAAGATATCCATCATTGATTTCAACTAGTACTTCAATTATTCCAGTTAATTGTTTAATATCATTTATAATATTATCGATTACCTTTTGGTCATGGACAACTTCAATTCCTCTAATTTTCCTGTTATTTCGGGACGTCCCCCTTACAATGCCCAGGTGGCTTGCTATCATCCCCATCCTGTAATAATCTGGATGAGCGCGTATTCTACTCAAGATTTCCGAAATATCCATTTCATTTTCCTTCATTATTATCCGGGTCAAGATTAAACAATTCTCTGGTTGTATCCAGGTAAACATCCTTAGAGCTTCTGTCCGCCTTACTTTTCAGGACACGGATGAGGTCATTTATTATCTTGTCGGAGAGGGATATGGTAAGGGCCTCTATTCCCTTTATCTGTGAAGGGGTCAGATCCCCCAGCGACGATATACTCTTTTTCATTTCAGCCTTTCGTAGAGACTCTATCTTGTTCTTTAGAGATACAATGGTGGGAACCACATCAAGGCTTTTCAGCCATTTTTCAAACCTTATCACTTCCTCCTGAACAATACGCTCGGCCTTTAGGGCCTCTTCTTTCCTCTGCTCGGTATTTTCCTTAACGATTTCTTTTAAATCATCAATATCATACACATATATATTTTCCAGATCATTAACACTTGGTTCCACATCCCTGGGTACGGCTATATCAATGAAAAACAACGGCCGGTTCCTCCGTTTCCTGAGGCAATTTCCAACAAGCTCGCGGGTTACCACGAAATCCATTGAAGCGGTTGAAGTTATAACAATATCCACCTCAAGAAGATACGAACCTATCTCTTCAAAAAAAACGGCCTTTCCTTTAAACATATCCGCAACTTGGACGGCCTTCTCAAAACTTCTGTTGGCTACGATAAGAGTTTTGACGCCGTTCCCCATGAGATGCCTGGCAGCAAGTTCCGCCATATCCCCTGCCCCTATCAGAAGCACCTTCCGTCCCTCCAGGCCGTAGAATATCTTTTTAGCAAGTTCCACCGCGGTGGAACTTATGGATACCGCTGATTCTGATATACCGGTTTCTGTCTTTACCCTTTTTGCCACATGAAAAGCTCTGTGCATCAACCGGTTCAAAATCACGCCGGATGTCTTTTCATTGACGGCAGCATTATAATAGGCATCTTTTATCTGGCCCAGGATCTGTGGTTCACCCACTACCATGGAATCAATGCTGGCAGCCACTTTAAAAATATGTTTTACCGCTTGTGCATCTTCATAGATATAGATATTCGAGATAAAATCCTCTTCCGGGATATTTCCGATCCTGGACAATATCGATAACATCGAATCCTTTGCCTGTGAAGGATTGTCCGTGGTATAAACAGCCTCCACCCTGTTGCATGTAAATAAAAACAGGCCTTCCCTGATCCATTCCGACTCCCTCATATATGAAAGGGCCAGAGCAGTACTTTCCCGGTCACTGGCCATTCTCTCCCTTAGCTCGACAGGGGCGGATTCGTGATTCATACCCATATTAACAATCTTGAACGTCATCCGATCCAGCCCCCCAGATTTTCAAAGCTGTGGTAATCACTTAACCACAAGCTGCCGCCGATAAAGGTGAAAAGAAGGATACAGAAACAGAAAATGGACATCAAGGCCGCTCTCCGGCCCCGCCAGCCGACCGCAAGTCTTTCATGCAAAAGGACTGCATATGAAAGCCAGGTGATAAGCGACCATACCTCTTTGGGATCCCACCGCCAGTAACTGCCCAGAACATACTGGGCGTATATGGCCCCGGTGATTATACCTATTGTCAAAAAAGGGAATCCACAGATAAGGGAATAATGATTGATGGCGTCCAGTGTCTCCAGGGAAGGAAGCCTGGAGTAAAAGGCACCCCTGGTCTTTTTCTTTATCCCCCTCTCCTGGATAAGATACATGATTGCGGCCATAAATGTGATAGCAAAGACCCCGTCGCCTATGAAGATGGTCCCAACATGGATCGTCAACCACACGCTCTTAAGCATGGGTTCTTGCACGGTTAACTCCCCAGCGGGAATGGCCACTGAGGTGATCATTAAAAGCGCGGCCAAGGGTGCGACAAAGGATCCCAGCACCATCAACCCGAACCGCAATTGAAATATCAGATACACCCCGATAATACACCAGGAGAAAAAGGACAACGAAGATTTCAAATCAATAACAGGAGCTGTCCCCAGTGCATAATACTGGTGGGCGAGAAATAAGGTATGGAAGATAAACCCTACAAGCAGGCTTATGTACGCCCACCTGAAGAACCTCTTCTGCTGTACTATAATATATATAATAAACCCGGCGGTGGACACAAAGACCAGGAAAAGTGCTGTTTTGTAAAATATGTCTGCCATTTTTTATTCAGCCTTTACATAATTTATGACATTCTCCGGCGAAATACGGATATGAAGGATCCTTTCCAGATGTTCGGCGACCCCGTTCCACTCTTTCCTCTTTATTAGATCGAGGATCGGGGAATCAACCAGCTCATGAAATACCCTGCTGTTCATCTCAGGGGATAGGCCTTTGGACAGGATTTCCTTCCGGAGCTTGCCCATAAGCAGAAGGAACCCCCCATACTCCCAGCCGAACTGGCTGCTTAATCTCTCCCTGATTCTCTTTGCCATGGCCGGGCTCTTTCCGGAGGTTGAAACAGCTATCAACAGATCTCCTCTTTTGATCACCGAAGGGACTATAAAAGTGCAATCCGCAGGCTGGTCAACCGCGTTTACCAGTATGCCTTTTTCCCGCGCGATTTCACTTACCCTTTGATTGAGTTCCGGATCATCCGTAGAGGCAATCACCAGAAAAGCACCTTCAAGATAATCCTCCCTGAATTCCCGGTCAAGCAGTCGAATCTTTCCCTCTGTCAGGAGATCCTGCAGTTCGGTAGTGAGATCACGAGATACAACATTTACATCCGCCCCGCACTCCAGCAAGGCGGCAATCTTTCTCAGGGCAACCTGACCACCTCCCAGCACGACTGTCTTTTTGTCCTTAAGGTCAACTAATATGGGATAATAGGACATATCTTCTACCTAATAGGGTATAATCTCCAAAAGCATGCGCATGTTTTTCCCTTGCCCCCTAGGCCTTAAGCCTTGCGCCTTAAATATACTGGTCCACCATCTCACTTATAAACCATTCAACACCCTCTTCTCCCTTCTGCTCGCGGAGTTCTGCTATTAGATTCTCTATCTTCTGGCGTGTATCCAGATCCCTTGTCAGGTCGTCGGTTGAACGGTATACCCCTCCCCTTCTGCCTACACGATAAATAAGTCTTTCCTTGTCAGGCAGGGCCTGATACTTTTTGATCACCTCAAGCATCTTTTCCTTATCCTCCGGTAGTTTCCCCGTAACCTCTTCCAATAGATTCATGATGTGATCGCTGGTTATCACACTGGTTATTCCTTCCAATCTTTCAATAAACAGCCTGATCTCTTCCGCCAGCATATCATCGGTCTGCATCTTGAATTCCCCGGACTTCAACTTCTCGCTTAAAGGTGCCCTGTCAGGTATCCTCAGGCTGCGAAGCCGGATAAAATGCGGGTTAATATTGTTAAGGGTCTTTGCGGTTTCAATGGCATGTTCTCTCCACATTTCTTGTCCGCCCAAACCCGGCATAACATACTCTGAAAGCTCCATTCCGGCCTCCACCACCTTCCTGCCAGCCTCTACATGCTGGGCCGCTCTAACACCCTTTTTTACCAGCTTGAGGACAGGATCGTACCCGCTCTCCATGCCCACATGGAGCCTGTCCAGGCCGGCCTTTCTTATCTCTTTTAGTGAATCCAACGATTTATTCACTATGGTCCTTGACCTGGAATAGGTGGTGATCCTGGTTATCTCCGGGAATTTTCCCCTAAGAAAATTCAGTATCTCCACCAGATCTTCTGTCTTGATAATAAGATTGTCTGCATCCTGTAAAAAACAGGCCCCGGTTCTATAATATAGCCACATGGCGATGCTTCTATAACTGTCGCTGAAACCTCTATTGTTAAATATATAATCTATTACCTCCGAATTTACCTCTCCGTTGTTCCCCAGGCTCCAGGAGATTGCCTTGATGTCGTCGGCAATATCCCTCGCGGTCTGGATATCTTTTTTGATCTCCTCGACACTTCTTAAGGAAAACTTCTTGCCCTTATATACCGGACAAAAAAGACACCGATTCCACGGGCAATTTCGTGTTATTCTTAGAATAAGACTCCTAGCCTCGTTGGGAGGCCTTATCGGTCCCTGTTCAAAATTCAACTCCTTTTTCATTTTAAAATGACCTTTTTGAATCAATACTATAATCGATAGGGGTCCGGGCCGGAACCCAAGCTTAATATTATGCGGTTATGCTCCTTTTTTCAAGGTGATATCACAAAGAGGCCAGTGAAAAAGTGAAGCTCCCCGTGCTCCCGCACGGGGCATCTTGGCCAAGGCGAGTAAAAGATTAAACCTTATTAATTATAAGAATCTTAATGGCCATATAGTGAAATATATCATGACGTGAGGTCACGGCTGTTCTTGGAAAGACGACATCTCAAAAAGAATTCCACCCAAGGCCTGCAGTGGTCTTATTTTCAAGGGTTTGCTCCACCAGACCCCCTGGCAGCATATGCCGTTGTCACCAGGAAAAGGTTTGCCAAACCCTTGAAAATAAGACCACGTGCACGGGATACTATAGATGTCGTCTTGAAAAGAATTGCCGTGACCGGATATTAGGGATACCCTTATCCAGCCATGATATTTTTGGTGCATCCGGATAATGAGTACGTAAAGAACTGGAGCTAAAGATGGATCAGCAGATCCGCCTTTCCGGTACTATCTTTTTCTTAAAAGTGATAAACAAACCGTAGATTTAATCGTGATCCCTCCGGACGATTTTCCGCAGAGGTCTCAAAGTAGGCATTGAAAAACAGATGTGCGTTCGGGGAAAGATGGTACACTCCCCCGGGTCCGATTCCTAAAACCTGTTCCTTCCTCCCCGCGACCTCATTACCGTCTACCTCAGTATCGCTGATCTGTTTTAGATAATAGCCGTTGATTCCTGCTCGAAAGCGACCGGGCAGGATTTCATAGGCCAAGGCAAAGTTGGCATGAATAGCCTGTCCCGCCTGTGTTTCAGAGGCACCCACAAAGCCACGGTTAGGTTCGTCATTTTTATCGTTCCATAGATAATGAATCCGGGTACTGGCAGTCAATCGCGGTTTGATAAAAAGAGTTCCCGCCCAATAGGGATTAAAAGAGAAGAAATTACTGCCTGGGTTGAGTTCGCGATTCCTGTCATATTTACCGGTTGGAAAAATACATTGAAATTCGACTCGTTGCATGAATCTAGGACCATCAGTACCCATTATGGGGTCCCATTGCAGGTAAGGCCCAATCAGGAGGTCCCCGAAGCCTGATCCGTTATCTTGAGGGAATGGGCCGGCAGTATTATAATCAAGACCGAGGACAACATAAGGGACAATAACATCCAGGCCCCATTTACCTCCTAGCATAAGTTCTGAATTCGATTGATAAATAAACTGTGTGAGGCTGATCCAGGCTTCCAGATCCTCGCCCGCAGTCGGGGGCAGCAAGGCGTTTCCATCAACATCCTTAAAGTCGTCCGAACTCCAGTATTGTGCATACTGGACCACATAAGTGCCGGTTCCCGCCGGCAATCCTCCATCTAAAAAAGTCGTAAAGCCGAGGTTGACTGAGGGCAAATCATAGGCACTGGAGGTCATAGACCCGGCAAAAATCAAAATAATTCCCCCTAACAATCCCATGAGTTTTTTCGTTTTCATGCTTTGGCCTCCTTTATGTTTCGGTGTCAGACTAAGTCCTTCAACACAATCTTATACTAATCGGAACTTTTCAGCATTGCAAAATACTTTTCATATGACCCCAAATTCAGCAGGATGTATCCCTTGTTTTTTATCTATGACACACTTATCAGATAAGTAAGTTAATCCGCCAAGTGATTTGTAATAGAATGTGAAAGTATAGGTAACTCAAAATCATATGTCAATGCCAATAAAAGAGGAGGGACGCTCTTTAATTATTTAATTGGCAATCTGTCTGATTGATATATTCCCATACCTTACTGGCTAAGAAACTGGAGATGAGCTTAGCCAATATCAGATTTTCCGGTGAGCGAGGAGAATTGATCGCGAAAGAGGGTTAGTACTCTCCTGAAGAATGAGATGTTAAATTACTAAAGAGCGTCCCCTTTTCCTGCGGAAAACATTATTGACATGGAAAAACGATTTATGCCAATAATTATATATATCAAATATGATATATATTTTGCCGTATATCTCTTTAATATGGACACTCCACAATAGAGGAGAAAATTCAGATGAGAAAAACAGGTTCCTTCAAATGGGTGGAGTTTATGGTGGTAGCAACGCTGCTATTTCTACCTCATTGCAGAGTCCTTGCCGGGTCTTCCGATCAGGTGATCATCTTCCATGCCGGAAGTCTTACCATTCCCCTTGCCCACATGGAAAAGGAGTTTGAGGCAATGTACCCCGGGGTAGATGTGCTTCGGGAGGCCAGCGGGAGTCAGAAATGCGCAAGGAAGATCATCGACCTTAAAAAGCCCTGTGATATTATGGCATCGGCGGATTACAAGGTCATTGACAAACTCCTTATCCCTAACTACGCGGATTGGAATATCCGCTTTGCCACCAATCAGCTTGTTCTCTGTTACACGGAAAACAGCAAATACGCCAGTGAAATCAACGATGAGAATTGGTATAACATCCTGGCCCGAAAGGGAGTTATATGGGGTCACTCCGACCCGGACCTCGACCCATGCGGCTATCGAGCTCTCATGGTTTTACAGCTTGCAGAAGAGTATTATAAGGTACCCGGTCTCTACGATAAAACGGTTGCAAATCGTCCTAAAGAGAATATCCGACCTAAATCAGTGGAACTGGGTTCTCTTTTGCAAACCGGAAACATGGACTATGCCTGGGAGTATCTCTCGGTAGCCGTACAGCATGAATTGAAATACATCCTTCTTCCGGACGAGATCAACCTGGGAAATTACCAATTCGACGAGTTCTATGACCAGGCTGTGGTAAGAGTTGCAGGTAAGGAACCGGATACATTCATGGAGATGAGAGGCAGTTCAGTAACCTACGGAGTCACAATGATCAAAAACAGCCCCAATACAAAGGAAGCCGAAGCCTTTTTGCAGTATATGCTGGATCCTCAGGGAGGGCTTAAGGTTCTCAAGGAGATGGGTCAGCCTCCTTTTGTGCCTTGCAGGGTTCCGACGGAGGCAGCCAAATCCTCTCTTCCTGAATCACTCCAGAACCTTGTAGTGATTAAAGACTAACCAAAAAAGGATGTGCCATGAAACGTGAGGCGTTTTTCTGGATATCGGTTTCCTGTGGTCTTGTAATCATGGCCTTTATTCTCCTTCCTCTCATACAGCTTTTTACCTCTCCTTCCCTGGATATGCTCAAGGAATCCTTAAGTGACAAAGATGTGATGCGGTCGATCTGGCTAAGCATATACACAGCCGGAATGGCCGCTTTGATCTCCTTTGTCTTCGGTACTCCCCTCGCCTATCTCCTGGCCCGGAGCGATTTCAGGGGCAAGCGGCTTGTGGAGGCTGTCATCGATCTTCCGATTGCCATTCCCCATCCCGTGGTAGGTATTGCGATCCTGAGTGTTGCCGGGAAAAATTACTGGTTCGGGCAGATATTGACTGAGCTGGGAGTGCGCATCATGGGGAGCGTTACGGGTATCGTCACTGTTTTGACTTTTGTGGGGATTCCTTTCTATCTGAATGCCACCAAGGCCGGGTTTGAGGCCATTTCCCCTCGTTTGGAGAAGGTCTCGCGCAGCCTTGGTGCCTCCATGTTCAGCACCTTCGCACGCATTACCTTTCCCCTGGCATGGCGGAGCATGCTTATCGGCATTATCATGTGCTGCGCACGGGCTATCAGCGAGTTCGGAGCGGTGGTCATCGTGGCCTATCATCCCATGGTCGCTTCCGTGTTGATCTATGAGCGTTTCGAGGCATACGGGCTCAAATATTCCCAGCCGGTGGCTGTCTGGCTGGTTTCTATCTCACTCATCCTGTTCTTTCTACTGCGAATATTGACGCTCCATAAGGTTGAAGAAAAATGATAGCGATCAAAGGACTAAACATATATCTTCGAGACTTCCATCTTCTCGATATCGATCTGGAAATAGCCCAAAATGAATTCTTCATTCTCATGGGTCCAACCGGCGCAGGAAAGACCATCCTCCTTGAGGCCATAGCAGGCCTCGTCCCCATCAAAAACGGTAAAATATATATAGGCGGCAAGGATGTAACTGCATTGCCCCCTGACAAACGGGGCATCAGCATCGTATACCAGGATTATGCCCTCTTTCCACACCTTACTGTCATGGACAATATCAGCTACGGTCTGCGCTTTCGAAAGATTGATAAAAAACAGGGACGAGAGAGGCTTGCTGAATTATTGGATGTGTTGAACCTTTCCTATTTGCAGCACCGCCTTCCGGTCAATCTAAGCGGCGGTGAGAAACAGCGTGTCTCCATAGCCAGAGCCCTCATGGTGGAGCCTAAGATTCTGCTTCTGGATGAACCGCTTTCCGCGCTTGACCCGGGGTTCAGGGATGAACTAAGGGGCATGCTTAAAACACTTCATCGATCATCAAGCATCACCTTCCTGATGGTAACCCACGATTTCTCTGAGGCCCTCTCCCTTGGAGGGCGTGCCGCAGTCATGAACAACGGGACAATCGAACAGGTAGGAGAGATAGAGGATATATTCAAAAGACCCAACTCCGCCTTTGTGGCCGATTTCGTGGGGATGAAGAATCTTTTCAGCGCCGAGTTCAGAGGGACGAAAGCCCTTGTCTCAGGTCTGGAAATCGAGTTAGGATGCACTCCTGTTAACAGCCATGGATATATAGCGATCAGGCCTGAGGATGTTGTTATCAGCAGGCAAAGATTCTCATCTAGCATGAGGAATTCATTCCCAGTGGTGGTTAACGCTGTCATTGATCAGGGATTTTACTACGAGGTTCGCGCGCAGAGCGGAGACATCAACTTCTCCTCCCTTATCACCAAAAGCTCCCTCATCGATCTCAAACTCCAAGAAACCTCGGATGTGATTATTTCCTTCAAGGCGGCTTCAGTCCACTTTTTTTAGGTATATATCGTGATATGAAGTCGGTTTCCTATCTTATGTTCTTATCAAGAAACTTGGCTCATCCGGTTTGTGTACGTAAAGAAGTAAAAGATCAAACCTTATTTTATGTACCTTAATGGCCCATGGGGTTCTCTTTCAAGGTAACAAAACATTAATAGCATGCTAATTACGTAAGGTGCCATCCCTTCGGTCACAGGCATTCTTTTCAAGATGACATCTATGGCGTTCAGTGGACGTGGTCTTATTTTCAAGGGTTTGGCAAACTCTTTCCTGTTCGCAACGGTAGATTCTGCCAGGGGCCCTGGTGGTGCAAACCCTTGAAAACAAGCCCACTGCATACCTTGGGTGGGATTTTTTTGGAGATGTCATCTTGAAAAGAACACCCGTGCCCTTGGGTAAGGCTAAAGATATGTCACTGGGTCGAAGGGCTGTTCCTTTTTGGAGTGACTATCGGGAGGGCGCTGTTATTTCAGGAGTTGCGGCTGGGGGACCCCCTGGCCCCGAGCGAAGGCGAGGGGAACAGCGGAGGGGGTAGGCATCCCACGGCCGCAACTCCTTGAAATGACCAGCCCGGGAGATACGGAACGAAAAAAAGGGACAGCCCTTCGCTCACGCCTCTTCTTTTCAAGACGATATGTACTGTATTAGGATTCAAGGATTCGGGGGTCCAAGAGGGGCCCTCTTATTAGAAACCAACAGTCTACTTTATTCAGAAAACTACCCCACTTTAACTATAAGGGATGCGCCCGAATCGCCGGCAGCACATCCGGCAAAAAGGCCGTATCCGCCTCCGAGCAAAACTACTTCCTCTATAAGCTCCGCTACGATTCTTCCCGCGGTAGGACCTTGAGGATGCCCGTAGATCATGGAACTGCCGTAGTTATTCATCCACATCACGTCAAAGTTCATCTTCTTGGCCATGTTAAGATCATTCACTGAAAAGGGATTATGTGTCTTAATAGCCTTAATGTCTTCCAACTTCAGCCCCGCATTCTTCAATGCCATCTCTGCTGCAGGCACGGGGGCCGCCGCCATATGGGCCTTATCGACCCTGGCGTAACCATAGGACACCACCTTGACCTCTATATTTTGATCCGTACTCCATTCCTTGGCCTTTTCCCGAGTAGTGACAATAAAACCGCAATTCCCGTCCGCGGGAAACGTCTGCGCACCAAAGGTTAATACCCCGTTAGGTTCAACAGGCTTTAGTGCGGCAAGTCCCTCTGCCGTGGAGGGATACACCCCCTCATCCTCTTCAACCATGATAACCTTCTTTTTTGATTTCCTGACCTCGGCAGGGAACATATACCTCTTTTGGAATGCCCTGTCATCGGCCAGCGCATCCTGATATTGTTCATATCTTCTCAGGGCTACCGCATCGCATTCCTCTCTGGTGATGCCGACCTCTCTGGCCACGTTTTCAGCGGTCTGTACCATTTTCATACCGCCCCAAGGGTCATTGTTAAAATTGTCCATGTTCCAGTTTTCCGAAACAACCTCTCCGCCGGGACCCAGGGGGTTAGGCCAGATAAGATGGGGACTGTTGGAGCAACGGTCAGTCATAAGGGTAAACGCGGTACCAAAAGTGCCTATTTCGATATTTACTGCTGCTAGGTGGATACATGTCGCAGAGGTGGTGCAGGCCTGATGTACAAACACACATGGCACGTTCTTCTTGCCATCCATCAGCATCCCCCCCGCCCAGGTGTGACCGTAAAACATACGGTTCTGGGCTACTGTCATTCCAAGATAAAGGTAATCCACAATAGTAGGATCAAGGTCCCGACTCGCAAACCATCGTTTAGCGGTATTTGCACCTAATACGATGGCGTTCTCATTGGCCATTTGCCCCTGCCAGCGGCAAAAAGGGGTAGAATAGAAGCCTCCATAGGGTATATAGGCTTTTGTCAACATATAGGTAGTCCTCCGGTCATTAGATACAGATTTTGAAAATCTTGGCTCTTATTTATTATTTGGGACTATGAAATGTCAAGCGAATATTTGTCGGCATATTATTTTTTGATTCAATTCCTTAGATCACACAACAGACCGGTAATTGTGTTTCGAAATGACTGATAATGAGCAATTTGTGGAATTCTAAGTAAATAATAAAAAATATTGATTGTCTGCTTATAAACTCACTGTTAAATATAAAAAACTGTTTCTACCCTTGCAATGTTTAGGTATTATATAATATACTAGTTGTTAAAACAGATTTCTATAGGCAGCCCCCTCTCGCTTTGTGCGGAGTCATAGAACATAAACGAGTTCACCGTGGCAAAGAGATTCCCAAATAACATTTTTTAATCAAGACGTTGGGGTTAAAAATATTTTCATGATCTATGTCACCATAGACGGAAAATCTTTTGATACAGCAACGGATCTGACCGCACCGGAGCGCCATGTCCTCCAAAAGCTATTTCTTCTGGAATCTATATCTCCCACCCTTTATGAATTCAAAGAGAAAAGAAGAGAGGCGCTGTCCAAGGGATGGAATGACTCCGGATCAATAAGGGAAAGTCCAGCTTTGAGTGTTATCATTAATGACCTTGAAAAAAAGGTGTCAAAACGCCTTGGTACAAAGGTTGATTGAATAGAGCTTTGTCTCCTATAATCAGTAAAGGAGCGGTTAATTTGGGGTTTAGCAAGGGGAAAAGTGAAGAGCACAATAAAAAGGATACCCTTCAAGTGCACCGCGGCGGGCAGTCCAAGGTATTTTTCAAGGCCGCTATCGTGGGTGGCGGAAAGGCCTGCTATAATCTCCTTGAACTCCTGGACAGGGATCGTTCATCAAAGATGAAAATAAAGATATTGGGCGTAGCGGACATCGATGCCACGGCTCCCGGTTTTCTCTACGCAAAAAAACTAAACCTTTATACCACTACTAATTTTCATGATCTTTACGGCATCAGGGGACTCAATCTGGTCATTGAACTCACCGGTTCCCGAAAAGTGGCGGAAGAGATATTCAGGACAAAGCCTCTCGACATGTCGCTCATTGACCACGAAGGAATAAGGCTCCTCTGGGATCTAATCCAGATGGAGATTAAATGTACTCACCTGGAAAAAGACTGGAACAGGTCTCTGGAAACCATGAGAAAGCAGTTAAAGGTAGTACCGGATTCACTCCCATACAGGATCATGGTCATAGACATGGATAAACGTATTCAAACGGTCAATCAGACCTTTCTCAACTCCTTTAATCTTACCGAAGACATGGTACGCGGCAAGTATTGTTACGAAATAGATTATGGGGGCGGCAGAAAACGCTCCTGCCTTTCGGAGGGCCGGTGTTACATAGATGATCACCTTGAAGAGATTAAAGAGAAAGGGGTCTTCAGCACCGTTGAGGAACACCGTGACAGTCAGGGAGAGAACAAATACGATAGTATTTCCATTGCGCCCATCTACGATGACAATGGAAAACTCGTTCAGATACTTGAAGCATCTCGGGACGTGACTGACAGGATAAAGCTGGAACAGGACGCACTGAAATCCAGTATCTTTCTTGAGAACGTGATACAAAGTACCGTGGATGGGATAGTATTCGTGGACACAAAGGGAAACGTCCTGATATTCAACGAAGGCATGGAGCGTTTGACCGGTTTCTCCGCCAAGGAAATGGTCACCATCGGGCATTTAAGCTATTTTTATGACCCCCAAACAGCCAAGGAGAATATGAAAAAGATGCGGAGTGACCAATACGGGCCTCCAGGAAAACTAAATCCCATCAGCATGAACATAAAGACAAAAATCGACGAGGAGATTCCCGTTACCCTTTCCGCCTCAATCATAACCATAAATAATGAAGAAGTCGGAAGCGTGGGTATTTTTACGGATATGAGAGAGATACTGGAAATGAGGAAGAATCTGGAAAATGCCCACTTACAACTTGTACAATCCCAAAAGATCGCCTCTGTCGGGAAGATGGCCGCTGGCGTGGCCCATGAAATCAACAACCCTCTTTCAGGCATAATGATATATGCCGAATTACTCAAAGGAAACCTCTCTGAAAACAATAAGGAAAATCAGCAATACATTGATGACGTCCAAGAGATCATAGACCAAACCCTTCGATGTAAAAAGATTGTGTCCGAATTATTGGAATTTAGCAGACAGTCCGTGGGCAATGTCTCTTCTTTCTGCGTTGAGGAATTGATTGATAAGTCCTTGAATCTGCTGGTTAATCAGGCCATTTTCCAGGATATCAAGGTTACAAAGGAGATGGAAAAAGAAATGCCTCAGATACTCGGAGACATGGGTCAGCTCCAGCAGGTTACTACGAATCTTTTTATAAATGCCGCAGACGCCATGCAAGGCAAAGGGGTACTGGGAATCAAAGTAAGGTTTGATAAAAACAGGGATCATTTTATTATCAAGGTCTCAGATACCGGTCCCGGAATTCCGGAAGCTCTCAGGGATAAAATATTCGATATATTTTTCACCACAAAGCCAGTGGGAAAGGGTACCGGTCTCGGGTTAAGCATAACAAAGAATATTTTAGAGCTCCACGACGGCAATATTCTGGTTGATTCTTCACCTGAAGGTGGAACAACTTTTACCATAGAACTTCCCCTCGGTTTTATGGGGCAGTCTGAGGATAAACCTGTTTTTGCAGGGACCGACAAATGACAGATGAGAAAATGACGGTATTAATCGTAGATGATGAAAAGGTGGTAAGGGCCGGATGCCAGCGGGTGCTCACGGACAAAGGATATGATCCGTTAAGCGCTGAAAACGGCAAAAAGGCGCTGGATCTGCTTGCCGATAATCCGGTGGATATCATACTTCTGGATCTCAAGATGCCGGGCATGAGCGGAGAAGAGGTCCTGGAAAAGGCATACAAGAAACACCCGGATATCCCTGTTATTATCATAACCGGTCATGGGACCATAGATACGGCAGTGGATTGTATGAAAAAAGGTGCCTATGATTTTGTTACCAAGCCTTTTCAGATAGATGAATTTATTCTCACCGTAAACAGGGCCTCTGACAAAAGGATGTTGGAAAAGAAGGCCCTGCAATATCAGGAAGAAAACCGAAAGAACCTCTATGACCTGAATCTGGAGAAAAGCCGTCTCAAGACCGTCATAAATTGCATGGCTAACGGGGTCATGGTCACCAACAGGAATATGGAAGTTGTCCTCCATAACCCGGCCCTCATGAAAATGCTCGAGATATCGGAGAAGTTCGATAATCCTGTTTCCGTAAGCAGGATTATCAACGACAAAGATCTCCTAAAGACCTTACATACTATCCAGTCCGACAATTCCCAGGAGGGAGGATTTGTTTCACAAGAGATAAAGGCCGGGAAAAGAATGCTCAGGGCAATTTCAGCTCCGGCATTTGGGCCCGACAAATCCGTGGTAGGGACGGTAACCGTACTCGAAGACATAACGGCATTTAAAACCCTTGACGAAATGAAATCGGATTTTGTCAATATGGTAGCCCATGAGCTTCGCAGCCCCGTAGTGGCAATCAGGCAGCAAAACAGCGTGCTTTTAGAAGGTCTGGCTGGGCCTCTGCAGGAGAAACAGGAGGAATTTCTTCAACGAGGCATTAAAAAGATCGACCAACTGCTTGAACTGATCAATGACCTTCTGGATATTGCCAAGGTAGAGGCCGGAAAACAGATTCAGCATCATGTGCCCACTGATATTGCCGGGATAATAGAAGAAACCGTTTCATTGATGGAACCCCGGGCAAAAGATCATGGTATAGAGTTGACTTTCTCTTGCGATAAAATGAGGAAGGTACAGGCTGATCCGAAGGGGATTGCCGAAATCTTCAGCAACCTTATTGCCAACGCCATTAATTATTCTCCGGAGGGCGGCCGTATATCCATTTTAGCTCGCTCTTTGAATGAGTATATGGAGATAAAGGTGTCCGATTCAGGGGTGGGAATCCCTGAAGAAGAGATTCCCAAGATATTTGAAAAGTTTTACCGCATAAAGGATCCTAAAACCCGAAAGGTCATGGGAACCGGCCTGGGTCTTTCTATTGTAAAGGCCATTATTGATGAACACCACGGCACCATTGAAGTGGAGAGCACCCCCGGCCAAGGCACCACATTCAGGATACTCATACCTCTCATTACAGACAATGGGTGATAATACCAAAAAAATAGGAAAGGTTTTGATTGTCGATGACGAGGCCGTTGTCAGAAACGCAATAGGTCGAGCCCTGAGGGACAAGGGAATTTCATCGGTTCCAGCAGCCAGTGCATATGAGGCCATGGATAAACTGACCGACCAATCCTATGATGTGGTGCTTCTGGATGTTCGAATGCCTGATATGGATGGTATGGAAACACTAAGGAGAATACGGGCCCTCTACCCTGAACTGAGCGTGATTATGATAACGGGTTATCCAAGCATTGACACGGCTGTCAACTGCATTAAGCTGGGCGCCCTTGACTATCTGGTCAAACCCTTTCGTTTGGACGATCTGGAGGCATCCCTTAAAAAGATCGAACACAGGGTTTTCATACCGGACGAACCAACCTATGAAGAGGGTGGCCTGCAGATCGATTCCCTGAAGAATCTCATAATCGGAACAAGCCGATCCATGAAATCCCTATTCGATAAAATCCTTAAGGTCGCTCCCACCGACAGCACAGTGCTGATTACCGGAGAAAGCGGAACAGGCAAAGAGCTGGTGGCCAGAGCAATCCATGCCTACAGTAGCAGGAAAAACAAAGAATTCGTGGCTGTAGACTGTTCCTCCCTAGTGGAAAACCTCCTGGAGAGCGAGCTCTTCGGGCACGTGAAAGGCTCATTCACGGGCGCTTTTCAGACCAAGCACGGGCTTCTTGAGCTGGCTAACGACGGCACCTTCTTTTTTGACGAAGTCTCAAACCTGAGCCCCAAGATCCAGGCCAAGTTACTTCGTGTAATACAGGAAAGAGAATTCATGAAAGTGGGAGACCAAAAAAAGATCAAGCTGGATATAAGGATTATCTCGGCTTCCAACAAGGATTTGCAGCAGGCAATCAAACAGGGATTATTCAGGGAGGATCTCTATTACAGACTTAGCGTTGTACCCATTCGTCTGCCTCCACTCAGAAAGAGAAAGAAGGATATCCCCCTTCTTATAAACCATTTCCTGGATAAGCACAGCCGCAAGGTCAGGAGATCCGTTCCCAAGATCTCTCCGGAAGCCATGGAGGTACTCATAGAATATAACTGGCCCGGCAATGTCAGAGAGCTTGAACATAGTATTGAAAGGATCCTTATCCTTGAAGATACCGATTTAATAAAGACCAGGGACCTCCCCTCTTTCATATCTCAACGGCAAGGGGAGTTTCAAATGTTTTTCGAAGATGTCCTCTCCCTCCAGGAACTTGAAAAAAGATACATTCGGTTCATCCTGCGCAAAACCAAGGGCAAAAAGATGGAAGCAGCAGACATCCTGGGGATGAATAGGAAGACCCTTGGAATGAAAATAAAGAAATACGAACTCTACTAGAAAGTCACGCCTTTATAATGGGTCCTGCCTGGGTAATCAGGTGACATATGGGGTATTATTACTCTTTTTGTATTATTTTATTCTTTTCGGTAAGTTATAGATTATTTGCCCCAATTTTGTTACAAATCTACCCCTCCGTCCCATCAAGGCCTGAGTTCCCTTTGAATCTAACTTGCTGAAAAAACAATCAATTTCGATTTATTGCTCAGGCATGGAAATTGCTGTTATGTAGTGCTATAAAAGATTGTGGCATTTAATCTTAAGAGGTCAATCAAGGCCCATGGAAAATGAAAAGATTATCCTCTTTGCGGACCCGGAAGGGGCTGCTTCCGGTGATCTGCGTTCCTTCCTGAGAGATAGAGGCTGTAGACTTGTTGTTACCAAGACCCTGAAGGAGACCCTGCTGGTCCTGCAGCACCAAAGAGTAGAAGCCCTGGTCCTGGACTCTTCCCTCCTGGAAGAAGAATGTGAATTCATCTCCGTAATAAAAGGGATTGAAAAGGATCTGCCCATAATTATCTGTGCTGAAAGCAATACTCCGGAACTGGAAAGCAAGATCCGCAAGCAAAAGATATTTTATTATCATATCAAATCCTTTGGAATAGAAGACCTTGAGATGGCCCTGTCCAGTGCGCTTAAGGGGCAATCTCAATAATCTGGAGGCCACGAACTATGTCTTTAAGGGAAAAAATAAGGTCAGGTAAATTTGTCGTTCTGGGTGAATTTGAACCCCCGAAGGGTGCGGATTTTTCATCCTTTCTCAAGAATTCCAATCTAGTCAAGGGAAGAGTGGATGCCCTGATTGTGCCTGAAATGGCAAACGCCGTTATGAAGGCCAGCTCATTGGGAGGGTGCGCCTTTCTTCAAAAAGAAGGCATAGAAACGGTTCTTCAGGTCTGCTCCAGGGACAGGAACCGGCTCGCCCTGCAGGCCGACTTACTGTCGGCTGGAGCCCTTGGAATAAACAACATAATGGTAGTACCAGGCGATGATATCCGCAATGGGGATCATCCCAAGGCAAGGTTCGTCAACGACCTGGACTTGGCAGAACTTCTGGAGGCTATCAGCAGACTGCAAGAAGGGAAAGATCTTTCCGGTATTGAATTAAAGGGCATTCCTCAGTTTTTTACGGGCTCCATTATAGACCTGAACGCCCCAGGAGCTGTTCTTGAAATGGAGCTGGAAGATTTATCCAGAAAGATCGAACTAGGTATTGAGTTTCTTGTAACCGGCCCTGTTTTTGACATCCGCCGTTTTCACCAATTGATGAAGAGAATCGATATTAGTCAGGTGGCCTTGATCCCTACTGTTCTCCTTTTAAAATCAGCCGGCATGGCAAGATACATAGACAGAAACATAAAAAGCATCTCCATACCGCCTGAAATAATCAGAGATATTCAAAAGGCACCTGATAAACAAAAAAAATGCATACAGATAACAGCTGAACTCATTAATCACCTCAAAGAAGCGGGTACAAAAGGGGTGGTGATTTCGACCCTGGGTTGGGATGATAGATTGCCCAGAATCCTTGATGAAGCGAGACTGTAAAGAGGTGTTGGAAATAATGTCCCAAAAAAACTCTAAAAAGGTATCAGGTTCGGTCATGATCGTTGGTGGTGGTGTAACCGGGATGCAAGCGGCTTTGGACCTGGCCAATTCCGGGTATTATGTCTATATGGTTGAAAAACAATCCGCCATAGGCGGGCTGATGTCGCAACTTGATAAGACATTCCCGACCAATGACTGTGCAATGTGAATTATCTCTCCCAAACTGGTCGAGGTCGGCCGGCACCTTAATATAGAACTCCTTACCAATACGCAGTTACTTGAACTTAATGGAGAACGGGGCAACTTTACGGCCGCTGTCCTTCAAAAAGCACGTTATATTGATATAGCAAAATGTACAGGGTGCGGCGAATGCACAGAGGTCTGCCCTGTGGAACTGAGTAATGAATATGACCTGGGCCTTTCCACCAGAAAAGCCGTTTACAAGCTTTACCCCCAGGCCATACCAGGCGCCTTTGCCATACAGAAGGCGGACAAGGCCCCATGCCGTTTAGCGTGCCCCGCCGGCTTGAATGTTCAAGGATATGTTCAGATGGTGGGCCAAGGTAAATATGAAGAAGCCCTGAAGATAATCATGGAAGACCTCCCCCTTCCCGGTGTACTGGGCAGGATATGCCCCCATAATTGCGAAGATGCCTGCCGTCGCTCGGAGGTTGATTCTCCGGTAGCCATACGTAATCTCAAAAGACTGGCCTCCGATCAAGTTGATCCAAGAGATATCGATATTAAATGCCTGCCTCCCAGGCAGGAAAGAGTGGCTATTATAGGATCCGGCCCGGCGGGTCTTTCAGCGGCATATCACCTTGCGCGTAAAGGTGTTTTATCAACCATATTTGAGTCCCTGCCTGTAGCCGGAGGAATGTTGAGGGTCGGTATACCCGAATACCGCCTACCCCGGGAGATCCTTGATCAGGAGATCGAAGTTATAACGGGGCTTGGAGTGGAAATAAAGACGAACACGGCCTTGGGCAGGGAAATATCCGTGGATGACCTTTTGAACAACGGTTTCAGCGTTGTTTATCTGGCCATGGGCGCGCACAAAGGGATAGAACTGGGTATCCCGGGCGAGAAGGCCGCGGGGGTTCGTCAGGGCGTGGACTTTCTTAGAGAGTTGAATTTGGAGGGCAAGGTATCAGTAGGCAAAAAGGTCGCCGTTATAGGGGGCGGTAATGTGGCCATGGATGTCTCCAGGTCAGCGATCCGCATGGGAGCCGAAGAGGTAAACATCATCTACCGGAGGAGCCGGGAGGAGATGCCCTCATGGGAAGAAGAGATACAGGCTGCGGAACAGGAGGGTGTAAAAATGATCTACTTGTCCGCACCTCAGGAGATTCTAACCCATGAGGGGAAGGTTACCGGTTTGCGTTGTATCCGCATGGAGCTGGGGGAAGCCGACTCTTCCGGCAGAAGAAGGCCAATCCCGGTTCCCGGCAGTGAATATGATATTGATATAGATCAGGTTATACCCGCTATCGGTCAAGTTCCTGATCTCTCCGCCGTGGCAGAGATGGACGATCTGGTTCTTTCCCGGTGGGGCACAGTTGAGGTCGATCCCATAACATATTCAACGGGCAAGGAAGGGCTTTTCGTAGGAGGAGACCTTCATACTGGTCCATGGGTGGCCATAGGAGCTATCGCGGCGGGCAAGGAGGCTGCCGAATCCATAATACGTTACCTGGACGGCCGGGACATGGCTGAAGGACGTGAACCTGTTTCCAAAGAGGAGCCGTATTATCGTCCTGTACCGGATAATGTCGCCAAAGGTAAAAGACCGAAAATGAGAGAATTGCCCCTCAGAGAAAGGGCCGGCAACTTTGATGAAGTGGAACTGGGTTATAGTGAGGAGGAAGGCAAGGCCGAAGCCAGTCGTTGTCTCAACTGCGGATACTGTTGTGAATGTTTCCAGTGCGTGGACGCCTGTGTGGCAGAAGCCATACATCATGATCAAAAAGACGTCGGGCGTGATATACAGGTCGGTTCTGTAATATTGTGTCCGGGTGCTCCCATGTTTGATCCCGGCAAAAACGAGGATTTCTACAAATACAACCGTCATCCCAATGTCGTTACCGGTGCGGAATTCGAGCGTATCCTGAGCGCAACCGGCCCTACCATGGGTCATCTGCTAAGACCTTCGGATAAAACGGCCCCCGAAAAGATAGCATGGCTGCAATGCGTCGGTTCCAGGGATACGGCAATCGGCAATAACGGCTATTGCTCCGCTGTATGCTGCATGTATGCCGTTAAAGAGGCCGTTAATGCAAAGGAACATATGAATGATAACCTGGAAACGACCATATTTTTTATGGATATGCGCACCTTCGGCAAGGGATATGAGGAATTTTACAGCCGGGCCAAGGATGAACATGGTGTCAGGTTCATACGTTCCAGGATTCATACCATTGACCCCATTCCAGGGAGCGATGATCTCACAATCAGATATTCCGACGAAAATGGTGTTATTCATGAAGAGAGATTCGATATGGTAGTCCTGTCCGTTGGATTTGAGATAGGCCAGGAACATATCGAGCTGGCTGAACGGCTGGGTATAGCGCTTAACAAGTATAACTTCGCCATGACTCCTACCTTGAACCCTGTGGCAACCTCCCGGCCGGGGGTTTATGTTTCAGGCACGTTCCAGGGCCCCAAGGATATCCCTAGCTCTATAATAGAGGCCGGCGCGGCCGCATGCTCCGCCTCCATAGACCTAAGTGAATCCAGATGGTCTGATACAAAGGTCCTTTCCATTCCAGAGGAAAGAGACGTCAGCGGGGAAGAGCCAAGGATAGGTGTCTTTGTTTGCGACTGCGGTATCAATATCGCGGGTGTTGTGGATGTCCCATCTGTCGTGGAATATGCCAGTTCCCTTCCCGGGGTGGTATTTGTCCAGGAAAATCTCTTTACCTGTTCCCAGGACACCCAGGATAAAATGAAGGAAGTAATCAAGGAGAATAGACTTAATCGGGTGGTAGTGGCTTCATGTACACCCAGGACCCATGAACCCCTGTTCCAGGAGACATTACAGGCCTCCGGGTTAAATAAATATCTGTTTGAGATGGCCAATATCAGGGATCAGGACTCCTGGGTCCACGGCCATAACCATGATTTAGCCACAGCCAAGGCAAAGGACCTTGTCAGGATGGCCGTGGCTAGGGCAAACCTGTTGAAACCCCTAGAAGAGAAAAAGATACCTATTGTCAAGCGAGGACTAGTTATCGGCGGAGGCGTTGCAGGAATGACTGCCGCGCTGGGCATGGCTGATCAGGGGTTCGAAGTGGTAATTGTGGAAAAGGATGCCAACCTGGGGGGTCTGGCCAGGGAGCTAACATATACTATTGAAGGAGATGATATTCAAAAGTATCTCCTGGAGCTCATTGAAAGGATAAATAGATGCGAAAACATCCAGGTGCTTACAGAAACTCTGGTAGTGGGGTTCGGCGGCTTCAAGGGGAATTTTCATACCGATGTTATGGTGGGCCCGGCCATGTATGCCAGGACTATAGACCATGGAGTCCTGATCATTGCCACAGGAGCCAACGAATACGTCCCGCAGGAATATTTGTATAGAGAAGATCACAGGGTCATGACCCAGATAGAACTGGAAAAGAGACTCGATATAAAAGGCGCTGATGATCTCAAGCACGTCGTAATGATCCAATGCGTCGGTTCCAGAAACCAAGAGAACCCCGGCTGTTCCCGCGTATGCTGCCAGAGCGCCATAAAAAACAGCCTCCTTATTAAAGAAATAAACCCTGAGACCGAGGTATGGATACTCTACCGGGATATAAGGACATATGGCCTAATGGAAGATTACTATACGGAGGCCAGGAGAAAAGGGGTAAAATTCTTCAGGTTTTCACCAGAGAATCCCCCTCAGGTGGAATCTACCGAAGAAGGGCTGTCGGTTACTTTTACCGACCATGTCCTACAAAGGGATATCAGCGTATCTGCGGATATACTGGCCCTGAGCGCCGGCATGGTGCCCGCGGACACCGATGAATTGGCATTACTTCTTAAGCTCCCCAAAACCAAGGATGGATATTTCCTTGAAGCCCATATAAAGCTGAGACCCGTAGATTTTGCAAATGAAGGAATATTTCTTTGCGGAACGGCCCACGGGCCTAAGCTCATAACAGAATCTATTTCCCAAGCCCTAGCCGCATCGTCACGTGCCGCGACCCTCCTTTCACAACCCGAGATAATACTCTCCGCGGTGACTGCCAAGGTTGATCCGGATAGATGCACTGCTTGCCTTGTGTGCGTGAGGGTTTGTCCCTATAACGTTCCAATAATCGACAAAGACGGTGTAAGTGAAATTGATCAAGCCCTTTGTCACGGCTGCGGGATCTGTGCCTCCGAATGCCCGGCAAAGGCCATTGAATTGAATTGGTATGAAGATGTACAAATCATGAGCAAAGTGGATTCATTGCTTGAGGGGGCATTATGATGGAAGACTTTAAGCCTGTTATCATCGCCTTTTGCTGTGACTTTTGAGGATATACGGCCGCGGACCTGGCAGGTTCCATGCGTCTACAATATCCCGAAACCATAAGGATTATAAAGGTACCCTGTACCGGTAAGGTGGACATCATTCATATCCTGAGGTCCTTTGAAAAAGGGGCTGACGGCGTGTATGTGGCCGGTTGTCTTGAAGGTGACTGCCGCTTTGAGATAGGCAACCTCCGAGCCCGTAAGAGGGTGGAGGAGGCCAAGAAGATCCTTGAGGTAGTGGGAATTGGAGGTGAGCGCGTTCAGATGTACAACCTCTCCTCCAGTGACGGGCCGCGATTCGCCGAAATAGCGGATGAAATGACCGAAAAGATACAATCACTGGGCCCCAACCCCATTAAATTGGCACTAAAAAAGATAGCCGCGTGACAGGAGGTCAAGAGATATGATTGTCGCTGAGAAAAAACCTATCGAAGAGATCATTGAAGGTATAAAGGATTACCAAAAGATACTCATAGCGGGCTGCAATGAATGCGTTACCGTCTGCGAGGCGGGAGGGAAAAAAGAGGTGGGAATTCTAGCTTCGGCACTTCGTATGTATTTCATGAACCAGGGTAAGACAGTGGAGATAGACGAAATCACCCTTGAACGCCAGTGCGATCACGAGTACCTGGAGGAGATACGTGACAGCATCGACAAATATGACGCTGTCGTCTCCCTGGCATGCGGTGTGGGCGTCCAGTTCATGGCGGAAAAATATCCCCGTGTTCCCATCTATCCCGGGGTTAACACCCGCTTTATGGGGGTAACCGAGGAGAGGGGAGTTTGGACGGAGCGGTGCCAGGCCTGCGGTGAGTGTATCCTTGCCAAAACAGCTTCCATCTGTCCCATATCACGATGCGCGAAAAGGCTTCTGAACGGGCCGTGCGGGGGTTCCACAAACGGAAAGTGTGAAATAAACAAGGATCTTGATTGCGCGTGGCAACTTATTATCGACCGCCTGAAAGCACTGGGCAAGCTCGAAGACTATGAGAAACTTATACCTATTAAAGACTGGTCAAAGGATCGGGCCGGAGGCCCCAGAAAAGTGGTAAGGGAGGATGTTAGACAATGAAGGAAATAAAGACACCCAGCAGGCTCGAAAAGATGTTAGCATCAGGTCATCTTGCGGTTACATCGGAATGCGGACCTCCCAGAGGAAGCGATCCCGAAGATATCACAAAAAAGGCGGAATTGATCAGGAAACACGTGGATGCCATAAATATTACCGACAATCAGACCTCCGTGACACGTCTATGCAGTCTGGCTTCGTGTATCCACCTTAAAATGATGGGGATAGAGCCCACCCTCCAGATGGTGACCAGGGACAGAAACAGGATCGCTCTTCAGAGCGATATCCTAGGCGCGGCTTCCTTTGATATCCATAATATCCTTTGCCTCTCCGGGGATCACCAAGTATTTGGAGATTGCCCCAACGCTCAGAATGTATTTGATATCGATTCGATGCAATTGATACAGCTGGTGAGATTAATGCGTGATGAGGGGAATTTCCTGGGAGGCGATGAAATTAAGCGTCCTCCCCGCATGTTCGTGGGAGCGGCAGCCAATCCATTCGCGGACCCTTTTGAGATCCGGGTACCCCGTCTCGCCAAAAAGGTGGCTGCGGGGGTAGAATTCATTCAGACTCAGTGCATATACAATCTGGATAAATTCGAACTGTGGATGAAACAGCTATGCGACCGCGGACTTCACGAAAAGGTGTATATCCTGGCCGGGGTCACACCCTTCAAATCCGCTGGAATGGCAAAGTATATGAAAAATCGGGTGCCCGGTATGGATGTGCCTGACGATGTGGTAAAAAGGATGGCCGGTGTGCCCAAGGAAAAGCAGCCTGAGGAAGGCATCAATATCTGTGTCGAGAGCATCCAACGGCTGAAGGAACTAAAAGGAGTAAGCGGATTCCATATCATGGCAATTGAGTGGGAAGAGAAGGTGCCCGAGATTGTTGAACGGGGAGGTCTTTATCCCCGTCCTGAAATTAATGATTAATTAATCTTCCATATTTGTATAAAATGTGTACCTAATAACATAGCTAGAATAAATGACCTGGAAGGAGGTAGATTATGTCCCCCAATTATATACTTGTAGTTGACGATGACCCTGATCTCGTGGAGACTGTAGCAATGATGCTCGAAAGCAAGGGATGTGAAGCAGGAAAGGCCTATGACGGTATTGAGGGAGAAGAGTCCATAAAAAAGCGGCGTCCTGATCTGGTTATTCTTGATATAATGATGCCCCGTAAAGACGGATATATTCTTTGCGCCGAGCTTAAGGCCGATGACAAGACCAAAGATATCCCGGTTATCCTGTTAACGGCCGTCGGTGAAGCGGTTCCGAGTACAAAATACTCCCATGCCGACGGAATGACCACAGAGGCGGACGAGTATATACCAAAGCCTATTGACACTGAAGGGCTCTGGAGCGCAATCAATAGTCTGATCAGGTAAATCGATTGACCATCTCAGGGGTGCTCGGCGGCTTCAAGATTCTTCAGGGTATGGCTGGATTCTCATTGGTTAAGTCGGAGAAATCCGGGTATTCTCCCGCTGAAATATGTCGAGCTATCGCCCGGAAAAGAATAAATCTATCCTATCTCTCCCTTATCCATAATCCCCAATTCTGGGGACTTTACATAATATTCGACCCTATCAACGAGCCTGAATTAACACTCCTAATAAAGGAAACTATTGGAAATCGAACTGATCATTCCTCCGGTAAAGCCGTTGTTTCCCTCTTTCCTCACAAGAATAATCCGGATATAACCGGCAGGCTTTTTGAGATCTTCGGAAAAATAGATGTGATGCCTGATTCCATGGCCAATTCTCCTTCAGCCATATCCTTTGTCTTAAAGGAAAGGCATCTCGAAATGATCAAAAAAGGGCTCTTTGAATCGTTCACTTTTAGTGCCTACAGGACACCTGAAGACTGGAAACTTGCTCAAAAAGGAAAAGAGCAGGTCTATAAGGAGGTGATCGCGTCTTACCAGGAACAAAAACCCAAGGTCTATGGGCTGGAGTATTATGACCGCAGCGAATTGCTTCAGGTTTCAATTTCTGATCAACACGTGCCTCCCCTTGGCACTGCCTTCAAAGGATACGCCCAAACAGGACTCAATCTTATACTCTCTTCCCTTTGTCCTTATAAGGACAAAGGGAAGATTCTTTCCTTCTGCATGCCCGGCTTAACAGACGGTTCCAAAGCCGAATCTATCAAAGGATCATATCCCGCTACACATGTGAACAGGCTGGCGCCTGTTGCCCTCTTTTCCATGAACGGCCCGCATTTCGGCGATCGTTACGGAATCGCAAGCAGACTCCTGACCGCGTTTGAGGAAAACCAGATAGACCTTCTTTGTTTAAACTGTACTATCGCTTCCATAATCGGGGTAGTGCCTTATCATCAGCTGGATTCATGTATCCGTAGCATCAAGGGATCTTTTGATGTCCCCGGTGTAATTAAAAGGTGAAAAATCCGCTTCCGGAAAAATCTATTCATTCAAAGCAATGCGTCTTCAAGATCATTGATGGGTATCTCTTTTATCACGGCATTTCCTATCCCCTCCAGAAGGACGAAATTTATGCTGTCCCCTTCCCTCTTTTTATCCCTGGCCATAGCCTTTAGTGCCATTTGCCTTTCCGCGGGCATCTCAGTGGGAAGTTTCAGGTTAGCGAGGAGCGTTTCTATTTTTACTCTTTCCTCTTCCGACAGCAGCCCCTTTCTTTCCGATAGTTTAGCCGCAAAGCACATTCCAACACTAACCGCCTCACCATGGGGCGATCCTGTTACCTTTTCTATGGCGTGCCCGATGGTATGACCAAAATTGAGTTTCCTTCTCTCCCCCTTTTCCACCTCATCACGGTTTACTATCTCTGATTTGATGGCTATTGATCTGTAAACCAGGTGCTCAATAACATCTTCTCTTAGCTCAAAGACCGCTTTATGATAGTCTTCAAGATATGCGAATAGATCCCGGTCCGAAATAGCGGCGTGTTTTACTATCTCCGCGCATCCGTTTGTGAGTTCCCTTTCCGGGAGGGTTTTTAAAAGATGAGGATCACAGATGACAAAATCGGGTTGATTAAAAACCCCAACCATGTTTTTATATCCTTCAAAATTGACACCGTTCTTGCCTCCCACACTTGCGTCCACTTGAGATAGAAGTGTTGTTGACACGAAACCGAAACTTACTCCCCTGAGGTAAATAGACGCTGCAAAGCCTGAGATGTCACAAACAATTCCCCCTCCGATTCCCAGGATAAACACGGCACGGTCTGCCTCCATTCCTAACAGTTTTTTCAGTATATGATGGATCGTATCTAGATTTTTCGTACTTTCACCTGTTCCTATTTGAATAATTTCGTGCGAGGGCATTAACTGACGATAATACCCATAAACATTAGGGTCGGTAATTATCACAACCCTGCCCGGGGGAAGATATTTACCCACATTTCCGATCCTTTCCCCGATTATGATCCTTGAATCTCTTAAGGTCCCGTGTATTTCTATGGTTTTCATAATTAGTCCTTCCCGTTGACTTCCTTGTGAATCTTGAAGATCTCAAGCCTGTCTCCCCATCAGCTATCAGCTATTCCCTTTTGATTCTCAGGTATTCTCCCTCAAACCGTTAACCCCTCAGATATCACCTTTCAAAAAGTATCATGACCTCTCTTAGTTAGCTTTCAGCTATCAGCCATTAGTTATTAACCTTTCTCTGTTTGATAATATCACATAACCTTTGAACCTTTGAATCGTTTTAAGAATATAATTCGGCGCAGGTCACGGCTGTTCAGAGCAGCGGTTGCCGAACATTATTTGTACCGGTGTTACAGGCTCAGCTTTTTGCTTGCAGGCCTTGATAAATCGACCGAATCTGTCTACACAATACATCGAACTGCTCCGGATACAGCGACTGTGCTCCATCACTCAGCGCGTTTTCCGGTTCATGGTGCACCTCCACCATCAGCCCATGGGCTTCAACCGCCACAGCGGCCCTGCTCAAAGGAATTACCTGGTCTCGCCTTCCCGCCGCATGGCTGGGATCTATGATCATGGGAAGGTGACTCTCCTTCCTGACCACCGGGACAGCGGACAGGTCAAGGGTATTCCGGCTGTGGTTCACGAATGTCCTGACCCCCCTTTCACACAGGATAACCTGTGAATTGCCTTCAGAGAGAATATACTCGGCGGCCATAAGCCACTCTTCCACGGTTGCGGCCATTCCACGTTTAAGCAGAATCGGTTTTTTGGATACCCCGGCCCGCCGCAACAGGCTGAAATTCTGCATGTTCCTCGTCCCGATCTGTATAACGTCCGCACATTCTTCCACCAGGTCAAAATTCTCAAGATCCAAGGCTTCTGTTACAATGGGCAGACCGGTTTCATCACGAACTTTTACCAGGATATCCAGTCCTTTTTTACCAAGCCCCTGAAAGGAATAGGGAGAAGTTCTCGGCTTGAATGCCCCGCCCCTGAACATATCCGCACCGGCCGCCTTTACCTTTTTTGCAATAGTCAGGGCCTGGCTTTCACTCTCAACAGCGCATGGACCGGCTATTATAGTCATATGGCCGTCTCCCACTTCTATGTCCCCCACTGATATAAGGGTGCTTTCGGGCTTAAACTCACGGCTCACCAATTTATATGGCCTTGTGACAGGAATCGCTTCTTTGACCCCAGGCATCCCCAGAAACAGGGAACCTTCGACAGGCCCCTTGTTATATAGTATGCCTATGGAAACCCTCTCCCCACCAGGGATCGGTCTGGGCATATAACCAAGTTCTTTTATCCTGTCTATAACAGCATTGATCTGCTCATCGGTCGCATTTTTTTCCATAACCAATAACATCTTTATTTCTCCTTTTTATGATATAAGTACTTATTGATCAAAAAAAGGGGCTGAGTTTTAGAGCAGTCCCTTTAACGAAAAAGGACCGTGTGCTTCAGGAGGTGCTCACGGTCCTTTTATTTTATTCTATTTGGAAATGGCCGACGCCTAAAACCTAAGGACTGCACACCCCTCCCTGCTGTTCCACCAGCGCCACCACCAATAACGATTTTTTATCAAAAAGACTTCCATATTCCTTTCCGTAAAACTCTTCTGAGATTTTAATAATATATACCTCCAGAGTGAACTGGTTGTCAAGGTATTTTTACAACATGACATTGTCAAGCATGCCCTTCTCATCAAAATCTCCAAGCAAAGACAGGCCATGGTTGCTCCTTCCCTTTTCCAGTTTTTAGTGTTATTTTTTATAGTATATTTACGTTTCCATTTTATGTAAATACGAAAGCTTTCAAAACAATATTATGCCATTGGAAAAACGAAAGACGTCCCCTACGGGGACGAAGTTTTCCGTCCCGGCCACTCTGTTGGACATAATAAGATGTCTGATCATTAACCCGCGAAGTGCTATTCCCTGTTCGTCAGTGGTGTGATCCCCAACCTGCCTGTGCATCTCAAGTATGGACTCCTTTGCCCTTTCTGGATAATCCGCGGCATCAGCCAAATATTTGGCAGCCTTATCAGAGTCCATGTATTTCATATCAGGAAGATAGATGTCCACTATGCCGTCCAAAAGCCTTATTATCTCGGGGCATTCATAGCCGCTGGTATTATATATATACAAGGGGTATGTTCAGACCTTTTTTCAGGGCAATACTTGTGGCTTTCAGGATATGGGGCATGACATGGGTAGGTGTCACCAGATTTATATTATGACATCCCATTCTCTGGAGTCCTAGCATATATTCGGCCAGTCCCTCTTCGTCGACTTCCTTTCCCCTTCCTTCAAGGGAAATGGGCCAGTTCTGGCAAAAAACACGCCTTAGGTTGCAATTTGAAAAGAAGATAGTGCCTGACCCATTCTTGCCCACCAAGGATATCTCCTCACCAAAATGGGGGTGTGCACTATAGACAACGGGCTTGGCAGGTGACCTGCAAAACCCCTCTTCTCCTCTTAATCTGTTAACCCCGCATCGCCGGGGTCAAAGTTCGCAATTTTCCAATATCGCATAAGCTTGCTCTATTCTTTGAGCCAACCGACCTTCTTTTTCCAGTTTTAGGTACGCGGCACGCCATCCTCCTTTCTTAATCTGACTTGCCTGCAAGGTAGCCGGAGCAAGAAACAGCGAACCACCCACGAGAAAAGTCCGCCAGATAAATTCCCTGCGCGTAATGGCCATATCCTATTGATAATATCTTGGATTTGTGGTTTCTTGATCTACATATTTAATTGTATCACAAATATATCAGTAATGTCATTCCATATCTTGTTTTCTAGGCACCACATAATTCCTTCTTCCCTTTTATGGGCTAAAGTGCTAACTTTCCCCAGACATTTTTTGTATAAATCCCCTTATGGTATGGAGTAGAAATTTATAATGATATACAGGTTACTTCGTGTAATTGTCTTCCTCATATCGCGCATCCCCTTACCTATCGGTCGCTTCCTGGGGAAAATATTGGGATTTATTGCCAGCATGGTACCATTGGAAAGGAACAGAATCTCTCTTGATAACATTCGGAACAGCCTGGGCGCCCATATGCAAGAGTCAGAGATAAGAAGATTGAACCGCAGAGTAAATCTTCATTTTGGCCAGATGCTCTTTGAAATGCCACATACAAACAGGTTAAATCGGTACAATCTCGAAGATTATGTGGTCTTTAAAGGAGAAGAGAACCTCCTTAACGCCCTTAAAAAAGGGAAAGGGGTTTTCATGTTCACAGGTCATTTTGGAAACTGGGAGTTAATGTCTGCCGCCATAGCCCTTCGTTTCGGCCGGCTGGCCGTAGTGGCAAGGCCTCTGGGCTTTGCCCCTTTTAATCTGTTGATCTACCAAATGCGCTCACGTTTCGGGACGGAAATCATCCCAAAACTGAATGGCATGAAAAAGATCTTTGTTGCGCTGAGAAAAAACAAGATTGTGGGGGTACTTCTTGATCAGAATGTGGACTGGTATCAGGGAGTTTTTGTAAATTTCTTAGACAGATGGGCCTGTGTCAACAAGGGTCTTGCACTAATGGCCTTAAGAACACAATCCCCTGTCATACCCGTCTTTGCTATAAAACATGAAGACGGCCGGTATCATATCCTGATTGAAGAAGCCGTAAAATTGATTAGAACAGGAGACAAGACAACTGATGTAGAGGATAATACGGCCCTTTTTACAGGGATCATTGAAACACATGTAAGAAGACATCCCGACCAGTGGTTCTGGTTTCACAGGCGCTGGAAGACCCGCCCTTATTGCAGACTCCCTGGTTTTAGCCAGGACCGGCTCTGAAAGATCTGTATTCATCTCGTTCTGGTGGAGATGCACACAAAAATGTGCATTAATGCACATTTTTGTGTGCATCTTCCTTCTGGTTTCTAAATGACTTTTATGTCTATCCTTACATGCTATCCAGCTTAACTTACAGGAAATATTAAAAAATAAAAATACTATCGTCTTTCCTAATTCAAGAATAATGGATATATTAAACATGGCACAAATCTTGTAGTATTTTTTTCTACGTTCATTAAAACGCGGGAGGGGAGAAATGACACATAATATTGTTTTTGTGGACGATGAGATAAACGTCCTGGAGTCATTAAAATGGGTGTTTAAGGACGAGCCCTATAATACGTTCACATTTAATCACCCGTTGGATTTACTTAAAAACATGGAAGAAGAAGATTTTACTGTCGTGGTGGCTGATCAGATCATGCCCGAAATAGAGGGTATTGAACTGCTACAGATGGTAAAAGAAAAAAGGCCCTCGACGGTATGTATTATAATGACCGCTCAGCCTGATCTAAAGATAGTTATAAACGCTATGAATCAGGGAAACATTTACAAGTTCATTTCCAAACCCTGGGATATTATGGAGTTCAAGGCCACAATCAAGAATGCTATTCAATATTATGAATTGAAATCCGAGATTAAACAGTTGTGGCAAATCACCAATACCCAGAATGCCCAGTTGCCCGCACTGAATCAAAACTTGAAAGAAAAAGTCGGTGAACAGACTGAAGAGATCAAACAATCGGAAAAGGAGAGACGAGAGCTGGAAGCCCAGCTCATCCAGTCCCAGAAGATGGAAGCGATGGGAACCCTTGCAAGAGGTATAGCCCATGATTTCAATAATATACTATGCGGTATCGTGGGATATACGGAAATCGCATCGCTTCTGGCAAAAGAGGAACCCCAAATAAAAGGGGTATTGAACAAGGTTATGGAAGCATGTGAACGAGCCAGATCACTTATAAATCAGATTCACTCCTTCAGCAGTCAGAAGACACATGAAGATGAACCTATTATGATCGGCCCAGTCATAGAAGAAGTTATTAAACTCCTAAGGGCATCCCTGCCTCGCGGCATAGAAATCACGGAAAATATTTCCGCTAAAAAAGAGACCATTAAAGCGGATCCCACTAAGATCCATCAAATATTGATGAATCTCTGCACTAATTCTATTCATGCTATGGGAGAAAAGGGCGGTGTTTTGAAAGTAAGCCTGGATCCCGTGAATCTGGATACGAAAGAGGCCTTTTCCCACTTTAAAATTAAACCGGGTCGTTATTTAAAGTTATGCGTAGAGGATACAGGTTGCGGTATGACCGGGGATACTATAAAAAGAATCTTTGATCCCTATTTCACTACCAAAGAGAAAGGCCAAGGAACCGGCTTAGGATTGTCGGTTGTTCAGGGGATTGTAAAGGATTACAAAGGCGCCATCCTAGTGGATAGCGAACCGCAAAATTACACTGTTTTTGATGTGTACCTCCCCATTATGAATTCTTCCTAAAAGGCTTTGCGTTTCTGGTACCGGAGGCGGAAAGCGAACCCGTAATATATTACATTTTCCCTGACATTCTTGAAGTAATATGGCGGGCAATTAACGAATTGTTGCCGCATGGAACAAATAAAACAACTCATTAAATAATTAAAAAGAGGGTAAAAAAAGATATATTAAGATGACATCACAAGGAGGTGGACAAGGGAAAAAGTTTTATTTTAACGGAAGTTGTTGTCTTAGAAAGGGAAATATTTCCCTTTATCTAAAGGCCAATACGCTTTTCTTCATGGAATAGATGGATGTTGGACTCCTGGAAAGACAGGTTTATCTTGTCTCCGACAATAAAATTCTTTTCAGCAGGGGCGCGAGCGATGAGCTTTTCGTTTCCCGCCTTTGCATAGACGATCTTCTCCGCGCCGAGGTGTTCGACAAACTCTACCTTTCCGTGGATATGACCCTCACCGATAATCAGAGATTCAGGCCTCACTCCCAGTATAATTTCCTTATCTTCAAAGCCGGCGATCCTTTCATTCATTTTCATATCAAAAGAGAAGGCATCCGACAAGAACCTTAACCTGTTATCAGATATCTCTATTTTGCCCTTTACCAGGTTCATCCTGGGAGACCCGATAAATGAGGCGACAAAGATATTTGCCGGATGGTCATATACCTCTGACGGCGTTCCGATCTGCTGAATCTTTCCCTGATCGATCAGGACAATCTTTTCCCCCAGGGTCAGGGCCTCTATCTGGTCATGGGTCACATATATAATTGTCTTTTTAAGCTTTTCATGAATTCCTTTGATCTCGATCCTCATGGCGCTCCTGAGTTTGGCGTCCAGGTTCGAAAGAGGTTCGTCAAAGAGAAACAGTTCCGGATCCCTCACTATCGCTCTTCCGATGGCCACGCGTTGGCGCTGGCCTCCTGAGAGTTCCCGGGGTTTCCGGTTTAAAAGGTCTGCGATATCGAGCATCCGGGCCGCATCCCTTACCTTCTTTTCGATTTCCTTCCCCGGGGTCTTTCTTATTTTCAGAGAAAAGGACATATTTTCAAACACATCCATATGGGGATATAAGGCGTAGCTCTGAAATACCATGGCGATGTCACGCTCTTTAGGAGTCAGGCGGGATACTTCTTTATTTCCCACGACTATGACACCGCTGTCCTGTGCGTCAAGGCCGGCGATGAGACGTAGTATGGTGCTCTTTCCGCAACCTGACGGGCCAAGAAGGATACAAAACTCCCGGTCTTTTACCTCAAGAGAGAGGTCATCAAGTACCTTCTTCTCTCCATAAGATTTGCTCAGATCTTTCAGAATAAGGCCGGCCATATTACCCCTTTAATGCCCCTGCAGAAAGGCCGCTTATGATCTTTTTTTGAAAAAAGAAGACTAATATCACAATAGGAACGGTTGCCACAGTGGATGCGGCAGCAATCTCTCCCCAGGGCATGGTGTACTGGCCCTGGAAAAGGGCGATCCCTACCGGCAGGGTCTGTACACCCTGTTCTGTCATGATGAGCAGAGCAAAGAAGAACTCGTTCCATGCGTAGATAAAGATCAGGATCGCTGCGGTAAAGATCCCTGGCCCGGCTAGGGGGAGCATGATCCTGAACAGGGTCTGAAAATGGCCGCACCCGTCTACCCTTGCCGCATCCTCTATCTCCTCGGGCAGATCCTTGAAAAAGCTGGCCGTTATCCAGACGCCCAGCGGGAGGGTCAATGTCACATAGGGGACAATCAGCCCCTGATATGTATTGAGCCAATTGAGGGATTGCATGATCCGCCAAACCGGCCCGGCAATGGATATCTGCGGAAACATGGATACTGTGAGGAGACTGCCCATGATCAAGCCCTTATACCGTATCCTCAGACGTGAAAGAGAATATCCGGCAAAAATGGAGAGCGCGAGAGTGACAAAGGTCGTGCTGGAGGCGACGATCACACTGTTTTTTACATAGTGGAGCAGAGAATATCTCTCAAAACTGGATCGGTAAAACTCGGTGGAGCCGGAAGGGAAGAGGACAGGAGGTATAGTGGTTATCTCCTTTTCGGTTTTCAGGGATGTGTCTAAGAACCATAGAAAAGGGAGAAGACTTCCAAACACGATCACTCCGACTGTAACGAAGAGAAGAATCTTTTTCATGCCTCCTCCCTCATAAGCCCTGACCCGATCATTCTGATATAAAGCAGGGAAATAGTAAAGGTCAGGAAAAATACCAGCACGGATATGGTTGAACCATACCCCATCAGGCCTTCAGCAAACATCTTCTTGTACCCATAAAATTGCAGTACATTTGTGGAGTCGGCTGGTCCCCCCTGGGTCATGATGTAAACCAGGTCAAAGACCCGGAATGCGTCCATGGTCCTGAAAAGAAGCGCGATAAGGAGGGCCGGCTTGATCAGGGGAAGGGTTATCCTTGTGAATTGCTGCCAGGTGCTTGCACCGTCAATACGGGCCGCCTCATAGACATCATCCGGTATGATCTGCAGGCCAGCAAGGATTAGCAAGGCGGCAAATGATGAAGTCTTCCACACATCGGCGATTACAATAGCACCAAAGGCAAAAAAAGGGTCCGCAAGCCATGCCGTGTAGGAACGCACATGGTTCCCGTAAAATATAAAATTGACCAGACCATACTTGTCATTGAATATAAAGCGCCACATCTGGGAGGCAACCACAGTAGGGATTGCCCATGGCACAAGCACCGCAGCTCTCACAAGCCCCCTTCCCCTGAATCGTTCATGGATTACAAGGGCTATAACAAGTCCGAACAGGATCTCAAACCCGGTTGTCAATGCCACAAACAGAAATGTGTTGATGGTAGAATGGAGCGCCACTTTATCGTGAAAGAGTTCAATATAGTTATCAAACCAGACAAACTCCCGTCCCAGGCCGGGAAGGCTCAGCAGAATGCGGTGCATGCTGAGGAACATGGAATAAAGAATGGGATAGAAGGCGAAGAGAGAGACAAAAAGCAGGGTTGGGATAATCAATCCCACACCGAAAAACCGCTCTCGTGTGATTAATGAAAAGGGCATTCCTTTTTCTCCCGCCGGCTTACTGGGTCATGGAAAGGATCCTGTCTATCTCCTGCGATGCGTCTTCCGCCTCTTTCTTTATATCCGTGTCGGTATTTGATATCGCCTTGCTGAAGTACCGCTGCAGTATGTTGGATATGGAGGGATACAGGGGTGTCAATGGCCGCGGGTAGGCTGTGAGAAATACATTTTTCATGCTCTTAAAATGGGGATTGGCCTTAAGGACATCCTCATCATTATAAAGGGCCTTCCATGTCGGTGCCTTTCCTGATTTAACGGCAAATAGCTTCTGTATCCGTTGGCTTGTGAGAAATTCGACGAATTTCCACGCCAGTTCCTTTTTCTCCGAAAAGGTGCTGATACCCAGCTGCCATCCCCCCAGTGCGGCGTAACTTTGGCTGCCCTCAAAATGGGGGAGCCTTGCAATGCCGACCTTGCCGGCTACCCTTGACTTTGATGGATTATTTGAAATCTCCCATGCATACGGCCAGTTTCGATGAAACACAGCCTTGCCCTGTATGAAAAGGTCAAGGGACTCCGGTTCCTGATAAGTAAGAACACCCCGGGGGGCCGTCTTTTCAATAAGACTGTCCCGGACAAAACGCACCGCCTCTATCGCACGCTCCCCGGTAATGTTGCTTTTGCCTGTATCGTTGTTAATAAAGGAGCCGTCATTGCTCATGATGAACTCCATCATGTTGCAGACTAGACCTTCATACTGTTTGAACTGTCCTGAGAATCCATATATTTCATTGCCCTGTTCACTTTCTTCCATCACGATCTTTTGGGCTTGAGATACCATCTCTAGCCAGGTCTCAGGGGCGTTAAAACCGTATTTCTCAAGAAGGTCCTTTCGGTAATACAGAACACCGCTGTCGATGAAGAGAGGAACCCCGTAGATATGATCTTCGTATGTGTTTGCCAGGATAGTGGACTGAAGGAATTGTTCCTGCCTGTCCTGGGAAAAAAGAGCATCAAGGGGCAGTGCCCATCCGGCGGCGGCAAATTCCGGCGGCCAGACCACGTCCATAAAAAACACATCCACATCGGTGCTTTTATTTTTCAGTTTTTGTGTCAACAGGTCATGAAATGCGGTGGAAGAATGGGGACCGACCTCTCGTTCTATATGAATGTCCGGATGCTCCTCTTCAAAGATGCGATAGATCTCCTCCCATACTGCAGGCTGATTAGGTTTCCAGGTGACAAATTTCAATGTTTTTTGTGCGTGTTCCTTGTTTGTGCAGCTGGAGAGAGGGAATAACAGCATAAGCAGCGTTAAAAGACTCCAGAGAAAAAAACTTTTCCACATCAGCTTGTCAACTTTCATAGCGCCTCCTTTCAATCATGTGTCATGCAATCAAACAGAGGCTCTTTTTGCAATATCCCGGTATAGCACCGGATTTCTATAGTTATAAAGTCTTCCTTATCTCCTCCATTTGTAAACTTCCCTCAGGTCAGTCTCACACTGAATTACATTTTCGTTCGTGCTCATGACCCCTTCCTCGATGGACGGAAAAAAGAACGCACCGATTTGTCTCCCTAAGTTGATAAGGACGCCTTTTTACGGTAGCCGAGTTGTTAAAAGCTACCGTTGTGTATCAATGACACTGGCGACACATGATATTGTAGCTGCCAATCTTTGTCAAGTTTGCAAGCTTGGCGGGCAGATTGATATGTTCAATTTGCATTTTTTGGTAAAATTTAATGCCTTATCTTCAAAGGAACTTTTTTCTTGATCAGAAACTAAAGGAGTTTTTGTCTGCACAGTGGAATCGCTGCAAGGAAAATAGAAAATTGAGCCATTATCTCTTCCCCGGAACAGACGGACACTGAAGGATTAAGGATTTCCGGGGACCATGGAAAAATGCTTGCAAACATGCTAGGATAGATAATAGGCTTTTTCATGATTTCTGGCGAACCGCTGTCAGGAACATGGTGCGTGCCGGGATACCGGAAGGAGTTGCCATGATTATATCAGGGAATAAGACCAGGGCTGTCTTTGAAAGGAGCTTGATTTTACTGGTGCCGGAGGGGGGAATCGAACCCCCACGAGCAAGAAGCTCACTGGATTTTGAGTCCAGCGCGTCTACCAGTTCCACCACTCCGGCATGGGTAATCTTATAATATGAAATCTTTTAATAATCAAGGGGTAAGAATGTTTTTGGCAGTCACCGGCGAGGCCGGCAGATTTCTAAACATCTAATTGATTCTTCATAAAGGAAAAGTTATGGATGAAAAAATGCTTCAGTTTGGTCCGGAATTTATGGGAGGTGGTTGAGGTACAAAGCTAGGTCCGGGTGACCTAAAGGAGGTCCTTAAGGGACTAAACATTATCTCTGATCCGAATGTCCTTGCAAGCATCGAAGACGATGCAGCAGTCTACAAGCTCGGGGACGATCTTGCCGTTATTACCTCGGTTGATTACTTTACTCCCATTGTTAAAGAGGCTTACATGTATGGACAGATTGCGGCCGCGAATGCCTTAAGCGACATCTATGCTATGGGGGGAAAGCCGATCACCGCCATGAATATTGTGTGCTTCCCTGCGGGATCCTTGGATCTCTCCATGCTTGCGGAAGTGCTGAGAGGGGCCGCGGATAAGTTAAAAGAGGCTAATGTGGCGCTCGTAGGGGGGCATTCCGTAATCGATCCGAAAGAGATTAAATACGGCCTTTCAGTTACCGGTATAATTAATCCTCGCAGGATATTGACCAAAGGCCATCTCAAAATAGGAGATAAACTTATACTTACCAAGGCCTTAGGGTGCGGAATAATTAACAATGCGCTCAAAGCAGGAATAGTGGATGAGCCGACTCAGGTTGAGGTTTCCCGAAGCATGGCTGCTTTGAATAAAAAAGCCTCTGAAATCGCCCTAGAGGTCGGTGTTAATGTATGTACTGATATAACAGGTTTTGGGGTTGCAGGGCATCTCTTAGAGATGATCGAGCAGACCGAAGAAGATGTAGGCATAGAGATTGATTCCTCTTCGCTTCCGCTCTTTCCCAGGGTAGAGGAGTTTACAAGGATGGGGCTTATTCCACCGGGTGATCAACGGAATAGAGAGTATAGAGGCGGATCGGTGGACTTTTCCAGTGAGGTGCCCGACTGGAAAAAATGGGTGTTATTTGATGCCCAGACTTCCGGAGGCCTGGTGCTTGCTTTACCTCCTAATAAGACAGAAAAAGCACTCAAAAGAATCTATAAGCAGGGAATGGATAAGGCAACCGTTGTGGGGGAGGTGGTAAAGGAACCCAAGGGAAGGATCCTGGTGAAATAACCGACTATCCCGGTAAAGAGAAGGCTACCGTATGGGGACTGACAGGTTTTTGTTTCCCCGGGAAAGCTGTAAAAATCATGCTAGTATTAACAGGTAAAGAAGGGAAAAGTAGTTTAGGCAATTTGCCTTGACTGGTGATGTGTAGTATAATATCTAAAAGAATTGATAGTTCCTCTTTTTGGGTCCGGTTGAATTACCGGGAGTACTGTGAATAACGGATATCCTCTTTGGATTCTAAACACAAATACAAAGGCCGCGATGCCGGTTATGGAAAGGGGAGGTTGACATGTTTGGTTTAGGCATGCCCGAACTTATCGTAATCTTTATAATATGCCTTATAGTATTCGGTGCCGGCAGGCTTCCGGAAATAGGTAGCAGTATTGGACAAGGCATAAGAAACTTTAAAAAGGCCACCAGCGAAGAACCTGAAAAGCTGAAATCACCAAAAGAAAAAACTGAGGAGATTGAAGACAAAGACGAGGAAAAGGATTAAAGGCGTACATGCATAAAATGAAAAAGACACCTGTAGGGATGATAGTCTTGGGAATCTTTATAAGCCTGCTATTCTTGCAATTTTCCTGCGGCACCATAAAAGAACATCGCGATGAAGAGATGCCTGCTGAGGAGATACCTCCCGAGGCCGAAGAGATACCCGAAGAGGCATTGCTTTTAGAGAATAAGCATGAAGCGGCCGGTATCGGGTGTAATGACTGTCACCAAGAAACACCGCCCGCCGAGGCGGTCCCCAAGGAAGTCTGCCTGGCTTGCCATGAAGATTATAAAGAACTTGTTGCTTCATATCCCGACCCCCATAATGCCCATATCACATACGCGGGCTGCGGAGATTGTCATCATGTGCATAGGCAGTCTGAAAATGCATGCCTGCGATGCCATGATTTCAATCTGCAGGCGCCCTGATATTTTTTGAATATGCGGACACATGCCGATAACAATCAAGTCCGCGTGGGCTATATCTCAAAAAATCCCTCAAAGCCGATACGCTATTGACATCCGTAAGGCATGTTGCTATTCTTTAAGAAAAATCGGGGCTGTAGCTCAGCTGGGAGAGCGCATGAATGGCATTCATGAGGTCGTGGGTTCGATCCCCATCAGCTCCACCATTAAATGAATCTACCAGCCGTGCCTGATGGGGACGGCTTTTTAATATATGATATTCAGATCATCCAATTACAGCCCTTTATTCCATCAAGCCTGACTCATTGTCGTAACGGGAGGAAAAGACCGCCCCCTTTCCCGAGAACATATTGCACCTGGTCAAGATATAGTCCGCTACTTCTCTCCTCTTGCCTTCGTCAAGACTATTAAAGGCCTCAATAAAGCCTTTTTCGTCCGAAATAGACGACAGTATCTCCCATATCTCTTCCGGTCTCATATTAGACCGGATTTCAAGGACACCAAGAAAGGATGGCTCTTTAAATATAATCTTCGCACTTTCGAGGACATCTTCTAGGTCCTTATTCAAGGCTCGAACTTCGGACTCGAGGGCTTCCAGAGAATTGCATACCCTGGATATCCGGTGGACAGTATCATTGATGCCTATTTTGATACTTACCCCTATGGAGGCCCCGGCCCGATTCTCTTCATCCTTACCAGTAAAGGTAATTAACTCAAAAACATTTTTCACAGTATCTCCCTTCCCCTTTTCCGGGATGCGGTTTCCCCTAACCATTTTTCAAGATGAAACGGTCTATCCCGGGAAGTTACGTATGCTTGAGGTTGAAATCTCGAGGTCAACTGATAAGGAATAACTTTAGAGAACGATTTCGCTATTCTCCTTGGCCGCATTTACGATGATACCAGATTTTTTCTCTTCGGCAAGACCGTTGCATAATCTTTCTATCTCTTTTACTTCAGGGTCTGTCCTGGAGGGATCATGATGAAAAAGAATCAATTTTTTTACACCGGCACTACAGGCAAGTTCAAAGGCTCTTTTATAATCAGAATGTCCCCATCCCTTGTGTTGGTCTATCTCTTCGGGCGTGTATTGTGAATCATGGATCAGGATATCCGCATCTTTACAAAAATCGGCATATTCTTTGAAAGACCTTCCTTCCCATCCCTCATCTGTTAATTCGTTATCAGTCATAAATACCAGCGTTTTATCACCCTCACGGAATCGAAAGGCCAGTCCACCCTGTGGATGATGCAGCGGAATGCTGTCGATTACGGTGTTGTCAAGTTCCAAGGCGCCTTTAGGTAATTTGGCCAGATATGTAATCTTGGCCTTGAGATTCTCAAAGGTGATGGGGAAAAAACCGTCTACAATCTTATTATCAAAGATATATTGCAGGCCCTTCAAGCAATTATTGTTTCCATCTAGGTATATTCTGATTGAATGCTCGTATATGGGACTAAAGAAGGGGAACCCCACGATATGATCCCAATGAATATGGGTAATAAGTAGATATATATCTTCAGCCTTATTTTCTTTCATGAACTTTTCACCAAGTGCTCTTATCCCTGTTCCAGCATCAATAATGACTGTCCTTCCGCTTTCCAAGGTCAGCTCAAGGCAGGTGGTGTTGCCGCCATACACCGTGGTATCCTTTCCCGGCACCGGAATGGAGCCTCTTGTGCCCCAGAATCTTATTACCATTATGTGTTTCCTTTCTTCCGAGCTAGCTCAAAACTCTCTCTTGGATTAAAGACCCCAAAAAAATGGACTTTTCAACGAGGATATGCTTAAGTCTGACAAATGAAGACACGTTAAATTACTTTATCTGGACTATTTAGTCAATTTAAAAAATTAATGATATATATGAAAATCCTCCCGTTATATGTTACAAAAATCACAATTTTTCATGTTTTCCTGTTTTTGGCTACCCATTCTTGCCCGGCCCGATGCGAGCAAAATAATGGCTATATACCAGTAGCAGGCCTTTTTGACCTGCGATCGACTTTCAGTGACGGCGCCCATTCCATCGATGACCTGGCTGAAATGGCGCAATCCAGGGGTTTTAAATGTTTGTTTATAAACGATCATGACCGCATTGCCCTATCCTACGGCATCTTTCCCTTCAGAAATATCCTTCGATACAAAAAAGAGTACCCTTCAATTATAACCCATGGTCCTGAAAAATATCTTGATGAAATCAAAAGGGTATCTGCAAAATATCCTGATATGATAATTATTCCCGGTTGCGAAACCTCGGCCTATTACTACTGGACCGGTTCCTGGTTTAAAAAAAACCTGACACTCAATAACTATGATCGGAGGATAATCATCATTAACCTTACTGAACCCGACGATTATCAATATATTCCCAATCTCCCCTATAAACTCTCTCTCAGATACACCTCCAAACTGCTCCCAGGATTATTAATTTTTGTAATTCCCCTGGCAATCGGTATAATTCTTCTCCGGTGGAAAGGGTTTTCACGCTTAATGGGCATTTTCATTATTATCTTTTCAAGCCTAGCCATCATCGACTATAACCCCTTCAGAAGTTCCCTCTTCAGCCCCTATGAAAGAGACACGGGCATTGCTCCATATCAGGAGCTGATAGATTATGTTAATGAGAAGGGCGGCCTCAGCTTCTGGAATTACCCTGAACAGAAATCAGGTATTAGAACTCACGGTCCCATAGAGGTTAGAACATCGCCATATCCTCAGGTTCTTCACGAATCAGTGGGTTATACGAGCTTCGCGGCCATATACGGTGAGTATACCACCGCCACCGCCCCCGGCGGAGAATGGGACCTGGTTTTGAATGAATATTGCAGGGGTCAAAGGGATAATGCCCCGTGGGCCATATCAACCGCCGACTTTCATGAAGAGGGGCGTCTTAATCAGGTACTTGGTTCCTTTCCCACCATATTCATGGTTAAGGAATTCTCCAAAGAGGGCGTGCTTGAATCAATTAGAAACGGTTTTATGTATTGTTCCAGGGGTGACGGGAGAGAATGGCCCCAAATTGATTATTTTGTCATATCAGGCAAAGAAAATAAAACAGCCTTTATGGGCGAAACACTGACGACCGTTGATTTCCCCGTCATCAGATTCGAGGTATCTTGTAATAATGGGGTCTCCAAGAAAATCAATATAAGCCTTATTCGTGGAGGCGAACTTATCGGGACCTTTGCGGGTACGACACCGCTGCGGATAGAATACAGGGATGATGAGATACATACCGGGGCAAAGACATACTATCGTATCATGGACCAGAGGGAACATCTTGTGTCTAATCCCATATTCGTGATCCGCGAATCTTCGAATTAATCAGCTTTGTCCGGTTGGAATTTTGTGCATTTTGCCCCATGTGCCTAGTGCCTTTTCTGATCAGACCTTGGCCCAGGAAAAGAGATTGTTAAGCCACTTTTGATTAATGTTTCTTGAATCATAGGGTTTCGTAACAAATGTGTGGAATCTGCGGAAAACTCGATTTTCATGAAGAATCCATAAGCAAGGAACTGCTGAAAAAGATGACCGGATCTTTGTCACATCGAGGACCCGATGACGAAGGCCTATATGCTTCATACCCTATCGGGCTTGGTCATAGGAGATTAAGCGTCATAGATCTTTCCACTTATGGCCGCCAGCCCATGTGCAATGAAGACAGATCCATATGGTTTGTCTTCAACGGTGAGATATATGATTTTCAAAAGCACCGATCCAATCTCCTATCAAAAGGACACCGGTTGAAAAGCAGGACCGATTGTGAAACAGTTATCCACCTCTATGAAGAATCCGGTACAGGTTGCCTTAATGACCTGAACGGGATGTTCGCCTTCGCACTCTGGGACATTAAGAAAGAACAGTTATGGCTAGTGCGTGACCGCCTGGGAATCAAACCGCTGCATTACTACTGGGACGGCCGAAGGCTGATTTTCGCGTCGGAGATAAAGGCTATTCTATGTGATCCCGATGTACCCAGGGAGATAGACAGGGAGGCGCTGGATTTATACCTGACACTAAATTATGTACCCGCGCCCTGGACCATCTTTAGAAACATCCGAAAGCTTCTACCAGGCACTTACCTCATGGCCAATAGAGAAGGTATCCGTATAGAACCCTATTGGGATATCCTCCCGGATTCAGGGGCTCCAGTATCCCCCACGAATCATAAGAAACGGATGGAAGAGTATAAGCAGGAGTTATATCACCTGCTGGAAGAGGCCGTGAAACGGAGGCTCATATCGGACGTACCTTTAGGCGCATTCCTCAGCGGCGGTATAGACTCCAGCATTATCGTCGGGCTTATGTCCACGAATTCTTCCCATCCTGTAAGGACTTTTTCTATTGGCTATAAAGGTATGCCATCTTTTGATGAAACCAGGTATGCGCTGGAAGTGGCGAGACTCTACAAGACTGATCACAGGGAATTCAAACTCAGCTATCAAGACATCTTGCAGGCATTTCCCGCTGTCCTTGAAAACCTTGATGAACCCTTTGCTGATTCATCAGCCATTCCAACCTTCATTGTTTCCCGTAAAACCAGAGATTACGTTACAGTGGCCCTTTCCGGAGACGGCGGGGATGAGCTTTTCGCAGGGTACAGGATGTACCAGGGAGAACGCTGGTCCCGTTACTACGGACTGATTCCGTTATTTCTCAGAAATAGGCTTATAAAACCGCTGGTTAACAGTCTTCCCGACGCGAGGGACAAGGCGGGTCTTGAAACGGTTAGGAGGATCAAAAAGTTCGTGACAGGCACAAGCGACTCATTTGCGGAAAGATTCTCCGGATGGCGCGAGATATTCAGCTACCCCATGAGGCATGAGTTACTCAAGGAACCTTTGAGCGTAAATCTCTGGCATAATCTAATGCGTGACACTGTGGAAAGGGAAAATACTCGCTTTCCTGATGATATTATAAATCTGATGCTGTACATGGACGTTAAAGGTCTGCTGCCCAATGATATGCTGACAAAGGTTGACAAGATGAGCATGATAAACTCTCTTGAGGTAAGGGTTCCGTTTCTGGACCACACACTTGTGGAATTCGCCTTTCGTTTAAAAGGCGACATCAAGCTCAGGGGTAAAACTGGCAAATATATATTAATGGAAACTTTTAAGGATATGCTTCCCCGTTCTCTTCATAATAGGCCTAAAGTCGGTTTCGAGATGCCCATAGGGACATGGCTTAGGAATGAAATGAAATCTCTTATTGAAGATTATCTCAGGGAGGAGCTTATTAAAAGGCAGGATATTTTTAATTTTGAAGTAATAGACAGGCTTATAAAGGATCATATGCAAAACCGCAGGGACACCTCATGGCACCTCTGGAATCTTATCGTTTTTCAGCACTGGCTCGGAAGATATCTGTAATCGCCCTCATAATGATCCTGCCCCTTTCAGGTTGCCGATTTACCTATATCCTCCACGCAGCGTCCAACCAGTTTCGTCTGATGCATAATTCAATCAATGTTGATGATGCATTAAAAGGAGACTCTCTCGAAGCCGATCCTAAGAGGCGACTGGAGATGGTCGCCGGGATAAAGGATTTCGGTGAAAAAGAACTCTGCCTGAAAAAGACACAGAGCTATCAGACCGTTTACATTGAATCCGCCCAACCGCTGGTTTATACTATATCCGCTTCTCCAAAGGACAGTCTGTCCAGGATCTCATGGTGGTTTCCGATCGTGGGGGACATGCCCTACCTTGGTTTTTTTGATCTCAAAAAAGCTGAAAAGGAAAAAGAAAAACTAATCAGCAAGGGACTAGATGTCAGTATAGGTGTCGCTGTGGCGTACAGCACTTTGGGCTGGTTTAAAGACCCTCTAACCCTTAACCTGCTGGAAGAATCCACGGTCGAACTGACTGAGACGATACTGCATGAAATGACCCATTCCACATTATACATAAAGGGCCAGGCCGAGTTTAACGAAGGATTGGCCAATCTGGTGGGAAAGGCGGGAGCATTATCTTTTATGAAAATGTCCTTTGGTGATACGCATCCTTTTACCATCGAAGCTGAAAATAGTATCGCGGACGAACGAATGTTTTCTTCCTTTCTGGACTCTCTACTTGAAAAACTCGAACAACTTTACACTTCCGATATCACCTATGACGAAAAGCTGGCCCAAAGAGAAAAGATTTTCACCTCATCCCTTGATGAATTTGATAATATCAGGAAGAATTTCAAGACCGATCGTTTCAACAGCTTCGGCAGATACGGATTGAATAACGCCTATCTCATGTCGATAGCCTTATATCACCGTCACTTTAGACAATTTGAGTCGGTGCTGAATCAGAATAACAATTCAATCTGTGATATGCTTAGTTATTTCGGTAAGAGGGCGAATGAAGATACCGAAATGCTGAGAATGATAAAGGCCCTCTCCTCGCCCAAAGAATGAGAGGAGCGTATATTTATTCTATTCCTTTTCCGCACTTCCGCCACTCTCTATAAACTGGCCGGGGAAATTTTCATACATATCGGCGCATTTCTCTTTTTTCAATTCCTCTGAAATCGAATAAATCTGATTTAAGCGATGCTTTAGTTCATAGAATCCATGCCACCAAGCATAGTCAGGTGCCATCATTGCCGCGCCCATTCGAGCCCTTCGCCCTTCGTGATGCCAAAGTTCATAAAACTGCCACTCGATTTCCTCGTCAAAATATTTATCCCTCGAAGCCAGTCCCTCCTCGTATAGTTGGTCCAGGGTCTTTTTTGCGGGATCATAATAGATCTCGTCATAATTACGTATTACCTCGTCCAAGTTCCTGAAGTGATCATCCACCCAGGTGCTGGAGTGACATTGTTGACAGATGGACTTCATCTTATCCCTTTCCTCTTGCCAATGGGTAGTCGCGGGATAAGGACTGAAATCTTCCGGATGGACTGTTCTCGGAGCCTGGGTTTCCCAAGATATTCGCTCCGTTACATCATGCGTCGCGTCAACCCCGTCCGCCGCGGACATATGGCACGAGGCGCATGTCGGCGCCCGGTAATGTTCACCTGCTTTCCACTGTCCGTTTACAGGATCCCAATCCCAACTTGACCCCTCCGCCTGGTAAAGAGTGCCGTGCTTGGATTCGGAATAGATCTCGATCTGGGGATGGTCTGGACCCAGGTGGCACTGGCCGCAGGCTTCCGGTTTTCTGGCTTCAACAATGGAAAACCTGTGCCTTGTATGGCAACTGGTGCAACTGCCCTTGGTGCCGTCGGGGTTGATCCTTCCCACACCCACATTGGGCCAGGTACCTTCAGCCGGTATACCGTTTTCAACACCAACAACGGTCCCGTGACAGGCGTAACAGCCCGTGGTTCGTTCAATGGCATTATTCATGCCATTATTCAACCATAAATCGATTTTCCATATAATCTCAATAGTATTCGCATGTTTGCTTTGGTCGTATTCCTCGGCTTGTTCTGGATGGCATCCTCTGCAGGTCTCAGGAGACACGACCGCGGTTATTTGTTTGTCATGGTATTTCAGGTGGGTTTTTAACGCCAGTTCATCATTATCCGTGGAATGGCATTTATAACAGCCTACATCAACCTTGGCATGAACACTGGATTTCCAGTCTTGATAAATACCGGGGTTCTTAACACTGTGACACTCCACACAGTTTCCGCCTATTATCGCCTCGGGCCGTTTCTCTGCCAGCAGGCGGGCCGGGAAATCCCAACGCCAGACGCTGACACATGACAGGATCAAGAAAACAATGACCAGATTCGTATAGGCCATTACTATAAAGATTTTTTGACTAGGACGTGATGTCCCTTTCGCGGATAATTCGGAAGCAATTTCTCCCAGGCACGGGACACGCTCAAGGACCTCCTCTCCGTGTGGAGCCGATTTCAACTCATTGGTAAGATCATTGCCTGAGGAGTGTTTCCCAAAATGACGGCCGTCTTTCCATTTAGTGTTAGCGGTTACGTCGTAAACCTTGTTGTTGTAGCTAAAATAGGCCGGTCGTCCTTTGCTACCATTAAAATAATATAGATTATCCAGTGCTACCTTATCATCGGATGGAGGTGCTTTTGATTCGGCACGCATCTTTCTGTTGATTACGGTAATAGCCGTAATACCGATCAACACCATCAAGATAAATAGCACAATTTTAGTAAACAGCATAAATCCGAATGTGTTGTCAAAAAAATTTTCCCATCGGTCTATACGTACCCAGGTCAAATACGCGCCGGTCAGCGCCAAAACTACCATACAGGATACACCTAAAACACGTTCCCTTTTAGGGATACCTCCCGTGAGTCTCGCAGGCCTTACAAATAAATGGATATAAAATATGGCGCCGAAGAATATTACTGCGGCCAGGAGATGAATATAACCTACTATGAACCTAACGGTCTTGTGAAAGGGGCTTTGTAAAATCTCGGATTTTTTAAGAACGCTCTCTGATATGGGATAGTGATAACCGTTACGGATGTAAGCAAATCCCGCTGTCTTCAACTGCCCACCGGTGCTTTCCTGGTGGCAGAAGATACAGCCTTTACCGGTATCTTCGGCATAATGCTCCGTCGTTCCGGCCACAGGAACCATAAATAATAAGACTAATACCACAAATGTCGCAGTTATGAAAAATCTTTGTTTCATCCTTAATCCCGACAAAAAGGTATTTTAAAGGTCCCTGCTTGATAAACAGATATTGCGCCTTGGTTATCGTTAACAAATAACCGCGTAATCGTGTACTTGTCAATATCAAAAGGATTTTCCTCCGGTTCTTTGCCTTGATTGGTATTGACCTGACTTATGGAATGATAAAAGGGGTAGGTGGGAGAAAATAAGATAACCGGAAGAGATATCAAGTTCCTATCGCAAATCCCTTCCGATTATCTGTGCAAAAGTAGAGGATTATTTCTTTACCGCTGTCCAAGTATCGGGGATACTTGAAAAGTCCCTTCCGCCCCCACCGCCGGGAGGACCGGCGCCTCCAGGAGGACCAGCACCACCAGGAGGACCACCGCCACCAGGAGGACCGCCGCTTCCCATTTCGACCTTCTTTGTTCCAGACATCTTGTCGCCTTCTACAGTCCCCTTGAACTCGAAAGTCACCATACCCGTAGGAAATGTCATGGTTATATTATCACCATCCAATATCCCCGTACCTGTAATTTCTCCAAACATCTGGTGTTGGGTGGTAATAGTCAAATCATTGCCCTTAGCCGTAATAATCAGATCCCAGTTCTCCTCCCCCATAGGCCCGGTATGTGTTAAGGCCCAGTTTCCTGAGATATCGGTTGCCCACACTGGTGACGAAAAGACCAATGCAAGCAAGGTTAATAGAAAAACTCTACGCATAATTTTCCCCTTTCTTTCAAAGTTTTTAATAGAAAAGAAAAACTATCCATAATTCCCTTAACTGTGGATCGAATTAAGGTTGATATGGATTTCATTTGTTGTAAGTCGTCTTTAGCCCAGAAAAAGTTACATGAAAAAAGCACCTTGATCCCAACAGGGCTCTTATGGTCATCAAGGTGCATAATGAGCTCCATGTCGCATGTGACACAGTTCACATGCGCCACGGCCATAAGGATAAATTCCTACTTTTCCTTTGGTTTAATGGTCTTTATTCTTAGGAGGTTATAAAACGGGCATGAACCGGTCGCTCCCGTGACCACTCCGACTATTCCCAGCACAGCAAAAATGATCTTTAAGACAGTGGATGAAACAAGGAAAAAGATTATGAGAAAGACTATTCCCAGTATTATTCGAATTGCCCTGTCAACAGATCCTACGGTCTTTTCCATGACACCCTCCTTTTAAACGAATCCACCCCAAGATTCAGGAGGACTCGGGTTAATAATAGCGAAATGCTTGTTCAACTATATCTTAAGTACTCCCGGCAAAATATTTCGGTTGTCTCCCACAAATCCGGCGTCAAGATATCCTTCACCTTCTCCCGTATGTGAGGCGGAACAGGGCCATAAAAGGCCTCGGCAATACCACCGGTGATACACGCTAGGGTATCGCTGTCACCTCCCAGAGAAACGGCGTTCCGTATCGCATCCTCATATGAACTTGAATCGAGGAAGGCGATGATCGCTTCAGGAACCGTCCCCTGGCAGGAAATATCGAATGCATAATAGGTGGATCGGATATCATCCACACTGCGATCCAGATTGTACCTGAACCTCTGTCTTATCTGCTCCCGAATCTTCTCCCTGTCATGCTCTGTCCTAGCGAGAAATACTGTCAGTGCAGTGGCCTGTGCCCCTTTTATGCCTTCAGGATGATTATGCGATATCTCGGCTGTCTTTTCTGCCTGGTCAAGCACTTCCTCTTCCGTGTTAAACGCGAACCCTACGGGACTGACACGCATGGCAGAACCATTTCCCCAGCTATTATATGGCCGAGGATCATCGTTATGGAGCCATTCCATAAATGAACTTCCATATCCGGCGCCGGGGTAACGCCGGCCAATCTCCTTTATTGATGCTAAATACGAACGTCCGGAAAGAATCGCATCCGCAACAGCAACGGTAAGAACGCTGTCATCCGTGAATCTGCAACCTGGAACAAACATAGCAAAGTCTTTGGTCTTGATAGGATAATGCTCGTAAACCGAACCTATGATGTCTCCGGCAATAGCCCCGATCATATCTCCTCCATGAGGGGTTAGTTGATTCCTGGGCTTTCTTATTTTATCACCCTAATAGTATATCTCTGATATATAATA
>Ga0307443_1000066_pt1 | contig 76008 bp, 63 predicted proteins | sample SalMarSW160220MG_FD_202148 | JGI IMG/M metagenome (GOLD analysis project Ga0307443, IMG submission 202148) | Salt marsh sediment microbial communities from the Plum Island Ecosystem LTER, Massachusetts, United States - SW1601-220 | ecosystem: Environmental > Aquatic > Marine > Intertidal zone >... | reverse complement strand
TGGTATCCACATCTTCAACTATTTCTCTTAAGGATAATACGCCCCTTCTTGCATATGACAGAAATGAGGAAATCATATATGCACAAAGAGTAGGTCCCATCTGGTATAAATGGAATGTATCCAATTCTCCGGATGATTTTAGCAGAAAACCAAATATCGATTATCTAAATGGATACGTGAATCTCGCATGGGTTGAGGACTCGAGTAGAGTTCCTACCCTCGAGTGTGTATCGATCGTTCCTGCCACCGATTCTAATCTTGATTATCATAAGATAAATTTCAAACAAAGACCTTCTAATGCCGATGAACCATTTGTGATAACCAATCAGTGGCTTTACTGGGAAGAAGAAGATGTTTTCGGAAGATATGAAATAAAGAGGTCATGTTATGAAGAGAGTACATTCTCCTGGGATTATCCTGTGAGTGTATCAGACATATCATGGGCTGATGCACTTTACCCACAGGCATTATATTACCGACCAAGAAAGGGTGATATTGTTGCAAATTTTATGGTTATAGCCTCAATATGGTCAGAAGGAGAAACACCTGATATTGGAATACAGGAGAGAGATGAAGAGATAGATGATTTTCGATTTGCCTCTTCTAATCTTGGTCAGATTTCACCATCTCCGTATCAAGTACAGAGAGAAGGGTATCTGGACTATTCAAATGGTTTTAGAGCTTATGAGATGGTTGATTATCATCCACAGGAACTGATATACAGGATTGACGGACTTGACCCCGCCCTACGTTACAGGATTATACTCGGTCTATTCCAGAAATCAGGTGAGAAGTGGAAGGAGAGGATTGAGGTCGATGGGACAATCCTGGGAGAAAGTTACTTAAATTCAGGTAGGGTTGTATTGTTTGGAAGTGAGATACCACATATTAATACTCAGGATGGTGAAATAACAATCAAAGTGATAAAAGAAACAGGTGATTATGCTGTGTGTGGTGTTCTATACCTCTATGAGTATGCTGATAAGGGTATTAAGGGTACTGGTGGTCCGGAGCCATCATCTACAGAAACTCCCGTTGAATTCTACATAAAGCCAATCTCATATGGTAAAATGGATTTAGAGATTGGAATTCCTGAGAAGTGCAGAGTAAATTTAAGGATTTTTGATGTAACAGGGAGATGTGTAAGAAATGCAATTGATGCTGTTATGGGAGCCGGCATACATAAAGTTAATGTAGATGGACTTTCGGCAGGGGTTTATTTCTACAATTTCAGGGCAGGAAAGGAATATTATAGAGGGAAGATTTTAAATATAAGATAGGTGCGATTTCTTCTATCTTTGGGGGAATTATATATAGGAGATGTATAGGATATAAGCTATTAAATACCAAATAAAAAATGTAGGAAATAAAATTATATTTAAAGAGAGGTGGAATACAAAGGTCATGTAAGCAGTTAAAGTTGATATTCTTTTTCTCTAACTATTTAGAAGTTAGTAGAACAATAGTATTAAGAGTAATACTACTATTTCTATGATATTTTTCAACAACGGAAAAGATTGTGCTTATTTGAAATGTATGGAATAAATGTCATTATTATCTAATGAGGAATAGAAAAAAGTTCTATCGAAGGATTACTAATTTCCGAATCTCCCTTAAGTCATTCCCGGTCAGGTGAAGGAAATATATCCCCGAAGGAATATTACCCGGTATCTTTATCGGATGGATTCCACTGTGATAAACCTTGCTGTCAATGAGTTTTCTTATCAATCTTCCTGTTCTGTCATAAAGGTCAAGTGAGATTCTCGTTCTTCTATCCAGGGTTATATAAGCCAATCCTGAGCGATGGATAAGACTGGAAGGGAGTTGTAAAGGTTTTTCTCTTAAAGAGATACCAGCGCTGGGAACAAAACTTCCGGTTACCCGAATGTCATCAATGTATATTCCCTCTGCTTGTTTACCGGTGTCGGATGCGAATATAAAATAAAGTCTGATAGTACTTCCCGGGTTCAAATAGGAGAGGTCGTATTTGTCCGGAAGCCAGGTATTCCCTGTATTTAATGTTGAATCAAGTGCTCCACCGGTTCCAATATAATCAAGTGTATCCATAATGGAACTGTGTTCTACTGCAACGATAAGTCCATCGCAGGTGTAATTTGGGAATTCATACCAGTGATAGAAAGACAGGGTACAGGGTGGAAAGATTGTAAAGGCTTCACTTCTAAGGACTGCTTCCATTGAGTTAATATATTGGTGAGTACCCTCATTTCCACAGTAAAAAGAGTAATTTCCTGAATAACTCCTGTAATTACTTAGATGCCAGAGGTCATTTGTCCCATAGTGCTCCCAATTTGATGTTCCCGATTCAAGATTATCAAAGAATCCTGTTTCACCAATCTTTATGAAAAACGAATCGCTGAAGGTAAAATTATCTTCTGTGGTTATATTATAACCAAACAGGGCAAGATAAGTATCTATATATGGAGAAATAATGATAGAAAGGGATTCTTCTATTTCGCAATCCGCAAGTAGTGTATCAAAATAGAAAACCGAGTCCTCAAAAGAAATGTACGGATCACTGGAAGGAATGGTGGAAAATATAACCTGCATTCCATATCCATTTCCGTATCCGTTATTTTTTAAATAGTAATGATAGATCAGAGTATCTCCTCCATCAGGTATGCTATCGCCACCAGGAAGGGTAATCTGGATAGGCTCTATAAGTAAGTCGGGAATACCAATAATTTCTGATAGGATATTTATCCAGGAATGTGAACCTGAGGTGCCAATTAGTTCAAAATTGGCAGGGGATTGGAATTTTAAGGTGGAATCCACCTTAAAAGAAAAGGTGCATTGGAAAGTGCTATCGGGTTCCAGTATACTGCCATAGGTGAACAAGCTATCCGTAATCTCAATATAGGGATTATTTGACTTCAGCAGTAAGTTTAATTGGTTAATATTTTCGTCTCCTGTATTTTTCATCACTGTTTCGATGTCAATTTCTTCACCCGGATTTATAATTCCATCATTATTACCTGATATTTCATTTATCCCTTTCTGGATGCAGGAGAGATAAGGGCCATTTATAGCTAACATTATGGTTTTTTGAGCAGGTATATAGCCGTCTAGTGTTGCAGTAATTAGAAGTGGGCAGGGGCTATGGCAATCAATCGTAAAGCAAGCTTCGCCAAGTTCATCAGAGTAATTGCGTTCCCAGATGGAATCTCCATTAATTTGTGTAATACATAGTCTTACGTTATATAATGATGAATTCAGGGTATCAGTAACCCTTATATTGAAAGGAACATTATCCTTTACTGTATCTGGAGCCACTATAAGCATATTGGAAGGTTTATCCAACCATACTGGCATTTCGGGATCTCCCAGAAGATTCAGTTGATATTGATGAATTCTATATACATTCTCCTGCCTGCTCCTTGGAATGTAATCAGCCTTTGTCATTGCAAGGGTAAGGCCAATATTTGTATGTTTTAGAGAGAAGAGATTGGAGTAAAAATCAGCATCAAAGCGATCAGAATAGCCGAAACCAGGATGTCCTGGAGAACCCCAACCGTATCTTGAATTTCCAATGAAAGCCACTCCACCACCATTGGGATTATTTATAAAGTGCTCGGAGATTGCGTCATAATCGAAAGCATTGGACCAACATCCGATTGAATAGAGAATAGAGAGGCTATCCCCATTTGTAAGGTTATCCATATCAGAGTAGCCGAAATAATCGTCGCCCATTCCCATAACGGTATACCAGGCGTGTCCATCATGGTTTATCAGGTTTTGTCCATTATTGATTGCATTTCTGACAGTTGTAGAATTTTCATTCCCAAGGGATTGGTAGAGTTTTGTTATATTTATCCAGTCAGGGATATAGAGGGAGTCGATCATATTCTTACCTACTCCAGCATCGGTATAAGGGTCCCACCAGAGTATTTCACCCAGAAACAATGCTTTATTTAGATAATCAACGGGTGGATTTTTTTCATAACTGATTACCTTACTAACAAAGGTAGAGACTTCTTCTTCTGTATCGACAGGTGCTCTTCCCACAAAAACATCGGGATAGAGGTCGATTGAATCACCTACCTCACCATAGGGTGGGTTCCCATTCTCATTCCAGTCCCCATCGAGGTCTGCGTAGTATAGATCTGCGGGTATGCTGTCCTCATTTGATGGCTGAAAACCTGCCTCGCAGGCCATTGCAAATGCTATTCTTGAAGGAATGATATAGGTATCACCGCCAAGTAAAACCCATTGAAGATTATAGTTATTATAATAGTCTTTTATACAATTCCTTATCATTTCCTGATGGTCAACCCCAGGACAATTATTATAGATACTGTCAGTGGTTGCAATCTTAGAGCAAAGCCCCTTTTCTCTCTTCCATTTCAGCAAATCCTGGAATTCATCTACAAAGGAAGAATCCGTTATAATAAGGTAGTCGATATCATCGGTATCTTTCTCTACAGAATACTTATTTTTGGGGCTGTTTAGAAAGAATGACTGCTCTATCTTTGAGTCTGTTCTGGAGCGTTTTCTATGTGGCAAATAACCTTCTAAAGAGTAATTTATTTCAAGTTCAATTGATTTATTGTAGACGAGTTTCTTTTCTTTTGGTATCCATTGGAAAGGGTGGTATATGATATCACCTGTCCTCATTCCTCGGAAAGTACCTTTTCCGCTTAAATTAACGATCTGCTTGGGGAATGCTGTTTTTAAATTATAAATATTCTTATTTTCGTCTACTCTTTTAGGTACGGTAAATATGATTTCACTAAGAATCGCTGGTTTCTGGACGGGAGGAAGATAATAGGGACCAGAAAGGGTTTCCTGTTTTACGCTTTTTATCTTTAGATTGATGTTCTTTGCATTCGAAGGTAGTAAGATATTTTCCCTACAAACTGGTAGTTCTGGAACCCCAGGTTCCAATAAATGGTCCCCATCCCCCATAAATATATAATCATATTTACCAATGCTTTTGATTTTGTAATCAGGGGAATCAATATTTACAATAATCGATTCTCCTGAAAGGAGTATGGAAATTAAGAAAAGGATAAATATTGAATATCTACGCATTTCTAACCCCCTTAGTTATCTAATAACGATTATCTTTCTTGTTATACATTTCGGAAACCACAGAACCATCTTCAGGACCAAAAATAATTACCGTAGCAGAATCAAGTGAGGTGGTAGCTTGGTTGATAAAATATATGTATCTTCCGTTCCATTCGCTTCCCTCGTTTTCGGTACAGGGCAGATAAAGACTATCGATGGTAGAGTGAGACCTTATGCTGGATGCAATCATTCCTTTTTTAGAGCTTCCACCAGAGAATAGTAGGTTAGGTGATTTAACTGGATTTGAAAGTTGAGATACAATTGTTACCTTCCTAGCCGAGGCAGTCTTAATCGGTTCGTCACTTGAAGTAGCTCCTGGAAGAGAAGAGAATAGTAATTGTATTATTGGTAGAATGTTTATATCAGACATATTTTAATAATAGTTTTTAGATAAAAAAAAGTCAATACTGATTCTTTCCATTGCAAGGATTAAAAGGCCCATGATGGAGGACTGAAGGTCAGAAACGAGTAGGTAGAGAAAAACAGTTGCAATAGTTAAGTTAATGGATATAATAAAATATGATTATAGGTATTACAGGAAATACTGGTTCCGGGAAAACAATAATTGCTGGATTCTTTAAGCAGTGGGGGGGATATGTTATCTCGGTTGATAGGATGGGTTGGGAAGTCCTTCTCGATGGCAAGGTAATAGAGAAACTCCGAAGAATATTTGGAGATGGAATAATAAAAGATGGTAAAGTAGATAGGAAAAGACTGGGCGATATTGTATTTAAAGACCAGGAACAATTACTGAGATTCAGTAAGATAGTTCATCCTGCCCTCCTTTTAGAGCTAAAAGAGACTATTAAGAATTGCAAGAAAGACATAGTCATAGTTGATGCGGCATTGATTTTAGAATGGGGGATAAAGGATTGGTTTGACTATATTATCCTGGTGAGCTCAAAGCTTTCTATCATACGTCCCAGGCTGAAAAGACTGGGAATTCCTGAGGAGGTTATTCAAGGAAGAATAAAGTTTCAAATGGACTCTGGAGAAGCAAAGGGATACGCAGATTTCATAATAGAGAATAATGGAAGTGTTAAAAAGCTAAGATTAGAAGCAAGAAATATATGGGGGAAAATAGTAAAGGAAAAGAATCGAAAATAGAATTGCTAATTCCATGCTTTTTAGGGAGAAGCTATAAATCTAATCTTTTGTTAATTTATAAAGTTCTTCAGCTATCGCTGCGGTTTCTTCGGAAGTCCCTGACAATTGTTGAATAGAAGCAGATAACTGTTGGACTGCAGCGGAGATCTCTTCGCTTGATGCGGCGTTCTCTTCTGCTATCGCTGCTATGTTTTCAACAGCTACAGTTATTGAATGAACCTCCTCTTCCCCCTGTTTGTTATTTATGGTTATTTCGCGAATCCTCTTGGTTATATAACCTATCTCATCTGCAATATTCTTTAGGAAATCCGCTGATTTTAACGAAGTGTCTTTACCCTTTGTTACCTCTTCAATTGTTTCTTCAGTTTTAAGAATTACGGAATCTATCACTGATGAGACCTCTTTTAATATTTCGGAAATTTTTCTGGTTGATTTAGCAGATCGTGTGGCAAGTTTCCTGATCTCCTCAGCGACCACTGTAAAACCCCTCCCAGATTCGCCGGCTTTTGAAGCCTCAATTGTAGCGTTAAGGGCTAACACATTGGTCTTTTTACTGATTTCTCCTACTGTTTCTATAATTCCCAATATCTCTTCAGACCGTTTTTGGACTTGCTGTATAACCCCTTCTAATTTATTGGTGATATTTGTTACACTATCCATGGCTAAACGAACTTCTTTTGCCGACTCTTCTCCCTTTTGGGAAAGATTAAGAATATTCTCTGAGGATTTTAGTGTATCCTGGGCGCTATCAAGTGATTGACGGACAACATGTAGGGCTTTCTGTGCCATTTCAGAGGCGGTTTGAGACTCTGCTGCCTGTTTATCTGAGGAATGTGCAATCTGTTGCATGGTTGAAGAGACTTCTTCTGAGGAAGCAGTCATCTGTTCGGCTGAAGCCGAGAGTTCCTCTGCTTGAGCCGACATTCTTTCTGCGGCCTCTCTGGTTCTCGTATTACTTTTTTGGAGGGATTCTACAAATCTGTTAAAGGAAAAAGCCAGTTCGCTGGTTTCAGTAGATAATGTCTTTTCAGAAAGGCGAGCATTTAAATCTGTTTTTCCTTTAGATATTTCTTTTAACCCATCTCTCAAATCGTAAAGAGGGGCAAGGAGTTTATTTAAGGTGTATGTCGTTATTACGACCGAGATCAAAATTGCAACAATCAGGCAGATTCCCAGCAGGAGCATCAATGATCTCATGGCAGAGGATATCGCCCCCAGAGATAATCCAATGCGAAGAATCCCTAAGGGCTCTTTTACCCCTTCGCTTTCTAAGGGGTAAACAAGACCTAAACAGTCAAGGAATACTTTCTCTCCTGATTTCATTTGATAGCTAATAAATTCTTTTTCCTTAACCCTTTTTAAAAGGTCTTCCGACAATACGAGGTCAAAATTGATCTCGCTTTTCTGTATCAGATTTTCTCCGTCCAGGGTGTAGATAGAACTATAGATAATATCCTTCTGGTCCAGAAGTCCCCTGACAGGGGAATCGAGCCAAATCACATTCTCTGAATATAGTCCCAGTTCCAGGGTGGGGCCAATTGCTTGAATTATAGTGGCTGCTCTATCTCTCAAGAGAGACCTCAGGTTAGAACTTATAACAAAGAATGATAGAATAGCAATGATAATAGTTATTCCTATTATACTACTACCGAGCAAGATGGATATTTTGCTCTTCATAGAGTTTGCTTTTATCATTCCTATTCCTCCTTTGTGGTTAATACATTTACAAAATCACTAATTTTCTCACTCCAATGAAGCTAAATTCTTAATAAATTATATAATTAATCCACATATAGCTAAAGGATATGATATCCTAACTGGATGTCAAGAGGAATAATTTTTTATTTGTAAAAACCAAAATACATGATTTACACCTAAAAAAACTTACCACAAATGGCACAGTTTTTAATCGTAGGAGCGCGATTTATCACGTCCTTCTTTTTCGGGTTTTATAAATGAAACCCCTACGGTTTGAGATCGCGACAGGGATATCGTGCTTACAATTGCACGAATAAATTCGTGCACCATTAAATAGTAAACATTTTACCCCGGCGTAATAGCGTTGCATTACACCCTAATGAAATAGTTACACATTTCATAGGGCAAGCGGGGCAAGCCCCTTGTGGAATAGCTTCGCATTCCACGGGGCAAGCCACAACGTAATAAGATTACATCACAATGTAATAGAGATTCATTACATGTGACAGGTATGGCAGGTGGGGCAAGCCTACAATGCTGAGGAAGAGGGCAAGATGGGTATTGCCCCATGTAATAGGAACCTCTGGAGATACATTTTTATTACACGAGTGAGCCCCTACATTCTCGGGTTTGGTGAATAAAATGGGGGTTGGGTTAGGATGTGGGTTCGTTGAGTTTGTAGCGTTTATTGCGTTTGTAGCGTTAATAGCGGTTGTCGCGTTGACTGCGTATATCTGCGGTTTCGTTTGACTTTGGGTATTTGTATGTTACAATTTTTAATAATAAAAAAATTAAGAATGGGGGAGTATGTTAATAATCATATTCCTATTATCTCAATCGTATGCAGAAATGTCACTACAAGAACTTCTAAATATGGAAGTTGTTACGAAAGAAACAGTCCAGGTAGGGGTTCTTATTCCCCTTACAGGCGGTCTTGCTGGCTATGGGGGGAGTATGGAGGATGCTTTAAAGCTTGCAGAGAATGAGATAAACGATAATGGTGGTTATCCTGCCGTCAGTTCCGCTGGAGGCAATTAAGGATATCATTAAGAACACAAGGAAAAAATCTATTCTCTCTATTACAATGACAGAAGCTGAGACCTTCGTAAAAGCAGGGGTCTCAATGGGTATTAAACTCTCGAAGGAAGGAAAGCCGGAAATAATAATAAACCCTATCGGCTTAAGAGGGGAGTGTATAGTATTTTCTCCCAGTTTTATGAAGATGGTCAAATTTATATAGAATATATGCTTGGGGCCGACCTCTCCCGGTAATGTTTTTAAGTTAAATTCTATTTATATATTTCTTCGGCAGATAATATAATATCCACAGGTATCTCTATTCCTATTAATTTTGCAGCTTTTTGATTGATGACGAGACTGCCTGATAGAAATCGTGGTTGTATTTCCGAGATATCTTTGCCTTTTATTATAGATGTTATGATTGATAAAATTTCGAGCGAAATAGTTGAGGGTTCCTGGGTAACAAGTGCCCCTTTCTTAACAAATTCACGCGATGGAGCGAATACAGGAATTTTGTTTTTATAAGAATAATTCAGTATAGTTTTCATTGCCTTGTTATCTCTATAAATAGGGTCACTGGGCAACCATAAAAGGTCAATATTCCTCATAAAATGTAATGCTGTACCTATCTCTTTTGGATCGGAAATGCCATTCTTGATTAATTTAATCGAGGTGTCAGATATCCCCTTTTCGAACATTTCTACTTCTATCCCTGAATGTATGGGGTTGTATATTACCCCTATTTTTTTCAAATCCATAATCAATGCATGTATGGTGTTGAACTGGATTTCTGGAGAAGCAAAGGGATATACCCCTGTGATGGTTGGGAATCTTTTATGTATCTCATCGAGTCTTTGTGACGAGGACAAAAGTATTAGAGGGGTTTTTGACAGATATCTTAATATTGGGGTGGTTGCCTGGGCGCCAATAATTACAACTAATCGGTAATTCTTTCCGGATATATCGCTAAGGGTTTTATTAAGATTTCCGACTTTTCCTTTGAGTTGATATTCATCTACTGTTAAAGGAAACCCTTCTATTATATTGTCTCTTATCTGGTTATTAAAAGGCGAATTTTCCCACTGAAAAAGAGCAATATCTCCATTATACCAGTTAACCCCTTGTGAAAATAGTAAAATTGGGATAAAAATTGATAATAAGCTTCTTAAAATGTTCTTCATATAGCAAATATAATAAATATTAAAGCATAAGTCAATAGTAGAGATAATTGAATTAAGTTGGATAAAGTTTTATCAAGGATTTAATTTCTATGAGAGAGTGAAATGAAAGATGAGTTTTTAGGGTTTTTAGATTGTATTGGAACTAAGAAAAAGGCTTTGGTTTATCTCGGTCAATAATAAAAGGTACTACCACCTATAAATTCTCGCAGGATTGAAGTTGGGGGAATTTCATCTTCTCTTATATCAAGGAAGTGATCCAGAAAATTAAGTAATCGGAGCGCTTCACAATAATAAGGAGAAGTTGTGTAAACACAACGCAGGGGCGTTTCAACAAAACCTTTTAAAACTGCAAGTTCATAGACAAGGGAAGAATTGAACATAATATCTGCTCTTTCCTGATACGGAAATATGAATTGCTCTTCGCCTTCCCTCACCGATTCCCATTGTTTTAAGGTCTTGTCGGCTGAATGCCCTCTGAAATGGGTATCTCTGAAGATTCTACGAAGAAGACGGACATCGCGGGTAGGTATACGATTTACTCTGTTTATGTTTAACTGAGTAAGTGCGCTGACATAGATGCGAAAAGCGTTAGATTCCATATCTTTTAATAATTCAGGGTTAAAGGCATGTATTCCTTCTATTATTAGGATTGTTTTGTCCTTGAGTTTGAGTGTTCTTCCCTTCCATTCTTTTGTTCTTGTTTTGAAATCAAAAGTAAGTGCTTTTATTTCTTTTCCTCTTAGGAGGTCGGACATATGTTTTCTGAATAGTTTAATATCTATTGCTTCGAAGGCGTCAAAAAAGGGAGTGCCATCTTTGTATAGAGGAGTTTGTCCCCTCTCAAGGAAGTAATCATCAAGGGATATATAAAGAGGAGTGAGGCCGTGAAGTCTAAGATGGACACCTAATCTTTTTGCAAAGGTTGTTTTCCCGGAGGATGAAGGTCCTGCTATTAGGATCATCTTAACTTCTTTTTCGTTATTCAATACTTTCCTACATATATCTGTTATTTTTTCGGTGTGAATAGCTTCAGCAATCTTTACAATCTCCGATATCCCTCCTGATACAACATATTCGTTTAAGCAGGGTATATCCCATAGTTTTAATATTTCTGTTTCCCTCTTTGCTTCCGTATAGGTTTTAAAAAGTTGTTCTCTTTTCTCCGTTTTCCCCAGGATAGAAGGGTCCTTACTGGATGGAAGTATAACAAGAAATCCATCCTCAATTGTTATTAAGTCAAATATTGATAGGAACCCGGTTTTGGGCAGCAATGGTCCAGCAAAATATGCTGCAAAATCATCCAGTATATATACGGGGATATGGGTCATCGTAAGATGCTTCAAAATGTTAAGATCATCTTCTCTTTCCCTTAGGAATTGTATGGCCTCTAACTTTGGCAACATTAATCTTTTGATTTTTTTATCTGCCTTGATCAGTTCTTTTATTTCTTTCTTTGCAGAGTTTAAATCTAACGAACCCTTTAAGAATCTACCATATAAGGCATCTACATATGAATGTTCTATCTTGACGGTGACCCCTTTTCTCTTCGCTATATAATCCAGGAGAAATACCAGAGTTCTTTCGTAAGTTCTTCTCCCCTCGGTGTTTTTCACATCCAGAATCTCTATTTTGCCTCCTTTAGGGGCTTTTTCTTCTAGAGAAGCATATTGATTGTCGATTTTTGCCAGTGTTACGGGATATTGTAGGTTGGGGTAGATTTCAAGGATTTGTTTGTTCACTGTAGTAGCTTAATATCAGAGTTTCTATCCATAAAGGCTATGTTATCTCTTCCGTGTGATTTAACATAATACATAGTGAGGTCTGCAAGACGAAGTAGTTCCTGAGAATTATCTGCCACGTCAGGGAAACTAGCTATGCCAAAACTGGCCTTGATTTTCAATTTAATCTGTTTATTATTTTCATCGATTATATACGGCTCTTTTGATATGGAATTCTTAATTCCTAGAGTAAATTCAATTGCTCTTGCTAGTCCAATATTCCCCATAACAATTATATACTCATCTCCACCGTACCGTATAGCAATTTTTTCCTCATCCAGGGCATCCTTGATTCTTTTGGCTATCAAATGTAATAATTTACTACCGACTAAATGATTGTAAGAATCGTTAACTTCTTTAAAATAATCCATATCCATAAAAATCAGGGAACCTTTTTTATTTTCTCGTCGCCACCCTTCTACGATTTTGGGAAGTTTCTCGTTGCAGAATCTCGCATTGTATAAGCCTGTAAGATCATCTGTGATTGAGGCAAGTCTGATTCTCTGGTATAATCTTGCGTTTTCTACAGCAATTGCCAACTGATACGATACTTCTCTTAAGATATCTGCTTCCTCCACTGAAAAAGCATATTTTTCTGGTGATCCAATATCAATAACACCTAGAAATTCCTTGTCTTTTTTTATAGGGATTACCATTTCGCTTTTTATTCCCCTGATTCCTTCACGAAAGTCATGGTTCTGCTCTGTGTCGGGGACGATGATCCTCTCTTTTCTCTGTAGAACCATTCCCACAAGGCCTTCGCCCTCTTTTATTATGGTACGTTTAGGCTGGATATTCTTATCGCCAGAAAATCCTTTCAATATAACCTTCGAACCTTCAACAAGTCCTATTACCACATAATAGTAGCCGAATGTCTTCTGAATTAATTTTGCGCTCTTTTTAAGTAGATCATCGAGATCCAATATCGAAGCTATATTCTTGTTTATATTGGAGATGAGGGTAAGATATCTAACTTTTTCTTGTAAATTCCGAACAAGATTTGCATTCTCAAGTGCTATAGTTGCATGTTCAGCGTAACTACTCACAACCTGTAAATCATTCGCATCAAAATCCGTTCCATCAGCTTTATTGATTGCCTCAATGACTCCAAGTATCTGGCCTTTACTTATTAGAGGAATCGCAATAATATTTTCTGTCTTGAATCCTGTATTTTTATCAATATCCTTAAAAAATCTCTTATCGTTATAGGGATCCGAGACTATCACTGCTTTTTTGTTCTTTATTGTCCAGCCAACTACACCTTTATCTATTGGCATCCTTTTTCCACTTAATTCTTCACTTTTCTCACCGATGACTTCAGTGAATATCAGTTCTTTTCTTTCTTTGTCCATCAAAAGAAGCGACCATGCCTTGGCGTTAAGCAATTGTGATACATTCTTCATTATTAATTTGAGGACTTCATCAATATCTATTTCTTTAGAGTTAATCGCTTTTATAATTCTACCAAATTCTTCTATCCTATTTTTCATTCTTTTCCTTGCCTAAAACTTCGTACAGTATTTTAATTCTGTCGCTACCGCACGTCAATTCTCCTTTATCATTAAAGTTTAGACATAGATTATCCGGTATATTGAACTCTATACACTTATCCTTTTCTTTGCGATCGATATAATAAAGCCCAATCGCTGATATTGTAAAATCCTCAAAGATGAATTCCTGTCCAGATTTCTCCCATTTAAGAATGGTAAGCAACCTATTGAGAATTGTTTCTTCAGAGTCTTCTTTTGTTAGAGGGTTAGTTAAGAAGTATTTATCGGAGTTAAGGAGAAGGTTTATCAGTGTGTAGTGGTCTACGAGTATTACAGAACGTTCAGGACTCCTTCCCGATGAGAATAGAGCAGATTCATCAACAAGAATACCGGTAAGATCCGGATCTCCAAAGGCATTTGGTGTGAATACTATATCCTTGGATGGCTGCCCGCTTGCTATTCCAATTCCCAATCTGAATAATGATTTGAACTTTGGAGGTAGCAAAGCATAGGTTATACCATCATGGAAAACCTCTTTTTCCATAACTTCTTCAAACCAATCTCTGTATTTCATATAATTTTCCTTGACAAACTCTTCAGCTGTTTGAACCAGATGTAGTGCAGTCACAATGGCCATTTCGGCACTATTCGGGTGTGACGATAATTTGAATTCGTCCGGAAGGGCGGTTGAGTAACGAAGGGTAGTTCCCGATTCACTTTCAAGATAGTTGTAGATATTCCTACATAGTTTTTTTGAGTTAGCCCCAAACCACAGAATTCCTCCATCGCCTGTGTCCTTTAGAATAAATGATGACCCTTTTCGGGCAGCATCTAACATAGTTGATTGGAACTTGGTGAGTATTGCCCGTTCCTTTTCGGCATTCCTTAGGCGATGCGACATAAAACTGGATCCTCGGATATCATAGATCAAAACTGAAACGAGGGTTGAGAATTGCTTTCGTAGAGTGGTTGATAAATCTTCTCTTTTCAGAAGAGCTTCCTCGTCAACAGTAGGTTCAATTTTACCTTTTCTTGAGAATCTATAAAAGTGCCCCCTCGGGAGTGAGTCAAGACCTGCAAGATGAATCTTTTGTGTTGCTATAATTCTTGATTTGGGATTATCAAAATTGACTGTAGGAGGCCATATTTCAATCATTTGGCTTATTATCTCCCGAATAAATAGAGGTTCAAGTATGTCTTCGAAGACCCTATTATAATTTCTGATTACCCTTTCTATATCCGGGTAAAATTTCCTTTTGTCCTGATGTTGAATTGGTGAGAATATTTCTTTGTCATCTGTTATCTTTTCTTCCTTTCTTATAAGACTAATTATTTCTTTTTCAGATGAAGGGTCAATGATTGCAAGGTAGGGTAATTCGTGCCAGAATTGTCTGACCAACTTTTCTATCCCCCAGAGAGGGGGAGGTGGCAGTAGTGTCTTTAGATCTTCTATACTAATATTGAGTAATGCGCTGTTTTCATCTATGGCTGCCTTTAATGCTCCGTAAGAATGTTCCTGCCGTTGTACATGCCTTATATGGAGTTTTAATACTTTTTCCAGTGCTGTAATGTGTTCCCAGGTTTCATTTAGTATTTCCTGGAGTTCACTCTTTTTTACATCAATAAGTGACTGTAACTGGCTGATATTTTTCTGCAGTAGTTGATGGGTCTCTTCCCTGACTTTTGAGTCTTTTATGTCAAGTTCCCTGTCCTCCTGGATCAATCTTTGTTTCACTCTGGAGGCTTTTCCGGAGGCGAATTTTGCAAGTTTTAAGAGTGTCTTATCATTCGGTCTAAAGAATTCATCAAAGGGAAAGTTTCTTAGATCATCCATATTTGATATATCTGTATTTTTAAACAAGGAAATTATATCATTGCTTTCCCGTTCCGTGAAATTTTCTATGAGAATTTCATGGATACTGGAGAATAGGCTTGAGGTAAAGCCATATGGTGTGAGAAAGTTTTTCAAGTGTTCCAATGTGATACTTGTGTTGGGGAAACCAACCGGCAGGGGGTCCTTTAAAAGTACCTCTGTCAGATTATCCAGTTTCCTTCCGCTTGATATCCTTTTTATCAATTTGGAAAATCTTTTTCCTATTCGGAGTGAATTCCTCATTCCACTGATCAATTCCCTTGGAAAATCTTTCAGGATAAATGATAAGAGAATAGTGAAATAATAATTTCCACTATTTAATGTATTTTTAGTTAAACTTTCCAGGAATTTTTTATCACTTTCACTGACCTTGTTTTCTGCGAGTCGTGGATACATATCTCGTAAGTATGCTCTTTCTTTTTTATTCAATTCTATCATAACCTTGTTTCTTTGCTCCCTGAAGAAATCAAGGATTGTGGTATCCAGTGCTCTCAATTCTAAATAAGTAGAAAGAGTCATTCTGGATACTTCGTAAGATTCCCTCTCTCCAACTCCTTCCTCTAACGAAAGGAGAGATGTACTTCCGAGTACAGTTGCTATTTCAAGGTCATTTATACTAAATGAATTAGTCATTCTTCCCCCTCATAAGAATTCACCTTCATTGAAGGCTAAAATACCACCTACTATCGTGAATTTAATAACTCCTTTTAACTTCCATCCTATAAACGGGGAATTTGCTGATTTTGATGCAAACTTAGCCGGGTCAACTGTCCATTCTGCGTTTAGGTCCACAAGAGTAAAATCTGCAGTTCCTCCCTCTTTAATTTCTCCCACAGGTAGATTAAGTATCCCTGCAGGCTTATTTGTCATACTCTGAATCAATCCCTCCATACTAATCTTTTCAGAAAGAACAAGTCTGGTATATAATGCGCTAAAAGCGGTTTCCAGCCCCACTACGCCGAATGGTGCAAGAGAATATTCAAGTTCTTTCGCATAGTCGGGATGAGGGGCATGATCGGTGGCGACCGCATCTATAATGCCTTTCTTTAATGCTTTCTGGAGGGCTTCTATATCTGATTTAGTTCTAAGCGGTGGCTTCATTTTTGTATTGGTATCAAAATGCACCACTTCTTCTTCGGTCAAGAGTAGATGATGTGGGGTTACTTCGGATGTAACCTTTATTCCTTTATTTTTTCCATATTTTAAACAGTCAACCGAATTTTCCGATGAGATATGAGCAAGGTGTAATTTTCCCCCTGTAAATTTAGCAAGTAAAATATCTCTTGCTACCATTGATGCTTCAGATACATCCGGTATCCCGATAAGTCCAAGTCTGGTTGATATTACACCTTCATTTATTTGTCCTTCACTGGTCAATGTTGTATCTTCGGGGTGTTCAATAATCGGGACATCTATGAGAAGGGAATATTCCAGGGCTCTACGAATTGTTGCAGAATTTTTTACACACTCCCCATCATCGCTGAAAGCTACACAGCCTGCTTCATAAAGATGTCCCATTTCAGATAATTCGCTACCTTTTCTCCCTTTGGTTATAGTTCCAATGGGAAAAATTCGACATTTATTGGCTTCTTTAGCTTTTTCCTTTATAAATCTTGCCACTCCTTCATTATCTATTGGAGGATTGGTATTTGGCATAACAGCGACTGAGGTATAACCTCCTTTGACGGCAGCCCTGGATCCGGTCTCTATAGTTTCTGCGTCTTCATTCCCGGGCTCTCTAAAATGGGAATGAATGTCTACGAATCCTGGTAGCAGGTAAAGTCCCTTGGCGTCTATCTCAATCTGAGAAGAAGTAGCAGAAAAATTGTCGGTCACTCGGTCATCTTCAATATATAGATCGCCGACCTCGTCGACATTGTTATTCGGGTCAAAAAGGTGCGCCCCTTTAATTGTTATTTTCATTGAGTTTTCTCCTACTTAAAAGGTAAAGGATACTCATTCTGACTGCTACTCCTGCTGTTACTTGATCTAAGATAAGCGAAAATTCTGAGTCTGCAACTCGTGATTCAATCTCAATTCCTCTATTCATTGGCCCCGCGTGCATTATTACAATTTCTGGAGAGGCATACTTTTTAAGCCTTTCGTAGGTAAGACTGTAGTATTTTATATATTCTCTCATAGAGGGGAGAAAGCTTTGGTCTTGCCTCTCTTTTTGTATTCGGAGGATATATAAAATATCTTTATCAGGTATAACCTCTTCTATATTGTAGTTGATCCCAACCTTAAATACGTCCATCCATTTCGGTATTAGAGTAGGAGGACCACATACGGTAACTTCGCATCCCATCTTGTGTAGACCCAATATAAGTGAGCGGGCGACCCTGGAATGCCTTATGTCCCCTATGATTGCCACTTTCAATTTATCAAACTCAGAAAATCTTTTTCTTATGGTCATTAAATCAAGTAGGGTCTGTGTCGGATGTTCATGCGTTCCATCCCCTGCATTTACCACAGAAGCTTCTAATCTCTTTGCCAGAAGGTGAGGTGCGCCAGGCATTGAATGTCTGATGACTATTATGTCCACCTCCATTGCTTCTATGTTCCTGGCTGTATCAAGTAATGTTTCTCCCTTAAGAACACTTGAAGAGGATGCTGAAAGATTGATCGAATCTGCCGAGAGCCTTTTCTCAGCAAGTGCAAAAGAGGAAAGGGTTCGGGTGCTGGGCTCAAAGAAGAGATTTGCTATAGTAATTCCACGAAGGGTTGGTGCCTTTTTTATTGGTCTCTCCAGGATTTCTTCCATAGATTTAGCTACCTCGAGGATCTCTTCGATTTCCTCTCTTGATAAGTCTTCTATGCCTAAAAGGTCTTTTCTATTCATCATTAGTGGATACCTCTATTATTTTGACAGAATCCTGACCATCTATTTCAGAAAGGAATACCTGAACCTCTTCTCCCTCCAATAGATTTACAGAAGTTCCGGAGTAATCAGGCATAATAGGCAATTCTCTACCACTTCTGGTTACCATAGTTGCCAATCTTATTGCTGAGGGACGACCGTAATCTATAATTTCATCAAGGGCAGCTCTGATTGTCCTGCCTGTGTATATCACGTCATCAACGAGCAAAACATTAAGATTATCAATGTTACAGGGGAAATAGGTGGAACCAATTATTGGTTTGGGTCCGTATGTTGTAAGGTCGTCGCGATAAAGAGTAATGTCAAGAACACCCACTTTTATATCCCATGAGGTTAATTCGCCCAGAATTTCAGCAATCCGTTTAGCTAATTTATCTCCTCTTTTTCGGATGCCAATTATGCAAATCTCTTTAAGTCGAGAATTGTGTTCAATTAACTCATGAGCTATACGCCGTAAGGCCCATTGCATTTCTTCTTCATTCATCAAGGTTCTTTTTTCTCTAAACTTTACACCCATTAGAGTCTACCACCCCTCAGGGGGGAAACGGAAGGGAAGTGTCAGTTCATCATATTCTACAGGTTCTCCACCCTGTGTTGCGGGATCGAATTTACATTTACGTGCGTCCAGTAGAGCTGCAGCATCGCATGCAGGGAATAGTCCCTTTACGATTTCCGCCTTATCAACAACACCAGTTTTTGTGATGTGGAGCTTTATAAAAACCTGACCTTGCACCTCCAGTTTTCTTGCGCTCTCGGGGTAGTCTCTTTTAGTGGGATAATAGGTAAGGGTCGGTGGTATAACTGGACCTTTCTTCTTTACAACCTTTTCTTCTTCAGCAGAGGCCTCTGTTGTTAATTCAGAGGTATCCGTTCCTATCTTTTCCCCCTCTTTTATAGTAGTTATTGCCGCAGCCCGTAATATTTCCTCAGTAGATGCCTGCGTCTGAGGCGGTAGCGGTGTTTCTGTTGTCTCTTCTGATATTCCTCTCTTCATTTCTTCATAATGTTTCCCAATGGATGCAAGTTCAACAGTAGTAGTTGGGATCTTTTTAAACGACAATTCATCCAGGAACGAGATTATAGGCCTTTTATCACCCTCTTTAATTCCATTGATATCCTTTTTTACCAATGTTATCGTTTTGGGAGCATAAAGGAAGGTATAAGGTAAATCATCGGCTATAATTTCCTGGAATTCATACCATGCTTTCTTGGCTTTTTCTCTATCGAGGTAGAGCAAAGCTTCCCTTATCAGTTTGTCTACTCTTTTGTTTTTATAGCCAACAAAGTTATAATCTCCCCTTGAACCCCAGATAGATAAAGGATTAAAAGCTTTCTCAACATTCCATCCAAGAATATATGCGTCAAAGTCATGATTAATCAGCCGGCTTATTAGCCGTGAGCCTCTAAGCTTTTCTACCGTTGCGTTTACGCCTATAGAACGGAGATCCAATGCAATAGAATCAGCTACTTTACTTCGAATTGGATTTCCTTCTTCCACCAATATCAGAATCTTTAAATTCGAGTAAAACTTTCCTCGTCTGCTCTTTGAATATCCAAGTTGTTCTATTAACTCGTTTGCCTTTTCTTTATCATACTTAATTCCATTTATTTTAGGGTTGTATGCCCAGTGTTCAGGGGTTATAGGACCATTTAGGCTCTCGGCGTGTCCTTTCAGTAATTTATTGATAATCCCCCTGCGATCAATTGCCATACTGAGAGCTTCTCTTAACTTTTTATCCTTGAAACGGTTAAGATTCCAGCCCATATATGTATAAGCCTCTCCTGGAGACACAATAGTTCTATATCCTTTTATTGTGTCATATTTAGCAGGAGGTAGGCCATAGGCTATGTCTATGACTCCCAACTTAATCTCATCCATCAATTCTTCTATTGATGATGGGAAATAAAAGACTATTCTATCCAGAGGAGGTCGTCCCCTGAAGTAGTCAGGATTTGCAACTAACTCAACCCAATCTCCCTGCCTCCATTCTTTTAACTTATAGGGACCGTCCCCTACCGGGTGGAAACTAAAGTCAGACATTTGCAGATTACCTGTTTCTTTCTCTATTTTATGCTTTGGAATGGGACGTATGTTAGAGTTTAGTAATTCATCTGCATACACTTTGTCAAATGTAAAGCGGACCTCTCTTACCCCTATTGCTTTTACATCTTTTACGTATCTTATTTGCTGTGAGAGAGGTGACTTGTTACCCGGATCTTTTATTTGCTTAACAGTGAAAACTATGTCCTCTGCAGTTACTGGTGTGCCATCATGCCATTTTGCGTCTTTGCGAATAGTATAGGTAATTGATCTCATATCCTCTGAATATACCCAGGATTGAGCAAGTCCAGTCGTTATTTTTCCATCAGCTCTATATTCATGTAGAGGAGTGAATAATTTTTCTGTTACAGGAGAAAGACCGCTAAGTGTCGGATAAATAGGATTAAGAGTTGTAGGTTCATTGGTTACAGAAACAATTAAAGTTCCACCCCTTTTCCCTTCGTACTTAATTTTCTCCGCCTTCTGACAGCTGGGAAGTAATATGATAACGAGGAGCGAAAGAATTCCAATCTTCTTCATTAAAACCTCCTTTTTTCACCACAACATACACTTCTATATAAATTGAAGAATGAGAATTGTAAATCGTAAGAGAAAAAACTATTACTATCCAGATAAATCATTCTTTTCTCATTTTTCAATTCGCACTGTAGTAAAGTTCTCATAGCTATTATTCAAAATTACCTTCTTTAATATTTGTAGTATTTTACAAAAGTTTTCTTAATAGTCAAGGTTTCGATCGGTCATAAAAAAACACCCTTTCTTACCGAAAGGGTGTTTTTGAATAGTAAAAGTAAACTTACTCTTGCTTTTCTACTCTTCTATTTTCTTCTCTTCTCCTTCTTCTTCTTCTTTTTCTTCTTCTTCTTTTTCTTCTTCTTCTTTTTCTTCTTCTTCCAGTTCCTCTTCGAACAATTTCTCTTCTTTCGCTAATAAGTCTTTTTCATCCTTTATCTTTACGAGAATGGTATAAATAAGGGTTTGCCCTGCACCCAGGATAGAAACGCCGTATCCAAGAATGATGAATATTATGCCATAGAAGGAAAGCCCTAAAAGTAAGCTTCCGAAGCTAGTAGTAGCCCCGGGATAGGTGGCAAGACTCTCTGCTCCTGCAGAGAGAAACTGAGTTGGAGTAAAGAAAGTGGGAAACCATCTTGCTATCCAAATTGGCAACCATGGAATATGTACATGCCAGTGAGCATTATGCCACATTACACTCCACCACTCCCTTGGCCCAGCCCATATTCCCAGTGTTCTGTATGTAAGGGAAAGTGCATATTTAGTCAGCCATGCAAAAATAAAAACACCGAGGAATGCTACAATTAAAAGGATGGCTTGCCAGAGAAAGTATCTCCACGTTTGATCGTTCAGTAGAGAAAATCCCTCGAAGAGTGTATCAAAGGTGTCACTCTCAGTGGTTGCAACAATTGCTGGTGCACTGATAAGAATGACTCCGAGAACAATTGTTAGATAAACAACAAATAATGCACCGGCAACTATTGGGATTGAAGCTAATCCAATGAGTATTTGTCCTACTGCTGGTATTCTACCTACAAGACCAAGAATTAGGCCGGTGAGTATCAAGGCAGCTATGAATAGGACCAGATATATGGGGGATAAGAAAGTTCCTTTCCAGTTCTTACGAGCAAATCTCCAGGCTTCTTTGGATTCATAGAATTCATCACCTCTTAATTGTTCGTAGGTTATTTTCGATATGGCAGTAAGGGTGATAAAATAGTAATATAACGCCAATAAGCCGGCAAAAGCCCATATGATCCAACCATACCACACAAGATTTCCCTGGAAAAATGGGAATGGAATATATCGGAATTCCAGCCATATTTTCTGTATTCCCCATCCTGATACCATAAACGAAAGGTAGGTAAGAATTATATACCCTATCATTGCATAAAGAATTCCCTTTACGCCTACCCAAATCTTTTTGGGAGAAAATCCTAATCTTACTCCCCTAAAGACATCCTTCCAAACATAATCCAGAGCCATTATACCTCCTTTTTAAAGACAATATAGAGGAAAGATTAAAAAGTCAAGGGTGGAATTCGCATTTTATGTGAAAACCAAGGCATATGGGTTACACCTAAAAGAACTCACCACAAAGAGCACAGAGGACACAAAGGGTGTTGTGTGTTTTTGGAACTCTCTGGAACCGAGTCTGATACAAGAAACCGATATTACCTGTCTTACTGATAAAAATCAGCAGTCTCATTGTCGACCTCATGAACTTTTAAAAGAAAGAATTTGATGGCAATTATGAGTTATCCTTAATTGAAGCAGCTTTGAAGTTTTTGCTCCCTTTATGCCTCTGTGGCTAAGATGAGGGGTTGGGGAGTGGGCAGATGCATAGATGAGAAAAATGTGGTGGAGAGTTGACAATAAGAATTTTAACTCTATTCTCTAACTCAAATGATTGATGAATTGGTTGCTAATTCCCTATTTGAACCGGAGAGCATTGTTATTGATGTTGGCTCATGGGATAATATAAAACCTTCATTAACTCTGGCTTCAAAGGGAAAGAGTGTCATTGCAATTGATCGATACCAGAGGATGGAAAAATTCAAAGAAAATTTAGAGGAGGCCGTTCGGTGTGGAAAAATTGATAGAAATATAGCGGAGAGGATACAACCTATGAAAGCAGATGCGAACCAACTCCCTTTTCGTAACAATTCAATAGATGGTGTGTTGTTCTGGTATTCCACTTCTTGGCTGCAGCAATTTGGTTCGGAGATGTTAGTGGTTTATAGGGAAGTACGGAGGATTCTGAAGGACAAAGGTGTTGTTATAATAGTAGAACAAACCGCCGATCGTGCGAAAGGGCAGGAACTTTTTTTGAATACACAAATGAAAACAAATAGAGTTGGAGCTTTAATAATTGGCAGAAAAGTAAAGATAGAAGAATTTCCCCTTGATTGAAGTCTTTTAGTTGAAGGGTAAGCAGCCCTGGTGATTGCACTAACTTTCTTTAGGACCAATCCTTGACTTTAAGGGATGGGATATTATTATTATGCTAACAATGGATATAAGAAAATTTATTCAAGATGAAAATATAGAAGTTATTGATGTTCGTTATACTTCTTTAGAGGGAAGATTAAGGAGTATAAATTTTCCAGCCAAACGATTAGATTACTTTATTGAAAAAGGCATCGGGGTGGACGGTTCATCTCTGGGCAAAAAGGAGCAAAAGGGAACACTTGAAGAAGTTCCATGTAATCTTCTGGAAGCGGCGAATGCACTTATGGAGGACAAAGATTTCCTAACGAGAGATGGCATATTCCCTGAGTGGATTTTGGATAGGTGGTGCGATGCAAAGAGGAAAGAATTTTGGGATATAGAGAGTAGGCCCTCTGCTATTGAATTTATTCGGTATTTCTCTCCATGACCCGTCGATTAATCATTTTATCTATAATCTTTTTTATACTTGGTTCTTTCGCTGGAATAAATATGTGGATCATCAGCGATCTACCCGATGTGACGAGTATAAAGTATTATGAACCGATACTCACAACCAGAATCTATGATATAAATGGTGAATTGATCGATGAAGTCTATCAGCAGCGCCGAATTCCCGTGAGTCTGGATTCGATTCCAGATTATATATCAAATGCTGCTATCGCGGTTGAAGACAAAGAATTTTATGAGCATTGCGGGATAAATTTCGAAAGGATTGTAAAAGCGGCGTGGGTGGATCTAATAAAGCGAAAGTATGTTCAGGGAGCAAGTACAATTACCCAGCAGCTTTCCAGAAATATATTTCTTCATCTTAAAAAGACTATTATTCGAAAAGCGAAAGAGGTATACCTGGCTCTCTTCATTGACCGTCACTATACCAAGGATAAGATCCTTGAGATGTATTTAAATGAAATATACTTTGGATATGGTAATTATGGTGTAGGGGCTGCATCCGAATACTATTTTGATAAGGAAATTGATTCCGTTTCTCTATCTGAAGCAGCTGCATTGGTAGGTCTCATAAGGTCCCCTGGACGTTATTCACCATACAATGACCAACAAAGATTTAAGGAGAGGCGAGATTTTGTTCTGAAAGAGTTACTTGCGGAGGGATATATTAGTGCACAGCAAATGGATTCAGCCCTTGCAGAATCTCTCTCCGTAGTAGATCACAGCAATCAGAATAGAATTGGACCGTATTATATCAATGAAGTGAAAAGGCAAATGAGTTCTATATTCGGGAGCGCATACAGGACCTGGGGTGGGTATAAAGTCCATATAGCAATGGATAAAAAGATGCAGATGCTGGCAGATAGCCTTATAGAAGTTGGTCTAAACCGGGTTGAGAAATACTGGCATCTTACCCCTAAGGATTCCATACCCGATTCTTTAATTTATTCTGAGAACATTCCATACATCCAGGGTGCTATTGTAGTGCTGGAGTCAGAAACTGGTTCTGTGCTGGCTCTTGTCGGAGGCAGAGACTTCCGCCATAGCCAATTTAGCAGAGCTACCCAGGGAAAAAGATTGGCTGGGTCCTCTTTTAAACCATTCCTATACACAGCGGCTATCGATAATGGGTTTTCCCCTTCTGATTTCGTATTCGATCTTCCTGTTGTTAAGGAAATTGCAGGGCAAATCTATGCCCCTGCAAACTACGATAGTTCCTTTATGGGGAAAATTACATTAAGAAAAGCGTTAAGCAAGTCACGTAACAATGCAGCAATAAGGCTTTGCCAGGAAGTTGGGCCGTTTACAGTTGTTGATTATGCGCATTTAATGGGCATTGAGAGTTATCTTGATCCAGTTCTCACTATCCCTCTCGGCACCTCCAGTGTAACCTTGCTTGAGATGGTAAGGGCCTATTCAACACTGGCAAATATGGGGGAAAAGGTCGAACCAATATTTATATTAAAGGTGGAAGATAGATATGGGAATGTTGTCTATGAAAATAGGATCGTAAGGGAAAGGGTTCTTTCAGAGGAGACAGCCTATATAATGCTTAATATGTTGCAGAGTGTGTTTGATGAAGGAACAGCCTATGGTGCAAGGCGAAGAGGTTTTAAATTGCCAGCCGCAGGGAAAACGGGTACTACCGATAATTTTACAGACGCCTGGTTTATGGGGTTTACTCCTTATCTTGCTATGGGCGTTTGGGTTGGATATGATTATCCTAAGAGGATAGGGGAGCATGCTTCAGGAGCAGGTGTTGCCCTGCCGATTTGGACAGATTTTATGAAAGCTGTAGTTGATTCAACGGAGAATTATCAGTTCCGCGAGCCAGAGGGTATTACTTATAGATATGTATGCACTGAGAGTGGAGAACTCGCCACTCCAAAGTGCCCTAAAGTAAGAAAAGAAATATTTAGAAAGGGGGATGTTCCCAAAAGGCTCTGTTCTCTTCATGGTGGGAAGGTTGGGATTGAGAACAGACCCATTGAGATGATAGATAAATTTCACTTTTAGGAGGAAAAATGAGGAGAGATGTTGCTTGTATTTTAATAATGTTCTTAATGCTATTAGGTTTTGGATATTTCTATGTCAGGGAATACTATCCCCTGCAGACTGAATTGCTTCAGTATAAAAAAGAAAACATGACACTCGTATCGGTAGTGAATGAGTTGAGGAAAGAAAAACCAGTGGAAGATACTATTGATATAGAAAAACCAGCAGGGAATTATATTGCACAGGATATAAAGGATATGATTGAGGGAATAGAGGTTGAGCAGGTAAGGGAGGAGATTTCTATTACACTTCCCGGGAAGAAATTGTTTCCTCCGGGTAGTGTAGATCTGAGTGATGAAGGGAGAGAGATGTTATTTAAAATTGCAAATATACTGAAAAGTATGGAAGATAGAAAGATTATGATAGAAGGTCATACCGATAACACAAAAATCTCGGGGAGCCTTAGCGAAGAATATCCGACAAACTGGGATTTATCTGCCAAAAGAGCTGTTAACGTTGTTAAATATTTAATTTCCGAAGTGGGTATAGCTCCAGAGCTTCTTACTGCAGTTGCCTATGGGGAATATCATCCTGTTGTTCCCAATGCAACTCCTGAGGGGAGAGCAAAGAACCGTAGAATTGTAATTGATATCCTGCCCGAATGAAGGCAGTAGCTCTTTTTTCGGGGGGGTTAGATTCTGTTCTCGCTGTAAAAATAATTCAGACTCAAGGGCTGGAAGTAGCGTCAGTTGCATTCCTGAGTCACTTCTTCGATACTGCAAAGGCTCATAAATATGCTAGGGCAAATAGTTTAGATCTGGTAACTGTTGATTTTTCTCATAAGCATTTTGAAATTTTATTGCATCCTGAGTATGGTTATGGAAAGGGAATGAATCCCTGTATCGATTGTCATGCCCTTATGATAAAGGAAGCATATCAATTGTTACGAAAGATGGAAGCAGAATTTCTAATTACGGGCGATGTATTGGGACAGAGGCCATTTTCTCAAACGAGGGAAGGATTATCCGCAATTGATAGATTGAGTGGACTCGGGGATATAACCCTTCGTCCCCTTTCTGCCAAGTTGTTAAAGCCTACCCGTCCAGAAAGAGAAGGTATCATAAACAGAGAGACACTTTATGGGATTTCAGGCAGGAGTAGAAAGTTGCAGATGAGGTTGGTAGGAAAATTTAATGTATCAGAATTTGGCTCGCCGGCTGGAGGGTGTATTCTCACCAGTAAGGTTTATTCAGAACGTCTTTCTGTTGCAATAGAACAGTGCAGTTTTAATGAAGGCCTCATACCTCTTGTGGGTATAGGACGTCACTTTTATTTAAATGAGTCCCTTTTTATTGTAAGTCGGAATGAAAAAGAGGGTAAGATATTAGGTGAAGATAGCTCATCTCTCTTTGAACTTGTGGATGCGAAAGGTCCATCGGGCAGGTTCTTTGAGTGTAAAGGGAGATTCAAGGGACAACGCGGCGTTCCTGAAAGGGATGATTCGGTACTTGCCGCAAGAATCCTCGCAAGATATGCAGGGAATGGCCCTGCTAAGGTTAAATTGCCAGATGGGAAAATTATTACAGTGGAACCGCTGGATAAGTTTATGTGCGATAGACTGCTCATTAGCTCTGTGTAGTAGGTTTATGTCTGTAAACCGTATCTATTTTATAAATGATAATTGATTTTGAGTTGCAGTAGTGGCTCTGTTTTTGTTATCCCATCCTGGTGCCTATAGTTCTGGATATGGTAAAACCCCGCTTTTAAAGTAAATAGAGATTTATATCTTATAATGGATGAAATACTCTGTCTTTTCTCAATTGTTCCTGAAAGGAAATTCGTACCTGAAAATTGATTATCAGGTGTTGGGTCAGAGTCTGTATTTACCGGCCATGGGGTATCTATTTTGTTTTCTCCCCTACGTGTAAAGGAAAATTCGAGTCCTGCATGGAAAGAAGAAAGCGGATAAAGGGCCTGGAGGTAGAATCTATCATAATCATTTCCGAGTGGTGACCCCAGTGGGAATTCCCCATCAGTATACCTCTGCCAGACCCTTAAATTACAGTAGCACCATCGTGTCATCAAGTTATATGATAGTAGGAGTCGTGATCCTTCTTTAATAAGGTCAACTCCCTGGATACCCGCATAAATTCCTATATGGTTCGGTTCTTTCCATAGATCTTCTTCATACTGGAAATCGTCTATAAAGAAATCCAGATAGAAGAGAAAATTATTAAATATTACTTTTGCATCTATATTCCATAGAATATTAACATTCTTATCCTTATTAAACTGCTCTGCATAGTATATTGTTAGCGGGGAAAGCAACTCAAAAGGAAATCCTCCCGATTCACCACCAATTAGCATTATCTCACTAAAGGAAATTCCGATTCTTTTGGTAGGTTTAAATTCCAGTCGGTGGATGCCAAGATATCTCTGGAATAATGCAGTATCAGAGCTATATCCACCCGCCCAGATATTTTCTACCCCTTCATAGTCGTCAAGCCTTGCTATGAGTTGCGAAAATGAAAAATTGTCACCGATATAGATAAACCGAGCATAGTTTAAGGGTAGATTTGGAGATAGGACAGGGTTGTGCTCAAATGAACCTCCTATGGAAAAGATATCTTTCCCACTGGAAAGGATTAAATTGTCATTCTTATAGAAGATAGAACCTCGTATGAAGTCAGCATAGACACCAAATTTCTTTCGAGTTGGATAGATATGTGCGAAACCCATACGAAGGAGTGGAGCGAAGTTGAACCCCCAGCCATTTTTCTTATATTGGATGATAGGGCTAAGTTGGGTGTATTTTACGGTATCTACGGTAGAATATAGAGATAGTCTTATCCCGTCTTCTTCCCTGAATAAAGGTATGACACCATAGGGAAGAGTTATGTCTTTTTCCCTTATCATTCTCTCGTTTAAGGAGGTTAACTCAGGTAATAAGGCTGAAAGCGTTCCCGTTAGAAGAAATATTATAACTGACATACTTTAGTATAGGTGGGAAGATTACTTTGTCAAGTCATAATTTGCCTTTCAGACAGTATCCACTGGCTTTTTTAGAGAATATTAATATTTATTTCAATAAAGTTGAATATTATTGATAAAAAAATTAATTTTTTTAATTTTACCCTTGACAAATTTAATATTTATGTTATAAATATAAACATGGATATGAAATTACCCGAGCATTGTCCTTTTTGTGGCGGAGTGATAAAAGTAACGGGGTTTAGATGCGAGAACTGTGATGCTGTGGTTAGTGGTTGCTTTGAGAAAGGGGGGATTCCTGTTTCAGAGGAGCATTGGGAATTTATCCGTTTATTCATCAGGGTAAGAGGGAATCTTAAGAAGATGGGTGAAATATTTAATCTGTCGTATCCCACGGTAAGAGCCAGGCTTGAAGAAGTGAGGGAAGCTCTTGGATTTCCTGCCTCTGTGAGGGGTAGGGATGAAATAATTGAAGAATTAGAGATGGGACTCATAGATGTTGGCGAGGCTCTTAGAAGATTGGAGACGAAAGGAGGTGATGAAAATGAGTAATGAAAAGATGCGTATCCTCAGAATGCTTGAGAATGGGAAAATCACGGCAGGTGAGGCCGAGAAGCTACTAAAAGCCATATCTACAGATAAAGAGGGAATGGGATTTGTAGATAGAATCGCAGAAGTTTTTTCTGTCGGGGTAGACAATATTGGGGAGATATCAGAGGAATTTGAAGCAGACAAAGCCGTTATCAACCTGAAAGCCTCTTCTTTGAGGATTAAAGAATCGTCTGATTCTAAGTTTAGAGTCTATGGAGAAGGGAAGATGACTCATAAGAAGGAAGCAGGGGAAGTTGAGCTAACACTATTTGGTTCATTGGATATGGAGGTTCCCTTGATTTCTTCTCTCGCTATCAATCTTAAGGTTTCAAACCTCACAGGGATTATAGGTGTTTCCCTTAAACTGGAAAGTGCGATGAGTGACGTTGAGTTATCTGTTCTAAGGCCTGTTGATATCGAAGCAGAAATAAAGATGGGGAATCTTGCCCTTTCTTTCCGAGAGCCGATAAATCAACATTTTGAAGTGGTAAATTCTATGGGTGCAATCTCACAGAACCTTGGTTTGAAAGAATCTAATGGTCGAGTTGTTGGCTTGGTTGGTAAAGATAAAGGTCACGTAAAGATCAATGCTAAGTTATCATCCATTGAACTAACAAAAATAAAGGAGGAATAAGGAGGAATAATGGTATTAGGAGTAATTTGTCTTATACTTGGTGCAGGAATATGGTTACTCAATCTTTACGGTGGTGGTTTTAACTGGGGTAGAGATTGGCCTTTTTTACTTTTAGTATTCGGTATTTATAAGGTCTGGGATTATTCGAGAAGTGGACGAAGTAAGACCGATAGGAAAGTGAAGAAAGTGCTAAAGAAACTCGAGAATGAAGAAATAGATGCAAAAGAAGCAATAGATGAATTGGAAAAATTATGAGTAATGAAAAAGAGCGTATACTGAAGATGCTTGAAGAAGGTAGGATTAATGCTGAGGAAGCATACCGGCTCCTGGAGGGAGCTAATAAGAAGAAAAGAAGGGGGAAATCTTTAAAGATAAAGGTAGAAAGCGATGGAGAGCAAAAGGCAAATATATCTATCCCGATGGGTCTTGCTTCTAAACTTATGAAAATAGGGGGTGATTTAATAGTAAAATTCTCTCCAGAGGTAAGAGAAAAATTGGAAGAACATAATATCAAGATAAAGGACATACTAAACGCCATAGAGGAAGAAATTGATGAAGTTCCTATGACTATTGTTGATATAGAGGAAGATGATGAGAGGGTAAAGGTCTGGATAGAATAGTAGAAGGTTGACAATTATATTGTATTTGCTATAATTCTCATGCGGCGGCGTAGCTCAGTTGGTCAGAGCAGTGGAATCATAATCCACGTGTCCGGGGTTCGAGTCCCTGCGCCGCTATATCGTAAAGAGGGAGGTAAGAATGTTGATCTTTTTATTCTTTATTTCCTTGGTAATCGGGATTGGTATGATGTTTTCAAAAGAGGTTGCAATGCGGTCTCGATTGGCACCAGCAGGTGTTTTGGTGCTATCGTTTATATTTTTAGTTGCTTCGATGGTTCGGCTTATTGGTCCGGGTCAGGTTGGTGTGGTTGTTCTCTTTGGTAAGGTTCAGGAAAGGACATTAAAGAGTGGCTTACATCTGGTCAATCCATTTGCCTCTATAGAAAAGATGACCGTCAGGACTCAGAGTTATACTATGAGTTCTAAAGCAAGGGAGGGCCTTGTTCGCGGGGATGATGCTATTGGGGTTCTCACATCAGAAGGGCTTATGGTTAGATTAGATGTTACTGTGTGGTATCATCTTGTGGGTGACAAGGCCTGGCTGGTCTATCGTGATGTTGGTCCTGGATATGTTGATAAGATCGTCCGACCTTCGATTAAAACAGCGATAAGGAATATTATCTCCAATTATAAGGTGGCAGATATTTATTCAAAGAATAGAGAGAAGATATCCCTGGCTATTCAGGATGGATTGGAGAAAGACCTTCGCGATAGAGATATCGTGATAGAGAAGTTCTTAATGCGTGATGTCCAATTGCCTGCTATGGTTGCAGATAAGATAAATGAGAAGATGGCAGCGAAGCAGGAAGCAGAGAGGATGGAGTTTGTTTTGCAGAAAGAAAAGAAAGAAGCAGAAAGGAAGCAGGTGGAAGCAGGAGGGATTGCAACTGCTAACACGATTATCTCAAAATCCCTATCATCCAATTATCTTCAGTGGTACTATATCAAGACACTCCAGAACCTGGTTAACTCACCCAATAATACGGTAATCGTTACTCCCTTTGACCAGAAACTCACACCACTCCTCAATATACCATCCGGAGGGAAATAATAGGCCGCGACTTTACTAAAATATTACGGGGAGCGGATAGCGTTATCCCGGAGGAAGAGTTACAGGAAAAGCTAAAGGGGAACCGCCCTCTTCGAGTAAAACTTGGGATCGATCCTACTTCCCCTGATATCCATCTTGGTTTTGCCGTAGTTTTAGAGAAACTTAGAGAATTCCAGGAGTTGGGTAACACTGCTGTTCTAATAGTTGGTGATTTCACGGCAAAGATAGGTGACCCTTCTGGTAGATCTAAGACAAGACCACCACTTAGTGATGAACAGGTCAAAGAAAATATGAAGAGCTACAAAAGGCAGATATTCAAAATACTGGACGAGGAGAAAACTGAATTTAGATATAACTCAGAGTGGCTCTCTAAACTCACTCCTTCTGATATAGTGAAACTCGCATCAGAGGTCACTATTGCAAGACTTCTCCAAAGGGATGACTTCGAAAAAAGATATAAAGAAGAGCAGCCTATCGCTCTTCATGAATTCCTGTATCCACTATTTCAAGCGTATGACTCAGTTGCTGTAAAGGCTGATATTGAACTGGGGGGGACTGACCAACGATGGAACCATCTTCTGGGCAGGGACCTCCAGAGGAGTTTTGGGCAACAGCCACAGGTAGTCTTCCTTATGCCTTTGCTTGAAGGGCTGGATGGTATAAACAAAATGAGTAAATCCTATAATAATTATATAGGTATCGAAGAGCCTCCAGGGGAACAGTTTGGAAAGGTAATGTCAATCTCCGATGATCTTATACTCCGTTACTATGAGCTCTGCTTGAGTTATAATAAAGTGTCTTTAGACGAACTTAAGGAGCGTTTGGAATCCGGGGAAAACCCAATGAATTTGAAACTGGATCTCGCTGAAGGGATAGTCAATCTCTACCATTCGGATAAAGATGCAAAAAACGCAAGGAAAGAGTTTATTAGAGTTTTCTCCAGGGAGGAAATACCCCTTGATGTAGAGGAGTTCTATGTTAATAGAAATGAGGGGATCTGGATAGTTGAATTACTGGATAATGCTGGACTGGTAAATTCAAGAGGGGAAGCAAGGAGATTGATCGAACAGGGGGCTCTGAAGATTGACGGAGAGAAGATTACCGATTTCACTCTAAATCTTTCTTTTGAAACCAAATCCATAATAAAACTGGGCAAGAAGAGATTCTTACGGGTGATACCCAAATGAGATATCTTGTTACTGGTGGAGCTGGATTCATAGGTTCAAACCTCGTTCGTCAATTGTGTAAGGATGGACATAAAGTTCTAATTGTTGATAATCTTATTACCGGTAGATATTCAAATATCGTAGACCTCACTGTTAATTCTCGTGTTGAATTTATAGAACATGACATAGTTGAATCTTTTGAACCGGGTCATATTGATGGTGTCTACCATCTCGCCTCAATAGGGAGCGTTTATCAATATCTGAAGAATCCAATAGAAGCAATGAGAGTTGATTCTCTCGGGACAGAGAATATGCTCGAACTCGCAAGAAGAAAAGAGTGCAGATTGTTTCTTGCCTCTTCATCAAAAATTTACGGAATCTCGGAAGTTCATCCTCAGAAAGAAGATTACTGGGGCTATGTAAATCCAATTGGCATGAGGAGTGTTTATGATGAGTCGAAACGATATGCAGAAGCAATAACTATGGCGTATCGTCGAAAATACGGGGTGGATGTAGGCATAGCAAGGATATTTAATACATTTGGTCCCTATATGGTTCCTGGTGATGGTAGAGTTATACCTAATTTTATCACTCAGGGGTTGACAGGTGAACCCTTTACTATTTATGGAGATGGTTCTCAGACCAGAAGTTTCTGCTATGTTGATGATACCATCCGAGCTTTAATAAAACTTATGGAATCTGGTTACGAGGGGCCTATAAATATAGGGAATCTCGAAGAGTTTTCTATAAAAGATCTTGCTGATATTATTTCTGATCTTATTGGAGTGTCCAAGATCTATGAATATTTAGCGTTACCGGATGATGATCCTCCAAAAAGGAAACCTGACATTTCACTTATAAAATCTTTACTTGGATGGAAACCAGAAATTCCCTTAAAAGAGGGATTGGAGAGAACAATTAGATGGTTCAGAAAAGAATTACAATAATTATTCCAGCCTATAACGAGAGAGACAATTTAGCTCCTCTAATGGAGGAAATACACGATGTAATCCAGGAGGATGAGAGGGATTATGATGTTATTCTCATAGACGATGGAAGCACCGATAGAACCTTTGAGGAAGTTATAAGATTGACCGAAAAATATAATTACTTAAAGGCTATTCGACATCGGATGAATCTTGGAAAAACAGAGGCAATACTCACAGGTTTTCGTTATTCTGATTCTCCTGTAGTAGTTCTTCTGGATGCAGATCTACAGTTTGATGCACATGATATTCCATTATTACTGAATGAAATGGAGAAGGGTTTTGATATAGTAACTGGCTGGAAGCAGGGACAATACCAGAAGAGGTTTGTTTCGGGGGTCTACAATTGGTTCTCTCGCCGCCTATTTCACCTGCCTATCCATGACCAGAATGCTATCAAGGCTTTAAAAAGCGAGGTATTGGAGGAGATAAACCTTCGAAAAGACTGGCATAGATATATAGTATCCCTCGCTGTAAGTGAAGGTTTTAAAGTTTCTGAAGTGAAGGTCAAACTGCGCTCGCGTTTACACGGGGAGTCAAAATATGGAGGTAAAGGCAGAATAATAATAGGTGTTATGGATTTGCTGGCAGTAAAAATGCAGATTTCCTTTTTAAGGAAGCCTTTGCTCTTCTTCGGAACATCGGGAATAATACTCATTCTTCTTGGCGTTCTCGTTGGTGTATATGGTATTATAGAGCGGTTTGTCTATCAGCACGGTTACCGTCCTATACTTTATCTTGTCATTCTATTAGTTGTTTCAGGATTAGTGCTTTTCACAGTAGGTTTTATAACGGAGGCGATAACTGCGTTATACGAAAGAATAAGGAGACTCGAAAGGGAGGTCGTGGAGTATGGGGCTGACCGAAGCTCTAACGAAGACAAGGAGTAGATTTAGCAATAGGATAAGAAACCTGCTTGGGAGGAGGGATCCGAATCTTCTATCCGAAATAGAAGCGCTCTTGATTCAATCGGATATTGGAGTTTTTGCTTCTGAACAATTAACTAACACACTTGAAAGGAGTTCACCTTCAGAGTATTACCAACAGCTTGAAAAGGAGTTAACGCATCTGCTCAATCTAAAAAATGAGGAGACGGAAGACCTAAAACCCCCTGTGGTTGAGTTATATGTTGGGGTAAATGGTGTTGGGAAGACCACAACCATCGGGAAAAGAGGTTATATGCTTATAAAAGAAGGTGAAAAAGTACTATTTGCCTCGGGTGACACATATAGAACCGGAGCCCTGCAGCAACTAAGACAGTGGGCGGAGGAGATTGGAGCAGACGTTATAGAGTCCCATTACGGAGCAGACCCTGCCTCTGTTGCCTATGATGGCGTGGATGCAGCCCTGGCAAGAGATGTGGATTATCTCTTGATAGATACTGCAGGTAGACTCCACACGAAGAGGAATCTTATGGAGGAGATGAAGAAGATAAAGAGGGTTCTTTCGAATAAGAGACAAGATCTACCACAGGAAACTATCCTTGTAATAGACGCCACAACCGGTCAGAACGCCCTGCAGCAGGCTAAGAGTTTTAATGATGCTATCGGACTTAGCGGTGTTACCCTTGCAAAACTCGATGGCACAGCAAAAGGTGGTATAGTAATTGCAATAGTGAAGGAACTCGGTATACCAGTTAAGTTCCTTGGAATAGGAGAAAGTCGGGAAGATTTAATACCTTTTATTGCAGAGGATTTCATAAAAGCTTTATTTGAATAAGAGATGGTTATCAGCTGTCAACTTTCAGTCTTCAGAATCCAACGAATCCTATGAACTCAATAAACCCGGAACACACCACCAAGAGTTTACCGTGGCTAAGCTCTTGGTGGTATGAGTCTTTTAACAGTGTCTATCTGTGTTAATCAATGTCTAAAGTAATTGTGTAGGGGAGGGCGCTTTTCAATCTTCATTGGTAAGAGGGAAGTGACTATTTCCCATTGACATATTGGGTGAATTCTGTATCATATCTTTATGGCATTTGAACTGGATGACTATTGTTTTGCCTGTGGAAAGAAGAACGAAAGGGGATTACGCCTGAATGTGGAGACTATGGAGGGAAGTTCCCGCGCCACCATAAATTTCCCTCGTTATATGCAGGGTTACAACGGTATTGTCCATGGTGGACTTGTGGCTACGGTTCTTGACGAGCTTGCAGTTTATGCGGGTGTGTCACTCGGAAGACAATATGCTACAGGAGAGATTAAAATACGATATAAGAAACCTGTCAGAACGGGATATGAATATATTGTGGAAGGTAAAGTTATCGAAGATAAGGATAAGGTGGTTACCGCGGAATCAATTTTAAGGGATTCCGAACATGTAATCTATGCACAGGCCAGAGCTAAATTGATAAGGGTTCATGGTTAGTTATAGAAAAACTGTCCTGCCTTCAGGAGTAACAGTTATCTCCGAAAATATACCTACAGCCCTTTCTACCATTATAGGGCTTTACGTGAATACAGGCTCCAGGGACGAAAACAAGAAAGAATTGGGAATATGCCATTTTATTGAACATTCGGTATTTAAGGGGACAAAGAAAAGGAACGAGAGAGATATTTCGACTGTTATAGAAGCCAGGGGTGGAACATTGAACGCTTCAACTTCAAGGGAATGGACATCTTTCTATGCTCACGTGTTGCCTTGCGAACTCCCACTTGCCTGTGATGTTTTGGCGGATCTGATAAGGAATCCTCTGTTTCGCAAAGATGCGATTGAAATGGAACGTCTTGTCATACAAGAAGAAATCAAAAGATTTTATGATTCTCCAGAGAGTCTCCTATTTTTTAATGCCCTGGGTAGCACTTTGGGGAAGGCTCATCCGCTTTCTTCTCCGATATTAGGAACACCGGAGTCTGTTAGTAAGATATCCACAAAAGATATTCAAAACTTCTGGCAGGAGAATTATACTACGAATAGGATGTTCGTTTCTGCGGTAGGAAGGGTAGAGCATGATGATTTGTGCGACAAGGTAGAGCAAAAACTGGGAAATAGGAGGGGTAAAGAATGTAAGAGAAAAGAAGTCAATGGGAATCATACACGGATTAATATGGTAAGAAAGCCCGAGTTGAATCACGAATATGTGGCACTAACTTCAAGGTGTTTTCCCTATGATAATCAAGAAAGGTTTCCCTTTCTTATTGGACTTTCCATTCTGGGAGTGGGAATGAGTTCGAGATTGTTTCAGAAATTGCGACAGGAGATGGGACTGGTGTATTATGTTTCGGCCTTCACCGAGTTCTTTAGGGATACAGGTATCTTTGGTATTTACTTGTCAACAGATAAAAATAAATTATCGAAAACACTTAGTGCAATTGTTGATTTGCTTAATTCTCTAAAATTTTCCTCTGAGGAAATTAATATTGCCAAGGAAAGGACAAAGGGAAATATTGTAATTTCACTGGAAGATAACACTGACAAGATGGTAAGGAATGTTAAAGAGGAGATGTATCTTGGGGAAAGGCTTTCCGCTACGGAACTTTTGAAAAGAATTGATAGTGTTAAGTTTGAAGAGGTAAGAGATTTACGGAAGCGTTTCTTTAAACCTGAAGTTTTTGATATAACTATTTTAGGCAGAAGTAAAGATGTTATCTGGTAATTCTTATGCATCGAGGAGAGCGAATCTCTTCGAACCTTTCTTGTTCAACCTTTATAAGGAGAGATTTGAGTATTGGAGAGACAAAAATGTACAGATAATTAACCTTTTTACGGTTAAACCTATCACCCAGGGCATTTTAAAAGAGGTTAATCCAGTGCAGATGGATATTATTATAGAAGGATTAAAGAGTTATATGGGGGTTGATCCCTCCTATAAATTATTACTCTTTCCCAATCAATTTTCAGCCTATTATACTCTTTTCTTTTCTACACTGGATCTAAATGATGAAATTGTAACTCCTGCACCTGTTCCTTATTTCTTAGCACAATATGCTGAATCTCTGGGTTTGAAACTCCTTTACGTGGAAACAAGTATGGTGGATGACTACGACCTTCCATACAGGAAGGATGTTGAGAGTAAGATAACACCAAGGTCAAAGATGTTTTATTATTCTTCTCCAAGTTATTCTGGAAGTGTAACTTACTCTGAAGAAACCCTCGAAAGGATTCTCTTTATATGCAGAAATTATTATTTGTATCTTGCTGTTGATGAAACACTCTCTCATCTAATAACAAATAAAGAAGAATATATTCCAATGCACAATATTGCTATAGAGAGTGAGCGAATAATCAGGATTTCATCACCATTGAAAGACTTTTCAATGGATGAAGTTACAGTTCTTCTATTTCATGAAGCAATACCACAAAAAATAGAGAGGACCGCTAAGGATCTATTCCAGGTATCTCCGTATCAACTTGCCTACCTAGATTATTTCCTGAAAAATAGGGAAGTTATAATAGGGGAGAGAAACGAAGAAATTAACCTGAAAAGGAAAGTTGTTGGCCACTTTATAGAAGAGAGGAAAGATATTTCAGCTTCTCTGTCAGCGGTAACCGGAACCATCTTTCTCCGACTTCCGATTCCAAACACTGAATCCTTTGTGGAGTGGTTATTAACTGAGTACAACCGAGATAAAAAGACAGTTTTTGTTGCACCAGCAACATACTTCCATTCGGAAAGTTATGAAGATAACGGGGAGATACTTATCGATTATCGCTATCTTGATTCTGAGATGCTGGAAGAAGGTCTTGAAATACTGTCAGATGCGCTTGATAGGTATCTTGGTTTAAAAAAGGAGGATTGATGATCTCAAATAGAGGGAAAACCATTCCTAAATCACCTATAAGGAAACTTATACCTTATGCAGATGAGGCAAAGGCGCGCGGCGTTCATGTTTACCACTTAAATATAGGACAGCCAGATGTAAAGACCCCTGATTTAATATTTGATCCAATACGGGATTTCAAGCAAGAAGTTTTAAAATATGGTCCTTCACAGGGGATTCTAATGTTACGAAAGGCCATAGCTAATTATCTTAATGAGGATTATTCCCTGACTATTGAACCCGATGATGTTTTTATCAGCACTGGAGGTAGTGAAGCTGTTCTTTTCTTAATGCTTGCGACCTTAAACCCTGGAGATGAAATTCTTGTCCCTGAACCGTTCTACGCTAATTACAACAGTATAGCTACTATAGGCGATGTTAATATCGTGCCTATTACCACTTCTGTTGAAGATGGATTTCATCTCCCTACCCGTGATAAAATAGAATCACTTATAACAGATAAAACTAAGGCAATTCTTATATGTACACCCAATAACCCCACTGGTACGGTGCTAACCAAGAATGAAAAGGAAATGATAGTGAAAATAGTTGAAGATAACAATCTTTGGTTATTTTCCGATGAGGTTTACCGGGAATTTGTATTTGATGGGGGACAATGTTCCTCTTTCCTGGAATTTCATAATGCACGAGATAGGATAGTCGTGGCTGATTCTATATCGAAAAGATTTAGTTGTTGTGGGGCAAGGATTGGATTCATTGTAACTAAAAATAAAGAATTGTACGAAACGGTTTTAAAATTTGGGATGGCACGTTTATGTCCTCCTACTATAGAACAATATGGAGCCACCGCTGGATTTGAACATCGACATGAGTTTTTATCTGATATGATAAAAGAATACGAGCATCGGCGTAATGTTGTCTACGAAGAAATTCAAAAAATAGATGGTGTATTTACCTCAAAGCCAGAAGGGGCTTTCTATACGGTTATAAAGCTTCCTGTGGAGGACAGTGAAGAATTTGTTCGCTGGATGTTAACTGATTTTGAAAAGGATGGAAAAACTACAATGCTTGCTCCTGCTGCTGGTTTCTATAGGACTCCTGGAAAAGGTAAGGATGAGGCAAGGATAGCATATGTTTTGAAGGAGGATGACCTTCGAGATGCAATGAATATATTGAAAGAAGGTCTTCATGCCTTTAAGAGTAAGAATTAAGCGGCTCGATAAGACACTCCCGATACCGAATTATCAAACAGAGGGAAGTTCGGGCTTGGATCTTTATGCAAGAGAAGAATGTATTGTTCGTCCAGGCGATTTCAAAACAATTCCCACGGGAATTACCATTGAGGTACCTGAGGGTATGGAAGGGCAGGTCCGTGCCAGGAGTGGACTTGCTGCAACTTCCGGAATAGGGGTTCTTAATTCCCCTGGCACAATTGATTCTGATTATAGAGGAGAAATAAAGGTTATACTCTTTAACTTCAGTGATAAGGATTTCAAAGTAGGGAAAGGGGATAGGATAGCTCAATTAGTTATAACTTCCATAGTCAAAGTTGAGTTAAAAGAAGTGGAGAATCTGGGAGAAACACAGAGAAACAAAGGAGGATTTGGATCCACAAGCCGTTAATATGAAGCAATTTTTAATGTTGGTTATGACCCAGATATCACGATTTACTACAGTTGGTTGTAGAGATGTTATTGCGAGGGGCATAGGTCTTCTCTGGTATCTCGTTGCCAGAGGCAGAAGAAAAGTAATTAGAGAAAATTTAAGAGTAATAAAAGGTGAAGCAAAAGAGAGGGATGTAAAGAGAACGTTTATCAATTTCACGCGGGTTTATAGTGATATGCTTAATGTTCCAAATATGACCCCATCTTATTTGCACTCTATGGTTAAACCCTATAATTTAGATCTTTTAGGAGAGGAGTTGAAGAAAAAAAAAGGGATAATCCTTGTTGCTTCCCATCTTGGAGGAATGGAGCTGGCAGGACCTTATCTTTCTTCTCTTGGGTTCCCTCTCTATTCTGTTGCAGAATCTAAGGGCCCCGGGATGGCATTCTTTCGCTTTTACCTGAATTACAGGGAACATCTTGGTAATACTATTCTTCGCCTTGAGGATAGAAGACTCGTTTTTAATCTGGTAAGGTTACTTAAAAAAAATAAAATTGTTGTTCTGGTTGCAGATAGAGATATTCAAGAGTCTGGTGTTGACTGCGAGTTTTTTGGGAAAGTAACATCAATTCCACGTGGAGTAGCACTCCTCTCAAAAAAGACTGGAGCACCTCTAATAGTGGGTTTTTTTGTTTTAGATACAGATACACCTCGTTATAAGTTTAGCATATTTAATCCTATTTATCCGGAAGATTATGATTCTACTGATGAACTTATGAGGGCAACGGTTAATTTACTTGAAAGAGAAATATCAATGTTTCCCGATCAATGGTTTGTGTTTCAGAGGGTCTGGAAGGACTAGTTCTCGCAAAGGCGCAAAGAGTAAATGAAGGATATAGAGAATATTAAAAAAGATAATAAAAGAGAAAATCAAATATCAAAGATAATAGTGGATTGTCGTTTTAAAATCTATAATAAATTAGGCCCAGGCCTACTGGAATTTGTTTATGAAAAAATTTGATTTTACTCTGCTGTCTTCGCGAGAGATAAATAAATGAAGATTTTATTTGTTACTGATATTTATTATCCGCATATAGGCGGTGTTAGTGAGCACATCTATCATCTTGCAAATGAGTTTGAGAGGAGGGGGCATTCGGTCGCGATACTTACTGCTAATATTCAGGGAGACTTAAGACCCGATGAAAATAGAGTGATAAGGATTGGGAAATCGATGATTATCCCTGCGAATCGTTCTTGTTCAAGGGTTACATATGGAGTTGGGAGTGATAATCTTTCCAGTATAGTAAATAAATATAAAGTCGTACATATCCACGGGACACTTGCCCCAACTCTTCCCCTCCTGGCACTGAAGGTTTCCAGGAGGATAAATATCTTTACATTTCATCCAACATTTGAATCTTCTATCCCTTTTATGGTGTTTAAAAGATATTTGAAGAATTATTTCAAGCGTATTCATGGGAAGATTGCTGTGTCCAGGACTGCCTATGATTCCATTGCAATGTATTTTCCAGGGGTTTATAGAATTATTCCTAATGGCGTAGATACGGAACGTTTTACACCTGGGGAGCTTCTTAAGGAGACCTCTAAGAAAATTCTCTTTGTTGGAAGGATTGAACCGCGGAAAGGGCTACAGTTCCTGATTGATGCCCTTCTCAGAGTAAAAGAGGAAATACCAGAGGCAAGCCTTACCGTGGCAGGCGGAGGTTATAAGAAAATAAAATTGAAAATTCCTGATAAGGTCAAGGATTCCATTCGCTTTCTCGGTTTCGTAAACCCGAAAGATTTACCGGAAGTTTTCAGGAAAGCTGCACTTTTTGTGTCTCCGGCAATCAGCGGAGAAAGTTTTGGAATTGTCCTTATTGAAGCCATGGCTTCCGGGACTCCGGTTATTGCTTCGGATATTCCCGGTTACCGGTGTGTAATAGAGAATGGGGTAAATGGTTTGCTTGTTCCACCCTCTGACTCTGGAGAGATTGCTAAGGCAATTATCCGTTTAATGAAGAATAAGGACTTACAAGAATCTTTAATAGGAGGGGGCCTTTCAAGTGCCAGAGGATATTCGTGGAGAAAAGTAAGCCAGGAGGTTCTTGATTTTTACCATGAAGTCGATCCTTCTCTATCATAATATAGCTCCTACGCTTGCTCCCTATGGTTCTATTGTATCACCGGATACCTTTAGAAAACATATTCGATTCATTAAGAGTAAAGGACTAAAAATCCTCCCTCCGGATGATTTTTTCGAAAGCACTTCAGGTATTCTTATAACATTTGATGACGGATTCTTAGAACTTTATAAATATGCTTTTCCAATACTCAAGGAGGAAGGTGTTACTGCGCTAATATTTGTCGTAAGTGGTTACGCAGGGAAGAGAAACTATTGGGATATAACACTTGGTAAATCATTTACTCACCTCTCATGGGATAATATAAGGGAGATGCATAAGTATGGTATTACTATTGGTTCGCATTCTCATCTTCATCCAGATTATTCAAGGATTTCAGGGGGTTTGGTGGAGAGGGACTTAAGAGAATCCTATGATAGGATTTCAGAGGAAATAGGGGAGAGGGTTGAATATTTTTCCTATCCATTTGGAAGGGCGAAAAAGGAGGATTGGAGAATCGTAGGAGAGGTAGGTTTCAGGAAGGCTTTTACCTCCATTCCAATAGGAGACGAAAATCCCTTTTATCTTGGAAGGTGGGGAGTCTATACAATAGATAACATTACCACGTTGTCTTTAAAGTTGGGGATAAATAAAAGATTCAGGGGTTTTGAACGAATGAAGTGCCGGACTATTAACTGGTTTTCTAATGGAGTTGGGATAGTAAAAAGATGGAAGAGATTGAAGTAAAGATTTTAGAAGTTGATAAAACGGAAGTAATCGAGAGGTTAAGAGGTTTAGGTGCTCGGAAAATTTTTGATGGGGATGTTATAACCACCTATTTTGATTTTGAAGACAGGAAGTTGGCAAAAGAAGGAAAAATTCTCAGGTTAAGGAAGAAAGGCGACCAGGTTGAACTGACTTATAAAAATGAGATATCTAAAGAAGAAGCAAAGATTATGGAGGAATATGAAATAATTGTAGATAGTATAGATGTAATGAAAGAAATATTGGGAAATTTGGGCTTTAAAGAGTTTTTTAAAAGTTTTAAACATAGAATATCTTATACTAAAGATAATATTCATTTTGAAATAGATACATATCCCGATATTCCAGCATTTCTTGAAATAGAAGCTCCAAATCTTGAAAAACTAAAGGAATATGTTAATAAACTTGGATTTTCTATGAATGAGGCAAAGCCCTGGTCAATTAAAGATGTTTTAGAGTACTATGGTAAGAAGTAAAGTAGGAGGGTTTCAAGGTTTTGAGGGGCCAAGTGTCTATATATTCCTTCAATAGGATATCTTATTTTACGCCATCAGCGTTACGCTATAAGCGTAATCTACTTGACATAATATAATTACTTTATATAATACTTTTATGAGAAATCCATTTATCTATGGTGGTGAAGTATCTGGAAAATCTTTTTGTAATAGGACAGAAGAAATAAAAGAGATACTTAGTGATATAAGAAATAGCGCAAATGTTGTAATTTTCTCTCAAAGAAGACATGGGAAAACGTCACTTATAAAAGAAATATTAAGGAGATCTCAACGACAAAAAATTCTCACCTTTTATATTGATTTATATCCTGCAGTAACAAAGGATAAATTTATAGAAGTATATGCAAATGGGATTGTAAAAGGGATTAAAGGTAGTAGAAAGAGAATTTTTGAGTCCATAAGAGACCTGCTCCCGAAGATTGTTCCAAAGATGGTAGTAAGGGAAGATAGATTGGAATTCGAGATAGAATTTGATAGGACAAAAAGTCCTACCCCTATTTTAAGTGATCTATTCGAAGCTGCAAAGAAGAGAGCAGATTGGGAGAGAAAACTTGCAGTTGTAGTTCTCGACGAATTTCAAGAGATTGCAAATTATGAAGATGATGAAATAGAGAGGATGATGCGGTCTTCTTTTCAATCTCATCAAAATGTATCTTATATATTTATGGGAAGCAAAAGACATATTATGATGCAAATTTTTGACAATCCATCACGACCTTTTTATAAAAGTGCAAAGCATTTTCCATTAGGAAAAATTTATGAGGAGGATTTTGGCAAGTTTATTATGGAGAGGTTCTTAGAATGTAATTATAAAATTGAAGAAGATACAATATCAGAAATACTAAAATTAACTGAGTGCCATCCTTACTATACTCAGATGCTTTGCCATATTCTTTACGAAAATAACGAAGATACCAAAATGATTGGGATGAAAGATATTTCCAAATCAGTTGAATGGTTAGTAAAGAGGGAATCAGGAATGTATCTTACTTTATGGGAGTCCTTAACGCAAAGACAGAAGCAATTACTTATTGGACTGGCTTACGAAGGTTATACTGGAGTATTTAAAGGTGAATTCATAGGGAATTATGGACTTAAATCTCCCTCAACAGTGCAAAAATCGCTTAACAATCTGATTGTGAAAGGGATAATAGAGAAAGCTAATGGGTTGTATGGAATAGAGGATCCCTTTCTTCAAAAATGGATAAAACTCATGTGAAAAGAGGTACTATGAAAATAACATTTATACAAACAGGCGGAACAATAGACAAAGATTATCCCAGGACTATGCGAGGATATGCTTTTGAGATTTCCGAGCCAGCAATAAAGAGAATACTAAAGAATTTAAATCCAACCTTTGAGTATGAGGTTCTTTCTATTTGCAAGAAAGATAGTATGGATATTACCGAAGAAGACAGAGAAATAATCTACCAGGCTTGCAAAGAACAAGAGAACGATAAAATAATCATAACTCATGGAACTGATACAATAATTGAAACTGCTATAAAATTAAGTGATATAAATGATAAAGTGATAATTCTAACTGGTGCAATGAAACCAGAAAAGTTCTCTGATTCCGATGCCCCTGTAAATGTTGGTATTGCAATAGGTGCGATAAATATCTTAGAAGATGGAATTTATATAGCTATGAATGGCAGAGTCTATCCATGGAATAAAGTTAAAAGGGATTTAGAAACCGGAAAATTTATAGGATGTTAATTCAGCTCAGGCAAAGCCCAAAAGTTCGCAAAACCTTATAGCTCTATGACATTTAACAGTAGATGAACACAGATAGATATGGCTTCCTCCTTTCTTGTTTTAAATATGGCACAGAAAAAGAGGATAGAAGACATTTAAGCTTTAAAATAACATATTACCTTTTAAAGATTTGACAAAACAGAAAAATTGCATTATAAAAGAATAATGAGCAGGAATAAGAAATATAGATTTCATGTAGTTCCACATACCCATTGGGATAGAGAGTGGTATAAGACCAATGAGGAATTTAAATTTCAACTAAGCGAGTTCTTTGAGCATCTATTGAGGATTATGAGCAGGGATTCAAAATATAGGTATTTCACGCTAGACGGTCAAACCTCAATGATAGAAGACTACCTTGAGATACATCCTGAGAAAAGAGGAAAGATAGAAGAAAGGGGAAGAGAAGGAAGAATACTGATTGGACCATGGTACACACAAATGGACGAGTTCCTGGTAAGTGGTGAGGCTATAATACGCAATCTAATCTTGGGTCATCGGATGGCCGAAGAGTTTGGCGAACCAATGAAAATAGGGTATCTACTAGACCAGTTTGGGCATATCTCACAGATGCCTCAAATACTCAGAGGTTTTAATATCAAATATGCGGTGGTATGGCGGGGCGTGGAAAAAAATAGCGAGAGAGCAAAGACTGAATCTATATGGGAAGCACCAGATGGATCTTCGGTGATGATTGAATATCTTCCTCAGGGCTATTCCAATGCACTGGAGATTCCTTCACAGTTAGAGGATGCGAAAAAGAAGTTGGAAAAGATCAAAAAAGAATTGCTGCCATTCGCAACAACCTCCTGCCTCCTTATGATGAATGGTATAGACCATGCTTATCCACAGGAAAATCTTACACAAATTATAGAAGCAACCAATAAAGTTCTAAAAGATGGGGAGTTAATACACAGCAATCTTTTGAAATTCTTTAAGGAGATCGAAGAGAGCAACCCCTCCCTATCCAGAGTTAAAGGTGAACTTAGAGCACCAGGTTTCCTTTTATATGGTACACTTTCATCCAGAATGTATCTAAAGCAAGAGAACTTTGAATGTCAAAATCTACTTGAGAGATACGCTGAGCCTCTATCTGCAATTGCATGGATCTATAAAATGGAATATCCACGAGATAAATTATGGAGGGCATGGAGATATTTAATGAGAAATCATGCACATGATTCTATCTGTGGATGCTCTACTGACGAGGTACATAGGGATATGCTATATAGATTTTCTCAAGTCAGGTATATTGGTAGGAATATTACATCATCAGCAGTAGAGTGTATTGGCAGACAAGTGAAGGCTGAAGGTGATGAGGGACAACACTACATTATCGTCTTTAACCCGTTGAGTTGTGATAGGGATGAACTGATAGAGGTAAGTTTGGACACAACCAAGGATGACGGGTTTTTCATAGTTGACTATGATGGCAAGGTGGTACCGCATATAGTTCTGGATAGAAATGAGAAAGACAGGGCCATAGTTGGCTCGAGGAATATTAGACGGTTTAGAAGGATTAAAGAGACTAAAATAAGGGTTTTTGTGAAAGATATACCTGCTCTGGGTTATAAAACTCTACGAATAATGCATGGACGAAGGCACAGCAATGATGAGGATTCTTTCCGGATGAATAGAATGAGCATGGAAAATAAGAGGTTGAAAGTTGAAATTAATCCTGATGGAAGTCTAAAAATATCGGAAAAGAGCACAGGAGAGATTTGGAATAGGCTGAATGTATTCGAAGATGGGGCAGATGTAGGGGACGAATACAATTACTCTCCTCCATCTATAGATAGGATTGTTACTTCACATGGTGAAAGAGCAGATGTTTCTGTAGTGGAGAAAACAACAGAGTGGGGTCGGTTCAAGGTCAAACTGAACCTAAACCTTCCAAGAAAGATAAAGAGTAATCGGAAAGAGCGGATGAATGCGCTTGCCAATTGTCCAATAACATCGTACATAACACTCCATTCTACCTCTAAAAGGATAGATATTACCACTGTGATAGAAAATCGGTGTATGGACCATCGTCTCAGAGTTCTTTTTCCATCAGGTGCACGGGATTGCATATACTCGCTTGCTGAGGGGCAATTCGATATAATAAGAAGACAAATAAAATCTGTTAAGCCAGCCCTAGGAAATTGTATAATGGAAGTTCCACCCCTAACGCATCCTACTCAGGGGATTATAATCGTGAAGGGAAAAACAAGAGGATTGGCAATTGCTACCAGAGGACTGACTGAGTATGCAGTTAAAAACGATGGGGAGAAGACTATAGCTATGACATTGCTACGTGCAGTAGGTTGGCTCTCAAGAGATGACTTGCACACAAGAAAATACCCAGCAGGTCCTTCTATTCCAACGCCAGAAGCCCAGTGTCTGGGTAGGTATGTATATTATTACTCTATAATCCCAATAGTCCATGACTCAGATGAAAATCAGATATGGAGTGAGGGGTATAAATATAAGGTGCCACCAAAATGCTGTGAGATTTATCCATCCAATAATGGCTCGCTGCCTTTAACAATGAGCCTTGTAAAAGTAAGTCCTGATTATTTAAAAATAACTGCCTTAAAGAAATCAGAAAATGAGGATCTTTTAATATTGAGACTCTTTAATATAACAAAGAAGAAGAGTAAGGCGAGAATCGTTTTTTATAACAACATTGAAAAGGCTTACAAGCTGAATCTTAACGAAGAAATTCAGAAAGAACTCGACATAGAGAAAAACAATTCAGTGCAATTTGAGACACTCCCAAAGGAGATTGTAACAATAGGATTCAGGTTAAGCAGTAACGAATAAGTTTTAGGGTCGGTGCTTGACATTTTGACATTTTTCATTATAATAATTATATGAGAAGGGCAAGGATCACTTTTAGTGGAGCTTACCACCACTTAATGAACAAAGGGATAGAAGGCAAGGATATCTTTTTTGATGGTAAAGCTATCGATTATTTTCTGGAAAGTATGAAAGAGAAGTCTAATAAATTGAAGATGCGTATTCTCGCCTATTGCATTATGCCAAACCATTTTCATTTAATTATCCAAAATTCGTCAGGTAAGTTATCTGCATTTATGAAGCAATTAAATGGGCAATATGGTATGTATTACAGGAAAAGGAGAGGTGGAAAGGGACATGTATTCCAAGGACGATTTAAGTCTACATTAATACAAGAAGATACCTATATGAGAATGGTGATTATTTATGTATTGCTAAATCCTGTTCGGAGAGGAATAGTAAGTGATCCAAAGGGATATAGATGGTCTAGTATTAAGGAGTATTATACAGGAGAAGATTCTCCTTTTGTTGATAATAAATTCATAGAGGAGATGTTCAATTCAAGGGAAGAGATGCATAAACTATTAGATGAATGGAAACAAAAGGATTTATCAATAAGAAAAACGAGAATCGGAGATGTTCTTGGTGAAGAAGAGTTTATCAAAGAATCAATAAAGAGGTTTGATCGGAGAAGGAGGCAGACCAAATCACGAAATATGAGATTGGATGACTATATATTCAGATCATCTGAAGAGATAATTAAAGAATTCGAAGAAGAAAAGGGAATAAAATTAAATAAGATATCACTAAATACTCATAAAGGCAAACAATTACGGGGAGAATTGCTGGTATTGTTGAAGGATAAAGGTGGATTAACTTATAGAGAGATTGTAAGGATTGCAGTATTTCAATCCCTTAAATACTCGTCACTCGGAAAACTGTATAAAAGGGCATTAGAGAAAAGGGTTAAAAAATAAAAATGTCAAAATGTCAAGCACCGACCCTATTGGTGCAGGGGGCACCGACCCTCATACTGTTCCCCTTGACGGCGAACCTTATCTTACATAAAATTCAGTATGGTGAATTACTAAGATGGAATTGACTAAAGAGAAAGCCAGAGAAAATTTATCTAAATTAATCAAAAAGTTTAAAAAAGAATTAGAATCAGGGCGTGCGTATGAGTATAACGAAGAGGCGACAAAAATCTCATTCATACAGCCATTATTAGAGGATGTATTAGGCTGGAATGTCAGGAATCACGATGAGGTAAGCCCTGAAGAAAAGGTTTCAAAGGGTAGGGTTGATTACGGACTGAAAGTAGAGGGTATAACCAAGGTTTTTATTGAAGCAAAGCCAATAAAGGCTGACCTTGATAGACATATTGAGCAGGCAGTTCGGTATGGGTATAATAAGAAAAGTGTCCCTTTTGTTCTTTTAACTGATTTTGAAGGTATTAAAATATTTGATGTAACCGTAAAACCAGATTCAAGGAATCTTCTTAAAGGCTTAAAGATTGATTTAAATTGGAACCAATACTTAGAACAATTTGACAAGTTATGGTTATTATCAAAAGATTCGGTAATTAAAGGAGAACTTGATAAATTACTTCTTGTTAAACCAAAAGACAGGATTCCGGTCGATAAAGCGATCCTTGATGACCTTAAAAGCTGGCGGGTTACTTTAGCAAAAGATATCTTTAAAAATAATCCTAAACTTTTTCATTCTGGCAATCGAGAAAAGGATGCAAATTATCTTAAAGAAATAACCCAAAGAATTCTTGACCGTATTATATTTATGCGCTCCTGTGAAGACCGTAGTCTTACTTACAGACCCCCTCTAAAAGAAATATTTGAGGAAAGAACAGAGATTGTAGGTACAAAAACTATGCTTTTTCTTAAAGAGGAATTCAGGCATTATAATATTATCTTTGATAGTGACCTGTTTAGAGCAAAGGAATGGGAAAGAAACTTAGCTGTTGATTTCAAGGTAATGCGAGACATAATTTATGATACCTATAATCCATATCAGTTTGATGTTATTCCTCTGGAAGTATTAGGTAATATTTATGAACAGTATCTGGGATATACTATCAAATTGACTGACCATCAAGCTAAATATGAATTGAAACCAGAGGTTCGGAAAGCTGGAGGAATTTATTATACACCGGAATATATCGTTGATTACATAGTAAAGAATACGGTTGGCAAATTATTAAAGGAATCATCAGCCAGGAAGATAAAAAAGTTGAGGATTTTAGACCCGGCCTGCGGTTCCGGGAGTTTCCTGATCAGAGCTTATGAAGAAATGCTAAACTATTATCGAAGCCAGAAAAAGAACAAGCGCAAATCAAAAGAAAAGATGAGAAAATTAGAGTTTGAATACGAGGAGGTTGAGCCACTTTTAACGATTGAGGAAAAAAGTGAAATTTTACGTGAGCATATTTTTGGTGTAGATATCGATGAACAGGCAGTAGAGGTTACAAAATTATCCTTGATGTTAAAAATGCTTGAGGGTGAATATGGTCTTATTCATGGTCGTTCAATTCTCCCGATATTGGATAGAAATATTCGGTGCGGTAATTCTCTTATTTCCGGTGATGTATTAGAACTTAAAAAATACTTCGGAGATGAATGGTATGAAGTAAAACCCTTCAACTGGAATGAAGAATTTGAGAAAATTATGGTTGATGAAGGCGGTTTTGATGTGGTGATAGGAAATCCACCATGGGTTTCCTTAAAAGGTAAACATAAAAGTCTTGATTTGTCAAAAGAGCATCTGAATTTCTTCTTTGAGCAATATAAATGTGATACATATATGCCTAATATATATGAATTATTTATCCGAAGGAGTCTTACACTGATAAATAAAAATGGTTATTTTAGTTTTATTGTACCCGATAGACTATGTGCTAATCGACAATTCACAAAATTAAGAAAATATATATTAGAGGATTTTTCTTTGGTGAATTTGTGGTTTAAAGCTCCATTCCCTGGAATAATAGCAGACACTGTTATCTTTGTTATTGAGAATAAGAGGAGAAGAAACAATATTATAGAAATTTTTGAACATACGAAAAATAAACTTATTAAAATACCTCAAACAGTATATTATAATACTTCTGATTATGTTTTCTTTTATGTTGATGAAAATTTGTATAAGATATTCAAAAGAATAAAATCGGAACATTCTGTAAAAGACCTTGGTCAAATAGTTTTATCTACCTCTGGTTGTGGAGCAAGATCGAGTGAAATTACTAGGAATAAGAAAAATAGCAACCAAATTCAAATATTAAAAGGAGAATCAATACAGAGATATTTGGTGCGTTATAAATTTTGGTTTGAGTTTAAAGATAAAAATATAACTGGTAGAACAAAGGATGAGAAAAAACTAGAAAAAAAAATTAAGATTTTACTAAGAAAAACGGGGGCGGATTTGATTGCAACCTTTGATGATTCTGGAATTTATCCTGAACAATCTCTTTATTTTCTTTATACAGAGGAAGATAATAACAAAGATTTATTACTTTATATATTAGCAATTTTGAATTCCCAATTGGTGAATAGCTACTATAGAAATTTCGCAGTGACTAATAGAGATTCTACTCCTCAACTTAAAAATATTGACCTTGATAAATTTCCAATAAAACAAATAAATTTTTCTAATCCCACGGACACGAATTTATATCACAAACTAATAGCATTGGTAAAGGTTATGTTAGATTTGAATAAGAAAATCCAGACTGCTAAAGGGAGAGAAAAGGAACATATCCAGCGACAGATTGATAAAACCGATAAAGAAATCGATAACCTTGTTTATCGTTTATATGGGATTACGAAGGAAGAAAGGAAAATAATAGAAGGAACACTTTAGTCAAAAATGGATAAAGTCAAGAAGTCAACCCCCGTCCCTTATGACGTCCCTTATGAACTTATGAAATCCCTTATGAGTCCCTTATGACATCCTTTATGAACTTATGAATAGTAGATAAGCGTTAATTATTATAAATTAATCGTAAAAGGTGAAAATGGATAAATTAAGAGTTTTATTTAACAAATATAGCGGGTGTCTTTCTCTTGAACAAATTTCTGAAGGAATCTATATCTGTTTAGATAATGCTATAGATCTATTCGGTGATGCTTATATTTTACTAAAAGCAAATAGATACCCAAGAGCATTAAACTTATTATTGACAGCTATTCAAGAATCAGGAAAAATAAATATTTTGATAAAAATGGTAACTATAGAACCAAAAGAACGAAAGCGGTGGAAAGATCAATGGCGGTATTTTAGAAATCATAAAAAGAAAGATTCCTTTGGATATGGAACTAAAATTAACTCTAACTTTCATGATAGTCCTGGTGAAGCATTTTGGCAACAGTTACTTTATAAAAAAGACTCTGCTGCAGCAAAAGAGAAAGTGAGACAATTTGGGTTGTATGTTGATTATATTTCAGATGATAAAAAATGGTGGTCTCCAAGCGAAATAACTGAAGATATTGTTAAACAGCTTATGAGTGAGGTTATTGAAATATTGTATGTACTTTACAGAAAAAAAGAGATGGGACTATTTTCAGTAAACGCATTAAAAGTATATAGAGAAGAATTCATTGATTTTTCTCCCGATATAGAACTCAATAAAGAATATGAAATTGAAGAATTTGGAAATAGACTTTTTGGTTTGGATGGACCATATAAAAAATATTGGAATAGGCTAGTAAAAGAGGGAATAATAAAAAATATTCCGAATGATCTAACTATAATGGGTAAACATTGGAAAGATTTTATTTATAAAAAGAAATAGTTTTAGATTGGATTAAAGATAAAATAGAAAGGATAAGGAGGACGGTGCTAATTTACTTAAGTCGAGAGTATTGAATCACTCATCTCACATTTCAAGGTCTGACCCTATTATATCTTTTATTGGGAGCAGTTTTTCAATAATATATTAACCCCGGTTAGTTACTCGGAGTATCAAACTCCGAGTAACTTTAGCATCTCGCACCCCCGTGAATTTGGGGGCCCGGGGAGTTGCTAAATCTATTTTCTTCGCAAAACATCTGGTTGTTTAATAGCACTTGAGATTCTTTTCTTTGCGTTTCCATCGCACAATTCAAATAAATCGTTTCGCCATTCTATATTATTATAATAGGATACTTTTGGGACTTCAGTTCCTAAAAAATATCTTTTTCTTTTTCTTATGATTCCAAAATTAATACCGGATGTTTTAAGTTTACGATATATTCCAACAAGTTGAGGTGGTCCTCCACAATTCGGGTTTTTTATATTAAAAAGTGTATCGCAAAAACAGTGAAATACATTTCTTGAAGTGCTTTTATTTTTAGAATTTTGATATCTTTCATAATTTTTCAAGAATTCATCCTTTCCCGAGCCTAAAACACTCAAGATACCTGATTCTTTTGGTATATTTATTTTTTTACCCCGCCAACCACTCCCTTTACGCCATTCTATAAGATGACAAAAATAATCAGGATACTTCTTTACAATTGTATCCTTTGATATATGAATTACTTGCAAGATTGGATTTGTTATTCCTTCGATATCTTTAGGATATTTTTGGAAAGAGTGAACTAATTTTTCTTTTATTGCTTCATATTTTTGTTTGCACGTATAATTTTCGCTTATTAAAATATCGTTTTCTATCATTCCTATTATCTGTGATAACACTATTGATGGAAAAAGAACATCTCCAGCATATCCAAGTATTTCTGGATATCTTGAAGATGCAAATACTTTTCTTCCGTAATCAAAGTATCCTAATCCTTTCCAAGTAATTCTACTGTCTCCAGCAATATATGCTGATGTTGTACCATGAGTATCTACACCAATCCATGATACTATCAGAGACATTTTTTATTCTAAGATGGAGTTTAGTTTATTCATCTATGAATTTCAAAGACTCTTCTATTTTCAGATGATATGTAAGGTTTGCATATAGAAATAAAGGGGTCAGGGCTTGTTTTTCGAATTTCAATAAAACCTTTTTCACATGGGTAGCTTAGTGTTTCTCTAATCATAATATACTAAAAGTTAAATAAGATTTGTAAGAAGTCAAGGGTCGCAGTGGGTGGGAAGTGTTGTAGAATATCAGGGTCTGCGCATGACTTTTGACATTTTTCATCAATCTAAGATAAAAAATAGGGGTAAGGTTTTGATTTTTGAATTTTTGAACAGTCATAGTGATAGAATACCCCTTGTCTTGACTTTTGATTGTTTTTTTTATATACATTAAGTAAGAGTGATTAAAAGGTGGGAGAAAAAGTAAGACTGGACTTCACCTATAAGGATGTATATATGCAATTAACTGCGGATATAAATGAGTTATAAGAAATTGCATTCTTAAAACGCCCAGAACCGTAAATGGGCGAGGAGGATAAAGCAGATGTGGGAAGGTTAAAGATACTTGCGAGAGGGAAATCTTCAAGGGAGCAAGCCCAAGCGCGCGGAAGATTGTTTGAAAAACTAATGGCAGAAGTTTTGCGCCACTATGGTTACAGCATCGATCGCGTCCCAAATGTTAACTATGCGGGGATGGAAATTGATATTGAAGGGAAGCATACGGCAACGAACATTCCACTCTATGCAGAGTGCAAGTGTTACGAAACAAAGGTTGACTCTACTAAATTACAAGCATTCTATGGTAAGTATATAACGCGTTGGCACAAGGACAAACGGTGCCATGGACTCTTCATTGCACTTCCTAGTGTTACCAGTCCCGCCAAGGGATTCTACCGGGAGAATATCGAGGGAAACCCGGAAGTTACAGTACGTCTATATGAAGAGGAAAATGTTATGAAAGCAATCTTAGGTACCCCAAAAGTTACTAGTCCAGATGCTATTTCCAGTCTTGTTGTTCAAGAAATAGGAAAACCTGGTGATTGGCTTTTACTATACACTGATAAGGGGATATTTTGGGTCCAGTATATAATTCCAAAGGGTGCAGGAGTTCCGCGCAGCGTAGCGCTTTTCGATGCCATGGGGGCTACGCTCTCAGAAAAGTCGACTCTCGATTATCTAATGCAGTTATGTCCTGAACTCGAAGAATTTGACAGAGTTGCTATGGAAGATACTATTGTTTTCCAGTCGGGTATTCATAAAGATGTGGAAGAAATTGTCGAGGTAAGAGGAAGTTCGGAGTGTTTCGAGTATCAATTCCCTGCATCGGCTGAACACTTTGTTGGCAGACAATCCATTCTTGAGGAACTAGATTCTTTTGTAAGGAAAGTTATAGACAAGAAGACGTCGTCCCGAGGTATTTTGGTTGAGGCTAATTCTGGGTGGGGGAAGAGTTCAATTGTGCTTGCAAGTGTAGCCCGTCTACGAAAAATGGGACACTTTGCCGTCGCTATAGACTCTCGCTCTGCATCCTCATCTCAATTTATTTTGCGCGTGTTAGACTACGCTTTCAACAAATTCGGAGATCTCGGTGGTTTACTTTCTGATGACAACAGGTTCAAAACTATCACTGGATTTGAGGGAGCTGGGGAGGTCGTTTTAAGTGTTGGACAAGTGCTTGAACACAATGGTAAAATTATGTTCATCTTTCTTGACCAGTTCGAGAATGTATTTTCTCTACCTAACACCTTAAAACGGATCACGGATATGTTACTTAAAATATGCGATGCTCAGGTCAATATCATTATAGGATTTTCATGGAAAACTGACCTTGTTGGACTCACCAGTGAATTTCCTTATCAACTCCGTGATACAATTATGGCTTTAAGTAAACGCATAGTTTTGGATACTTTTTCTGAAGTTGAAACCAATGCTCTTCTAGAGAAACTTAGCGAAGAACTGCGAGCACCCCTGAGAAAAGATCTCAAATTCTTTCTTTCTGAGTTTTCTCAAGGGTTTCCTTGGTTATTGAAGAAGCTCTGTGCCCATGTTAAATCACAGCGGAAAGCCGGAGTTCCTCAACTAGAGATAGCCAATAGCCTATTAAACATTGAAGAACTCTTCCAAGAAGACCTACGTGGACTATCAGTTGAAGAGATAGATGTTTTACAGCGGATAGCCAAGGTGTCGCCTATTAGTGTATTGGAATTGAGTGAAGAATTGAAGCCCGAAGTAATTCAAAGCTTAGTGAACCGTCGATTAGTGGTTAAAATCGGCAGTAAATTAGACATTTATTGGGACATCTTCCGCGATTATCTTAACTCTGGTAGTGTACCTATCCAAGATAATTACATCCTTCGCACCTCAGTGGGAAGTGTGCTTAGGACGACTAAGTTATTGGCTGATGCGAATGGTTTACTTGGCATGGTGGAGTTCCAGGAGCGAGCAGGTCTGAGGTCTAATAAATCATTATACAATGTTGTTCGAGATATGAGATTACTTGGTTTAGCTAAGGTAGTTGATGATAAAGTGAGTCTCGAAATCAAACTTCCTGAAACAGTGCAGGATTTTGAGGAGTCATTCAGAGCTCATTTGAAGGAGAGACTCAGACGCAATCGCTTGGTTTGGCGGCTTCTGGATACACTAGAAACCGAAGTTACTTTAACGATGGATGATATTTCCAGCATGCTCGCACAGTGGTGTCCCTACATTTCTGCAAGAAAACAAACTTGGAGAACCTATGCTATTAACTTCGTTGATTGGATGGACACTGCTGACTTAGGCATCTACGATAGGCAGAATTATACTATAAATTGCTATACGCCAGGAAAGGAAGTTCGCGAGCGCCATCTTCGTTTCGCTAAACGGCGTGGAGGAGTAAAAGTTCCTTGTGTTCAATATATGCCCGTACAGAGAGCAGCAATAAGAATTTTTGAAGCTGCTCAGGGAGAAGGTAGAATTGACTGGACTGGCTTCAAAAGAAGTACAATTTTCAAATCCTTAAGAACACTTGAAGACCTGGGATTCATTACTCGTAAAGCCAATACGATAATGCTCACACCTAAACTATTTGTATTCGTTAAAAATTCTGAGAGAAGATCCGAGCTTTTTGCAAGAGCAGCCATGGAAGTGAACTCTTTCAAGATTTTTATTAATATACTCGAAGATTATAAAGATATAGGTGCCACTCTGACTAAACTTGGGATAGAACTTAAGAAGAATCTTGGTGTGGATTGGAAAAAAAGCACTTGTGAGATAAATGCCAAGATAATGCTAGATTGGGCAAGGCACACACAACTTGCACCTGGTGTATTTGCCGAGATTCGAAAGGGCTCAAAAATAGGCGGGAAGAAACAAGGTATTCAGACCACGCTTTTTTCAAATATTAAAGAATAATGGCAGTGAATCTGTTTAAACTATGTTGTCTTGAAACTAATAATGTTGTACCAGTTACAATTTCTTATATCACAGTATGTACTCTACGGACTTATGCCCTTTGCTTTTCTCGGAAGGCTTCTCTGCTACAAACATAGGTATTTTGATCCCGTTGTCCGAAATGTAGTCTAGTAAGTAGAGAATATGAAATATCAAATTAAAATCAAATCAGACATAATTCAAAGGACTTTTGAAAAGGCTTTCTCATTTGATGCCAGATCGCGTGGCGATTTCTTTTATGATATTAGGCGGTCTTTTAAGGAAGAAATTGAAGATTTATTAATTAAGCAAGGGATCCAAGTGAACAAAGATTCCTTTTTAGGATGAAAAAAATATCAGGGTCAGACCTTGAAATGTGAAAAGGTTTATATTTTAAAAAAAATATCAGGGTCAGACCTTGAAATGTGAAAAGGTTTATATTTTATATTGCAGGAATATCAGTGGATAAAGGGGACGGGGGATGACCCCAAATGGAATAGTTACACATTCCATCCCAGAGTAATAGCGTTGCATTACACCACTAATGTAATAGTAATACATTACATGTGGCAAGCGGGACAGGTTGGGTAAATCCCCTGCGAAATAGATTTTCATTTCACCCTAATGAAATAGTTGTACATTTCACAGGACAAGCGAGGTGAACTTTTGACATTTTTCATCAATCTAAGTTTAAAAAATAGGGGTCAGGTCTTCTTTGAATTTTTGAGCAGTCATAGTGATAGAATACCCCTTGTCTTGACTTTTAAGTATTTCAACTGTATGAATTATGTAAGTAGGGTTAAAGGATAGGAGAAAAAGGAGACACCAGGAGGTAGGTAAATTGTCAAAATGTCAAGCACCGACCCCAAAAATGACACAATGGATGGTAGTTGGAAGGAGTATCAATTGGTAAAAGGAAAATATACACAATTGTGTTTAGCCTACCGATTTGGTGGTATAAGAACAATGAATATACACAACCGTTGGCAGTAATACAAAAAAGAGGAAATCATGTTTAAACAAATTGAAATTGTCCTTACTACTGTATGTCTGATGCTTAGCGCTATATTTCTGACCTTAATTATTGTTCGCATCAGGGCTATTTACTTTAAGAAAAATGCAAGAGTTTCTGTTTGGAACAATAAAGTAGGCATATTGAACAAGTCGGGCAAATTAATCATGGCAATATCATTGTTGCTGGCAGCTTCTGGCCTAATTTACTTTATATTCTTTGTTTCAACACATTTGAAATTTATAAGTGTTTTTGCCAAAATTACTTTAACTATCACCTTTGGTATATGGACTCTATTAGAGGTTTTTTTGTGCCTGTCGGTTTCACAAAAACTAATTAGTGGTTCAATATTTAGACGTATAGTATTTTTCTTTTCTGTAATTATATGCATCATTGGTGCTGCTTATTTGTTTCCTCCCATTCCCAGGTCACTACTTTTTCCGGAATCCAATAATAACACGCAACAGCTTAGTTTCCCTGGAACTCCTTGTGGGCAATGCGCTTCTGCTTATTTTAAGGCCTTTAATTCAGGCGACACCGATCAAATGCGAACTTTTATTCAAAAGTATAGATCTGAATCTTATTTAAAGAGCAGAACGATGACAGAACAAATTGAATCGTACAAATTTATGTATATGGTTGGCGGGATATTAACTCCGGTTAGACTCATACAGATATCTCACTACGAAATCATTGTTTTTGCCCAAACAAGTAAGAAAGCTCAACTGGCAAAAACTCGCTTCAAGGTTGACATCTTGGAACCACATCATTTGCTCGTATACACAATCACACCAACCTCCCCTGAAGAAGCACTACAAATCACAACCATTGATCCTCATATTATAAAAAATACCATTGATTCTCTCGTCGTGATTTTAAGGGAGAGTTATGTCGATCCTAAAAAAGGGGAAATAATGGCTGATTCATTGAATCGCTATATATCCTCTGGAAGATATAATGAGATAACCGATGGTTCTGTGTTGTCGCTCCGACTGACAGAAGATCTGTGGTCGCTATGCCACGATAAGCATCTTAGTGTTACTTATGGTAAGATTTTCGAAGAAGACAGCACATCAATTCCAGAATCAGATATAACTTCAAATTACGGTTTTCGTAGCAGTAAAATTATTGAAAATAACATCGGCTATATCCGATTCGATGAGTTTAACGGCACTGAAGAAGCTAAAGATGTTGCAGCTAAAGCGTTTGAGACCGTTACTGACTGTGATGCCTTAATTTTCGATTTACGTTACAACACCGGGGGATCACCTAAGCTCGTTCAATTCATCTACAGCTATCTTTTCGATAAGCCAACTTATGTGGGCAGCCGATACGATAGAATCAAAAATGATACAACTGATTTCTGGACATATACTGATATACCGGGCAAACCAATTGGTGCTAACGTAGCCTTGTATATCTTAACGAGTTCCAATACTTTCTCAGCAGCCGAAGAATTTGCTTACTTTTTGAAAGATATGAAGCGGGCTATTGTGGTAGGGGAAGCTACAAGCGGAGGAGCCCATCCCGTAATGCATATTTCCGTAAATGATTATTTCGGAGTAAGAATACCATACGCCCGAATGATGAGTCCTATGAGTAAGACCGATTGGGAAGGGATTGGTGTTATCCCAGACATACAGATTTCGATGGATGAGGCTTTGGAAGCTGCATATAAAGATGCAATCAAGAATTTGAAAAATTGAAAGATCCTAAAACTTAGAAAGGAAATAAATTAATTAAACTTAAAAAAGTAATATTTATGGTTTCAAGGTTAATGAAAAGAAAATTATTTAGTATGCCTATGAAAAGAAAAGTTGTATCATATAGCACCACTATGAGAAGTAACAGTAATACTTGTTATATAGACACCCGGATTTTATATTGGAGATTTCGAGTACATCAAAGAAAAAACCTCAAACTATTCCGACATTTTTTAATAAAAGTATGACAGTTTACTATTTCAGGCTTTGTATTGGCTCTGTGGCCTTCCCGCAGATTTTAAGATGGTGAATGGAAGGCAGGCCATTCAAGTGATTTATATGAGATGAAGAATAAACTACTGCCAACAAGGCAATAAATTTAAGCGGGTAGAAAGTACAATTTGAAACGTAAATTTGGCACATTTATATTTTGAGATATTTGAAAACAAGGTAGATATAAAACCCGCCCCAATTTATTGCAAACGTTAAAATACAAATGTTTAGTAATATAATAAAAACACATAACTATGGCATTAACTCTGACGCCTTAGCCAGTGCGCGATTTTAAGTTAAGTGCATTGTTTTAAGTGTCTATAATTATTAATAATTGGGTGCGTTAAAATCGGCGCAGGTTATGCCAAACGTTATACCATTTTAATTTTTATGAACATAAGTCTTAAATGAGAGGTGTATTATGAAAAATTCAAGCTTGCAATGCTGGAGAAAGATCAAGCAAATCATTGTATTATCGATAATATTCTTGTGTTTTTCCCTTTCAACTTCAAGTGCCCAAACAAGAAAAATCATTAGGATGCAGAAGCCCTCTGGAAACTATGAGATGCTAACAAGCAAAGGGGAGACACAATTTCCTTTTGAGTTGATTAGAAATCAAATTGTCATCCCAGTAGAAATGAACGGTAGCACCCTCAAACTTATCTTCGATAGCGGGATGCCGGCAGACGGGGTGATACTATTCGGGAACAAACGCATCGATGATCTGAAATTCAAATATGTTGGAAAAGCACCGGTTAAAGGCGTGGGCGGGAAAGCTATCGAGGCCGATCTAGCCATGGGTGAAACGATAAACTTCCCGGGCATGCAACTCCAAAACCAAATGGTCATTGTAATGCCGGAGGATTCAATTCGCAGCCTCCACTTTGAAGGAAGAGATGGCATTATTGGATTTTCTCTATTAAGCCGTTTTGTAGTAAAAGTTGATTATGATAACATGAGAGTTACTCTGGTCGAAGCGGAAACATTCCAATATACAGGATCGGGAGAGGAGCACAAGATTACGATAGCAAATAACCGGATTTTTCTTCCGGTAACCTTCAAAATGAATCAAGAAGTGTCCATTTCAGGAGATCTGGTTGTAGATACTGGGAATGGTGCAGCATTGACTCTTAATGTGAGATCGAATAAGGACATTGTTGTTCCTGAAAAATCCATTGTTTATACTGCGAGAAGCATTAACGAAACATTTTTCAGATTTGCCGGCCGCATATCGAATGTCCAATTAGGAAGCATCACATTCGATAATGTTTTATGTAGTTTCAAAACACATGAAAATGAACCGGCTCCTCCTTGGGAAAAAGAAGGCAATCTGGGCCATGAGTTGCTCCGTCGGTTCAATCTGATTTTTGATATAGCAAATGAGCGGATTATATTTGAACCCAATCACCACCTTGATGAACCGTTTGAGTTCAATATGGCAGGGTTCCAATTCATACGTACTCAACATGGTCATTTGGAGATCACTTATGTGATTTCCAATTCACCTGCCAGTCAATCAAATTTAGAGAACGGTGACCAAATAATAAGTATCAATGGGAAGCCATCGAATCAATACACATATGACGAGCTAGATGATATTTTTCGTTTAGAAGAAGAAATTATAAAGCTGGTAATATTTCACGCTGGGGAAGAAAAAGAAGTGATAATTGAACTTCGCCGGTTGATATGATAAGATGCTAAAAGGATCATAAATGTCAGATAATAGGGGACGCTGCTTGACTTTGTGACATTTTTCATCAATCTAAGTTTAGTTCAACTGGTAACTAGTATATTCTTGACTAATCAAAGAAAAATAGGAAAAATAGAGATAAGGTCTTCAATTTTCAATTATTAATCTCTTAGAAATATAATGGGGACGATAGGGCTCTACAACCCATTTAAAGAATATTAATTATTTTGTAATATATTATTTAAAGGTCTAAGATATTGCTTTATCTCTCTAAAGATTCTATCGAAATAAGGTAGATCTATTATTTGTGTTTCTAAACGTCTTTCCCATAAGCTCTTATAATTATTTCTTTTTCGATTTAGAGTATTAATAATATTGTAATTTGATATTCCTTTATATTTACCTTTTTCTTTGATATCAATCCCCAAGAGTTTATATTTTAAACATTTATGTGACATTAAATACCACAAGTCATATAGATCTCTTGGTTCATTTCTTCTTTTGTCCAGTATACTCAAATACTTCTCTATAAAAATTTCTTTAATTGGATAAACTTTCAATTCGATATCTTCTGGTATATCTTTGTATTCTTTATATTCTCGAGCAAGTGGTTTGATAATTGGTTTATATATTAATTTCTCATTTTTAGTAAAATCCACTTTGACATGGCGTTTTGTTATATCTGCACCAAGTGGACCAGAAAAATTCAAATAGAAGGTATAGCCGTTCTGATGTTCTTCCAATTTTTTTAAAGCCAATGGTATATTAGCCATTCCTTTTATTAAATTGTATACTTCTTCAAGCATATCTTTAATTTCTTTTATACTATTCATTTCTAAAAGCGTAAAATCTAAATCCTCTGAAAATCTATAATTTGATAGATAAAATTTTTTAAGAGCTGTCCCACCTTTAAAAGTAAGTATATTATTCATTTCAGATTTTGCTATTCCAACTAGTAGCCATGAAAGTATGTAATCTGTTTCAATCGTGGTTACAGGGATAGATTTATCCTTGCTTGATAATGCGTTCTGAATTGAAAACAAATCCCTGGATTCTATCATTTTAAGTTCTTACTGCATTTTCCATTTCTTCTGGACCGATATTAGCGATAATTTTCCATGAATTCTTATAGGTTTCATCTGTAGATAAAAGAGGATCAAGTTTGTAATATTTTTCATTGATTTTTTTTTGCAACTTGTTAAGCATTTCTGAAGGAACTAAATCTAAAGTCTCCAGAATATATCCTATTCTTTTAATTACATTAATTTTATTGAACTTTAAAGCATATCGTTGCAATTTTTCAAATTCAATTTTATCTTTTTGAACCCATAATCCTTTTACTACTTCCAAGACACCACCACAAAATTTTGGATTATATAAACAATCAATAATGGTTCTTTCTATGTTACTAACTCTAACCTGTTCAGATTTAGTCACCCAGTTGTTTTCTATTCCCCAAATAAAATTTGGTTTTATATATATAAATTCAAAAGTCACATTTCCAACTTTTCTACGTTTCTTATATTCTTGCTTTGGAGTGGATATATAGACTTTTGTTAATGGGTGAGTGATCATATTATGTATCTCCATAGCGCTGTAGTGAGAAACATAGTAATCTGGGCTTTTTACAGTTTCCCTTACAACTACATACCAATTCCCAATGTAAGTATCACTTCTGCCCAGTTCTTGAGGAATAATAATATATTTACCTGATTTTAGACGTGAAATGACATTCCTTTTAACCAGGTCGTAAGTCAACTTAGTAGCATTTCCTCTTTCTAATTTAGTGATATATACTACATCATCTATTGTAAATATAACTTTATCAGCTTCATATAGTTTCGTAATCAAATTTGCACTTATGCGCCCAAGTGTTTTTATGCTAATTTCCTACCTCCTATATCTGTTTCATTACTTTGCGGGTAATATATTACATAAATTAAGTAGTTTTGTCAAGGAGCGTATATTGAGTCTGTGATTACTATTTATAAATGTCATACTTCGGTCTGGGGACGGAGGTTGACATTGTGGCAGTAGCACGAAAATTCTTTTTCGCATGCCTTTCTAATTACCCAATTATGTTACGGACATAAATGGGTAATTTGGAGGTGTCTTTGAGACGGAGGTCGACCCTTATGGAATAGTTACACATTCCGCCCCAGTATAATAGCGTTGCATTACACGGGGCAGGCTCCAGTATAATAGCGTTGCATTACACGCTCGGTGGTAGACAGATATGATATGAGAAGTCCAGCGTCCAATGTCGAGAGTTAAAGACAATGAGTTGGTGAGTTAGTGTGTTAGTCAGTTCCTCTCAGACCTCCACCAAAAATAAGAAGAGCGAAGATGTCATACTGTACAACTACCGAGCTTTTTAAGGTAAAGAAGTCTACTCCCACAAATCGGGACTGGGAAGTCCCTCGTACAATTGCACGAATAAATTCGTGCCTACATGGAAAAGGCATACCTTTTCCCTACAATCAGGGCGCAAGACTTGTATTGATGGGGTAAAGTTTTGATTTTTGAATTTTTGAGCAGTCATAGTGATAGAATACCACTTGTCTTGACTTTTGATTATTTCAACTGTATAAATTAAGTAAGTAGGATTAAAGGATAGGAGAAAAGGGAGACACCAGGAGGTAAGTAAATTGTCAAAATGCCTGCCCAATGGAATGCGAAGCTATTCCACAGGGGGCACCGACCCTCTTATTCTAGCAATCATTGAAAAGTATAAACAAAAGGCATTGATTAAATGAAAGATATAGAAGGAATAAAATACTACTCGCCAATAGAAGAAAAAATCAACATCATTTCTCATGCTATCGGTTTCATGTTAAGCATTGTTGCTTTGGTACTTTTAATTACGCATGCAAATCTGCACGGAGACGTTTGGCATATTGTTAGTTTTAGCATTTTCGGGGCAAGTTTAATTATATTATATGCTGCTTCTACTTTTTACCACAGCGCTAAAAAGTCAGAGTTAAGAAACAGATTGAAAATCATTGACCACGCATCTATTTATGTTCTCATTGCTGGAACTTACACTCCTTTTGCACTTGTTACTCTGAATGGTACAACAGGTTGGGTGATTTTCGGTACTTCTTGGGGATTGGCTTTAACTGGAATAATTTTGAAACTTTTCTTTACAGGGAAATATAATTTAATTTTGACTATAATGTATGTATTAATGGGTTGGGTTGTCCTATTCGCCATAAAGCCATTAATTAATAATTTACCTTTAGGAGGTTTGCTTTGGCTTTTTGTAGGAGGAATATCTTACACAATTGGTGCAATTTTATACAGCATTAAAAAAATAAAATTCAATCACGCCATCTTCCATATTTTTGTTTTAATTGGTAGTTTTTGTCATTTTATGTCGGTGTTCTTTTATGTTTTACCAAGTGAATAAATCAACATCTGTTTTGGGAGGAATTAATAAATAGAATAAAACGACCATTAACATTGTAAAAATAGGGGTCAGGTCTTCAATTTTCAATTATTGACTTTTTGGGTTTTTATTTATGTAAATGGAAAATTGCTAATCTGTATCTGGAAAGTTACTTAAAAAGAAGTTATTTCTTCCAAAGTCCTTCTCCAGCATCCCATGATTTATCCATGCTGGGTTTATTTTTAATTGAGAGTACTATCGGCTTTAAAAATGCAGTGATTCTTTCCATTATTCCATTAAACTCTCGACGCACATCATGAAGCCTTGATTTACGAAGAAATAAGAAATAGGGGACGGGGGTTGACATTTTGGCACTAACAATTGACATCATATGAATTAGTGATATTATTAAGATATATGGAGAAAAACTGTTGAATTCACTAAAACATAAAGCAGGATTAACAAGTAAAGAACTGATAGAATATTCATCATCTTGCCACCTATCCAAGAGAGAAAAAAGGAGATTAAATTGTCAAATGTTGGGATTTGACCCCATATACATCCTGACCCCATATACATCCATATACACACTTATTATATTTTACCCAGAAAAAATGAATGCATTTGTTTTCCCCTTAGTTAAACTTTTTGATGACTTTTCTGGTATTGAATATACTATATTAAAAAAGGTTATTAAAGCCAAAGGTTTTGACTTATACTTTGCTACATTTGAAGTAAATCAAATCCAAGCATAGTGATATAATAACATTAAAGAACTTGATGGTTAATGAGGATGTGTGATGGCAATTAGGACTATTTATAGCGTCCAGTATATAAAATCCTTGACATGAATATTTAAATTTAATAAACTTTATATATGGAGTTATCCAGAAAGATCGAAATCAGTTTATATGGCTTAATTGTTAAATTTGTTATTTAAATTAGTACATATAAAATATATTAGGTATAAAAATGAGTAAATTAATGAAAAAGTCGTTAGTTTTTTATAGAATATTATGGTCGCTGGTAATATTTTTATGCAGTTGTAATGAATATGCTCCGCCAGCCCAATATGCGCAAGAAAATGCTTATCCTGATTTTGCATATGATGGGCAGAACTTTTTTATTGTATGGGGAGGAGATGATGTATATGGGAGAATATTATCTCCGGAAGGAAATTATGTCACGCAGGTTTTCCGGATTTCGAGTAGAAACTATATTGAAGCAGAACCTGAAATTATTTTTTTGGATTCATTGTTTATGATTGTATGGGAAGAACATTTTGAAGAAGATGATGTGAAAATATGTAGTATTCAATACAATACTAACTATGAGGTAGTAAGTGATTCAAGAACCGAATTATTAAGCGGTCAGGGATTGTCGACACCACATATTGAAAAACATAACGATGGATTTGTTGTGATGTGGTATAAATGGGATGCTGTTTTTTATAATGGTCTTATTTCATTATTTAATTTAAATGGGGAAAAATTGAAAGAGGATTTTCTAGGTATAACACAGCCATACTTTAACGTTGAGCCTTTGGTTCGTGCTACCGACGCAGATAGATATTTTTTAAGATATGAGTGGGCTGCTGAAATTTTAAATCAAAATCTTGAAGAAATTAATTCTATTGATTTACCAGTGTGCAGCGGCAGTTCTTCTTGCTATGGTCACAATAAGTGGATAAATATTGCGGAAGTTAAAGCATATTCATATTTTAAAAATTTAATTATATCAAAAATTGCATTTGATGGTACAGTTATATCTCCAGACAGCATAATTATTGAAAGAGGAATGAATTATTTTGCTAATCTAGTTGTTTGCTCTGGAGATAATATCTTTTTATGTATTTGGCGTCAATATGACAATGAGAATGAAACTGTAAATTATATTCGGTTAGACAGTGTTGGCAATTTTATCGATGAAGTACCTGTTTTTTTATTTGAGAATATTCGTCCTCGACAGGCAAGGTTAAAATATGCAAACAATAAATTCTTCTTATTATGGGCAGGCGATGAAGAAATATCTTGTTGCATATTATCGCAAGAAGGGGATTCGCTATCTGGAAGAATTCTTTCCATATCAGAGGAATAAATCTTTATCATTTGATGTATTAACATTGTAACTATGCTTGCTCGGAACTAATCTCAACATTTGACAAATTGTTTATGGGGTCATTTATGGGGTCAGGTTTTGATTTTTGAATTTTTGGGCAGTCATAGTGATAGAATACCCCTTGTCTTGACTTTTAAGTATTTCAACTGTATGAATTAAGTAAAGAGGTTAAAGGATGGGAGAAAAATTAAGATTGGACTTCACCTATAGGGATTTATATACGAAGTGTACTTCGGATATAACACCATATTGGAGGTATATACGCAATTAACTGCGGATATAAACGAGTTATCGGAAATTTTTGAATCGCCTTTAGAAGAGCTTCACAAGGAGGTATAATATAAATATAAAAACTTTAATTTACTGGAAAAAGTAAGATATGAAAATTCATCACCATTTTTCAAGGATCGCACATAAGTATGAAGATTTAAGAACAACAGATCAGAAGCCAATTTTATTTATAAAAGATAAATTTCAAAATTTGTCAGAAATTGAAGCTGCGGATGTTGGTTGTGGGGGAGGGAGATATGATTTAGAATTATTCCACCATTTGGGAGATAAACTTCATCTCACTTGCATTGATTATAATAGGAGCATGTTGAATGAACTCATTCAGAACTTAAAAGAACACAAAATTAAAAACTTCAAAGCAATAAAAGCACCGGCAGACGATTTACCATTGGCAGATAATTCTTTAGATTGTATGTTTACCTTCAACGCAATACATCATTTCAAACTTTTAGATTTCCTTAAAGAAGCATCCAGAGTTTTAAGAGATAATGGATACTTGTTTATTTACACGCGATTAAGAAGCCAAAACAAAAGAAACATCTGGGGAAAATATTTTTCCAAATTCAATGAAAAAGAAACCAGGTTGTATGAACTAAATGAACTGGAAGAAATATTAAATGGAACTACTCTGAGGTTAGAATATGTAGAATACTTCAAATATAAGCGAATTGTTGAGTTAGAATGGCTCGTGGCACAAGCCAAGAACCACCATTATTCTACATTCTATCTATATGATGAAAAAGAATTTGAAGGATCTTTAAAGGAATTTCAAGAAAATATTGCTCGTCAGTTCAAAAAACTGGATAGAATCACATGGAATGATGAGAACATAATGCTTGTTATTGAAAAATAGTCAAAGGAAATGGAATTTGGATTCAACAATAAAAATCAGCGATTCAAAAACTCTCGCTCCACTTCGTTTCGCTCGGTGCTATCGCACTCCGATAACAGAGGATAAAAGACTCCACTTCGTTTCGTCCAAATTTTGCCTCCTTCGTCGGCAAAACTTCTTTTATCCTCGTTCCGTTAGCCGAAAGTGGCAATTATGGGAGATAGAAAATGTTTATCTTGGATATTAAACAATTCGAAGAATTTGATCTCAACAGAGCTAAGCAATTCGTCAATTATTGGAGTAAGCACTATTCCTACGACACAATAAAAGCCTTTGATGGCAACGAAGTTATTCATTATATCAATGAGTTGAATCTTGGGAACAACTTGACTGAGCAAAACATCAAACGATTGCTTCGCTGGAAAGACCCTAGGAGGCTTACGGAGAAGATTCTATCCGGTCCTAACGAAGGGAAAGAGAACCAAAAAGTTTTGAGCGTGATTGAAAAAGCAGATTCTATCAACAAGTTTAGACAAGGTAAAATAAACGAAAAAAAGTTTAAAATCGAAACAGAAAAGATTTTTCCGAGTGGATTTGTCTGGCAAATTTTTCTATTTCATATTGCTTGTCCATTTGAATATCCCATTGCAGACCAGAATGTCTTTCGTGCCTTCTCAACGCAGAAGCACACAGCTATCCCAGAAGATTGGGAGGGATATACACATTATATGGATTACTTCTTTCAAATCGCTATATCCTCAGCTATCATTGCAGAAAAACCAAAAGGGCATGAGCCTGACATTAAAGAGATAGTAAAAAGGTTAAAAAAAGTCGATGATGCACTTTTTGCTTTCGGTCAATTCTTAAGCTCCTATGGAGGAAAAGATGAATTGCCACACAACACATAACACACATATTAAAGGCGATTTGTCAAGGGGAAAAATTCCCCCAGTAACGATTTTTTAACATCGTTTTCTTTGCACAAATAACGGACTGGCCTTAAAAAATATATTATTCTTGTAAAAAAATAGGGGTCAGATCTTCAATTTTCAATTATTGACTTTTTGGTTTTTTATTTATATAAATGGAGCATTGCTAATCTATATCGGGAAGATTTAGTAGATTTTATATAAGGAGTGTATAATATGAAACAAATAGTTCATTTCGGCAAAATAATCGAAATCCAGAAAGAAATCGAGAATTTTTGCCCGAAGTTGAGAAAGATATTATAGGATTCGAGATTAGAATTGAAGAAAATTAAAAAATAAGAGAAATAGGGGACGGGGGTTGACATTTTGGCACTAACAATTGACATCATATGAATTAGTGATATTATTAAGATATATGGAGAAAAACTGTTGAATTCACTAAAACATAAAGCAGGGTTAACAAGTAAAGAACTAATAGAATATTCATCATCTTGCCACCTATCCAAGAGAGAAAAAAGTAGATTAAATTGTCAAATGTTGAGATTTGACCCCATATACACACAGAGGCAACGATAGGAAAAGAATATACGTCGGCAAATATGATTACGAAAAGTTCTTAGAATATCTTCTTAAGGCAAAAGAGAAATATAAATTCTATATTTATGCCTACTGTTTAATGTCTACCCACTATCATTTGTTGATTGAAACCACGCAACCTAATCTTTCGAGAATAATGCAGTATATAAAAACTGCATACAGTGTATATTACAATAAAAAAAGGAATAGGAAGGGTCATTTATTTCAAGGTAGATATAAGTCGATAATAATCGAAGGCGATAGTTATTTTTTAGAATTAACGAGATATATACACTTAAATCCAGTGCGAGCGGGGATGTCGGAAACGCCGCAGGGGTATAAATGGTCAAGTTTTCGGGGATACATGAGCAAGAAAGGAGATAGTGTTATAGATAGGCAGGAGATTATGAGATATTATAAGATCAATCCTTTTAAATATAAGAAGTTTGTGTTAGAGGGAATGGATAAGAAGGCTGATATTTTAAGTAAGGTGTATGCAGGATTTATACTGGGTAGGACAAAGTTTATCAAAGATACATTGAAGGATTTAAAGCTTCAGGTGGATGGGGGAGAAGAATTTTCTTATAGTAAAAGAATAATTAATGATGTCGACATAGGAGATATAGTTAACGAGACAGCCAAACGGTATAAACAGCCTCCGGAAGAGCTTTATACAGGGAAGAAAAAACCCTTATTCGCAAGGAAAGTAGCAATATATTTATCTAAACGTTTAACAGGATTAACCAATAGAGAAATAGGGAAAGCCTTTGGGATAACTTACTCAGCGGTAAGCAAATCAGCTCAGGATATGGAGCGAATACTAAAAGAGGAACGGAAAGCAAGGAGAGATATTGATTCACTCATCTCACATTTCAAGGTCTGACCCTGTTATCTCTATATGGGGTACAAATTTCCTTATGTGGTTTGAGGAAGATGCCCGCTTCAGGTTTACACTCAGATTCATAACCAGAGTTAATTTTAAAGGAGGAATCATATTATGGAATACACGAATCTAGGGAGAACAGGACTTATGGTTAGCAGATTGTGCCTTGGCACTATGAACTTTGGCACTCATACCAACGAAAAGGATGCTTTTGCAATAATGGATAGAGCTCTGGAATTGGGAATAAACTTCTTCGATACAGCAAATGTATATGGTGGCAAAAAGGGAGAGGGTATTACTGAGAAAATAATTGGTAAGTGGTTTAAACAGGGTGGAGGACGTCGAGAGAAGATTGTTCTCGCTACGAAAGTTTATGGCAGTATGGGTGATTTGCCAAACGAAAGGGGATTGTCAGCATATCATTTAAGAAATGCGTGTGAAGAAAGTCTAAGACGGCTTAAAACAGACCATATAGACCTTTACCAGATGCACCATATTGACCGTGATACTCCATGGGAGGAGATATGGCAGGCAATGGAACAATTAGTTAGCGGAGGTAAAATCATCTATGTTGGTAGTAGTAACTTTGCTGGATGGAATATAGCAGAGGCTCAATTAACTGCAAGAGCTCGTAATTTCATGGGTCTGGTATCAGAACAAAGTCTGTATAACCTATGTGATAGAATGATAGAACTTGAAGTTATTCCCGCATGTAGAGCTTTTGGGTTGGGTCTTATTCTATGGAGTCCTTTAAGGGGTGGATTATTGGCTGGAAGTTTAAAGAAAGTCAAAAAGGGACGTCGCTCAGGAGATTGGGTAAAAGAAGGAATAGAAAAACATCGAACTCAGCTTGAAAAGTATGAAACACTCTGTAAAGAAATTGGGGAAGAACCTTCTAATGTAGCTCTTGCCTGGCTTCTGCATAATCCAACAGTAACAGCACCAATCATAGGACCAAGAACTTTAAAACAACTTGAGGGAAGCATGAGGGCTATTGAGGTTAAATTAACGGAAGATGTGTTGAAAAAACTGGATGAGATATGGCCTGGTCCAGGAGGTGAAGCACCTGAGGCATATGCATGGTAGCTTTCTAGTTATTAGTTAATTTGTTGATTAGTTGATTAGCATCTAATATTATATTAAAGTAAAATAGGGGTCAGGTCTTGATTTTTGAATTTATAATTTTTGTCTTCAGACGTGATAGGGAAGAAGAAAGTTAAATCTATATCAACCCCCCTAATTACACATTTCAGTCCGGAACATATTTGTGTAATTTATAGAATCTAGGGTATATAATACTTTTCAAAAACTCTAATTTCTTTCCATAAACTTCTTGACATAAATATTTAGATTTGATAGAATATAGATGGAGTTATCCAGGAAGATCGAAATCAGTTTATATGGCTTAATTGTTAAATTTGTTATTTAAATTAGCACATATAAAATATATTAGGTAACGATTGCAAATATTGGTGATGAAACAATAGGTTATATCATGTTTGATGTAGTAGAGCGAAAATAAACTCCCTTTACCCATGCTCGAAAGTTTATCTACATTAATCAAATTGGGGTGAAACCAGAATTAAAGAGAAAATGTATTGGGACAAGATTAATAGCCTCGGTCAAGGAATTTTGTAGGACAAATGACCTCAACCGTGTAGAGTTGGATGTTAGGACTTTTAACGAGAAAGCAAAGGGGTTTTCCGAAAAACAAGGATTTGAAGCATTTGATACAAAGATGTGTTTTGACAGATCTTGAAGTTTTGAGGAAAATCTATAAGTTATATTTTGAGGCGATTAATGCTAAAAGCAGTAATTTTTGATATGGATGGAGTTCTTATAGATAGTGAACCATTTCATTTGATTATTAATAAGAGAATTTTTGACGAATTGGGGATAAATGTTTCCGAAGAGGAATATCAAACCTTTATCGGAACTACCCATGAATATATGTGGAGTACACTAAAAGAAAAATACGGGCTACCACAGCCAGTTGCAGAACTTGTACATATGCAGGTTAGCGGGAATATTGAGTATATTAAGAATGAAAAGGTAGAAGCAATTAAGGGAGTTATTGATTTGCTTTCTGAGATTGAAAAAGAAAATATTAAAATCGGGATTGCCTCTTCTTCGCCTAAAGAAGTAATAGAGCTGGTGATAAATAAATTAGGAATAAGTAATTATTTCAGAGCGGTTGTGAGTGGTGAGGATTTTGAGAAAGGGAAGCCTGCGCCTGATATTTTCCTCGAGGCAGCAAGACTTCTGGATACTGAGCCTACGAATTGTGTTGTTATAGAGGACTCGGAAAAAGGAGTTAAGGCAGCAGAAGCTGCAGGGATGAAGTGTGTTGGTTTTCGGAATCATAGTACCGGGAACCAGGATTTAAGTAGAGCTGATTTAATCGTTGATGAATACAATTCATTAAAAATAAGTACCTTAAGAGATTTATTTTAACAAATATTAAGGGGTCAGGTCTTCAATTTTCAATTATTGACTTTTTTGTATACATGGGGTGGGGGGGCAGGCCCCGATGTAATAGAGAACCGTTACATCATACAGTAATAGCTGCGCATTACATATGACAAGTGTGACAGGTAGGGCATGCTGGGCAAGCTTGATTTTATAATTTTAGATTTAGGATTTTCATAAAATATTATTGACAACTGGTCTTTTTTCATTAGATTAGTCATCAGAAAAGGAGGAAGAGTAAATGTGTGGTTTTTTTGGAATTGTTTATGAACAGGACAAAGCCAATCTTGGAAGTATTCTTGTTAGAGCAGGAAAGAGACTGTCTTACCGGGGTTATGATGCATCGGGTGTAGTAGGGATAGGGTCTGATTGTAGTTTTGATCTGAGAAAGGACAAGGGTAGGATTGAAGAAGTAGAGGAAAGGCTCCATCTTTCTGAGGTGAAAGGTTCGAGGGGCATTATACAATTACGATGGGCAACTTATGGTATACCTTCTAAAGAAAATGCTCAACCCCACTATGATTGCACAAAGAGAGTATTCAGTGCGCATAATGGAAATATCCTAAACACTCCAGAATTAAGAGAGAAATTAATAAACGATAATCATACTCTTCAGGGAGAGAATGATGGAGAGGTTATTCCTCATCTTATTGAGGATGGATTAGCGGAAGGAAAATCCTTTACAGATGCAATTATGGGATGTGTGAGATCATTGAATGGAGATTATGCTTTTGTGGCAACCTCACTTGATGAAGATGGAATGTGGGCTGTTAAGAAAGGCTCTTCTCTGTTCCTTGGGATAGGGAAGGGAAGTGTTTGTGTATCCAGTGACCTCACAGCCATACTGGATAATACAAGAGAGATAGTCACATTAAGGGATAATGAACTTATTCATTTTACAAACAGTGGATTTACAATTGAAGATATAGAAACAGGGGAAATAGTAAACAGGGAAACCAGAAGGATTGCCCTGTCCGTAGAAGAGATAGAGAAGGGCTCTTTTGAACATTTTATGCTGAAAGAGATCTATGAAACACCAGCGAAAGCAAGGTCTCATCTCCGACTTCTGAAGAATAATCCATCGTATGAAGAGGCTGCAAAACTTATAAGCCAAGCACAGAGGATTTTTATTACTGGTGCGGGAACATCGTATCATGCTTCATTGCTTGGGAAGTATTACTGTGCTGAAATCGCTGGAGTCCTCCTCAATAATTCCTTTGCTTCTGAATTTTCTTCTCTGTGTAGCAATATTTTGAAACAGGGTGATATTCTTATTGTTGTTTCTCAGAGTGGAGAAACAAAGGATGTTAAGAATGTTCTTAATGAATTCAGAGATAAGGGAGGAGATAAGGTGATCGGAATGGTGAATAATATCGGTTCTACTATCGCTCTACATTCCGATATAGTATTACCAATAAATTCTCAACTGGAGGTGAGTGTCCCTGCAACAAAAACATTTACAAATCAGGCGTTATCATTTCTATACCTTGCAAACAAAGTCGCCGAATTAAAGGGCAGGGTGTCCCAGGAGTTTGATATTTCATTTATCGAAGGTATGATACAGGATAGCATTGAAAAGGGAGAAAAGGAAGTTTCACGATTACTGGACAAACTTACCGGACAGAAGGAATTTTATATACTCGGGTTTGGACTAACATACCCTGCAGCATTAGAGGCATCACTCAAGATCAAAGAGGTCGCTTATATGCATATAGAAGGGATGTATTCAGGAGAGTTCAAGCATGGACCTCTTTCTATAGTAGAGCAAGGGTATCCCGTCATTTTTATAACAACTGCTGAAGATAAGCATTTTGTTCTTTCACATATAAACGAAGTAAAAACAAGGAATGGCTTTATAATAACTATTGCACCATTGGATGAAGAATTGAGCCTAGCATCCGATATTTTTATTCCACTTCCTGTAAGTAACCCCTATCTTGTTCCAATATCTGCAACAATATATGCACAGATACTATCCTACAGAATGAGCGTTTCTCTGGGTATAAACCCTGATTTTCCGAGGAATATCTCAAAAACTATTACTGTTGATTAGAGTTTAGAAATTTCCAAAATGCAGGGGACAGTTACTTTAGACTGTGGGGTTGGGGTTTGACCCCAGTGAAATAGATAGACATTCATTTCACGGGGTAAACCTCTTGTGAAATAGATAATCATTCCACCCTAGTATAATAGCGTTGCATTACATCACAATGTAATAGAGAACCATTACATGTGACAGGCGGGGCAGATAGGTAAGAAGCCTACTCCCACAAATCGGGACTGGGAAGTCCCTCCTACAATTGCACGAATAAATTCGTGCCCCACTAAATAGTAAACATTTTACGGGGCAAGCCTACAATGCTGAGGAAGAGGAAAAGGCATGCCTTTTCCCTACAATCGGGGCGCAAGACTTGTAGAGGCAATTCATGAATTGCCTCTACTCCAGGAAGGTCGCGGTGGGGAAGTTGCCCCTACAAAAGAACAAGATATCTAAACAATCTGTTTAATCAGTGAAAATCTGTGTCCAATTCAGGAGTTAGGATATAGGATTTAGGATTTAGAATTACTATGTCAACCCCCTAAGTATTCATGCTGATTTTTTTGCCAATTTATTTCTAATTTGATGTCTTTGTACAGCAGCCATATGTTTATCTTCATTGTATTTTTCTCTTTTCTTCCAGAG
>Ga0307443_1000052_pt1 | contig 87632 bp, 79 predicted proteins | sample SalMarSW160220MG_FD_202148 | JGI IMG/M metagenome (GOLD analysis project Ga0307443, IMG submission 202148) | Salt marsh sediment microbial communities from the Plum Island Ecosystem LTER, Massachusetts, United States - SW1601-220 | ecosystem: Environmental > Aquatic > Marine > Intertidal zone >... | reverse complement strand
GGCGAGCCGATCGCTTAACGTGTTGAAAACTTCTTAACATTTGTCTCCCTATCGGGTAGAATCTGATAGAGGGATTTTTTTGCTCAAAGGACCACCTGCAGGGAACATTGGAAAGTAAAGTTTTTGCAATAAGTTATGACGATTCTTTAATCTAACTGCTGTTTTTAGGATTATCAGTAACAAAGCTGCTTAGAATTTTTCAGTCAGTATAGCATCTGCCCGTTGCGGAAGATTTCTTCCAGAAAGAAAAGGACCGCTGATACTCAGTCAGCAGTCCTTTTTCACTTTTCTTCAACACGTTAAGCGATCGGCTCGGGTCAAACGGCTCTGCCTTTTCTTTGTTGAATCTCAAAATACTGGGACTTCCGGGACGTTGTTGACCCCGGTTAAATAAAATCAATGACAATTTAATTAGGCCTCGATGCTCCGACCCCGAGGGTCGGGATCCTCCACAGGCGGATAAATCTTCGCTTCGCTACGACACGCTATATTGAATAACTCTAAATTAATCTGGGGTCAAGCCCGCCCTAAAACTAGCGGACAAGCCCTCCAGAGGCACTCGATCTATTGAAATTTGCCATGAAAACCTCATTTGGTCAATTCAACCATCAAAAATCATGAATGATACTTGACACGTTACAAGTTACACATTATAATATTCTAAGAAAAAATGAGAATAGTGAATGATCACATCTTTCAAGCATAAAGGTTTGGAAAAATTTTTTCGTAACGATGACCGAAGCCATATTAACCAACAATACGCATCTAAGCTTGCCAGAATTTTAGACCGTTTAGATGCATCCGTAAGACCTCAGGATATGAATTTACCTGGTTACAAGCTCCATATGCTTTCTGGTAAGGGAAAAGGGGTATGGTCAGTATGGGTTACCGGCAATTGGCGAGTCACGTTTCAGTTTGATGGTCCTGATGCAGTGGCCGTTGATTATAGAGATTATCATTAATAAAAGGAGAGCTTTCAATGACTGACATCAGAAAACCTACCCATCCTGGAGAAATTTTGCGAGAGGATGTTATTAAGCCTCTTGGTTTAACAGTTACGGAAGCGGCAAAACGCTTGGGAGTCACTCGAAAGACTTTGTCAGCATTACTTAATTGCAGAGCATCAATGAGTCCGGAAATGGCAGTGAGGGTAAGTAAGGCAACAAAGACATCCCCTGAAAGCTGGTTATACATGCAGGCAAAATTAGACCTATGGATTGCCGAACAAAGGCCTCCCAGGGTTGAGGAATTTGGAGAGGTTGCCAGGGCCTAAGTATATTTATAAATTCGATAGATGGAAGAGCTTTTGTTCAGGTGGAGGTAAAGGAGACCATGTTACAACGCAATCAGGAGCTCATTGATCAGTTTAACAGTGATGAACACCGCTATCGGCAGCGGCAGTTGCGGAAGCAGAAGCGACGTCTGCGATTCCCAAAGCTGGGCGAGTTCCGTCACCTGATCTTGGACCTCCGGGACAGAATGCGCGAGAGGCGCAGACCGGCAGACTGTATCAGCAGCAAATGGATTGGAGGGAGACTATGAGGGAGGAGCCCTCTGCCAAGCCGAATAGCAATATTCTGCTTTACCAGACAGAAGATGGACAAACACGTGTTGAGGTGCGGCTTAAGGACGAAACTGTGTGGTTAAGCCAGAAGCTGATGGCGGACCTGTTCCAGAAGGATGTGAGGATGAACAATGAGCATATCAAGAACATCCTTGCGGGCAGGGAACAGGCTTCCGAGGCAACTATCCGGAAATTCCGGATAGTTCAGATCGAGGGCAAGCGGGAAGTCGCTCGTCCTGTGAAGGGGGACATTCATACAGAAAGTGCTTAACGTTCCTTGAGGCAGTAAATGAAGGGCTTACCCCGACCGCATAAAGCCAGGGCTTTAGTCCCGTCCCGACTTTTTGTGGTTGGGATTAAGGTCGGAATATCGGGCTCCATCGACGTTACGGATAATGATTGGTTTGCATTTCTCGCCCAGCAGCCAGGGATTGACTTAGATCTTACCGGTTGGTTTTTCAATAATTGGTATTTTGCATCCGTTTTTTCTACCTAATAATTCAGTCTTGACTTTTATTGCTCTTGTGGCATCATCGTTAATAAGCATCCCCAAATTGTTAATAGTTATCTTTCATAATCTAAACCTTTAGGAGGAAATTATGAGAAGAGGTCCTTTAAAGATGCCGATGTGAAGCCTCCATGAGGGTTGCGATTACCTGATTGGAGGTCTTCTGATTTCAATGTATAATGCTTTTAGTGTTTAATTGGCTTTTTCAAAAAATTACGACCAAGTCTTTTGGGGGAAATTGTTTTTCTCTTTTCAAATAGGAGAATAAAATGATTATTATTTGCTATTCGGACTATCCCATACAAAGTGGTAGGGAAGTTGCTAAGCGCTTTTTGGGGTTACCTCGTCTACCTGAGTATATTAAGGGAAAAGGTAATTATGTTTATTCCACAACCGAAAAAGGTTATCACAACGTTTCCATTTTAGAAGTGGATGCCGCTAAGGTCAAAGAAGCATTTGATACCATCACTAAGGCCTATCTCAACTTTATCGATGTGCCGGGCTACAGCTACGATATCAGAATATGTCATAAAGTTAGTGAGGCTATCAAATTAATGCAATAGTACAAGAAAAGGGTAGAGTCATCTGTGGCTCTTCCTTTTTCTTTTTTCATTCTATATATTGTATAGGTTATAAATATGGCTTCACTTTTGTATTCTGCTACTATGAAAAGGATTGAAAGTCCGAAAAACTTATGACTTGTGTTTGTAAGCTTGATACAAGTTTAGTAAATTCAAAGAGTTGACTATGGCAGGTAAGCTTTAATTTTGGACTGGGCATCCAAGCTCAAGATATTGTGGGTTTTTTGATAAGAAAAGAAATTCTTTGGTTAATCTTTATCTTTAACAAAACCTATCCCCTTCAAAAATTAATATCCTCTTCTGCTCCATCCAATAGAACCATTTTCCATCTAATATATAGATAAAATATATTTATTTTAATCAATTTAAATATTTTAGTTGACATATATATTAAAATAGTATAATTATACTTAATTAATTAAAATAGTTTGTGGTTGAAAAAACAGGGTAAGTTCATTGGATCACAACTTTTAAAAAGAGGAAACCTCAAAATCAATTGAATGAAGGGTCAAACCTTTACTCTTATTTAAAAATTTGTGGCATGCTACATGTTTTTCTAAAGGAAATAGCTTATTTTTATCAAGTTTTTGAATCCATCTAATCTTCAACACAAGAGGTGCATCATGACAGAAAAAACTCTCCTTATCTTTCAGCTTTTCTTGGCCATTTTTGCTATATACGCACTACTGGATCATACCTACCACATACTCGTGCCCTTCTTCTGCTTGACGGGGATGTTTTTTGTTGGGAGGGAAGAAGTGTCTTTCAAAAAGATCAGTGAGGAAGTAATTCACCAAAGCCAAAAAGAAGCTATTGCCTAAGCACGTCGAGCCTACTTAGTGTGCGGGTCGAACAGTTTGTCTAACAGAATCTGAGACCTTTGCATAACCTGGTGAAAATCGCCATTTTTTGTCATGTGTAGAATATAAATCTTGAAAATTTCCCTAACATGTCATCGGGAAGCACTATTCCGAAATAAGAAGTCCATGAAAATGGTTTAGAAACAGTGATTTGTTGCCAAAAAAGTTTGATAACTTGTTGAAAACGCTTGCAAAAGTGGCTTTATTATGCTATATTCTTCCCCAAAAAATGACAAGTGATTAAAGGGGGAAGACATGGGATACAAAAGAATAGGAAAAGTGATAAGTTTTGCAGATTTGGCAGTTTCCAAGTCTCTTAAACATAATCGCAGTCTCACGATGATGAATAAAATCAATAAGCTTATAAGCTGGAAAAACATAGAAGCCTTATTATTGGAATATTACGAAGTTGGCACGAGCAAAGAAGGAGCAGATGCCTACCCACCATTGATGTTACTAAAGTGTTTACTGCTTCAGAAATGGTTTCGCATTCCATCTGATCCTGAGCTTGAAAATCAAATAAACGATAGGATATCATTTAAAAAGTTTTTAGGTATTTCTATAGACAAGCCCTCTCCTGATCATTCTACCTTCTCTCGATTCCGAAGCAGGTTATCCAAAGAGGCCATGATGAAGCTCAACAATGAAGTATTGCAAGGATTTGAGAAGATGGGATTAAGCATCAATGAAGGCATAGCAGTAGATGCACGATTGGTAAAATCAGCAAGTAGGCCTATGAGCAATGAAGGCCTTAAGAAGCTGAAAGAGACAAGGAATACACCTGAAGGCAAACTGGATACAAACGGAAAGCCGTTGAAGTTTTCAAGGGATCTGGAATCAGATTGGACGATAAAGAATGATACACCTCATTATGGACTAAAAGAACATACCTCAGTAGATGTGCATAGTGGTTTTGTTTTGGCTACTACGCTGACTCCTGCGTCTGAGCATGATTCGAAGTATCTCCCCTATCTCACGATAGCCAGTTGTCATACCAAAGATCCTATCAAAAAGGTGTATGGAGATAAGGGATATTATGGGCATCCCAATCGAGCCTTTCTCCATATGAATGGAATCAAAGACGGAATAATGCGGAAAGATACAACCACTGCCAAGTTGACTGAAATCGAGACAGAAAGGAACAAGAGGATATCAAAGAAGAGATACATTGTTGAGCAATACTTTGGACTGAGTCATTTACATGATGGGGCATACAGGGCAAGGTTCACCAAGATTCTCAAAAACATCTGGGATACAATGTGCAGGCAGATGGCGTTCAATATGTTTCGGGGCTCTAAGTTGTTGGCAAATGCATAACGATAATGGAGTAGTATGCCCAAAGACAAAAAAAGGGCGTACCGACACAAGGAAAAGCCCATCCAGGGCTGTTAAACGGAGTTATACGCAGAAGAAAATCTCATTAATAGATTTAGACTGAAAAATTAACCGACAATTTTTGACAAAAATTGTTATTTCAAGTGCAGTTTACTCATTATATGGAAAATTCAAAGGTCTCAATCTGGACTGGTAAGCCGCTTACAAACCTTTCATGTAAAAGGGGACGTAAAAGGGGACGTAGTTTCTGAATGAACTTATGCGAAATGGGATCAAGTCTCCGTTTGCCTTTTGTTTAATCAGTGAGTGTTCCAGTAAATATGAAATGAAGGGCTTTGTCTTTGTCACAGATAATGATTGGTTTGCATTTCTCTTCACAGCAGCCACTTTTACCTAAAACAGTGCCAGTCCGCCATAAATACGGCGGATAAAAAAGATGGCGGATAAAACCGCCCGACGGAAGGCGGACAGGCCCTCCAAAAAAACGGCGGGCAGGCATAATTAAATAAGTTTTTTCTATTCTTGAGAATGTAGGGTCAAATTGTCATTTTTTTCACAATCATCCCCTCGCACAGCGCTCACGCATTATTGAAACAGTGTTCAGGATATTTCCCATAATAGACCCTTATTCGGCGAGTCTCTCAGTACAAATCATTCGTCAAGCAAAGGATTAACTCTACGTTTATCCAGTTTGCCACACAATGACAATAACTCTCTGAGCCAAAAGTACAGCAAGCTGAGGGTCAGATGTCTTATCTTTATTCTTGCCACAATCCCCTTCTCAGCAAAGAATTCAGTCCGGAACTCAATCTATTGACAATCACCCTAAATGTCATTTTGGTAGACCAAGTCACCAAGAAATCCTGTAAAATAATATTGACCTATGCAGATATTTTATTCATATCTATTTACAGGGCCTCTCAATTCCAGACAAACAGCAATAAGCAAAAGGAGAAATGAGGTAATATACTATCGATCTTAAATACATTCGGTGTGAATTCAATAATAATGTACCTTACAACCCTTGAGATGTATCAGGAAAGGAATATGCGAGCTGGTAGTAATGATATACTATAAAAATATGCAAGAAGTTTCACATTTAACATCTTATTAACGTGATAATTATCACATTATTCGTCCTTATTATGTGATTAATATCACAAATTCTGCCTAAATATTCTTGACATACTTGCCCAACTTCTATTATAACGGTGAATATGAAACGGGATATTTATAAAAAAATGCTGGAATGGAAATCATCCAAGCGGCGCAAACCATTGTTATTGCGAGGTGCGCGTCAGGTTGGAAAGACCTACACACTTCAACAGTTCGGAGATAAAGAGTATGACAATGTCGCGTATTTCAATTTTGAAGAAAATCCTGCCCTTGATGATTTTTTCCAGCAAAAACTCGATCCCAGAGCTATAATCGCTAATCTTTCCCTGTACATAAATCGTGAAATTAAACCGGGAAGTGATCTGATTATATTTGACGAGATACAGGAAGCCAATCACGCATTAAATTCTTTAAAGTATTTTAGTGAAAAGGCTGGTGAATACCATATCGCTACAGCAGGATCTCTGATTGGCATTAAGCTGTCTCGTCCAAGATCTTTTCCGGTGGGAAAGGTTAATTTCCTGAACATGTATCCATTGACTTTTTTGGAGTACCTAGATGCCGTAGAGAAATCGAGATTAAGGCAACTGATAGAAACAAAAGAGGATTTCAATAGTTTTCCCCAGGCATTTCATAATGAATTAATTGAATGGATGAGGAAATATTTTTTTTCCGGAGGGATGCCAGAACCTGTTAAACATTTTGCTGAAACCGGCAATCTCACAGAGGTCCGGGAGATTCAAAGGGAAATCATTGATTCCTATTTGCTGGACTTTTCCAAACATGCCATAACTTCTGATATTCCCAAATTAGGCCTCATATGGAACTCAATCCCTGCTCACCTTGCTCAAGAGAATAAAAAATTTATCTTTTCGGCAATTCGTAAAAGTGTGCGGGCCAGGGAATACGAGAGCGCGCTTCAATGGCTGGAAGACGCTGGCATGATATACAAATCCTATCAGGTTGCTACGGCGAAGTATCCGCTAAAGGCCTATATGAATCGAAGCAGTTTTAAGGTGTTTGTTCTTGATGTCGGCATCCTGGGCGCGATGTCCAACTTGTCCCCGAAAGCTGTCATTGACTACAGTAGTTTATTCAGTGAATACAAAGGGGCATTTGTGGAAAATTATGTGGCTCAACAGTTGCGCTCAGATAAGCAGATAGATTTGTATTATTGGACCAGTAAAGGGAAAAAGGCGGAACTTGACTTTTTGTGGGAATTTGACTCACGGATCTACCCACTTGAGGCAAAGGCCGGTATTAACCCAAAAAGTAAGAGTCTCAATTCCTTCGACCTCCAATTCAATCCAACGGTGTTGTCGCGAACAACACTTTTGAATATGCGACGTGATGGAAAAATCCGTAATTACCCTATGTATGCCATTACCCTGTTCCCGGAATTATAAAAGGGGTGCTTTACTATTAACTAAAAATTTTGATTTAGGGATCAAATCGTAGAAGGGTTTATAGATGATGAATCCTTAAAGGAGGATATTGGTTCCAAAACGACTTAAATATTTTTTTTAAATGTGCCCAGGCCCGTCACAAAGAGGGCGGATAAGCCCGCCACAATGATGGCGGGCAGGCCCTCCAAAAAAACGGCGGGCAGGCCCGCCAGTCCGCCACACAACCGGCGGATAAAAAGGACGGCGGGTAAACCTTGAGCAATAAATTTTCAGGGATCACATTATTACATAACCCTTTCCTTGTCTTCTATAAACCCTATGCCATAGCCACCTTCTTTTATTTTTTGTCTTTCTGGCGATCCATCTCGTCTATTATTATCTCTGTAGCGAGCCTGGCAGAGGTGCCAACGACCTTTGAACAATGATCAATCATACCATACTCAGTGGCTTGTTTCAGCTCAGATGGGTTATATAGATTAAAGGTTCTGCCTATGAGGCTCTTCTGTATGTCATAGCATCTGCATTTTCCATATTTCTCAACAAATATATCATGCAGTCTTTTTGTCAGTATATAGGAAGTCATAGGTTTCATCATGTCAGAAAAGTCTTCCTTTTTCCTGCCAAAGAGATAACCTATGACTATTGCACCGCCAACAAGGGCACCGCAGGCTCCATCTCCTGTTAGTCCCAACCCGTCTGCAAGCCCACTTGCACTGCGAAATACATCATCATTTTCGATGCCTAAGGCCTCAAAGATGCCAGCAATGGTGGTCTGGGCACACCCTGTACATTTTCTCTCGTAGTTTAGCGCAGACTCAAATGCCTTTTCTAATATAACATCCCGCGACTTTTCCATGGCTACTCCTTTTAACTATAATATCGGGCTCATGTCTTTAATCGTGAAAATTAACGATGCGTCCCTTTTGCTTCAGTAATTCAAAAATAGCAGCCCCGGTTTTGATCACAACACAAATATCGGTCATAGTATTTCCTTTCAGGTCTAATGGGCGGTCTTAGAATACAGTAGCTACCAGTTATTCGTCAAGGGGTGATGCTTTGACACAATGAAGACGTTGTTGAACCTGGTTAAATAAAATCAATGACAATTTAACCAGGCAGGCCAGGTTAAATAACTTCCAATTGAAATAATGAGAGGGAGGCGCTGATTTCAGAGTACCTTATGAATTTGGGCCAGTGCTGGTTGCTAAAGTAGGACTAAATAACTTTATGGAAGGGGATGTTGATACAGAAAAAGTGCTTAACATTCCTTTATGCAGCAAATGAAAGGCTTTGTTGACATTATGTACAATGATTGTTTGTATTTTTCTTCACAGTAGCCACTTTTACCTAAAACAGTCCACCACTCCGCCACAAAGAAGGCGGGCAGGCCCTCCAAAAAACGACGGGCAGGCCTTGAGCAAAATCGGTAAATCTAATCAGAGGTCAGGATTTGAATCGTGGGATTTCCCCTCTATCTCACAGCCTGCTTGACTGTTTGGCAGCGCAAGGATTTTAACCTATTGACTTGTGAGATAATTTGATGTAAAATTACCATCAATTGATGTATTATTACCATCAAATAGGTCTAAAAGATGCTCCAGAAACTATTTTCATCCAGGGTCAGAGTCGAGATTCTCAGCGTTTTTCTCATGAATCCCGAAAGAGAATTGTACGTGAGAGAGGTAGAAAGAGTCACAGGTGAGGATTATAAAAATGTCAGCATGGAACTACGCAATCTTGAGGAGATCGGCCTTCTGTCGAGTCGAAATGAGGGCAATCTAAAGTACTTCAGTCTCAATAAGGAATTCGTGATATATGAAGAACTAAAGTCAATCTTTATGAAAACCAAAGGTGCAGTTGGAATTCTTAGAGAAGCAGTATCAACGAAACGGCATATAGACTATGTCTTCATATATGGTTCCTTTGCAACAGGAGAAGAAAGGGCAGAAAGTGACATAGACGTGATGGTAATCGGGGGGATTTCCCTTGAAGAGGTATTAGCCTTAATCAGAGGACCAGAAGAGAAACTCTCTCGGGAAATAAACGTATCGCTGTATGACCTTCAAGAAATGAGGAAGCGTGTGAAAAATCGCAACCCTTTTATCATGGAAGTGTTAGAAGGAGCCAAAATAATGCTTGTCGGTGATGAGGATGAGTTACGAAGAGTTATTGCATAAGGGACTGATAAAACTTTCAAGCCATCTCCGTCTCAGGTAAAAAAATAGAATTGAGCTTGCAAAAAGGGACATAAAGGCAACAAGGTTAATGATGGCCAATGATAGGGATTGGGCATTTAACATGGCCTATAATGCTATTTTGCAAGCTACACGGGCACTGATGTTTGCTAAAGGTTTTAGACCTGGTACTGGTGAAGTGCAGCACAAGGTTGCTGTCCAATTTGCTGAAATAGCGTTAGGAGAAAAATTTCGAGATGAGATATATATCTTTGACAAAATGAGAAGCAAGAGACATCGTATAATATACGATGTATCAGGTATCATTTCGCACAAAGAAGCTCGTCAGGCGTTCGAGTTTACAGTAAAGTTGGTTGATAAGGTTGTGGAATTGGTGGGTATTGGAAAAGATAAGGGGAAGTGAAATTGTGAATGGAGCCAGGTCCGCCATAATGACGGCGGGCAAGCCCGCCAGTCCGCCACACAACCGGCGGATAAAAAAGAGGGCGGGCAGGCCCCCCAAAAAAACGGCGGGCAAGCATAATTAAATAAGTTTTTTCTATTCTTGAGAATGTAGGGCCAAATTGTCATTTTTTTCACAATCATCCCCTCGCACAGCGCTCATGCATTATTGAAACAGAAATCAGGATATTTCCATCATAGGTTTACAGCGTACTAACTCTTGAGTTTGCCAATTAGATATTGACGGCTTCGTAAAAAGTCCAACTGTCCCGTCCTGGTGGGAGAGCTTTTTCCTTTGCCGTCCCAATATTGAGTTTTTACGAGTTCATCAGATATTAGACTTCCTGCCTTTCTCGACGAAATATAAAAACAGATAAGCTAAGATAAGCTAAGGTATTGACGATTGATCCCATATTGTTTATTAAGAAAGAGAAGCAAAAAAATGGTTTCCCTGTGAAGTCGTAATCTTTGTTCTGGATAAAAAGAGGGATCATATTCTTCTCGGTATGCCAGGGGTAAAAATAAAAAGAATGGAAAGAGGAGTCAATGAACAACCATAGCCAATTTTCAAATTTCTTTTATCCAAAAAATATTGTGGTTATTGGGGTATCTCCAGAACCGACCAATCTCGGCAAAAATATAGTCTTGAACTGCCTGACATTTGGATACCAGGGTGAGATACTATCTGTTGGTTTGAGAAAAGGTGTTGTTTTTGGGCAGCAGATTTACCAGTCCTTGGAGGAGATCGATCGCCAGATCCACCTTGCCGTCATCCTCACACCGGCAAAAATCATCCCGGAAATCTTAAAACAATGTGGCCGTAAAGGGATCAAATGGGTAGTGATTGAATCAGGGGGTTTTTCTGAAATGGGGGAAGAGGGTAGTGGCCTGGAAAATGCTTGTATTGAAGTTGCCAGAAAGTATGGGATTCGATTTATTGGCCCAAACGGCATTGGCATGATTAATATGGAAAATGGTCTTGCCATACCATTTATGCCCTTACAAAGGGATATCTCTTTGGGACCGGTCTCTATTCTGGCACAGAGCGGAGGCGTGGGATTAAGTTATTTGGGGTTTTTAGCAGAGGAGAATATCGGGATAAGTAAGTTCGTGTCCATGGGAAATAAATTGAATGTGGATGAAAATGATCTGTTGGAATATTTGATCCATGATGAAGGGACCAGAATCATTCTTTTATATCTTGAGGGTTTTACTGACGGCAGGAGATTTATAGAAATCGCCTCAAAATCCAAAAAGCCTATCCTTGTTCATAAGTCGAACCGATTCAAAGCGAGTGCACAGATTGCACATTCCCACACCGCTGCACTTCTCTCTGATGACCAACTGGTGGATCACGCCCTTGAGCAAGCCGGATGTGTGCGAGTGAATACCATGGATGATGCCATGGATTATACCAAATCCCTGACATTGCCCCCCTTAAAGGGCAATCGGCTTGCCGTGGTGTCCCGCTCAGGAGGTCATGCAGTGATTGCAGCGGATGCCTGTGCCCATTACGGATTTCAACTTCCACCTTTTCCAAAGGACTTTTTAAAAAAAATCGAGAGCCGACTCAGGGCTCATGTCATCCGCTTGCAAAACCCATTGGATTTAGGCGATCTTTTTGATCTCGATGTTTACGAGTATATAGTGGATGAGCTGTTGAAGCGTGAGGATTTGGACGGTATTCTTCTGGGGCATGGATATCGCTACCAGGGATTTGAACAAAGTTCCTCCCGGAAACTTGTCCAAAAAGTGGCACAACTGGTGGAACGGTATCAAAAACCTGTTGCATTCTTTGTATTTACAGAATCTGTTGAAATAGATCACCTGAGAAGACATTCCAATATCCCTATTTTTTCAGCCCCAGAAAATGCCATGAGGGCTTTTTATCTCTCCTATAAATGGGCTTCCAGAAAGCCGATCTCCATAGAACCCCAAACCATTTAGGGCTGTAATTAGTACCAGTATTAATGATAAGGTGGTTATCCACGATGACCTATTGCGTCTGCCCCACATAATGAAAACCATTCAATTGCCCCTTCTAATTGACACACAACCTCCTCATCTATATTATATAGTATTCGAGGAGGAATTCCTGAAAGAGAAAATTGTATCGTTATTTTGAAGGAGGCACAATATGGACACACATCAGATAGTTTGGAACGAAAAGGTGGCCAAGAATGTTATCAATCACCTGGAGAAGCGCCGCATGGAAGGGAGCTACTCCTCAAATGCCTCACAGGCCAAGGACGAGATTGTGGCCATGATTCCGCAGGGGGCGACGGTCTTCCGCTGCGGTTCAATGACAACTGTAGACATGGGCCTTTGGGAAGAGTTGGATAATCTGTCCGGAATTGAGGTTATTAATCCTTACCAACCCGGACTCTCACCAGAGGAGAGCCTGGAACTCAGGCGCAAAGGTATGACGGCTGATGTAATGATCGCAAGTTCTAACTCTGTCACCATAGATGGGAGATTAGTCAACCTCGATGGTATGGGTAACCGTGTAGCGGCCATGATATTCGGGCCTAAAAAGGTTATTCTGGTAGTCGGGATGAATAAGGTGGCTCCCGATCTGGAGTCGGCTATGGCCAGAGTCAGGAACTACGTAGGACCGATCAACGCCATTCGCCTTGGGGTCAATACTCCATGCGTTGAGACCGGGCTGTGTACCGACTGCAAATCGCCACAGCGTATCTGCAACATGTGGAGCATCATAGAGGGGCACATGATCAAGGGCCGCATCCATGTAAAACTTGTCGGTGAAAGCCTGGGTTATTAGCTGAAAGGAGTAAGCCCTATGGATCTCACAGAGCTTTATCAGAAGGGTGAAGAACTTCTCAGGAAAAGGGATATAGGGGTGTATTTGGACGGGGTGGAGACTGGATTTATTCTGTCTCACAACCGCCGTGTTCTTGATCGATATACCTTCAGGCAACGATGCATCGATGCAGTAGAATCCAACACACATTGTAAGGTATTGGGAATAGAGCTTTCGACTCCTGTAATCATGTCAGCAATCACAACCCCGCTCCCCGCTATTGTGGAAAATGGCCTTACAGAAGTGGCGCTTGCCCTTAAAGAGGTTGGAAGCCTTCTATGGACGGGGTCAGTTATCCCTAAAAACCTCAAGGAGATCGTCCAAACAGGAGTCCCAGTTGCAGCGAACGTAAAACCCCTTGAGGATCGTAAGGAATTGTTCAGTGCCCTCGACGAATTTCAGGAGGCAGGTGTCAACTGGGTGGGCATTGAAATTGACGCCGCACTGGGGACCAAGATAGGAGATAAGCCAATGGCAGCAGGATGCGCTCCGCTCTTCATGAAAGAACTCCGGGAGATCAGGAAAAAAGTATTCACTCCCCTGATCTTCAAAGGGATTCTGAGTCGAGCTGACGCTATAAAATCCGTGGATGCCGGTGCAGATGGAATCATGGTCTCCAATCACGGTGCACATACCCTGGACTACCTTCCCCATCCACTGCAGGTGATGGATGAAATCGTTTCAGAAGTGAGCGGAAAGGTAGCGATAATGGTAGATGGTGGATTCAGGCGCGGCAGTGATGTACTTAAAGGCCTCGCTTTTGGTGCTTCTCTTGTGGGCATCGGCCGGCCAATTCTCTATGGATTAGCCGCAGATGGGAGGGAAGGGGTAAAAGGTGTAGTAAATGGGATTACTCAGGAACTCAAGCGTATTATGACCCTCGTGGGAGTTCCTGAACCGGGACAAGTCCCTCACGATATTTTAATAGCTGATTGACCAGAGCCGGTGAGCACTATGAAAAAGAAAGTAATAAACTTTGAATCCAGGGAGCGCCTTTTTGAAAAGGTAGAATCTTATATCGAATCAATAGAACTCTTTTTAGAGGAACAGGATAAAGCCGTTCCCCTGCTTTTAAAGGCATTTAAGTATGCTGATCAGGAATTGAAGCATGAGATAATCCTGCTTCTGGGTAGCTGGGCTAAACAGGAAGTGGCCTGGCCGTTGTATGAGATCCTTGACGATACAAAGGAAAACAAAGATATTCGCAATTCCGCTTCCATTGAACTCAGCGTTATCTTCCCATTTCTTAAAGAGCCCCAACCCTTACTGGATCGTTTGCTGGAAGATCTTAAGAGCCCTGACGCTGAACTGCGGATATATGCTGCTTTTGCGTTGGGGTGGGAGGGAAATACTCAGGCTGCTATACCTCTCATTGAGCTCCTGTATGACCCTGATATTCGTGTCCAACAAACTGCAGTCAATGCCCTTTCTAATATGAGGGATGATCGCATCTTTAGTCTGTTGCTGGAGCGATTGGAACATGGGCCTTTTGAGCAAAAAAGGTGCATCCTTCTTAATCTGTGGCGTTTTTATTCTAAGCAAAAAGAGGTGATATCGGTGTATCTCAAATACCTGAATCATGAGAATTCAGATCTTCGTTTCAACACCCTGGTACTTCTTGGATCGATAACAGAGGCCAAAGACTATGTGCCGGTGTATCGTAGGTGTTTGAGGGATAAAGATCCCCGTATTCGTGCTCTGGCTTTAAAGGAGTTAAATGAGGCCAACAGAGAGGATCTTCTTGGATTTAAAGAAGAGATTGAAGAGATGCTGTCTGAGCCTGATATGAAGGTTAAGCAGGCCGCAATAAATATTTTGAAACGATTGTAAATAGAGAGAGTCAGGGATCAGCTTAAACCTGCTGCGGAGAGGATATCGGGCACCAGCTCCTCTCTGCCAATGGCCATTATGTGCACACCATCACACATCTTCTCTTTCTTTATTCTCTTTATCATCCGGCCGGCGATCTCAATACCCTTATCAAGTGCCCTGCCTTTTGGTGCAGAGGACATTTCATCGATTAATTCCTGTGGAACGTTGACACCGGCAACATTTTTATTCATAAACTTTCCCATTGGAGCCGAGGTGAGCAGAATGATACCTGCCAATATCTTCACCGGAAATTGCTTTGCATAATCCATAAACTTTGCGAAATTATCCAGGTCATATACCGCCTGGGTTTGGATAAATTCAGCACCTGTCTCAACCTTTTTTTCAAATTTGATGAGCTGGGGTTCAATGGGATTGGCCTCGGGTGTAACAATTGCTCCTGCACAAAAAGATACACTGCCATCCAAATCATTACCCCCCAGATCTTTTCCTTTTTCCAGTCGTCGTATTGTAGCGAGGAGTTGACTGGAATCCAGGTCAAAAACCCCCTTTGCCTCCTTATGGTCACCTAAGATTACAGAATCACCTGTAAGACAGAGCACGTTATTAATCCCCCTGCTTGAAGCAAATAAAAGATCAGCCTGGAGAGCGAGGCGATTTCGATCTCGACAGGTCATTTGCAAAATGGGCTCTCCACCCATCTCTTTTACAAGCAGGGCACCTCCCAGAGAGGGGAATCTCATAACAGAGCTCTGGTGATCGGTGACATTCATTGCATCCACCTTATCCTTTAAAAGCTCAATGTGGTGATGCATCTTTTCCAGATTAGTCCCTTTGGGTGGTGCCACCTCAGAGGTGACTAAAAATTTACCTAATTTCAGGGCTTTTTTGAATGATGAAGCCATGCTTAACCTCTCAAAGTATTTTTTCTCTCCCAGAGACTGTGGAGCCGCTGAGTCTTTGCCCTGAATTCCTGAAAGGGGAATTCAGGGGATATGCACTACTGGACTGAGGCCGATTGAGATGAAGCCTCCAGGATTATTTTCCCCGGTGAGGGCTCTCCCTGGTGATTTCGCGGTTTCTGATATGTTCTCATTAGATCGAGACGGCCCAGTTCTTTCAACCGGTTGTAAATCAGGGTCCACGCACAATCCTTTTCCGAATCAATCTCGCATTTACCATTGTTTGTTCCCCCGCAAGGACCATTAACGAGCCCTTTATGGCATGAGGTGACCGGGCAGATTCCCCCTGTCTCCCCCAAGATGCAGGTACCGCACTGAGTACATATCTCATCAAATTGACCAATGCCGTTCTCTTTTCCGATGAATAGGGTATCCAGGGCAGGGATAACCATTTTTTTTAACTGTCTTGCGATGGTCTGCACCCCAAAGGCGCATGTCATAATCAACAGGACATCTGCCTGGTCAATCTGCTGTCCATATTCCTTGAGGGCCTCGCCTGTCAGATTGTCGCATGCTACCGGTAATATCATTGTTCCAGTAACCATCTTTCCTTGACCGGATAAACGCTCTTTCATGGCCCTCACCTCAGGTTCCCCTCCTGTCCGAGTCAGGGTGGTGCATGTACCGCACCCGATGATGAAAATCCTTCCCAGTCCATTGAGAAGGCGGTCAATCTCTTCCTCTGGTTTTTTCTTAGTGATAGATCTGATCATATGCTTTCTCCTATTTTTCCTCTAAGTCACACCTGAGGCATCTTAAAGCCTCCCGGTGGGCCTCCTCCTTAGAGAATCCTTTCTCTACCTCTCTAAAGTCCCTTACCCTTTCTTCTGGCTTCTCAAGCTGGATCTTGATCCTCGGTTTTTCTTCGGTGGTTTCCTCATCCAGTGCCAGACCAATATCCTCCTTCATTGCAGTCTTTTCATCCACAATTTCTACCCTTCCTTTTTCTCCTTTAAGGTATTTGTCTATTGCGAGTGCCGCCCTTCTGCCTGAGGCGATTGCATTTATGACAATACTTGGTCCTGTGGTAAAATCGCCTCCTGCAAAAACACTGGGGATATTTGTAGCAAGGGTATTTTCATCTACCGCAAGACTACCCCATAGGGCCCTTTCAAGCTGGCTGTCTTTGGATAGAAAAGAGATATCGGGCGCCTGTCCGATGGAAATAATGATAGTTTCGGCCTCCACCATCTGGGTCACCTTCTCGTTAACACTGAGAGAGGAATGTCCCTCTTCGTCAAAAACCGTCATACTGCGCATAAACTCAATGCCGGTGATTGTACCACCGTTATGTATAATCTGCTTGGGAGCCCATAAAGGATTGATAACGATTCCCTCCTCAATGGCCTCCTCAATGTCTTTCTCCCATGCAGGCATTTCCTCCTTTGTCCTCCGATAGAATATTTGAACGTCCTGGGCGCCCACCCTGAGGGCGGTTCTGGCCACATCAATAGCAACATTACCTCCTCCCAAGACCACTACCTTTCCTTTTAGCTGTATCTCCTTGCCGCTCCTGATGTCTGTTAAAAATTGAAGGCCGTAATGAAGACCGGCTAAACCTTCTTCTTCGCCAGGAATGTTGATCCTCTTGCTGGCCTGGGCTCCTGCGCCAATAAATACGGAGTGATACCCCTCTTCTAAAAGGTCATTTACGGTATGTTGGGCATCGATGGGTGAGTTATACCTGATCTCTACGCCACAACTTTCGATGTAGGCAACCTCCTCTTGAATCACCTTGCGGGGGAGACGGAATTCCGGAATCGCAATTCCCAGCATCCCTCCAGCCACGGATTGAGACTCAAATACAGTCACCTTGTATCCCATTTTTGCCAGAAAGTAGGCACAGGTCAATCCGGTTGGCCCTGCACCCACCACAGCTACCTTCTGGGTTTTTGTTACCGGAAACGGCTCTTTTGGCTTACCTATATGATCAAAATACCAGTCTGAGGCAAATCGCTTGAGAGAGCGGATCGCAACCGGTTCATCCAATTCACCTCGCCGACATTTTAATTCACAGGGATGGATACAGATCCGACCACATACAGCGGGAAAGGGATTTCTCTCCCTGATAATTTCTACTGATTTTTCATATTTATCAGCTGCAATAGCAGCCACGTAATTGGGCACATCAATCCCTGCGGGGCAGGCGTGCTGGCAGGCAGATATGACCATAGAGTCACAAACAGCTCCAGCACAGCGATGTTCCAGGATATGATCCTCATATTCCTCTAAGAAAAAATTAAGGGTAGAAAGGGCAGGTTTGGGAGCCGTCTGCCCAAGACCGCATAGGGAGGTGCTTATTATGGTTTCTCCCAGATCCCTGATTGTCTGAATATCCTCAATCCGACCTCTTCCCTGTGTAATCCGTGTCAGAATCTCCAGCAATTGGGTGGTCCCCAGCCTACAGGGAGCACATTTCCCACAGGATTCCGATTGGGTAAAACTCAAAAAGAACCGGGCCATTTCCACCATGCAGTTATTTTCATCCATAACCACCATACCGCCTGAACCCATGATAGATCCAATTCGCTGGAGGGTATCGTAATCTATGGGAAGGTTTAGATACTGGGCAGGCACGCAACCGCCCGATGGCCCCCCCATCTGGACGGCCTTGAACCTTCTTCCCTTTGGAATGCCATCGCCAATATCAAAAATTACGTCTCTGATGGTCACACCTATAGGGACCTCCACCAGGCCAGTGTTGTTCACCTTGCCAGCCAGGGAAAAAATTTTGGTCCCTTTGCTCTTCTCTGTGCCTACTTGGGTATACCATTCCATGCCGTTTTTAATGATCAACGGAACATTGGCCCACGTCTCCACATTGTTGATATTGGTGGGTTTGCCATTCAATCCTGCTTGAGCGGGGAAAGGCGGTCTGGCCCTCGGCATCCCTCGCTTCCCCTCAATGGAGGCCATGAGGGCAGTTTCTTCGCCACAGACAAAGGCCCCTGCGCCCATCTTCAGGGAAATATCAAAATTAAGACCGGACCCCAAGATATTCTCCCCTAGAAGACCCAGCTCCTTCATTTGTTCTAAGGCAATTTTCAGGTGCTCAATAGCAATGGGGTATTCTTCCCGCACATAAATGTGGCCGTGTTCTGCTCCAATGGCATACGCACCGATGAGCATTCCCTCAAGCACGGCATGCGGATCACCTTCCAGAACCGCACGATCCATAAATGCACCTGGGTCGCCCTCATCAGCATTGCAGATGATATATTTGGGTTTTCCGGCTGCCTGGCGGGCAAACCCCCATTTTATTCCTGTAGGAAAACCGGCACCACCCCTGCCTCTGAGTTTGGCGGCAGTTACCTCATCGATCACCTGATCTGGGGTCATCCTGGAGAGCGCCTTGACAATGGCCTGATATCCACCAGCGGCAATGTAATGTTCCATGTTCGTGGGGTCGATTTTTCCGCAGTTGCCCAATACCCTTTTCACCTGTTTCTTATAAAAGGGGATCTGATTGCGATAATAAATGGGATTTCCTGTCAAGGCATCCTTATAGGCCAAGTGATCAATTAACTGGTTTTTCTTCAGGGTAAGATCTATGATCTCTGTGGCATCTTCAGGAGACACTTCCTGATACTGAACTCCTAACGGATCAATGTACATTACCGGCGCCTTAGCACAAATCCCATGACATCCGGTGGAGCGGACCTCTACTTGGCCAGAAAGGCCCTGTTTTTTGACCTCCGCTTCAAGGGCAGATCGAAGGTCAGCAGCACCATAAGCGCGACAGCCAGTCATACATACATGTAGACATATTTTTCCCTCATCCTGCTGGGCAAGTATTTTATTCCGGTACCACTCTAATTCCTCAATGGATAAAAGCCTATTCATCCGTTTTTATCCTCCCCCTTCTCCTTCCCGTACTCGGCTAATATATTGGTCAGCTTTGGTGGAGATAGTTTGCCAAAATAGGTTCTGTTCACCATCATGACAGGGGCAAGAAAACAGGCCCCCAGACAAGCCACAGTCTCAAGGGTGAATTGATAATCAGAACTGGTCTCGCCCTCATCCAGCCCCAACTCTTTTTTCACGAACCTCAAGATGCTTCGGCCTCCCTTGACGTGACAGGCCGTACCACGACATACCCTGATCACATATTTTCCTTTGGGCTTCATGGATAAACCAGCATAAAAGGATATTACGCCTTGTACCTGACTTGGAAAGAGATTCAGGGCCTCTGCAATGGTCTCAATGGATTCCTCTGGTATGTAACCAAATGTCTCCTGGATATCTTGTAATAGAGGGATCAAGGCCCATGTCTCAACCCTGTGTTTATCTATAATGGCCTCGAATTTACGCCAGTCTATTTCTTGTGGCTCCATGATTAGACCCTTCGTTGCAAAAATTCTGTTTTTTCTGGCGGAACATTTTTTAGCGAATTCCGTATTTGATACTGGATACTGGTTACTGGATATTAAGTACATCGAGCATCAAGTATCCAGTTTCAAGTTTCAAGTTTCTCAACCTTTACCGAGCACTCCTTCCAGCCGGGTGAGTCAGCTTCACCAAGTTGGGTCAGATTGATCAACTGCATTGCATCATTATTATGAAAGCCTGTTGGGATGAACGCGAGTCCTGGTCTCAAAACCTTCTTTATCGTTACCTCTCTGGATATAGACCCGTAAGGGGAAGATATCCTTACCATATCTCCCTCTTTAAGATTTATTCTGGCACTATCCACAGGGGATATCTCCACCTCTCCCTTTATACTAAAATTCTTAACTCTATTTGAATGGCCGGTCCTGGTGCCACTCCCAAGATGGTATCGAAGGGAACCCAAAATGGCTGTAAAGGGATAATCTTCTTTGAAGCCCTCATCCTCCGGAGAGCTTACAGGAGAAAAATAAATAGGTTTTCCCTCTGCATTTGGATGAAAAACCCTCAGATTGCTCGATTCCTTGATCCAGGATTTTTCCTTATTCCGTTCCAATTCCGAGTACATCGGTACAAGTTGACTGATTTCTGCTCTTATTTCCTGTAGAGAGAAATATCTCTTGGAATAATCCATCTTATCGAATAATAAGTTAAGGATTTCCCAGTCGGGTCTTGCCTCACCTGGTGGGGGAACCACAGGCTCAAAGGATTGGATTCTTCCCTCCATGTTGGTGAATGTTCCACCCTTTTCACTAAAGGCAGCTCCCGGCAAAACAACGCCTGCCATATGGGTGGTCTCCGTAGCAAGGATGTCCTGAACTACCAGTAGTTCCAGGTTATTTAATGCATTTCTGATGCGCTCAGGCTGTGGGAGACTGAGAATAGGGTTTTCACCCATGATATAAAGGGCCTTAAGATTTCCATTCTCTATCTCCTCAATCATACGAATTATATTGAGTCCCGGATCCGGTGAAAGTTTAACCTCCCAATTCTGTTCCCACTGGTTACGTATTGTATCATTGCTGAGAGGCTGGCGGCCGGGAAGGGAATCTGGCGCTGAACCCATATCTCCTGACCCTATCTCGTTGTTTTCCTTTGCAAGCAAATATATACCTCTACCCTCACCACCCACACTACCTGTCATCAGTACGAGATTGAGCAAGGCATCCACAGTTGCAATCCCGTTTCTCTGCTGAAATATCCCGTGTCCGATCACAAAGGCTATTTTTTTTCCTGCAATCAAATCCGCTGCTTTCTCAATTTGTACTGAATCAAGCCCAGTGACTTGACATACCATTTCAAGGTTAATCGAAGTGAGGCCTGAACAATAAACATCAAAGTCCTCTGTAAGTCGGGCAATGAAATCAGTATCATATGCCTTCCTCTTATAAAGAGAGGCTGCCAAGCCATTTATCATCGCGCAATCGCTGTGGGGAGCAAGGGGCAGCCAGAGGGAAGAGAAAGGAACTAACTCTGTTTTTCTCGGATCTGCCACAATGAGTGGAATTCCCTTTATCCTTGAGGCCCGTTTGAGGTAGTAACCAAACACAGGTACCGATTGAGTGGGATCAGCCCCTATAACGAAAATTATCTCGGCCTTCTCAAGCTCAGCTAATGGTTTGACTCGGCCACCACCATCAAGTCTTTCATTTATTCGGTTTATTATCGTCCTACCTGAGCCATAACTGCCGTTATCCACGTTATTTGTTCCCACAGCAACACGGGCTATCTTTTGAAAGAGGTAATTTTCCTCAATAGTGCATTTTGATGAACCAAGAAATGCCAAGCTTTGAGGCCCATGCTTCTTCTTTATTGAAATAAGGCCTTTGGCAACAACCTCAAGCGCCTCATTCCATGGGGCAGGTGTTAGCCCTTCATCTGTTCGAATTAATGGACGGATTAATCTCTCAGACACATTTAAAAAGTCATGGGTAAAATGACCTCGTACACAAAGGGTGGATAGATTAACTGTATTTTCTTGGTGTGAAGGATTTACTTCAATAATCTGGCCATCAACTGATCCCATCACCAGAGAGCAACCCACACCGCAGAATCCGCAAATCGTTGACGATTCCTTTTGAGGTGAGCCCACATACTGTGTATTCTTGAGCGATAACGCACCTGTAGGACACAGAGATACACAGGTACCGCAGAATGTGCAACTGGATTTCTCCAGAGGCATCTCATGCACTGTTGCTGGGCGTGATTTGAATCCCCTGAGATTGTAATCGATGGCGCCAACCACGACCAATTCATTGCATGCACGAATACACCTTCCGCAGAGGATACACTTACTGAGGTCTCTGATAATGAAAGGATTTGCCTCTTCCAGACCGGTATAATAGGGCATAGGATATAGATCTATCTGGCCCACGCCCAGTTCAGCAGCAATTTGCCTCAACTCGCATCTGTTTCCCTGGCTACATACAATACACGATTCAGGGTGATTGGCCATCATCAGGCGGATAATATTTCTTCTGTGCCTTTTAATAATAGGGGAGTCTGTCTGTATCGCCATATTTGGAGATACAGGGGTGACACATGAGGCCATAATTCGACCACTTTTTTCATCTTCCACTATACAGAGCCGGCAGGCGCCAACCGGTTCCAAATGGGGATGATGGCATAGGGTAGGAATCTTGATACCATTTTCCAAGGCTGCATTTAAAATGCTCGTCCCTTGAGGGCAACTGATAGTTTTCCCGTTAATGGTGAGGCTTATCTCTTCCAAGGGTTTTTGCTCCTCTAAATTAGGGGCTTTGCCCCAATTGGATTATTGGAGTAATGGAGTATTGGAGTGATGAGTTTGCTTGAAGGCTAAGGACATAAGGTAAAACGCTCAAGACAAAGCAAATACTTTTGGCCTTCCGCCTAAGCCTTATAACTTATTTTTAATTCCTTTTCAGTTTTTAACACCCAGTACTCCATCACTCCATGTGGATGGCACCTATCACTAAAAAGTTACTTTAACTTCAATAAGTTGTATAATTTCCAAGACGTTTAATTTACAGTTTTTTCAGCTTAGCTGCATCCAGGTAATGTCTCAGTTTATCCTCTGCGCCCATGGTGATGATGTGAATCCCCTGGCATATATCTTTTAGGCCAGACACGATTTCGGCAAAAATCTCAATACTTGCTTTTTGTCTGTCAGGGGCCTTGACCAGTTTTTTAATTATCCAGTCCGGTACCAAACCTGATTGAAAGTGGCGATTAAGAAACTGGGCTACCCCCGCTGTTCTGAGTATCATGACCTCTGCAATAACCGGTACACCGAAGGTGTTGGTACGTTTCATGAATTTTTCAAACAATTCCACATCAAATACAGGTGTGGTCAAAAAGTAACCTGTACCTATTTTTGTCATTTCCTCCATTTCCTTCATCTCCAGGTCTGGCACGTTTTTCCCCCACTTAGATTCTATACCGGAACCAATCATGAATTCAGCCTTGAGGGGAAGGTCTTTACCATCCACTGTTTGCCCTTCTCGAATATGCTCCAACACAGAGGACAGCTTCCCTGAATCTACATGAAAAAACATCATCTCTTGGAGGCTGTCTCCAGTGATCCTGTAATCTTCTGTAAAAGCTAGAATATTCTCCACACCCGTTTTATGTGCACGGAGCAGGTCCTTCTGTATCTGCAAACGGTTCTTTTCGCGAAGCGTGGTCTGGTAGATCGCTTCAAACCTATTTTGATGCAGCAGTTCACAGGTCTTAATGGTATCTGTAACAACTCCTTCAATTTCCAATTCAGGCACTGTCAACCCGTCCACACGGCCACGTACTGACTCCAATTTTTTTATGATTTCTTTTGGTTCCTCATCAATGGGAGGTTGTATTTCCGATGTGACTACAAATCTCTTTTCCTTAAGGGATTCTTTAAGCTTCATTTTCTCCTCCTGACATTTTTGTCATTGATTATTAGTCATTGGTCATTCGTGTTTTGTAAGTAATCAGCAAATGACGACGGACAAATGGCTAATGACCTCCTAGTTAGAGCAGACCCAATGATTTGGCCACTTCCTCCTTTAGCCGGGGTAGTGGCAGGGGTTTTGAAAAACAGAGATCCGCCCCATATTCCTTCATTTTTTCGAATTTCTCATCATCCAGGTAGGCCGATAAAACGATAATTTTTGTATCTTTGGTCTCTTCATTTTCCTTAATCTTTTTACAGACATCGTACCCTTTGATATCCGGCATCATGATATCCAGTATTAAGAGATGCGGTTTGAAATGATTGACTTGCAGACCAGCCTCAAAACCATCTGAGGCAGAAAGAATCTCGTAATCATATTGCTCTTCTTCCAATGCCTGGACAATGGTTTCCACAATAATTGGATCATCATCCACAATCAGAATCCTTTTTCTCTCACTAATCATTTCTTCTTCTGGAATGGGGATGCCCTGTTTCTTCATAAAATTCTCCAAATCTGATTTCTTGATACGACGATGTCCCCCCACTGTTTTATATGCCTTTATATGACCAGCCTCTACCCAATTGATAATCGTTTTAGGGGAAACGTTACAGTATTTGCTCGCCTGAAAAACCGTAAGAATATCATCCATAGAAGGATCCTCCACTTATTTTTGATTTTTAGTTATTATAATAATTATAGTTTTTTCATAATGTCAAGAAAAAAATTAAAATAATAATAATTATATTAATTATAATAACTAAAACACCAAATGAGCTCTTCCAATATGGATAAAACACTTTAAAAGCTATAATAAAATCGCGGTATAAAATTTTATGCACTCATTGGGCGGGATTTATTGTTATTTTAAAAAGTTTGGTTTTAGGTAATGTCAGTCGTCCGTCGTCCGTTGTAAGTTGTGGAAATATTTTCAAGCACTTAGGCAAGATGCCAGATTCCTACATTATTTTCTGCGATACACAAAAATTACTTGAATTTTATTTTTTAGACAACAAACAACTATCAACGGACTCTACCCAGTTCTATTTACGGAAGAAGAGGGTTTGCATATGAATGAAGATGATTTTACCATTAAGGAAGGAAGGAAGGAAACGGATCCCATTAGGTAGGCAATATGATTGCCAGATCTTAAGGGTTTATTAATGATTTTTTCTATTTTGAAAATCTTCTTTGTATATTGGAAGAATAATAGTGAATGTTGTACCTGATTCCCATTCACTTGATACTCGAATATCTCCTCCATGCTCTTTAATAAAGCCATAACACACTGATAGGCCAAGACCAACATCTTTAACGCTATTCTTTGTGGTAAAAAAGTCATCAAATATTTTATTAATGTTTTCCTCTTTTATTCCAATGCCAGTATCAGTTATTTCAATATATACATTATCTCTTTTTGTGAAGGTCTTTATAGTTAAGGTTCCTTCATCAGGCATTGCATCCCTCGCATTCGCAATCATGTTTAGAAAAACCTGTCGAAGTTGATTCCTGGAGGCATAGACTTTTTCTACATTATCAGCAAAATTGGTAGAAATGCGTATGCTGTTTTCCTGTAGTTGCTTTCCGACAAGAAGCAAGATCTCATCTAATATGATGTTAACATCTGTCACCTGTTTTTCTTCCTCATCAGGCTTTGAGAAACGTAGCATTTTACGGAGCAATTCTGTAAGGCGCACAGTTTCAGAGAGGGCCATATCAAGGATTTTTCTCCTTTTACTCTGAGGAGAAACTTCTGTTTTAAGAAGTTCAAGGGTATTCATGATACCATACAGGGGATTGTTTAATTCATGGGCAATCTGAGAGGTCAACCTCCCCATGGCAGCCAACTTTTCTGACTGTAACAATTTCTCCTGCGTCTCTCTTAGTTTACGTTCCATATCCAGTCTCTCTTTAAGGTCTACAAATATGCCCACGGATGCAATCTCTTTCCCTTGAGCATCGTATACGATTCTTGCAGAGAGGTTACCATCAATGGTTTTTCCATCCCGCCTTACATGAACCATTGGGTAGGATTTACATTGTCCAATACCACCATATTCAGGGCTCCGCATCATTTTCATGACCCTATTGGCCATCCCTTCTGGATAAATTTCTCGTATATTCATTTTGCCAATGACTTCTTCAGCTTTATATCCCAATGTCTCTTCAGCGGCACTGTTCCAGATGATAATATTTCCTTTCATATCTGTTGCCATGATGGCATTGGGTGAACTCTGAATAATCTTGTTTAAAAAATCATGGGCTCCCCTCAGCTCCTTTTCCATCCTCTTTCTTTGGGATTGATCCACGTTGATCCCTTCATACCCTATGACATTCCCTTTTTGGTCATAACGCACATGACTTGTATGTAAGACCGGGATAGGCCTTCCATCCTTGCATTTAAAATAAACTTCATAATCTATGATATATCCATCGCGTTCAATCATCTCCTGCCATTTTTGACGATCCTCTGGATTGAGGTAAAGATCCTTGGCAATATCAATTTTAAGAAATTCCTCCTTGTTTTCATAACCCAACATATCCAGAAGGGCCTTGTTAACATTTAAAAATTTTCCTTCCTTCGTGCTTACGTATATTCCACAAAGAACATTTTCAAATAATCTCTTGTATTCCTTTTCTGAGGCCTTGATCTTTTCTTCACTTTTTGCTCTCAGGGTGATATCTCGATATATGCCTACCTTCGATAAGGTACCATCGGAATTTTTCAAAGGAAATTCAATAACATCATATGTTTGATCCAAACTCTGAATGTAGTGCTCCCAGCGAGTAGTTTTTCCTGCAAACACATCCTTTGCCTTGCACCAGGGGCAGACTGTATCTTTCCCATATATAATCTGATAGCACTTTCTTCCAATGCCACGTCCAAAAGTTTTAATCATCACATCATTCATGTGCTCTACGTTAAAATCATTATCAACAATATAGACTCCATCCACCATGGCTTCAAAAATAGTGGTAAGGTTTTTTCTATCCATGTCGAGCATAGTTTCTCTCCCCTTACTGTTTTATCATAGATAGTGTAACATTATCTCTATCCCTTGCAAGGTAAAATATGGGTGGAATGGGTGGGTAAGCTATACTAATTTCCCTCTTCTGTTACATTTTGGTGTTTGAGGAAATTGATTCCATTTAAACGCGGTAGCCTTTTTTTAATTTTCAAGGGCTGTCTCATTTCCAGTTGACTCTGTAAAAATAACAATATAAAGTAGATAGCAAAATTTATCGTTTTTCTAAACCCTATAATCATTGAAAAGTATAGAGGGAGGGAATATATGGCTAATGATAAACTTATTCTGGTAGTTGATGATGATCCAGATCTGGTGGAGGCAATCTCTATGAAATTAGAGAATAAAAACTATAGGGTGGCAAAGGCATATGACGGGATAGAGGCCTGGGATAAGATACAGGAGGAAAGACCAGATTTGATTATCTTAGACGTTATGATGCCTCGCAAAGATGGCTATGAACTCTGTGATGAGCTTAAAAAAAATCCAAAATATGAAGATATTACTATTGTTCTCCTAACAGCAGTTGGCTCCGCTGTTACCAGTACCAGGTATACTCACCAGGGGGGCATGACTACCTTAGCGGATGATTATATAGCTAAACCAATCGACCTGGATAAACTGATGTCTATGATCGATGACTTTACCGGCCAATCCTAAGCAGACCTTACATTCTCTCAGATACTATGCAGAAAGGACTTTTTAGGGTAATACGCCCCTTTTTTCTATGGTGGCTATATAATGGAAAAATTGAAGATAGGAGGGCTCAAACAGAGTCTTGAACTCTGTCAGTTTGACCTCAGAGGCTTGAATTCGTCGGAGGAAATTGCTTCAAAGGTAAGTAAACTCCTTCTTGCTCAAAAAATTAATATGGAGTTTCTTACCTTTTACTCACAGAGAAATAATTACAATCAGCTCACCTTTTGTATCAGTCAAGATAAATTTTCTGCTACTTCAAAAATCCTTAAAAAAGAAGGCTCTTTACCTATTGGTTGGGAGATAAATAGCCGTGGACAAGTAGGTATAATCACTATCTTTCCCCATCAATCGGCTATAATGATATTGGGTCTTATCATGTTTTCATGGGCAGCGCAATCTATACCTATTTATGGGATTGCTACATCATTATCCGCGATCTCATTTGTAACTGATTACCAGTTAGCAGACAAGGCCATCAAAGTTATTCAAGATTTATTCCAAATGCCTGAAGATCATGCACCAATAAAACCTGAGATCCGTTACCACCAGAGTGATATAGTCAAGGAAGATTAGATTTCATGGAGACCATTGCCGTTTATTGGGAATCCCGGATCAAGACATACGGGTTTCAAAGAATACCTGACTTAGCCCTTATTGAATTTTCTTGCCCCCTCTCTGACATCAAATCCCTGGGAGAAATCTTTTCTCAAGATTATCTTGAAATCTTGAGGCCAAAATTCATAATAGCCCAGGAGGCAGTTCATAAAATCTCTTTTGTTTTTTGCCTCCCTAATAAAGAAGGTAAGGATTTCCATGCAACTCTAAAAAAGATCTCAAGGTCAACCCCTGAAAGATACATCCATCCTGTTAGTATTATTTTCTTCCATGGACCACACTTTGGTGATAGGTACGGTATAGCAGATACCACCTTCTCATCCCTTTCAAAGGCAGGCATAAAGATTATAGCATCTGGCTGCTCCTCGGCATCTGTCTTTTTAGTTTTAGCCCAGCATGACATAGACAAGGCTGAAGAAATATTGTCTGAGACATTTGAGGTGGCAAGATAATATTTTTAAGTATGGTATCATATGAAAAAATTTGACTGGCATAATAACCTCTTTGAGTCACTATCATTTCCAACCTTGATCCTTGCCCCTGATATGACCATTGTTGCAAACAATAAGAGATTTCTCAAGAGATATGGCTACAGCAAGAAAAAGCTCATAGGCGCAAAATGCTATCAGGTTCTTTATCAACATGAAGAACCCTGCCCTGAGTCATCTTGTCCTCTTCTCAATGTCCTACATAATAAAGAAGCGACTTCTTCCCTTAAAAAAACTACAGGTCCTAATGGAGGAGAGATATATGAAGACAGGGTATGCTCCCCTATTTTAAATAATAATGGAGACGTGGATTATATAATGGTAAGTTTAAGAGATATTACCAAAACCAAGCTCTTAGAAATAGAATCACAAAAAACCAGTGATTTTTTGGCGAATATTATTGCCAGTTCTGCATCTGCTATACTGGTTGCTGATATGAAGGGTGTAATCCTCCGCATGAATGAAAGCGCTCGCAAATTATTTGGCTATACCGACAAGGTAGCTGTTGGGACAAGTATCGCCGAGTATCTATATACCCCGGGAGGCGCAAGGAGCGTAATGAAGAAACTCAGAAGCCCTGATTATGGTGGGGTTGGTAAACTCTTTACTACAGAGATGACAATAATTACTTCCTCAGGTGAAGAGATACCTGTTGAGATGACCGCATCTATCATATATCAGGATGGCAAAGAAGTTGCAACTATGGGTGTCTATACAGACCTGAGACAAAAAATAGAGATAGAAAAGAAATTAAAAGAGGCCGAACAAATTAAATTGGAGCAATCGAACAAAATGGCCTCGTTAGGTCAACTGGCTGCAGGGGTGGCACATGAAATAAATAATCCGCTGACTGGGATATTGATTGATGCCAGTTTGATCTTCGAGGAGCTTGACGAAGATAGCACTATCAAGAATGATATACAAAATATTATTGTTGATACTCACCGGTGCAAGGACATCGTGAAAAATCTTCTTGCGTATTCAAGGCAAGCAGAGTTCAAGGAAGAAATCCTGGATATGAATAATGTAATAGAGCAGACCTTTGATCTTCTTGAACACCATGCCCTTTTGCAAAATATTACGATACACAAAGAATTTTCTCCATCTATGCTAATGTGTAAAGGTGACAAAAATAAACTTATTCAGGTTTTTACTAACATCATAATAAATGCTGCACACGCTATTACCGGCAAGGGAGATATCACGATATGTACCAGCAGGGATAAGCCAAAAGGAAAAATCTATATTGAATTTAGCGATACAGGATGTGGCATCCCAAAGGTAGTCCTTCCAAGAATCTTTGACCACTTCTTTACCACTAAAGAAGAAGGCAAGGGGACTGGACTGGGTTTGGGTACTGTGAAAAGCATAGTTCAAAAGCATAGAGGAAAGATAAAGGTCAAGGAAACAAGCCCTAAAGGCACAACCTTTCTAATAGAGCTACCTCTGTTTAAAGTAACGGAAAATACCCCTTTGTAAAAGGAGAATTTATTTATGGCCCTTATAGAAGACCAGACATATCAACCGACAGTACTGGTGATTGATGATGAAAAACGAATACGTGAAGGATGCTATAAGATACTCACAAAAGAGAACTGCCTGGTTGAGATGGCCGAAAACGGAGAAATGGGGCTAAGAATGCTTGATGAGAAACATTACGATATTATCCTTACAGATTTGATGATGCCAGGTATAGGAGGAATGGAGGTTTTAGCTAAGGTTCGTGAGCAACATCCTGATTCTGTTTCAATCGTGATTACTGGTTTTGCAACCCTGGAACACTCTATCGAGGCAATGAAAAAGGGTGCCTTCGATTTTATACCCAAACCTTTTACACCAGATCAGTTGAGAGTTGTAGTCAGCAAGGCTGTTAAAATGACGAGAACCCTGCAAGATATTGCCACAGAAAAAACACGCCTTAAAACCATAGTAAACTATTTAGCTGGTGGTGTACTGGTAACTGATAAAAGCAAAAATATTATACTTTATAACCCCACCTTACTGAAAATGTTAGGGTACGGAGGGGATGCCCTCGATGATCAACCGCTCAGTGCCTTAAGTAAAGATGAAAAATTGACTGGGATTATAGATGGTATCCTTGCATTGAATAAAGGTGAGTTCAAAATTCTGAACGCTGAGATAGAACCACATGAAAGAGGAGAAGAGCCATCAAATCAATTATATCTAAGGGCCCAGGCAGTACCCTTCCGGAACAGATCAGGAGAGATCCTGGGTTCTGTAACAATCATCGATGATATAACCCATCTAAAACTATTAGATGAAATGAAGTCCGCCTTTGTTAACATGGTCTCCCACGAGATCAGAAGTCCTCTTACTACTATTTTAAGTCAGATCAAAATCCTCATGGATGGGCTGGCAGGCGAGTTAGGTCCTAAACAAGAAGATATACTTGGTAAAATGTCACGGAAGGTTAACGGTCTTGTTGAATTATCCAATGAACTCCTTGACCTTTCCCGGATAGAGGCAGGATTGATAGTTCAGGATAAGCAACCAGTGCAATTGATGGATATCCTCGAGGGTTTAGTGGAATTTATACAGGCCAGGGCAAAGGAGAAAAACATTTCCCTAACCCTAAAAAAGACCAATCTACCCCTTATTAATGCAGACATGAAAAGTATGGAGGAAGTTTTTAGCAATCTTATCACCAATGCTATCATCTATACCCCGGAAGGGGGGAAGGTAGATGTAATGGGGGACGTTAAGGGAGATTTTGTGGGTATAAGTGTCACTGATACCGGCTATGGTATCGCACCTGATGAGATACCTCGGATCTTTGATAAATTTTATCGGGCAAAAACTGAAAAAACTCGAAATATTGTGGGAACAGGCCTTGGCCTTCCTATTGTAAAGAGCATTGTGGAGGCCCACAACGGAACTGTTAAGGTAGAGAGTGAAGAAGGAGTCGGATCCACCTTTTATGTCCGTCTTCCAATATCATGAGCCTGAGATTACATTAAGTGCAATACATACAACCAAGAGCATCCATGGATAAATAACTAACTTACCATTGTGGAAAGGTTATTTATACATGTCTGATTATTCCTGTTTGCTATGATTTTTGTTTTATCTCACCTGTAGCTGCTCTTTCAAGTCGATAGCGCTTCTCGCTCTTTCTGCAAAGCTCCCATATAATACACGATTGTTTATACTTACAATAGGTGCATGGATCTGTGCATGCCTCACAATTATCTAAACATTCCTGACAATATCCAATTCCCATCTTCTGGCATGCCACCCTTGCTTCTCTATCGGGGTGATAACGGCATTTCATAATAGGATCACCGTAATATATCTACATGATTCTCCTAAATTCATAATCACTTAACCTATCAGCCTTTGGCGTCTCTTTTGTAATATCAATTTCAAGATAAATACGGTTTCCTTGCCTGAAGCCTATTTTCTCAAAAAAGGGCAATTGCATATTATCAGACAGCGAAACGATAGTATAAACGGTATCTACATCTAATTTCAAAAATCGTTTTCTGTAATCATCAAATAAGGCTCTTGCAACTCCCTTATGATGATAATCTGGATGCACGCCTATGGTATGGATCCACCCCATATTTTCTGGCATTCCAAACTCCCTTGAGCCAATATCGCCCAGGATAAAACCTATCACATTTCCTTCAATCTCGGCTACACATGAACCTAAAAATCGTCCCTCTTTATTCTTTTGAAGTTCCCTTTTCCAATATCCTTCCCTTTTTATACCAAGGTTTTTCTCTTCTATCTCAACTATTGCATCTACATCGGATTCCTTTATGCCCCTAATTACTATTTTTGATAAATCAAAATCCTCCATAATTTTTCCTCCATATTTTGAGTATATAGAAAAAAATATAATGAACTAACCCGCCGCAATCAGTGGGCCATCCTCCCAAAAAACTAAGCGGGAAAAAGAGCATTGGGATGTCTTTTTCTATTATGGAAATATAAGTGAAATGGGCTTGTATGTCAAAAGAAAATTGTCCACGATTTATGCCGTTATCAGGTTAGGTTACCGAGAAGATGCTTAATTAAAATACATGAACTGCAGAGGCTTTGAAAGAGATATAAACTGGGATTCCCTCTTCCAGGCCAAGTTCGATAAGAGCCCCCTTTGTTATCAGGCCTTTAAAGGAAACATCCTTTATTTGTACATCAATCTCATAATAAAACCCCTGATTGTCGATTTGTGTGATCATTCCTGAATAGTTATTTCTCATGCTTGAGGAAAATTTATTCCTGCTTATAACGATATCTTCAGACCTGACTGCCAAATATTGTGAAGAGGGGTCAACTATTCGGCCTATTTCAATCTTTAATCCTGATACCACAGCATATGTTTCGTTAAAAGAGGCCTTAAAAAGGTTTTTCATCCCTACAAAATCAGCAACAAAAGGGGAGGCCGGTTTTTCAAAGATTTCTTTCACCTGACCTGTCTGTTCAATGCGGCCTTTATTCATCACTGCTGCTCGTCCTGCTAACGATAGGACCTCAACAAAATCATGGGTTACCATCAAGAAAGTAGTATTAGAAGATTGATGAAGCCTCTTGAGAGCGCCTCTAACTTCTTCCCTGAAATTGGGATCCAGTGCAGAAAGAGGTTCATCAAGGAGAAGCACTCTGGGTTCGATCATCAAGGCCCTTGCCAGGGCTACACGTTGCTTTTCGCCGCCGCTTAAGTTAACAGGAAAGCGCTGTTTCAGGCCGAAAAGATTCAATACTTCAAGCAAGCGATCAAGCCTTTTTTCTGCCTGAGTCTTATCTATCCTGTGAAAGTATAGACCATATTTGATATTTTCAAGAACCGTGAGATGAGGGAAAAGAGCATAATCCTGGTAGACAATACTAATGCCCCGTTTTTCAGGGGGTAACCCGGTGATTTCCCTTTCTCCAATAAGAATTTTACCACTCATTAAGGGGATCAGACCCGCTATTGCCTCTAAAAGCACAGTCTTACCTGCCCCGGTGGGACCCATGAGAATGAAGAATTCGTTTTCCTCCACGCTCAGGTTAATATCGCGGAGTTTAAATTCCTTCAGGTTAATGTTGAGATCCTGTATCTTGATCATGTTTCTTTTCTGTTTCCTGAGGTAAGAATTCGGAGTATCAGGAAAAGTAGCAGGGAAATCGACACGAGCCACACTGCAACGGGCTGGGAATATTTCAACCCGTATGCCTCGAAGCGTTCATAGATCATGACCGGGGCAATCATGGGGTGGTAGGTAACGATTACCACTGCCCCGAATTCACTGATGGCCCGGGCGCTGCACATGATAAGGCCGATAAGCATGCTCCGCCATGCAAGGGGAAAGGTGATACGGAAAAAGGTGCTGGACATAGAGGCGCCGAGGCTCCGCGATACCTTTTCCAGACGGGGTGAAATCCCCTCGAAGCCGGCTTTTGTGGCATTCAGGTAGAAGGGGATGCCCACAAAGGTCAATACTGTGATAATGCCAGTGACACTCCCCATAATCCGTATCCCGAGCTCGCTGAGAATCTGGCCGATCCAGTGATTTTTCCCTGCTACGCTCAGGATGGCAATGCCAACCACAGGATGGGGGATGGCGATAGGCAGATCAATGATGCTTTCCACCAGCCTCTTTCCTCTAAAGGAGCTTCGGGCCAGGAGATAGGCGAGGGGCGTTCCCAGAACAAAGGAAATCAAGGCGGCCAATCCAGCTGTGTAAATACTCAGCCAAATTGATCGCACAACATCCTTATCCTTGATTGTCTCCTTGAGCATTGAAAGAGAAGGAGCAGTCATCATTTCGATCAAGGGGAGAAGGATAAAGGCCATGATCACCAGGCCACACGAGATACTAATCCAGAAAAACGGCTCACGTCTCATGATTCACCTCGTTCATTTTATTCTCGAACTTCAACCAGATCTCGCAGCGATTTCGGAAGCCGTGCCTTCATTTCCGCTGTTGGAACCCTACATGGAATAAAGGGGGGTTGGCCCATCTCCTTGAGGATCTTTAGTCCCCCCTGCGGATCAAGCATATACTGCAGGAAGGCGATTGCTGCCTGAGTGTTAGGGGCGTTTTTCAGAAGGGTAATTCCGTAAGTGCATGACTTTCCCTTCTTCTTAAGAAAGGTTCCAGGTTTCTTTCCTGTGACCTTTGCAACGGCCTGCTTGTAGAAAGTATCATATTTATAATTTCCCAGGTTGATCTGGTCAGGGAGCTCCACGAATTTGAGTTCGTGCTGAACCGCAACTGACCGGTACTCCCATGCATAATCCATATTTCCGGTCTGAAGAAGGCCAACAAGCTCTACTGATTTGGGCCTGATATTTGTCTTTGGACGATTATCAATAAGTCTTTGATATAGTCCTGGAATTTTATAGTACTTCTCTGCCAGCTGAAGGACCATTACTGATCGATAACCGCAGGGATCAAGGTTGGGATCAGAATGTCCCCAGACGACGCCTTTTTTCAGAAGAATCTCATACCAGTTTTGAGTATTCACTTCTTTAGCATATTTACTTTTATTTGTATAGCAGAGCACCAGCCTGTTTGTGGCAAATCTGATATTCCAGTCAGCACATGCGGGAATGAGTAACTGATCGATGACTGTGTAATCGGCCGATGCCATGATATCACAGGGTTTTTTAAGGTCCGTTATTTTTCGGGCGCATTTTCGACTTCCAGCCGCTTCCCGGATAATATCCATCTTTGGGTATCTGCCCTCAAATACCTTCTCCATTTTGGCAAAGGGAATTGTCAAACTCCCAGCATTGAAGATTATGATTTTTCCTGTAGTATCTCCAAAGGATTTACCGCAAGGTAACAAAAGAACTATTGCAACTACTCCATACATTAACCATTTATATCCGCTTCTTTCTTTCATATGTTCCTCCATTGTTAAGGTATAAAGTGATTTTATGATTTGTATCTTTTTTGATATATGTATTATTTGACATAATTAAAATTCCCTGTCAATAAGAATTTTATAGATTAGCACAACAAATTTTACAGAAGTTACATGTATCTAATTTCTTCTTTACATCAAGAATTGGATAGGGGAGGATAAAAACTGAAAGTAAGCAAGGAAATTAAATGGTCGAAAAGAAAATAAACTTATTAACCATATTATTCTTTGAAAATCTACTTAAGTACAAAGAAATCAGGCATTTTGTATCAACTCGAAAAGGCGGCTTCAGTAAACCTCCATTTGATTCTCTTAATCTGGGACTTCATGTAGGAGATGATCCAGACAATGTCCTGAAAAATAGAAAGAGACTTGCCAATACCGTTGGAATAGCATTACGCCACTTTACTATAGGCGAACAGATCCATTCCGGGAACGTTACTATCATATCCGAAGAGTCGAGAGGTAAGGGCAGCACGAATAAAAAAGAGGCAATCAATGTTACAGATGCCATGGTGACAAATATAGCAGGTATTTGTCTGGTAATCCTTGTAGCTGACTGTGTTCCAGTGTTGTTTTTTGACCCAGTACAAAGGGCTATAGGGGTCGCCCATGCAGGGTGGAAGGGAACACTACAATTGATTGCGCAGAAAACTGTTATGACTATGGAAAAGGCGTTTGGTTCTTTGGCAAAGGATATTGTAGTTGGCGTTGGACCATCGATAGGGCCATGCTGTTATAAGGTTGGGCCAGATATTATCTCTCAGGTAGAAATCATATTTCACACCAAGAAAGAGTATATACTCAATGAATCAAAAAGTGGCGAGGGCTATTTTGACCTATGGAAGGCAAATTTAGATCAGCTTCTTCACGCAGGTATAGAGAGAAAAAATATCGAAATGGCAATGACTTGTACATGCCATACTTCCGACCTATTTTTCTCTTTCCGGCATCAAAAAGGAGTTACAGGCAGATTTTGTGCAGGTATTACTCTCTTTTAATTTCCCTTACCCTAATCAAGATTGAGAATTGTTCTGAATCTTGAGGCCTTTGCTTATTTTATTTCTCCTCAGCAAATGACCCCGACGCTTCCTCTCGGCCATGAGACATGTCGGCGAGCTCATGTCGAGTCGCTCAAGGCGGAATGGCGCTCCATGGTTATAAATGGGAGAAACTTATAAGTTACATACGAGTTTCATAAGCGACTATTTTAATTGCTAATTGCTAATTTTAAATTTAGTTTCTTAGGAGTATTGATCATATCTCAGTCCGGCCAAGATCGACTCGTCATAGAGCCTGGCTTCTATATCAACCCCAAAAAAGTCTGCAACTGGTTTGAGGATCTCCGGACTATTCTTCCACACCGTGCGGCCTATATCCAAAACAACCTCAATCCCTTTTTTCGTCATTTTTCCAAGGGGTTGACGACATGGCCCGACAGGCATTCCGAGAATCGACATCAGGGTCTTTGTGGCAAGGGGATTTCGTGCACGGCAAAGCACTTTTCCATAGGGAGTATCCTCTTGGGTTTTTACAGTCACAATCCCGAATAAGGGTTTCAAAGCGATCATAAGTTTTTCTGCTTCAGCATGCTTACCTTCATTGAGGAGTGTGGTCATATCCTTGACTGCTTTGGGAGCTATGTTAGAGGCCACAGATATTACTCCGCTCGCCTTGATCATAGGATCAGTCATCATAGCAAAGGTCTTATCATCATCACCAGAAAGAATTGTAAAGTCCTCCCCACAATATTCCCTGGTGCGTTTCATATTTTCTAGGTCTCCTGTAGCCTCTTTCACAGTGCTCATATTGGAAAATTGGGTATGGAGTATGGCGAGATCTTCAGGGAGAAGCTGTGCACCAGTACGCCCCGGGATAACATAAGGGATGATCTGAATCTGCGGAAACATTTTTGCTACAGGGGCAACATACTCCCTGCGAATTTCAAGGGAACTTGGACCATTATAGTAAGGGTCTACCAGTAGAGCTGCATCAACGCCTGCATGCACTGCGTGCTGCGTGCTTTCCATGGTTTCCTGGGTATTGTTACTTCCTGTCCCTGCAATAGATTGGCACCTTGCCTTACTTTTTTCAGCCACTACTTCGACTACCTTGTTGTGTTCTTCCCATGTCAATGTCGGGCTCTCACCTGTCGTACCAACAGCGAGTATCCCGCTTGCACCGCTTTCTATCTGAAATTCTACCAATTTTTCCAGACCCTCGTAATCTACCTCATGGTTTTTGAAAGGCGTCATCAGGGCCGTGTAATACCCACTAAACATTGTAGCACCTCCTTTTTATTATTTGTTTCTCCTAAAAAAAAGCAGCTGGAGCACGCCCCAACTGCAACCTCACCGAGAGAGCGCTCCACGAAAAAGGTCGTGACAGTACTGTGGATTTTATCCACAATCCCAACCCGCTTGTGTAACAGGCTATCAGCAAGCTTCGGCGGTACACCCTTTTACCGCAAGATCATTATACGGGTCCTGCTCCCCTCTCCCACGACTACTTATGAGCACCGCGCCTCAACTCTGGTTATAGATCACCCTAAAACATGAAATGTCTCGTGTCAAGAGAAAAAGCCGCTTATTTTTACCCCTTAAAGCAAGCAGTTACTTTTATTGATCGATAGGGATTCTCGATGAATGTACGAATATCAAAAGACTCGGTTCATATTTATCATCGGTATTTATCCATAATGCTTATCAGCTTGAAAAACCACTTGCAATAAATAGTGTAAGCACCTATTATCGCTGCCTGGGGATAAGTATTCTTTTCCAAGTGAGAATTGATATACGATGTATGACCATTTATTTAAGAGATTTACAACCTTTATCCTAACGGAGATTACGTTATGTATAAAAAATTAATTATCGGGTTCGGCGTTTTCATTGTTGTTTTACTTTGGTTAATAATTTCTATATGTCCTGATTGGCTGTGGTTTGAAAATCTAAGGTACTCGTCAGTTTTCTGGACGATGCTTTTAAGCAAGTTCGGGTTTGGTGCGGCAGTCTGGTTAGTATTTATTCTTATATTATTTTTCAACCTGTACGCAGCCAATCGCTTAAGCCAGGGCAGCGGACCGAAAATGGACTTCAAGGCTGACGGTGGATATTTTGCCAGACTTGGTCTTTCAGGCAAAAGCACAAGTCTTCTCTTCATAGTGGTTATGCTGCTTATTAGTTTAGTGGTTGCCTCAAAGGGTTCATACCAATGGGACATGTTCTTACGCTATTTATTTCAGCAACCTTTTGGGAATACTGATCCTATTTTTGCCAAGGATATTGGTTTTTACGTGTTTTCTCTTCCCTTTTACCTCTTCATTCAAAATGGGTTACTGATTTTATTTATTTTAGTGGGCCTGCTCACCATGGCGTGGTATCTGAAGGAGGGAGCTCTTCAAGTCATTGGTGATTTTAGTCAGGTGGAAGGCAGGCCAGTCTCTGTGCCCAAGGTTACTATTGCGCTCAAGGCCAAGAAACACCTTATTTTCCTTGCTGGAATAGTTGTTCTGCTTCTTGCGTGGGGGTATCACCTAAAGATATATAAACTCCTTTATTCTACCCAGGGCCCTGCTTTCGGTGCAAGCTATACAGATGTCCATATCAAGGTTTGGGCCTATTGGGTTTTGATCGCTTTCTCCCTGGGCCTGGCCGTAGTCTTTTTTCTTAATGTAGTTAAGCCCAGGGCAAAGGTAATCATGATAGGAGCAGGAGTCTGGATAGGGGCTGTGGTGCTATTTGCCACCATTCTACCCACGCTCGTGCAGAAATTAGTGGTAAAGCCCAATGAATTGGTGAGAGAATCCCCATACATAGCCTATAATATTGACTATACCCGCAAGGCGTATAACCTGAATAAGATACAAGAGGTGGATTTCCCGGTGAGCGACACACTCAACGCAGGAGACATCGAGGAGCACAATGTGACGATTCAAAATATCAGGATCTGGGACGAACGTCCCTTGCTTCAAACCTATAGGCAAATTCAATCCATACGCCTCTATTACGACTTTAACAATGTAGACGTAGATCGTTACCTCATCGATAACCAATTACGGCAAGTCACGCTGGCTGCTCGGGAGTTAGTGGTGAATCAACTTCCTCCCCAGGCAAATACGTGGGTCAACAAGCATTTGATTTATACCCATGGCTACGGATTAGCCTTAAGCCCGGTAAATGAAGTGACCAGGGAAGGCCTTCCCAACCTGCTTATCAAGGATCTCCCCCCTTCATTTGATGCAGACCTAAAGGTAGAGCGACCGGAGATATATTATGGGGAAAGAACTGATGAGTATGTTCTGGTAAAGACCAAAACAAAGGAATTTGACTATCCCAAGGGGGACAAGAATGTCTATACAACGTATCAGGGAACAGGGGGAGTCCATATCAAATCTTTTCCCCGAAGACTATTATTTGCCCTTGGGTTTTTAGATCCACAGATACTGTTCACAACCTATTTAAGCCCAGAGAGCAGAATAATGTACGACCGCCAGATTAATAGGCGAGTGGGTTCGATTGCGCCATTTCTGGATTATGATGGCGATCCCTATCTGGTTGTCTCTGGAGGAAAACTCTATTGGATTCAAGATGCCTACACGACCTCTAATATGTATCCCTATTCACGTCGATCGTATAAGTATCTAAAAAATAAGAAACTCAATTACATCCGAAATTCAGTCAAGGTAACCATCGATGCCTATAATGGGAATGTGTGTTTTTATATTGTTGATGAAACGGACCCTCTTATTAAAACCTATTCAAGCATATTTCCTGATCTATTTAAGCCTTTCGATGAGATGCCCTCTGACTTGAAAAAGCATATCCGGTATCCTAAGGACCTTTTTGAAATCCAGGTAAATGCCTACACGACCTATCACATGGAGGATGTCCAGGTTTTCTATAATCAGGAAGACCTCTGGCAAATTCCAGATGAGATATACGGTGATGCTCGGCAAGCAATGAAACCGTACTATATTATTATGAAACTGCCTGGAGAGGATAAAGAGGAGTTTCTTCTCATGCTCCCTTTCACTCCTTCCAAGAAGGATAATATGATTGGCTGGCTGTCTGCCAGAAGTGACCTGCCCGACTACGGAAATCTGTTGGTCTATAAATTATCCAAGGAAAAGCTCGTCTATGGGCCCATGCAGATTGAAGCCAGGGTGGACCAGCAAACGGAGATTTCTCGAGAGCTGAGCCTCTGGGGTCAGAGAGGCTCCAGGGTAATCAGAGGCAATCTGCTTGCCATTCCTATTGGTGACTCATTTATCTATGTGGAACCGGTTTACCTGGAAGCAAAACAAGAAGAGAGCGAAACACCTTCAACAACAGCATCGAAACCCAGCCCTTTTAGAAAACCCCAAAGGGGAGGGGTTGGAGTTTCTCCATTAGTGGAAAGATCAAGGTCCGCGTCCCTGCCGGAATTAAAAAGGGTTATTGTCGCATTTAGTAATCGTCTTGTTATGGCCGAAAATCTTGATAAGGCATTAAGGGGTGTACTGGAGGAGAGAATATACCCTGAAGAAGTGGTTTCCCCTCTTATTCCTCAAACTCTGGGCGCTGATAATTTAGGTGAGCTGGCCCTGCAGCATTATAATAAGGCCAAGGATTATTTACGCCAAGGGAACTGGGCTGAATACGGTAACGAATTAGAAAATTTAGAGAAAGTTCTCAGGGATATGGCAAGGATACCTAAGGAAGAGAAAAAATAATATTATTTATCACAAAAATATACCAGTAGTTGTATTTTGCATGCATTTGGTTACCGTGCTCTTAATTTCTTGAGCAATCAAACACCATGAATTGCATTATTTGATATGTCAGGGAGAAGACCTCTTTTTGTGATCTTTGATTGAAGGCCACAGGAATAGCTGGTCTGTTGGTGAAGAATATACATGCTGAACTCCATAAAAGAAAGCCCACTGTACCCAATTGTTAACCCCAAAAGTATTGCCTTTTTTGGGGCCTCTAATAATTTCTCTGCTATGGGAACTAACCAGTTCAATTCTTTGAGGGCTCTTGGTTTTAAAGGGACCATCTACCCTGTTCACCCCAAAGAGGAGCAAGTACAGAATCTCAAGGCCTATAGGAGTGTTCTGGATTTGCCCGAAGTCCCGGATCTGGCAGTACTGGTTGTGCCTACACAAATCGTATCGGAGTTGTTAGAAGAATGTGGCCAGAAGGGTATCAAGCATGCCATTATAGTCTCTGGTGGTTTCAGAGAGGTCGGTAGGGAAGGTGCAGGCCGTGAACAAGAGCTCGTTGAAATTGCCAATAAATACGGTATTCGTTTTTTAGGGCCAAACTGTATTGGTGTGGCGAATCCATATCAAAAGCTGAATACGACTTTCCTGCGGTATTTAGGCGAACCAGGATTTATCGGCATGGCCTCGCAGAGCGGCAGTTTTGTTACTCAGATGTTTAACTATCTCTCCAGGCTCTCCCTTGGATTCAGTATGGCCTTTAGCGTTGGGAATGAGGCAAATGTCGATATTGTTGATTGCATGGAGTACCTTGGAGCATGCCCCAATACTAAGGTGATAGCTCTCTACATCGAGGGCATTCGTCGGGGGAGAGAATTTGTGGAAATCGCACGGTCGATTATACCCTACAAACCCATTGTGGCCCTCTATGTCGGCGGATCTGAGACAGGGAGGCGGGCAGGCTTTTCTCACACCGGGGCTCTGGCAGGGCCGGATCAGCTATACGATGGTGTGTTTCACCAGAGTGGGGTTATCAGGGCATACTCTATTGCAGAATTATTTGATATGTGCTGGGTCCTGGGCTGTCTACCCAAACCCAGAGGGCCGCGGGTAGTAATTCAAACCCATTCAGGCGGACCAGGTGCGGCTGCGGCAGATTCCTGCGGTCGGGAAGGTCTTGAACTTCCGACGCTTTCGCAAGATACAGTCAAAAAATTAACTCCGTTAGTTCCAAATACAGGTAGCATACACAATCCCGTGGATATTACCTTTACAAAAAACCCTATGGACTACTTTTCTGATATCCCCACAGTGCTTCTTGAGGAAGATAATACCGATATTCTTCTCATCTATTTCCTCGTGCCTCCGCAGATGGTTAATCGGGCCTTGGAGCAAATGGGTTTTTCAAAGGATCAAGCAATTGAGCAAAGTGCCAAATTGATCGATGCACAGTGTAAATCCATTGCTCACCTGGTTGAAATCCATAACAAACCCATTGCAGGCTACACGTTTCGCAGCATCCAGGAAGACTTTACAAAGAGTCTTATCAACCAGGGAATACCGGTTTTTCAAGGACCGGAGCGTGCGGTACGCGCTTTAAAGGCATCTGTTCAGTATTATCGTCTGAGGGAGAAAATGTTTACCAGCACACCTAAAGGATAGAAAAAGGCTAAAGGAGTAAGCGCAAGTAGGAAAGTTTAACAGGCTTGGAAGAGACTTTCAGGATTGCCGCAGATGACGATCAATAAAGGTTTGAATAGCAACGGGATATTCAGGATTCAGACTTGAGCTGCTATGATCGGAATTCCTGGCAACAAATAGCTCGCCCAGACCAGCAGGAAAACTGTCCCTTAGCCTCCAGGCATGATTGAGCGGAAAGTTTTGGTCTCTTTCGCCGTGAATTATCATAACAGGCAGGTCAATGTAAGGGGCAAGATTGACAGGACTAATTGAATCCAGGCTATTCTTGTAAAAAACCTCCATCCAAAACACCACCATAGACGCGAAAAAGATTCCGAAAAGACGATTATAATTACGATAAAGGTTGAGAAGCGCCTCTTTTGTTTTAGCGTAACAACCTTCCAGGAATAGAAGCTTGATCTGATCAGGATTTCGATTAGCTACAATAACAGCTGCGGCTGCACCGACCGAGTGTCCATAAAGAACAACAGGTTCATTCACCCAGTGTAATACTGCTTCTATATCTTCGGCAAAGCGAGGTGCATTCATAAAGCGATGGGGGCTTGAGTTGCCATGGTCACGGGCGCTGTGCATGATGGTGGTAAAACCCATTTTTCCGAAGATTCTGGCCCTGCCCACCATTCGATCTCGATTTCTGCTCCACCCGTGGGCCAGAATTACAATACCCCTTGACCTGCCTTTAGCTTCCACACGCCAGACTTCAAGTGAACCCCCATCCTTTGCAGGGATTCGAGTATCTAAGACCTTACCCCAATCGGGTATCTCTTGAACTGGTTCTCGGGGTAGTTGATGAACCAGGTACGTAAAATATAGTGTCAGGAGGAGATAGATGATACATCCTCCAACGATGATATAGATTAATGTTATTTTTTCCCCTTTCCCTGTGATGTATAGGTTTGTATATATAGATAAAAAGTGTTATTGCTTCAACTGAATATATATACTCAAGAAAGCATACTACTGTTTGAAATAATGGTAACTGCCCAGGTTGTCAAGGTTCATTGGTGGTTGTGGTGGTTGATTTCTAACTTTGAACCTCGCCTGTCCCGATATGAGCAGGACGGGCGGGCGTGAATCCCGATTTTATCGGGAAACATGATTAGTTACAATTTTTTTTTATATTCTATTGACATTCAAAATATTTTTGATTAAGTTTCCATATCTAAAATCAAAGAGATAGTCGTTATTTTTTAAATAATCCCTAACGCTGAAGACTGAGAAGAAATGGAGGAGAAACAAGATGAGAAAGAATGAAGTGCTAAGAAAAGCTTTTTTTACCCTTTCTTTTATCTTAACCCTATGCCTAAGTACGTCCTTTATCTCTTTAGGATTGGCAAAAGAGGATAAGGAGGAAGATAAAAGACCAGAGAGAGGAATATCAATAGCCTTTGAATATCCAGAGGTCATAATCAATAAGGGAGATGATGTAACAGTAGATATCCTTGTGAAGAACAAGGGTAAAAGAGATGAAAATGTATACTTTACAATCCTCTCTGCTCCAACCGGATGGAAAACTAAGATTAAAACATACAGTTTTTCTGTGACGTCGGTTCATGTCTCTGGGGGAGATGATAAAAACATTCAATTTTTTGCCGAGCCAGAAAAAGATACCAAACCAGGGTCATATAAATTTAAGGTAGATGCAAAGACAGAGGATGGTCAACTCAAGGCATCCCATCACCTAAAGGTTACCTTAAGGAAGGAGAAAGAGAAAGAGAAAGGCAATATAGAACTTACTACCTCTTATCCTGTCCTGCGGGGGCAAAGTGATGCAAAGTTTGAGTTCTCTCTTGATTTAAAAAACAAAACCGATAAGGAAAATACATTTAACCTAACTTCCAAGGAGCCAAAAGACTGGCAGATCAATTTCAAACCTCCATATGAGGATAAATATATCTCAAGCCTGAGATTAAAAGATAACGAGAGTAAAAGTCTCAATGTTGAGGTAACCCCTGATCGTTTCTGCAAGGCAGGAGAATACGTCATTCCAGTCGCCATAGGCGCAGGAGCCTCCAAAGCAGAGGCAGAGTTGAAGGTAATTATTACAGGCACCTATAAGCTGGAGGCCGGTACTGCTACAGGGCTTTTATCCCTTGAAACGGAGAAAGGCAAACCTGGCAATATTTCCATATATGTAAAAAACACAGGTTCAGCAACAATCCACAATATTGAGTTTTTATCGGTAAAACCAGAAAATTGGAAGGTGGAGTTTGAACCTGAAAAGATAGAGGCCTTAGAACCGGGTAGCTTAAAACAGATTGAGGCAAGTGTAGTTCCAGCCCAAGAGGCACTTGTAGGGGATTATGCAGTTGGCTTAAGTATTAGGGGGGAAAAGAGTTCAGACGACCTCGAAATGAGGGTAACAGTCAAGGCCTCGGCAGCCTGGGGCTGGATAGGGATTGGAATAATTATTCTTGTGATTTTAGGCCTCTTTGGTCTCTTTGTTTCCCTTGGAAGGAGATAATATGGATCAAAAGGCGATTATTGAAACCCATAACTTGACCAAAATCTATGGCAACCAGGTTGCGGTGAATGATTTGACGTTTAGTATAGAAGAGGGTGAGATATTCGGTTTTCTTGGCCCAAATGGTTCAGGAAAGACAACTACCCTGCTGATGCTCATTGGGCTTACTGAACCTACCAAGGGGTGGGCAAGGGTAGCAGACTTTGACCCCACTAAAGAGGCTATCAAGGTAAAAGAGATTGTTGGCTATATCCCGGAGAATATTGGTTTCTACGATGATATGAACGCCACAGAAAACTTGCGCTTTATAGCCAGACTCAACAATATACCTGATGCTGTGAGTTCACCTAAAATAGAAGATGCCCTCGAGAGGGTGGGACTAAAAGATGAGGCAGAAAAAAAGTTAGAAGCGTATTCCCGGGGAATGAGGCAGCGCTTGGGGATTGCCGAGATTTACTTAAAGGAGCCAAGAGTTGTATTTTTAGATGAACCTACATTGGGACTTGACCCTGACGGTACAACAAAGATCATTGAGTATATTCAATCATTAAGCAGGGACAAAAATATGACAATTTTTCTCTCCTCTCATGATCTCAAACAGGTGCAAAAGATATCACATAGAATAGGGATCATGATTAATGGGCGGATGATTGCTGTGGGTCCCATTGAAGAATTGGCAAAAGAGAAACTGGGAGTAGAGGATAAGGCAATCTCTTTAGATGATGTGTATATGAAATATTTCCAGGAGGTCTCCCCATGAAAGGTATCAGTGCCATTATAAAAAAGGAACTCGCAGATCACTTCAGCAGCTATCGGTTCATCATCCTTTTTGCCCTGATTGCTATGGTCAGTTTAATAACGGCGTATATGGTGGGCATTGGTCTTAGGGAAGAACTCAGCGGTGTTGCTAAACCAAAGTTCGTGTTTTTAATGCTTTTTACCTCAACAGGTCCACTCTTTTCCCTGGTCCAGTTTGTTGCCTTTTTTGGGCCTCTTATAGGGCTTGTACTCGGTTTCGATGCAATAAACAGGGAGAGGAGTAGTGGGACATTAAGCAAATTGGCCTCTCAACCTATCTATAGAGATTCCATCATTAATGGTAAATTCTTATCAGGTGTTGCTACTATTGCTATTATGTTGATCTCTATTCTTCTGGTGATATCAGGCTTGGGACTTACATTAATCGGGGTTGTGCCCGGTGTCGAGGAAGTGTGGAGGATCTTTATCTATCTGATTATTAGCATATTCTACATCTCTTTCTGGCTAGGCATTAGTATACTTTTTTCTATTCTCTTTAGGGGTATTGCTACATCAGCCTTAGCTACATTGGCTATATGGATCTTTTTCTCATTTTTTATTTCTATGGGTGCCAGTGTGATAGCAAATTCCCTTGTCCCGCTTGATAGAAATAGCAGAGAAGATCCTGAAATGGTAATGAGGCATATGAGAGTTCAGCGGGCCATATCTCTGATCTCCCCTATGCAACTCTATAATGATTCTACTACTATAATAATCGATCCTACGCGGAAAACAACCAGATCATTTGTCCTTATGGGGCCCATTGAGAGACTCTCTTCATCAAGATTTGAACGGCCGTTAGCCCTTTCACAGAGTATTTATGTGGTAATTCCCCACATAATCTCCCTGATAGCAATTACCTTTATCTGCTTTGGTGTCTCTTATGCTGTATTTATGAGACAAGAAATCAGATCCACCTGAGCCTACTAAAGGTCTTCATAGCTTAAGATATCACCATTTATCCGCCAGACCCGCCTGTCCCGATATAATCGGGACAGGCGGGTCTGGACCAGGGATTTCCATATTCATATTTAGAGTTCATTTATTTTTACTAAAAAAACAAGAATCCCATTATCAAGAAAGTAATCATGATTAATGTTTTTTTATTTGGAAATAAAATGTTGATAGATTTAAAGGATTGTGCATATGCAAATTACAAAGGAGGTATGGCAGGTTGGAGGAGATAGCTTAACAGCTCCTGAGGATGCTGCCATATACATGCTATGTTTTGAAGAGCAGGCGGCCCTGATCGATGCCGGTACCGGTAAGGGGCATAAAAGGCTTATCTCCAATATTGAAAAGTGTGGTATTAATGCCTCACAGATTGAATATCTATTTATAACCCACTGCCATTTTGATCATACAGGAGGTGCCTGGAAGGTAAGAGAAGGGTTTGACTGTAAGATTGTGGCACATGAGTTAGACGCTGTATATCTGGAAAAAGGTGACAGTACTGTTACAGCAGCCCGGTGGTACGGTAAAGTGCTGGAACCCTTAAAGGTGGACTATACAATCACATCCTTTGAGGAATCATTCATGGTTGGAAATAGAAAAATAAAATCATTTCATACTCCAGGGCACTCTCCAGGTTCGGTTGTATATTTGATAGAATCAGAGGGCAAAAAAATACTCTTTGGCCAAGATGTCCACGGCCCCCTCGATCCTTCTCTTTTATCTAATCACAAGGACTACATTAAATCTTTAAAATTCCTCCTTTCTCTAAAAATCGATATCCTATGTGAGGGCCATTTTGGGATATTTGAGGGCGAGAGAGATATCCAGTCTTTTATAAAATCATTTCTTTGAAATTATTACAACAAAAGGCCAGCCAAAATTAATACCAAGTTTGATGCTCCCTTTCTTTATCCCAATTATCTAACACTTTAACCACCTAACCCGCAAAACAAAGCTCGCAGCATCCCGCTATAGTAGAAAGGTTAAAAGTATTAAATATGGAAATATACTAATGGCATAAAAATATTTCTATTGACTTTATTATGCTATTAGTATATATAAATATCTACTTTTAGTATTATGCTATAAGTATATTTCTTGGAGATCTCCATGGCAAATCCATTTCGTTTTGGCCAGGTAGTTAGCGGTGAATTGTTTTGTGATCGAAAATCTGAAATTAAACAGATAACTCAGGATCTAAGCGGTGGACAGAGTATCGTCTTATTCAGCCCACGCAGGTATGGGAAAACCTCACTCTTGAAGGCAGTATCTAAGGAACTTAAATCCAAGAGAATCCTATACGGGCATGTTGACTTCTTTGCCTGCAATTCTACCGAAAAGGTTGTCCAGGCTGTGTCCAGTACAGCCGCAAAAGCCATCATTAATGATCTAAAGAGTATAGAAAAGTTTATAAAAAAGACTGCCCAGTTTTTTACAAGGACAAGGTTTGCCATCCGGTTTGAGCCCAATGGCACAGGATCATTTACTGTCCTGCCAGAGCTCTCACCTCAGGCAACTTCTATTGATAACTTATCTGATGCATTTGTAGGTTTAAATTCATATCTTAGGAAGAGCAAAAAGCGAGCAGTGATTGTTCTCGACGAATTTCAACAGATCCTCAGGGTTAATAGTAATCTTGAAGCTGAATTTCGTACCATTATCCAGCAGCAAGACAGAATTGCATTCGCTTTTCTGGGAAGCCGCATGCACTTACTCCAAGATATATTCATTAATGAGAAAAGACCATTTTATCATTCCGCCAAGCTCATCGAGTTAGGGCCAATCGTTCAAGAGGAACTAACTAAATTCATAAAAACTCGCTTTAAAAAAATAGGTGTTTCCATTTCCGAGGAGCTGGCATTGAGAATTGCTAATAAGGTCGAGGGTCATCCAGACTATGCGCAACGGTTATGTAGCCACATATTCGATAGCCTTGAGTCCAATACCGTGTCCGAGGAACTCGTTGAGGCAGGAGTATTACGTATGCTTGTATCTTTGACCCCTTGGCTTGCAGGAATTTTTGAGGAGTTGCCTATAAGAGAAAGTCAGGTCATGACCCTTTTGGCTGAACACGGCCCTATAGCAACCTTTTCGAGTAAGATGCTTTACAAATATGATATGGGAATGCCATCCCTGCACAAGGCTCTTTCCAGTCTAATAAGAAAGGACTTGATCAGCAAGGGGCAAGACAAAAAATATTTTATAATAGACAAATTTTTAGCCGAGTGGATCAGGGAGGTATTAAAAAACGGAGGGGAACCACGCTACCCCTTTTGATATCTTATTAACAATTTGAAAAGCCTATTGAAATCATTTATAGTGAGGTAGAATATGGAGAGGCGGTCCTTTTTGTGATACCTCTTATATTACCAGGGAGACAGGTAGAGAGTACTCCTCATTCTCACGAGGCGTTGTGTTACAAAGATACCATTAAATCCTCATAGTTTCAACAGTCGAAAGGCGTATTTTTCTCAACGATATTATTATGATGTGATTTAATAAACTGTTATTACTATTTTTTTGTATACCCCTTTTTTATAGACGTAAAATATTACGCTTTGTAAGGCGTATAATATCTACGTTGGGAGGAAAACATATGAGGAAATTTGCTGCGGCTCTTGCCATTCTTTTGATCTTGGCCGGTTGCGCAACTGGCGAATTGATGTCACGCCTTCGCCCTGGAATGCCCAAACAAGAAGTAATTCAAATCTTGGGTAATCCAGACGGATATCAATCGCGCGGCGAGTATGAGGCACTCAAATATTCTCACCGCTTAGTAACCGGATGGGCATGGGACAGAGCAGATTACTTCGTAATTCTCAAAGATGGCAGAACAGTCGAGTATGGCACTGGTGAGGTTCGCGTTAAGGATATCAACAGTAATGTACTGTTCTTGGTTCCCTTACGCTAAGAAACTCAGCTACCAGTCCAAAGCTGATACCCAGTTTTATCCGGGGTTCATTTCATGCATACGCCCGATTTCACCAATCGCGAACCAGTTGATATCATCAAAGAAAGGCTGTTCTTCGATTCGGCCGGCTTTGTCTATCGCGGACTCTCATGGTTGGAATACGCCAAGAGAACTGGCTCCGCCATCACACTTCAATATGCTGCGCTGGAGACTCGGCAGGCAATTGAGCAAGTGCTGTTTGAGGAACTAGTCATGAGCGTGGGGGGACAACTTGACAGAAAGGAATACGAGAAGTGTAAAGGCAGTAGTACCAGGCTAGCGAAGATCATTCGAAAACTCAGTCCGGATTATCAACGGCTGGTCGCCTTTACACAAACTATTTCATCGCTTATTCCGGGTAGTCCTACTCTTATAGAATGGGATCATAAAACACTACTTAGATACTGGGGGAGTGTTTCCACCTACCTTCATTGGGCTGGCGAGGCAAAAGAGACTTTTGAATCGCCGCAGTGGTTTATAACAGGGCTGGAAACGGTCCAAAATGCTGCCACCTACCTTTGGGAGAAACTAAAAGGTGGCTATTCTGGGGTGATGCTGCCTGAGAAGATGCAGCCAGAGATTCAGCAGATTTGGGAGAATTTCAAGTCAGATAAAATCGACTTAGAAAGCGTTCGAGGAAGGGCTCTCATTGCTCTGCCAGTGCTTTCTATGAGGACAAGAACCTAACATCGGGCTGGACAAGGATGCGCGGAAAAGGACCCCGCGCACCTATCAGCCCAGGCGTTGAATCTGTAGAAAAAGTAATTTTCGTTCATTTTTGCGAAATTCTAGTTCAATAAAATCAATAGCTTACAACCGACAATAAGAGCTTTTACCAGTTATTTTGGACTTTTCTACAGACTCGTTGGGCACGTGGTTATTGTGTAAGCTCAGTGGGCTTCAATGAGCACCAAATCAGACTGTATATTAAAGAACAGGAATAATTGCAACAAAATCAAGAACAATTAGAAATCGAATTCGAGTAATAGCCCATTTCAGGGGCCTTTATCATAACACCAGTTCTACTAGTGGTCGTTGATAAGTGCACATTTAATATTTAAAATGCGATTCCAAGCCAGACCTTACTATTAATGGTATCACCACTTTATAATAAATAAAGAGAGATTGATTAATGAATGTTAGAAATCTGATCGCAATATTATCATGCTCTTTGATTCTCATTAGTTGTGCCACTGTCCAACTTGATAAAAATGAAAAGCATGGATATGATTTTAATAATATAAAATCACTGACAATATTGCCGTTCTTAGAGGATAGAATCGATTCTATAATCCCTAACAATGCAGGGCAAAGACATAATTATATTATTGCAGATGAGTTAGCTATGGCTTTATTAGGGTCAGGAATTAAGATTGTTGATAGAAATATAATTGATAGGATCTTATCTGAGCAAAAACTTACTCTATTGGGTTTAATGAAAGAACAGGATTATGTCAAGATTGGTAAATTAACAAATGCAGATGCTATTCTTTATGGGGTTATTAATACGGAAAATGCTTATTTTAGAAGGCAGGCTACAATATCGGTAAAAATTATAGACGTTAGAACGGGAGAAACAGTATTTACTGTTTTGACGAAAAGCGGAGATTCATGGGGGCAAGCAGAGAGGTTAGTGAGCCCGATGTCCAAGGAGATTGCTCGAACGCTTAAAGATAGGTTTTCTTTACGATAATTTGTACTGACCGATACTTGTCCTGGTAATTCAGGTACAGCCACTAATTTCAAAGGAAGAAAAATGCCCAACAATGCCCATGCAGCGGACAGCTAACCGCCGCCGTTGATGGCAACGTTATGCAAGCAAAAAAATTCCTTGACGTTCAATTTTAATCTTGACAAATAAACTTACCTATACTATACTTGCCTTAACTTCACTAACCTAAGAGGAGGGCAAGATCATGGACGCCAAAAAACATTTAATGCATGAGAAAACTAACTTATTGAATCAAATAGCAGAATCCGCTCAATGCGGCAAATCTCAAGAGGTTCTGGCTGCAGGCGAAAGGCTTAATAAGATCGAGTCTCTAATTGACAGGTACGAAAAACTTCTTCGGGATATTTCAGATCTGGACACCGAGCCCCTGCAAAACACTCGAGTGGATTCCAGACACATGAAAGACAAGGGCCTTAAGAGACTGAATGTGGTGTCGGGGAGAGGGATCGGTAGGACAATTCGGATGGATTTTCTGAAAAAGGCATCTGAAGAAGGCATTCATCTTGAAAACATTAGAGGCAGCATTTACAAAACCCAATCAGGGCATAAAGTTGGTATTGCCGTTGCCACCGAGAGGAAACCTGATCGCTGGTTTCTTGGCTTGCCCTTTGAGGGCTTTGATCAAGCTGTTTTGCTTTGCAAGCGCGATGCGGGAGATACTGTCGAAATATGCCTCCCCAGGAATTTTTTTGATGAATACGGCGACAAGATGAGTCAATCAACCGGCCAGATGAAATTCAACGTAGCCCGAAGAGGAAATGGATACGCAATATTAGTTCCAGGAACGGATGGGGTCAGCGTCTCAAAATTTCTAGAAGACTACTCACTACTGAAGTAGTGTCTGCCCGCTAAGTCTGCATAACAACTCAATCTAGCGGATGCGGTAAACCGCCCCGCTGATTTCGGTCGTTGGGCTGCTGCACCAGAGGTTACACAGCAATAGCAATAGACGATAATATGTTCGAACTAGAGTACAGAGTCGGCTTCCGAGTATTGAGAGAAGAAATTGGGCTTGCGTCAACTTTGAAGGTTGCCATTCCCGCTTTCTTTAAGTCACTCACGATTAGCTATGATGCAGAGGGAAAACCTGAGGAGGATGAAAGAACAAAAGCGAGAATCAAGAACCATTTAAAGTTACTGGCTTTGATGTATAGGGAACTTCAGAAACGATATGGAACGCCAAGCACCAATGAGATTATGCGTGAAACCTTAATGAAGGGTGGACAGGCTTTCTTTAGAGGGTTTACTCCTCTTGGTCCTGATGACGACCTCAGGAGTTTTGCTAAGGTATACAAGGATTTTGAAAGCCACAACATCGTGTTCGATGTAATTGAAGAATCTAAAGAGAAATTTGAAATAGTGGTTAAGAGGTGCTTAATCTACGAATCGTTTAAGGAACTCGGAATATTGGCCCTAACCCAGTGGATGTGTGACATTGCATTTGCTTACTTCAGCAGTTATCATCCGAGAATGAAATACATGAAAGACCGCATGATTGCAAGAGGAGATGATACCTGTCACGAGGTTTTCGTTTGGGAATGACGGCTAGGGATGAAAAGGTAGATGAGAGCAGCCCAACCTATAAGGATTGAACTGACATGCCAATGCATGGAAGAAAAATTTATCTCTGGCCGACACAGGCAGGTCAGATTCAATCCATTGTTCAGGAAGCCCGGCTTATTTGGCGCGTTATTTGCTATATGGGTATTGATTCGAGATGCTATCTTCTAGAGTGGGCGAAGTGTTAATTATGGTATAATTTCGGAAAGTTAAGGGAATAAAAGCCATATTTCCACGAAAAAGTTTTACGCCTTGATATTAATCGATAAAACATAAAAAATTCTTTTAAGCAAGAAAAATTATGGAAAATCTGCCGCGATAGCGGCTTACTTGAACAAGGCGCTGTAAAGGAGTTCTCAAGCAACTTAAGTTTCACTAAATCATCTTAGCATGCTCTTTACCAAAATATTCTCATTCACTTTATGTCTTTAAACTTAGCATGATAATATGCTATTGTTTTTTACAATCTTGGACCATGGTTTAATGTAAATATATTCTTTATCATGTGCTGATAAGTCGTTTTAGAACCAACGGTTACAATCTTGTTGGATTGAAAAATATGGATGCATGAAATACACTTATTAAAGAAAACGATATGCCAGTCGAATCTTTAAGCTTGCTTGATCACGTCCGAAAATCATTTAACTCTAATACAAGTAGAACTGACCGCTCTCAGATCGGTCAGTTTCTTACGCCTGCTGCAATCGCCCATTTTATGTCATCGATGTTTGAAACGGGGGGGCAAGAGGTAAGGATTCTGGACCCTGGCGCAGGGGCAGGGGTGCTTTTTGCGACGTGCGTGGAGACTTTGGTCGAGCGAAAGACTCGGCCTCTTTCTATTGAAGTTGTTGTCTACGAAACGGATAAAGGGATACTTCCCTATCTGGAAGAAACCATGAAGAGATGCGAATCTCTCTGCAAGTCTGCGGGCGTTGCCTTTCAAGGGATCGTAAAGTTTGAGGATTTTGTTTTGTCTGCCATTACCGAAACGGAGGAATCTCTCTTTTCCGTCCCAAGCAGGCGTTTCACTCATGTTATTCTTAACCCTCCCTATAAAAAGATCAATACACAGACAGCTATGAGCCGAATGCTCTATTCAGCTGGCATAGAGGTGGCAAACCTTTACGCGGTTTTTGTATGGCTGTCAATGCGGTTCCTGGAGCCGGGAGGACAAATGGTGGCGATAACACCCCGTAGCTTTTGCAATGGTCCTTATTTCAAGAAGTTCCGCGTTGCATTCCTGAGAATGATGAGCCTCAAGCGCATTCATGTATTCGTATCGCGTAAGAAGGCGTTCGGTGACGATGATGTGCTGCAAGAGAATGTGATTTATCATGCCGTTAGAGGGCTTCAGAAACCGAAGTCTGTCATAATCTCCGCGTCCGAGGGTATTGATTTCAGCAATGCACATATCCTATCTGTCCTATATAATCATGTTGTCCACCCTGGTGATCGGGATGCCTTTATCCATCTGGGTGTTGACGATGCCGATTTAAATGTGATGAAACGAATGGAATGCTTTGTATCGTCACTGAGCAAACTTAACCTGAATGTCTCTACAGGACGTACTGTTGATTTCAGAGCACGGGAACATTTAAGACAGTCTCCTCAGCAAGGAACAGCGCCGTTGATCTATCCGTGTCATTTTCAATATGGCTTTATCAACTGGCCAGTTGAATCAGGAAAGAAGCCCAATGCCATAGTGTTATCTCCCGAGACGTCCGGTCTTTTCGTAGAAGCTGGATATTATGTTCTCACAAAAAGGTTCTCGTCCAAGGAACAGGCGAGGCGGGTCATGGCAGCGATATATGATCCTTCAAGGGTCAATGCACCTTTTATAAGTTTTGAAAATCACCTGAATTACTTCCACAGACAAGGTAGAGGATTGCTGGCTGACTTGGCAAAAGGGCTTGCCCTATACCTCAATTCTACAATTATTGATCAGTATTTTCGGCTCTTTAGCGGACACACTCAGGTTAATGCCACTGATCTGCGAAAAATGCCCTATCCTACTTATGAACAACTCTTGAGACTGGGTGCCTATGTCAAGGAAGCAATGCCCGATCAGGAGGCTATCGATGCCGTTTTAGAAAAGGAGTGCGAAAACCGTGATTAAAAAAGCAAGTAGGAAGAAAGCAGAAAAGAAAATCAGAGAGGCTCTCGCAATCTTAAATCATTTGGGTTTTCCAAGGCAGCAACAGAACGAGCGATCTGCCTTGACCCTCCTAGCGTTATTGGGCCTTAAACCGGACACCGATTGGGAGGGTGCAACCGATCCATTGATGGGTATTACTCCTATGATGGATTTCTTTCACGAATACTACGGGAAAAAATATGCGCCCAACACTCGCGAAACTGTGCGTCGTCAAACAGTTCACCAGTTTCTGCAAGCCGCCTTGATTGTTGCCAATTCTGATAAGCCCTCCAGGCCGACCAATAGCCCGAAAGCGGTTTATCAGATTGAGCCGTACGCTCTGAAACTCCTCCGAAGTTTCGGGAAGCCAGGATGGGAGAAGCATTTACAGAAATATTTGCGGACAGTGAAGACCTTAAAGAGGCTATATGCACGCGAGAGGGATATGAAGCGACTGCCCGTCAAACTCGCGAGCGGTCGAGAAATCAGGCTTTCTCCTGGAGGCCAGAATGTGCTGGTCAAGAGGATAATAGATGATTTTTGCCCCTTATTTACACCAGGAGGTTATGTTATTTATGTAGGAGATACTCAAGCGAAGTGGGCATATTTCGATGCAGACGCCTTGGCAGCATTAGGGGTTGAGATAGAAGAACACGGGAAGATGCCTGACGTTGTGGTGCATCATGTAGAAAAGAATTGGCTGGTTCTGATTGAAGCTGTAACCAGTCACGGGCCTGTGAACCCGAAGCGAAGGCAAGAATTGAAGGAATTGTTCTCTGGATCAAATGCTGGCTTGGTTTTTGTGACTGCGTTTATTGATCGGAGGGCCATGTTAAAATACTTGAGTGACATTTCTTGGGAAACGGAAGTCTGGATTGCCGAGTCTCCAACGCATTTGATCCACTTTAATGGCGAACGTTTCCTTGGGCCGTATGAAGATTAGGTTTATATTATGGACTACCTAATTGCAGTATGTAAAGGGGTAACGTTGGTTCCAAACCAACTTAAGTTTCACGAAATCATCTTAGCATGCTCTTTACCAAAATACTCCTATTCACTTTATGTCTTTAAGCTTAGCATGATAATATGCTATTGTTTTTCCAATTTTGGGCCATGGTTTTAATGTAAATATATTCTTTATCATGTGCTGATAAGTCGTTTTAGAAACAACGCCCCCTTTATAGCTCAGTACAATGATAGAAATAGCACACGAGAAAGGAGGAACAACCATGCGAATAAACACACAGCGTTTTGTTCTCCTAACGGCTCTGTTGCTCAGTCTTGCTTTTTTCGGACGTGCACAAAGTGAGGAGTATAAAGCGGTCAATCCTTCTGAACTGTCTTTCGGGCTGATGGGTTTCATCAGTGGAGGCGAAACTGGAGAAGGTGGAGTCCGAATTTTGAGTGGAACCTTTGAGAAGTTCCTCTGTGAAGGCAAAGAAATCGCGGTGGTTACAAATAAGGTTGAAGCCGGAATGATTGAAACCAGGGACTATGGAAAAATACTGATTAGTGTTACCTCCGGAGGCCTGATAGTCCACCTCAAGCCCTTGCAGAAGAAGAAACTTCTCGAAGATGTCAGGCAATGAGTGAAGCAAACTTTCTTGCATAAGAGATCAAATTATCTCCGTGATTTCTTATGCGAGGCTTCATTGCTATAATACAATAATTTAAAAGGCAGCAAATCATGGATATGGAAATTTTCCAGAAAATGGAAGCACCAGAGCTGAGAAAATATATTGAATTTCTTCTATGGCATTACAGAGTTGTTGATGCTTTCTGGTTTATCAATGTGGCTGAGCGATTTGACCAGCCAACCGCTGAAAGACTCAATGAAGAGGTGTGGGGGCGTGTTGCCGGCATGGCTGCAAAAGACCTGATCCCTCGATTTGATATCAAAGAAAGGGGTTTGAAAGGTTTTGTGAAGGCCCTTAGGTTTTTCCCTTGGTGTATCCTTGTAGGATATCAGATTCAGGAAACGGAAAACGAAGTGATCATCTCTGTGCCATCTTGCCCTACACAAGAGGCCAGACTTAGGCGCGGTTTAGACGAGTTTGTATGCAAGGAAATGCACCGTGGGGAATTTACAAGCTTTGCCCAGGCAGTGGATGATCGTATTCGGGTTGAATGTCTTTTCGCCCCTCCTGATCCTCACCCGAAAGATTTATTTTGCAAGTGGCGTTTCTTTCTTGAAAAGGATGGAAATGACGAGATCAACCCATGAATTTTAACTTGATTGTATAGGAATTTCCTTTTTTAGACAGGATAGACAGGATGTTCAGGATATAAAGAGAATAAAAAAATCTTGTTAATCTTGTTAATCCTGTCAAAGAAGTCCCGCCGCAGGCGGCTAAGTTCTAATTTCCCGCAGCTTGTCGGAGCGTAGCGAACTTGTCCGCCTTAATTATGGAGGAGATCCCGTCTGAGCGGGGCTGCGAGGTGGTTCATTGTCATTGGTAAATTCCGTATTAAAAATGTAAACACTGTTTTCACAAAAATACTTGACATTTTAATTCTATTTGTTTATGAATCCCACCTTAACCAAAGGGAAAATCAAGGCGAAAAACAGAATGAATATCATATTTCAATACGCTAATAACATTGTCAAGGCCACAGGGATAAGGGTCAATTTCCTGTGGAAGACCCATAAGGTAGAGAGAATGAAGCTACCGGGCCTGATAATGCCTTAGTGCTGTTGAGAATACCCACTCAACCCGTTATCAGGCGACCCTGATAACGGGTTTTTTATTGGATGCTAAAAAAGGAGATAAAGAAGGTTGCCGGAGATTTTTTCCTATGGTCTGAGCAGGGACATTAATTTCTCTAAGTGCCTTAATTTTTTTCAATGCAATGTAGATGATATCATGGCAACAAATTTTAAAATCGATGCTCACAGAAACGATGAAAATCTCCACCTCAAATTAAGTGGTGATTTCGATGGGACGTCCGCTCATGAATTACTCGATATTGTGAGAAAGAGGGCTGCCCATACCTCACGAGTATTCATACACACCAGCAACCTGAGAGATATTCATCCCTTTGGATTGCATGTGTTTCATTCCAATCTGGATAGTCTGAAAGGCCAATCCGTGGAGCTTGTGTTTACAGGGGAAAATGCCTCCCAATTTGAATCTAATTATGCTAAATTTTCTTAAGCCATGATGGAACGCTGGTCAAAAAAGAACGGGTACAAACATGTCCTGGCAATCAGCCTCCCGCTGGTAGCCTCAATGGGATCGCTTACCCTGATGCAGTTCACGGACCGAATGTTTTTGGCCAACTATTCTGCCGATACTATTTCTGCGGCATTGCCGGCTGGAATTGCATCCTTTACAGCTGTGGCCTTTTTTATGGGTGTTGCCAACTATGTAAATGCCTTTATAGCCCAATACACGGGGGCCTGTGCCTTTAAAAGAGTAGGGGCTTCAGTGTGGCAGGGGATCTATTTTTCCCTTATGGCATCCTGCGTACTGGCATTGCTCTATTTCGTCTCTGGGCCACTGTTCAATCTTATTGGCCACTCGCCCCACATACGAAGCCTTGAGAAAATCTATTTCAATATACTTACGCTGGGAGCAGGGCTGGTAGTCCTGGCATCGGCCATGGCCTGTTTTTATACGGGCCGGGGTCTCACCAAAACAGTAATGGTGGTCCACGCCATCGGGGCCGCAGTCAATATTCCCCTGGACTACTGCCTCATTAATGGTGTTGGTTTCTTTCCTGAGCTTGGAATCGTGGGTGCAGCACTGGCAACGGTGGCTTCATCAGCAACCATTGTGGGTATTCTGGGTGTGCTTATCTTTAGCCCTGCTAACCGGTCCAGATATGACACCTGGAAGGGCAGGGCATTTGATAGAGAACTGTTTGGCAGGTTGATGCGTTACGGGCTTCCCAGTGGTATCCAGTTTTTTCTGGAGATCTTCGGGATTACCTTTTTTGTTCAGATGGTGGGTAGGCTGGGGGACCTGGAGCTGGCTGCCTCCAATATTGTACTCTCCATAGAGTCCCTCTCCTTTTTGCCCATGGTTGGCTTTCATGTAGGCACTGCCACCTTGGTAGGCCAGGCCATTGGCCGCGGGAGACCGGAGGACGGGACGTATGCAACCATGAGTGCGCTCCATATCACCATGGCCTACATGATGGTCGTGGCGGTTGCCTTCATTGTTACGCCCGGGCCACTGCTCAATCTTTTTAAGGCCCACCACCACACCGCTGCCCAATATGCAGAGATCATGGATCTGGGTGTGATCCTGATGCGATTCGTGGCCGTGTTCTGCTTTTTTGATGCCCTTAACCTGGTTTTTTCAGGGGCCATCAAGGGCGCAGGCGATACCAGGTTTATTATGTGGACCATTGCTGCGCTGTCGCTGGGGGTGATGATTATCCCAATGTATGTGGTAGTAGAGGTCCTTCGAGCTGGTCTGTATACTACCTGGGTTCTGGCTACCTTTTATATCTGCACCCTGGGAATTGCCTTTATGATGCGCTACCGGCAGGGGAAGTGGAAGTCCATGAGTGTCATCGAATTTCAGCCAATAGGAGTGGGAAGGTGCTCAGGAGCTGTGGATGTCGAATCAGCGAGATTTGATGGGCAGCTTTAATTTTTTTTGACAGTGAGTATTGTTTCTCAGATACCATGCATTTCCAAGCCATTGTGGGCAAAGTATTTTGATAGGTTTTATTAAATGTGGAAGATAAGTTCAGGAATTTTTCTGGGTTGGACCTTGGGCAGTAATGATTCTGCCAATGTATTTGGTACTGCTGCTGCCACAAAAATTGTTAAATACCGTACCGCAATCCTTCTTACCTCCGCATTTGTAATACTGGGAGCCCTGATGGAGGGAGAGAAGTGTTTTACCACTTTGAGAGAACTTTCCAACCTGACTCCCAAAGACGCTTTCTGGGCTGCTCTTTCAGCAGGTATTACCATGTTCGTTGTCACCTATCTTTCTCTGCCCAGCTCTACATCCCAGGCTATTATCGGGGCTATTTTGGGAGTTGGTATGGTTTCAGGAATCCCTGATTACTCCAGGCTCTATAGGATAGTAGCATGCTGGGTTTTAACACCTATCGGGGGCGTTATAATAAGCTTCATGCTGTATCATCTTGTTGGATACTTCATCTCGAGGTTTATCATCAGTCCACAGAAGCGTTCATTCTTTATCTTTTGGAGTCTAATCTTTGCGGGATGTTTTGGCGCCTATGCGCTGGGATCTAATAACGTTGCCAATGTCACAGGAGTCTATGTTGTTTCGGGATTGCTCACTCCCTTTGAAGGATTACTTGTCGGAAGCATCAGTATTGCTGTTGGTACTCTGACATACAGTAGGAAGGTTATGATGACAGTAGGAAAAGATATTGCTCCTCTTGATGAATATGCTGCATTAATTGCAGTACTCTCTGCAGCTATCACTGTGGAGATATTCACCCAGGTAGGAGTACCCGTTTCATCATCCCAGGCCATTGTAGGAGGTGTTGTAGGTGTTGGTTTAGTGAAGGGCGCTAAAACAGTAAACAAACGGACATTGATAGAGATCGGGATTGGTTGGATATCCACCCCCATCTCGGCTGGGATTATCTCCTATGTTTTACTCCGTTTATTTCTGTAAAGGTAAGGTATTGTTGATGGTGGTTGAATTTATTGATATAAATTTATAATGTATCCAGAGCTGGGTAACATTATTTTTTAGTGTCTCAGAGGAATACCTGCAATCTTTTAATAAGAGGGGTAGCTATATGTTCTACAGAAAAGAAAAAGAGGTAAATGAGTTAATCCTAAAACATCTTGAAGAGGTTGATAACTGTCTAAAGACTGCATTAAAGACTGTCAAAGAATATCTCAGTAGTAATATAGAAGAGGCAAAATCATCGGCAATAAAAGTCGATCACATTGAGACGGAGACAGACAGTGTTCGCCGAGAAATAATTGGCAAACTTTATTCAGGGGCCTATCTTCCTTCATTGAGATCAGATATTCTTCACCTTGTAGAGCATATGGACAAGATTGCCGATGGGGCTGAGGCCTGTTGCGATTTCTTTCTTGATCAACGCCCGGAGATCCCTCAAGAGATGAAGTCTAACTTCTTAAAAATAATGGAGCGATCCATGTCTACCTTTGCCCCCTTAAAAGAAGCGATAGGTTCATTTTTTACGGATAAGTTTGATGTTGAAACCATCCGGGAAAGAACGAAAGAGGTGGGGATTATAGAATCGGCTGTTGATAAAGAAGAATGGGATATAACTCGGGATATCTTTAAGACCGAATTGGATTATGGTCACAAGATACATCTGAAGCTTTGTCTTGAAAGTATAGTTGAGATCTCTGACAGGGCTGAGGATTCAGCTGATGAATTGGAAATTATAATTATAAAAGGGGGATTATAAGAAAGTAAATTCCCTAACTTCTTTCTACACTTTTCCAACCTTAAAGGCTGAAGCAATAGCCTCTCCAAGACGATGGTATTTCATTGTACCAGGGGTGTATATAAGGGGATCAATCTTTATAGGATCTGCCTTTCCATCTGTCAGGCAATCTTCAGATAGGTACGTTTCAATAATTTCACCCACAACCAGGGTATGGCTCCCTACATCTAAGTAATGGATAACCTTACACTCCAGATTTAGTGGACATTCTTGAATGAGAGGGGCTGTTTTAAGTTCTCCATAGAATATCTTAAAGATTTGCGACTTGTCGTTCTTTTTTCCGGAATAGACACCACAATAATCAGTCTTTTTGACCATGTCTGAGGACGGAACATTAACTGAAAATGTTTCGTTTTCTCTTACTCCTTCAAGTGTATATCGTTCTTCACGCAGGGCAACGGAGATAGACGGGGGTTTTTCTGCTGCAATCCCACACCAGGCAGCAGTCATAAAATTTGGTTTTCCATTTACTTTTGCCCCCACTAAAACCGCAGGCATGGGATAAAGTAGTGTCTGTGGACCAAATTTGATTTTATCCATTTTGTTTCTCCCTTTTTAGTTTGCACATTTGAATGTTGAGTTTAACTATAGGGAAGAAAAATGCAAGTAATAAAGAGGATGAATATTTTTAAACTACAAGGCCAGCTAAAGATGAGTTTGGTGTTACGGAAACTTCAGATATCTTTTGGGTGACATTTTTTGTGAAAGTTTAAATAATGGACTATCCAGCCAATATAAGCCTCCTCCGTCCGGACGCTGTAATGCTTGCGCAGCAGAACATCCCTGGCAAGGTCCAACAGTTCCTTAGGCTTCTGTCCATGCTTGTCATTGATATACCTCTTCCGATTTCCAATAGTACCTGCAAATGTTATATTTGGTACTTCTATTAATATCCCATACACTGTTATTGAGAAAAAGTGATACAGAATATCTTCTTTAATATCAGCTTATATTGGTAAATACAGAAATTTTTCTGCTGAATTAAATTGGACAAAAAAATGTAGGTTGACAAAATGATGCGTAAATTTTTTCAAGCACAAATTTTAGTGCTCGTTTTTATCATATCCGCTTGTGCCTCAGGCAGCCTTACTGTCATTCAGAGATTTGGCGGAAACATACTTGCCTCAAATATTGCTATGCTAATTATTCAGCTAGCCAATGTTTATCATTTCCACCAAGTCGGGGGTTCCGCTCAACTCCGCATTCTGCTTCCCAAAAGAGGAAAAACTTGCAGTAAGAGGCGCGACACAGTATGGTTACCGCAAGGCAAAAAGATATTTATCAGTGGAGGTCTAAAATGATACCGTTAACCAGAATCACATTCGATCCTGATATCATGGGAGGGAAGCCCTGCATTCGTGGTATGCGTGTAACTGTAGGGATGATCGTCGGTCTTGTTGCCTCGGGAAATACCAAAGAGGAAATCTTGAAACTGTATCCCTACCTGGAAGCGAAAGACATTGACGAAGCACTCGCTTACGCTGCATGGCGTGTCGAAGAAATAGACGTTCCAGTCCCGAACACCTCGGCCTGCTTGTAGTTTCAGCGCTTCAACAGTTTGAAAAGTACCTCGAAGAAGGTGCGATAATCACTATTGACCAAAAGGAGTTGCGAGCCCGCATTCTTCCTTTACAAGCGTAACCAGGATTCCAAGAAGTAGAACAATCGCATGCACCTTGACACACAAAGCTATGGCATTTTTAGCATTAGCATCATTTTGTGTAAAACTTCGTTTTTGCCAGGCCCTCGCAGCGGGTGATCTCGGGTGTTGGACGGCACTATCCTTGCCAAATTATAGTGATAACCTTGGAGAGCGTAAATTGAAGCCAAATCAAAGACTAACCGATTATGATAACCATTTGGTTCGAGAGACAGCTGCAAGGTTGATCGGTGATGCAAACACTGTTCGCGAAAAGTTGAACAGACTGTTTCATTACGTGCGAGATGATATCAAGTTTGGCTTTACCCAAGACGGTGATCTGGTGAAGGCTTCCACCACAATCAGACTTGGAAAGGGGCAGTGTAATACCAAAGGGACCTTGTTATTGGCCCTTTGTAAGGCTGTTGAAATACCTGCCCGCATCCACTTTTCGTTGATAAAGAAGGAGATACAAAAGGGACTTTTCATCGGTTTGGGCTACAAGCTGATGCCACCCTTGTTGTCTCATAGTTGGATTGAAGTAGAGGTTGATGGGAAATGGCGGAGCATTGATTCATATATCAATGATGAGAAGTACTACCTGGCAGCCAAATCAAAGCTAAAGAAGAAACGATGGGATACAGGTTATTCAGTCTCCTGTCCAGGCGGAGAATGTAGTTGTGACTTCAACATCGATCAAGAGGTATTCGTGCAGATGGGGGCAGTAGTTGGTGATCATGGTGTCTGGGATGATCCGGGCGACTATTATGCAACGGATCAATATCAAAACCGCCCAAATACTATGAAGTTGATTCTTTACAGGTTAATGATTTGGAGAATCAATAGGAGGATAGAGTCCATGCGAAGAGGGTATACATAATGATGGATTGTGATCAAGGTAAAAGTGGGCAATCAACAGCCAAGTGTGTAATCCCAGTGAGCAAACGACTCTGCAATCAGGAGGCCGCCCAACCAGTCAGTCCACCTGACCGCTATTCAGCTGGCGCCCCTCGACAATCTCAGGACTTTTAGCTTCATAGAGGCAGGTGATTGTGGGCGTAAGAGCTGCTCAAATATAAAGAAGAGGAGCTTATTAATGAAAAACAATAGTGATTCGATTCAAAAAAACTCCAACCATTATTTTACAAGGCGAAGAATCACAGGAATTGTTGGTAGCCCAAGGAAAAATGGAAACTCGGATATGCTTTTAAAGCATATTTTGAGCGGAGCCAAAGAGGAGAATGTATTTACCGAAAAAATTCATTTACGCGACTACCAGTTCCAGCCGTGTATTGGATGCGAGAAGTGCAGAAAAGATAAGATATGTACCGGGTTGAATGACGGGATGTCTCTTTTGTATCCAAAAATATTGGAGTCTCAGGGTATGGTCCTTGTATCACCTACTCACAACTATAATGTCACGGCATGGATGAAGGCCTTTATTGATCGTCTCTACTGTTTCTATGACTTCGATAACAATCGCCCAAGAGGATGGTCGAGTCGTTTGGCAAATCAAGGGCGCAAGGCTGTTTTGGCAGCGGTCTGTGAGCAGAAATCCAAAAAGGATATGGGGTTTACGCTTGAGGCTATGCGTCGTCCCCTCATAGCATTGGGGTACGAAATCATAGGAGAATTGTTAGTTTTTGAAGTCTTTGACAAGGGGAAAGTAAAGGAGAAAAAGGACATCTTGGTCAGGGCCTCAAAACTTGGAGTGAATTTAGCAAAATCTCTCTCGTAATAATGTGTCATAACAAGTCAACCAGCCTCTTTCTTTAGTAGCATCTAATAAGTCGGTTGAGAAAGACTAAAAAATCGCTACGCTCACTTCCATCGTATCAGCTCCACTGTTTGGAACTTAATTTCTAATAAGGAGGAGATAATGAAGATCGCATATTTGAAATTTTTCTTAGTTACATTATTTATGGGATTATTTTTGATCGTCTCCAACAATAATTGGGCAAAGGAAGAAGGTTTGCGATACCACCGGAAGCCTATAGAGTTAGAAGAAATGAAGCAATATCAACATATAACTTTTAAAATAAAAAATTTTGAAAGTCTTGACAAAGGCATGACTGAAGAAGAGGTCCTGAATTTGCTTGGGAAACCCTTAAATATGAAAAAAGAACACAGGAGACATAACCGTTGGACGGTTCACTATTTCTACCCTCATGGACATGTGGTTAACTTTAGAAACGGAGTAGTTGTAGGGAAAGAATAGCCTTTTTATCTAGAAGCTACCACTATCGTTTTTCCAAAGAATAAAATTAATTAATTTAATAGTATAGGAAATCCCATTTTTTAGACAGGATAGACGGGATGTTCAGGATATAAAGAAAATAAGAAAATCTTGTTAATCGTGGTAATCCTGTCAAAAAAGTTCCGCCGAAGGCGGCTAAGTTCTCTATTCATTCCATCTAATCCTCCTCCCTCGAAAAAAATATCAACGGGAGTTATGTAATTTTCAAGAAAATTTCATTTTTTTCTTGACAAAAGGGATTGTTTTGTCTCAAAGTGGGAAAAAGTGGGAAAAAGTGGGAAAAATATATGGAAAATCCTGTAAATGACCTTTTTGAGGGTAGGTCAAGGCATTCACTTGATGAAAAGGGAAGATTGGCAATTCCAGCCCGTTTTAGGGAGATTTTGAAAAGAAAAGCTGATTCATCCCTTGTTGTTACCAATCTTAACAACTGTTTAGTAGCCTTTGCAAGGGATGATTGGCAGAAAATAAAAGAGAAGGCAGTAAATCTTCCGCTCTTTGATTCTGCGGCCAATATCTATATCCGGTATTTTATATCCGGCGCTATAGAGTGTCCCTTAAAACAGGGGAGGATTTTAATTCCTTCAAACCTGAGAGAGTTGGCCGGATTAAATAAAGAGGTAGTGTTAGTGGGTCATTTAACCAGATTTGAAATCTGGGATAAGGCCAAGTGGGATGAAGAGTTCGAAAGGGCTAAGAAATCTTTTCCAGGGATAAGTCAATCTCTTTCCGATATGGGAATTTGATAGGGGGAGAAGATGGCAATTTCTCATCAACCGGTAATGGTTGATGAGGTTATTCAGTATCTGATTACTATTCCTGAGGGGATATATGTTGATGGGACAGTGGGCACTGGCGGACACAGTCTGGAGATTTGTAAAAGGATAGCTCCCAAGGGAGAGCTGATTTGCTTAGATATTGATAGATCATCAATACGGTTAGCCAAGGAAAGACTTTCTCCTTTTGGAGAGAGGGTCAAGATAGTTAAGGAAAGCTACGTTGCTATAGATAGGGTACTTAAAAGAATCGGAATTGATAAGGTAAACGGAATTTTATTAGATCTTGGTTTGTCGTCCTATCAGTTAGAGTCGTCCGGCAGAGGTTTTAGTTTTATAAAGGATGAGCCTTTGGATATGAGAATGGACGAGGACAGGGGTGTAACTGCCAGTGAATTGGTTAACACCATTTCCATGGAAGGGCTGCAGGAGCTTCTATGGGTTAATGCTCAGGAAAGATGGGCCAAGCTGATCGCCCGGGCTATTATAGAAGAAAGGCGAAAATGGCCTATAGTTTCAAGCCGGCAATTAGCCCTGCTTATTGAAACTACTATTCCTGCTCAATATCGTCCTCGAAAAAGACATCCCGCTACCAAGACCTTTCAGGCGCTTAGGATAGCTGTTAATAGGGAGCTAGAAAATATAGCTGATTTTTTAGAGAAATGCCCTTCATTGCTTGTTAAAGGGGGAAGGGTGGTGGTGATATCGTATCATTCATTGGAGGATAGGCTTGTTAAACAGGCTTTTCACCAACGTGAGAAAGATACCATATCTCCTCGAAAGCTCCCTGTTTTTCCTGACATTAATCCTCCCCTTATGAAGGCCTTAAAAAGAAAAGGGTTTAGGCCTGGCCATATGGAGGTGAATGTCAACCCGAGAGCCAGAAGCGCTATAATGAGAGTGGCAGAAAGAACTCACAATGAATAAGAAAAAAAATGGATCTATAAAATTATTCCATTTTTTTGTAATGATGCTTTTTTTATTTTTATTAGTAGGAATTTCTCATGTCTGGGTGAATTCTAAAAGGACACAAATTGGTTATTCATTGAGCCACATGAAGAAGGAGATAGGGCAAATCAGGGAATACAACAGAAAGCTGAAGTTAGAAATAGCTTCTTTGAAATCACCTGAACGTTTGGAAAATAAGGCAGGGGAAAAATTTGGTTTAAGATATCCCTTGCCTCAGCAGATAGTTTTTTTGCCATGAAGATAAAAGACAAAAAATGGATAAGGATCAGGATTTATATAACAGGGATATGTTTTTTTCTTGTATTTTGCATCATTTTTTTACGGGCATATCAACTACAGATTCTTGAAGGGAGTCAGCTTTCATCTTTGGCTAAGAAGGGCTATACGGGAAAGCTTACCCTTACCAGCCAGAGAGGAACCATTTTTGATAGAAATGGCAAGGAATTAGCGCTAAGCATTGAGGTGGATTCACTATATTGTTATCCAAAAAAGGTAAAAAATAAGAAAACAGCCGCAACTCGTCTTGCCAGGGCTTTGGATTTAAATAAAAAGGAGGTGCTTAAAAAATTACATAGTTCTCGTTCTTTTGCGTGGATTAAGAGAAAGGTAACTCCAGAAGAGATTAATAGCGTTAAAAAGCTTAACATCACCGGAATGGATTTTACTAAAGAGAGCAGGCGTTACTATCCATGCATGGAAACGGGAGCCCATGTTATAGGCTTTGCAAGCCAGGATAACAAAGGCCTTGAGGGAATAGAATTACAATATAACAGGTATTTGGAGGGACAAGAAGCAAGGTTTAGCAGGATTCATGATGCCCTTGGCAGGCCTCTTATTTTTGATGGACCAAGGATACAGAAGCAGGATCCCTTTAATCTCATTTTAACATTAGATAAGGATATTAGTTATAAGGCCCAGAAAGCTTTGAGGGAAGCCGTACGAAGATCAAGAGCGAAAAGTGGTGTATGTATAGTGATGAGGCCCCAGACAGGCGAGATTTTGGCTATGGCAGTAGTGCCAGAGTTTAACCCAAATATCTTCTGGAAGTATCAACCATATGAGTGGAGGAATAGGGCAATTACTGATTGTTTTGAACCTGGATCTACTCAAAAGGCATTTCTTTTAGCTGGCGCCTTAGAAGAGGGTGTAATTAGTCCAGAAACTGTTCTTAATTGTGAAAAGGGAGAGTATGCCATTGGCAGCTTTATTATTCACGATAGCCGCCCCTTTGGGATGTTAAAGGTGAGTGAGATAATTAAATTTTCCAGTAACATAGGGGCAATAAAGATAGGCCAGAGGCTTGGAGCAGAGCACTTCAATTATTATTTAGAAAGATTTGGTTTTGGTGAGAAAACTGGGATAGATTTTCCAGGTGAAAGGAAAGGAATTCTAAGACCTATCAGAAATATGAGCCTTGTTGGAAAAAATACCCTCTGTTTTGGTCAGGGCATATCGGTCTCTCCCTTGCAATTAGCTATGGCCTTTGGGGCTATAGCTAATGGTGGGCATCTAATGAGGCCCTATATAGTAAAATCAATAGTTGATCAGAGAGGGGAAGCAATAAGAAATTTTTACCCCTTTATCATAAGGGATGTCATATCACCTGAAACAGCTGAGAAGGTACGAGTTGTACTTGAGGGCGTGGTCAGAAAAGATGGAACAGCTCCTAAAGCTGCAATAAAAAAATATTCTGTAGCTGGCAAGACAGGAACCGCACAAAAGGTTGATCCGATTAAGAAAATCTATTCGAATAAAAAATTTGTGGCTATCTTCGGTGGTTTTGCTCCTTCAGATTCACCTGCTTTAGTGATTTTGGTTGCCCTTGATGAACCAAAAGGGATTCCATACGGAGGGGTTGTAGCAGCTCCTGTTTTTAGTGATGTTGGTTACTGGACTCTTAACCACCTTAATGTAGCTCCATCATTCCAGCCTGCAACTTCCCTGTCTGCTTCGAAAGCGAGAACGTTACGGACAAATCAACAAGATCTTTCGCATCCTGTTGAAAGAAACGAGAAAATAGTAGCCCTGAGGCCTGATTTTCCTGGTTCAATACCTAATTTAATAGGGCTTGGGGTGAGAGATGTTTTAAAGAAAGCAAAACAATTAGGTTTGAGAGTGGTTATTAAGGGAAGTGGCATGGTTGTGAAACAAGTTCCAGAACCTGGTGTACCTTTAAAAAAAGACAGGTCACTTACTGTCATATTTAGACCACCATGTTGAAAGCAAAAAGTGCCTAAAGTTAAGAAGCAACGGACAACAGTCAACAGACAACGGACAGTGAGGCTTAATTACCTATTAAATGGTCAACCTATCTTGAAGCAACATGGAAATGAAGACCTTGAGATCAAAGGGCTGACAAGTGATTCTCGGAATGTCAAAAAGGGCTATCTATTTGTTGCTGTGAAAGGGAGCAGTCAAGATGGTCATAAGTATCTGGCTGATGCCGTTCAGAGAGGTGCGTGTGCATTAGTAGTAGAAAGTGTTGAGAATGTTATTCCAAACGTAACTATTGTGAGGTTACCTGATACAAGGGCTGCACTTTCTGAGCTGGCTTCCAGGTTTTACAATTATCCATCTAAGGATATGAATTTGATAGGCATCACTGGCACTAACGGGAAGACAACAACAAGTTATGTTCTGGAGTCGATATTAAAAGAGGAAGGAAGGAATGTAGGAGTTATTGGGACTATCAATTATAGATATAAGGAAAAATCTTTTCAGGCATCCTTAACAACACCTGAATCTAATGATCTGATGAAGATAATAGGTGAAATGAGAGATGCTGGCGTGACCGATATTATAATAGAGGTTTCATCCCATTCTTTAGAGCAGGGAAGGGTAAGGGGATTGAATTGGTCACGGGCACTGTTTACAAATTTTTCCAGGGATCATCTTGATTACCACTCAACAATGCAAAAGTATTTTAAGGCAAAATCTTTACTCTTTTCTTCATTGGGGGAAGAAGGAGAAGGTCAAGCAAAGACAATAATCAATATGGATGACCCAAAGGGGAGGGTGTTAAAAAAAATAACAAAGGCTTCGACTGTGAGTTATGGCCTTGGAAATAATTGTTTATTAAGGGCTGCCGATATTAATTTCAGTGCAGAGGGATTACATTTTAGGTTGACTACACCAACTGGGGATATACCTATTACATCCGCCCTTTTTGGGCAGATGAATGTCTATAACATACTGGCGGCTGCAGCAGTTGCCTTTAGTCTCGATATAGATCTCAATACTATTTCAAGGGGCATACAAAGGCTTGCATTTGTTCCTGGCAGACTTCAGCACGTTGAGAACAAACAAGGGCTTTCCATATTTGTTGATTATGCCCACAGCACCGATGCTTTGGAAAAGGTACTTCAAACATTGAGACAACTTACTAAAGGAAGGCTGATCACCGTTTTTGGATGTGGAGGTGACAGGGACAGGGGTAAAAGGCCAGATATGGGTAAGGTGGCAGGTATTTATAGTGATTCTGCAATAATCACCTCAGACAACCCACGGGGGGAGAGCCCGGCAAAGATTGCCGATGAGATTGAGACTGGAGTAAAAGAATCAGGATTAAAGAGGATTAAATTAGATTTTTCATCTAACGCAAAGGGCTATGAAATTATTTTGGATAGAAGAAAAGCGATCCATACTGCTGTTAAAATAGCTAACAAGGAAGGTGGAGACCTTATTTTAATAGCTGGCAAGGGGCATGAAAAATATCAGATTATTGGAGATAGTAAGAGATATTTTAATGATGTAGAGGAGGTAGAGCTGGCAACCAGTTAGGAGTTTTTTGGGTAAACACAACAGACAGTAAGAAAATGGCCGCAAAATGGGGTGAAATAACTGGTAAGGAGATATCTTCAGCAATAAATGGAAAGCAGATATCTGGCTCACCAGATGAATTCGTTAAGGGTCTTTCAACTGATTCAAGAAAGATGACTCCTGGGTACCTTTTCTTGGCCCTCAAGGGAGAGAGATATGATGGCCATCATTTTTTAACCAATGCAATTAATGCCGGAGCTCTGGGCGTAATTGTGGAGTCTGACGCCACTATAACTAAGGAGCTTTTAGATAATAATATGGTTGTAATTAACGTCTCATCTACTCTCAAGTCCCTGGGTGATCTGGCATCATGGTGGCGGAGGCAGTGGGGAGGAAAGGTGATCGCCATAACCGGAAGTAATGGCAAAAGCACAACAAAGGAGATGACCGCCTCTATTTTATCCCTAAAGGCGAATACAATGAAGAGCCCTGGTAATTTTAATAACCTCATTGGCTTGCCTTTGACGATCTTAATGCTCCAGGAACATCACAAGTTGGCTGTTTTAGAGATGGGTATGAACATGGCCGGTGAGATTGCCAGGCTAACTCAGATTGCTGATCCTGATATAGGACTGATAACCAATGTAGAAAGAGCTCATTTAGAGGGTTTAGGTAATTTTAATGGGGTAATAAGGGCAAAAGGTGAACTTCTAAGAGTGATGTCTAAGGAGTCGACAGCAATTCTGAACGGAGATGATGAAGTATATAAGCAGCTGGCTCCAACATTTGAAGGACAGATACTTACTTTCGGATTAGGCAAGACGAATAAGGTAAGGGCTGAAAAAATAAAAAAAAACGGAGACTACGCCCAGGCCTTTAATATCTATATAAATGGCAAGAGGATACCAGTCAGAATAAATTATCCAGGTCTTCATAATGTCCTCAATGCATTAAGTGGAGCGGCTATCGGATTTTGTTTATCTATATCAAATGAATTGATTGCCCAGGGTTTAGGAAGTGTTAGGCCACTTAAAGGCCGTTTTCATTTTATAGATTTGAATAGTGGTATACGGATTATTGACGATACCTATAACGCCAATCCATCCTCTCTCAGGGCTGCTCTACAGACTATTAAGGGGTTGGTAGGGAAGAATCAGGGTTTGGTAATAGGGCTTGGGGAGATGATGGAATTAGGCAAAGAATCCTCCAAATACCATTTTGATGCGGGTCAGCTGGTAGCTGATATGGGAGCAAGATATTTAGTTGTAATGGGTGAACATGGTCACGAAGTTATAGAAGGGGCACGTCAAGGGGGTATGGACGGAAAACAGGCACACATTGCAACTACTCATGCTGAGATGAGTGATTTAATAAAGGCAAATATAAGGAAGGGCGACATTCTTTTTATGAAGGGTTCAAGAAAGGTGGCCCTTGATAAGGTGGTTGAGTCTGTGAGTGAATATTTTGGACTAAGTGCTTCGATTCGCAAATAGTATAACGTATTTTAATGAGTATAATCTTTGCGATTGTCTTCGACCCAGAGACGTGTCGACGAGCTCACGTCGAGTCGCTCAGACCGAAGGGCTCACTCAGCACTTAGTCTCGAGTAAATAAATACGTCATCGAATTTATGAATCGAGGGACTAAGCAAGGGATAGAAGAATGCTATATAAACTGATTTATATGTTTCATGCTGATTATTCCTTTCTGAATGTATTTAGATACATAACCTTTAGAACTATCTATGCAACCCTGACTGCGCTTATTCTTTCTTTACTTCTTGGATACTGGATCATTCCACGGTTAAGCAGACTTCAGATTGGTCAATATATCAGAGAGGATGGACCCCCAAACCATAAAAATAAGGTTGGAACACCAACTATGGGGGGATCCTTTATATTAATTTCAGTGCTTATATCGTCAATTCTTTGGATGGATCTAAAAAATGTGTATGTCTGGCTGGTCTTGCTTGTTACTTTGTTTTTTGGTGCTATTGGCTTTTTGGATGATTATCTTAAGGTAATAAGAAAGAGCAGTAAAGGGTTGAGAGGATGGTACAAATTTTCCATGCAGGTCGGAATTGCCGCCCTTGTTGGAATAGCCCTGTATAAGTACACTGGTTTTGATTCAAGGCTAAGTTTCCCCTTTATTAAGAATTTTCTCCCTAACATTGGGATGTTTTATATTGTTTTGATTATTTTAGTTGTTGTCGGTGCATCCAATTCAGTTAATCTCACCGATGGATTGGATGGTCTTGCTATAGGGCCGATCATTATCGCCTTCCTTAGTTATCTTGTGTTTTCTTATCTTACTGGACACATAAAGATTGCCCAATACCTGCAGATTCCATATGTAAGTGGCGCAGGAGAACTTTCTGTGTTTTGCGGCGCTGTGGTAGGAGCAGGCATGGGGTTTTTATGGTACAACACGTATCCCGCTCAGGTATTTATGGGAGACGCAGGCTCTCTTTCGTTGGGTGCTGCGTTAGGGATGATAGCCGTGATTAGTAAGCATGAAATAGCACTTATCCTGGTTGGTGGTCTCTTTGTGGTTGAGGCCTTATCAGTAATTTTGCAAGTAAGTTTTTTTAAAATAACTGGTGGCAGGCGTGTATTCAAAATGGCCCCTATACATCATCATTTTGAACTCAAAGGATGGCCAGAGCCAAAGGTGACCATTCGGTTCTGGATTATTGCGATTATGCTTGCTCTGCTTTCGATGAGTACACTCAAGTTAAGGTAGATAATTGAAAATTGTCAATTGGCAATCGAAAATTGAAAAAAATGTTCTGGTAGTGGGTCTTGGTGAAAGTGGCCTTGCAGCGGCTAAATGGCTTGTGAGGCAAGGGTCTCAAGTGACCGTGAGTGAAAAGAGAAAGAAGGCTGATTTTAATAAGGATGTTGTAGCTGATCTTTTGAGATCAGGAGTAAAACTTGAATTTGGTGGGCACAGGATAAAATCCTTTTTAGAGTCGGATTTAATTGTTGTAAGCCCTGGTATCTCACTTGATATCAAGCCACTCTCTCAGGCCAGGGATCAGGGAGTCCCTATAATAGGAGAGATAGAGCTTGCGAGTAGATATTTAAAAACACCATGTATAGCTGTAACTGGAACAAATGGTAAATCAACGGTTGTAAATTTAATAGGTGAGATGCTCCGTAAAGGGGGGAAAAGTGTATTTGTTGGCGGAAATATCGGCCGCCCACTTACGTATTACATAGCTGGAGAGCAGAAGCTTGATTATGTGGTATTAGAGGTAAGCAGCTTTCAACTTGATACCACCCAAACCTTTTCTCCTCTCATGGCCCTGATTCTTAATATAAGCCCAGACCATCTTGATAGATATGCAGATTATACCTCCTATGTTAGGTCTAAAGAGAGGGTATTTGCAAACCAGGGTCCGGAGCAGATCCTCATTTTAAATGATGATGATCCCTGGCTACGAGAGGTGCAGCCCAAAAATGGACCTACAGTATATAGATATGGCTTAGAAAGCAAATCTGAGCGGATTGCAGCTTTAGAAAATGGTGGTATAGCGGCCAAACTTCCAGGGGAGGAAATGATTAAATTTCACCTGGAAAGATTTTCATTGCCTGGAAACCATAATAGAACAAATTTGATGGCTGCAATTATAACATGTTTGATCCTCAAGATACCTCCCTCTGCTATACAAGAGGTAATCGATCATTTTCAGGGGTTGCCCCATAGGGTTGAGCGTGTAGATACTGTGCGAGGTATAACTTTTTATGATGACTCAAAGGCTACCAATATAGATGCAGCTATAAAATCTATTGCCAGTTTCTCAAAACCAATTGTCTTGATTGCCGGGGGCAGAGATAAGGGCAGTGATTATCATCGGCTTGTTGAGGCAGCGTCTGAGAAGGTAAAACGGGCTGTTTTCTTAGGGGAGGCGGGTAATCTTTTATCAGAGGCATTTGGTAATAAAATATCATGGAGTATGGCAACCAGTATGATTGATGCGGTATCTCTTGCATTTAATCAGGCCCAGAAGGGAGATGTGGTTCTCCTTGCACCAGCATGCGCGAGTTTTGACATGTTTAAGGATTTTAATCACAGGGGAGAGGTCTTTAAAGATGCGGTTAGGAGATTAAAAAATGGTGTCAAAGAAAACAGCTAATTACAGCTATGATTCTGTTATCCTCATCACTGTTCTCCTGTTGATTGGCATTGGATTGATTGCGGTTTTTTCTGCCAGTTCAATTCTGGCTGAAGAGAGATATGGAGATCACTATTACTATCTTAAAAGGCAGGGAGCATTTTGTCTTTTTGGGCTTTTTCTTATGATGTTGGCAAAAAATATTAACTACCTTTTCTATAGAAGGTTAGTCTACTTTTTTTTGGGATTGAGTTTAATTCTGTTAATTTTACTTTTTGTACCAGGTTTTGGAGTTAAAGTGGCAGGCGCTCAAAGGTGGCTCAGGTTTGGCTTTATCTCAATCCAGCCATCTGAGGCAGTAAAATTGTCTTTGGCAATTTTCGTGGCATATAGCATGAGTAAAAACGTTGAGAATATGGGAACTCTCTTTCATGGGCTGTTACCGCCCTTATTGGTGGCGGCAATATTTATGATACTTATTCTTCTCCAGCCAGATCTTGGAACAGCTGTCATTATAGGAATGTGGATGTTAATCCTTCTTTTTATTGGTGGAGTGAATTTAGGGCAGCTTCTTATCCTTTTAGGTCTCCTGACGCCTATTGGTTTTTACCTGATATCCCATACCGCGTATAGGCTTCATCGGTGGTGGGCATTTTTAAATCCATGGCAAGATCCTCAAGGGTTTGGATTTCAGATAATCCATTCTTTTTTGGCCTTTGGTTCGGGTGGGTTATCAGGAGTCGGTCTTGGCAATAGTAAGCAAAAACTTTTTTATCTTCCAGAACCCCATACCGATTTTATTCTGTCCATCATTGCTGAGGAGATGGGATTTATAGGAGTGAGTGTTTTATTGATCCTGTTTGCTTTTGTTATAATCAAGGGGATTAAGATTGCCTTGCATGCGCCCGAGCTTTTTGGGACCTACCTTGCATTAGGGATAAGTTGTATGCTGGCAGTGCAGGTAATAGTTAATGTGGGCGTGGTAATGGCCCTTTTGCCAACTAAGGGACTAACGCTTCCCTTTATAAGTTATGGTGGTTCCTCTCTTGTTGTTAATCTTATAGGTATGGGAATATTAATGAATATATCAAAAAAGTCCCTGGATGGGCCAGGGGAATTGAGAAGGGCATGATTTAACCAAATGAGTGGTGATGAAGGGCAGAGAGCTAAGGATAATAATTGCTGGTGGAGGAACAGGTGGCCATCTATTTCCAGGGATAGCAATTGCTCGAGAGCTAAAAAAAAGATGTGAAAAGGTACATATCCTTTTTATCGTTGGCAGAAGAAAAATGGAGAGAGACATTATTTTGAAGGCCGGATTTGAAATCAGATCAATTGATGTTGAAGGCATGTTGGGTAAGGATTTATTACAGATGATACGTGCTTTTTTTAAGGTAGTTATAAGCTCAATCCAATCATTTTTCATAATGAGAGATTTTAAACCCCATCTTACAATTGGTGTAGGTGGGTATACATCTGGACCAGTGTGTCTTATGGGGTGGTTTCTTAGAATACCAACAGCTATCCATGAGCAGAATTCTATTCCAGGTATAACAAATAGGATCCTCGCGCCCTTAGCGAAAAAAGTCTTTATATCCTTTGAAGAAAGCAAGATGTATTTCAAAAAAGGAAAGCTTTTTTTAAGTGGGAATCCGATAAGGGATGAACTAATGAATCCCGAAATATTTGCCAAAAAAGTTTTTGAATCCGCTGATGATGCGATTAAACAGAGATTTGTTATCCTTGTTATGGGTGGAAGCCAGGGGGCCAGGGCAATAAACAAGGCAGTTCTATCTGCTCTAAAGGAATTGAAGAGGGCAGGTTTTCTGCCATTTGTAATCCATCAAACAGGGAGTCAGGATTTAAAAGAGGTAATAGCTGATTATCATACCCTTGGAATTGACGGAGAAGTAATGGCCTTTATAGAAGATATGGCCTCTGCTTATATAAGGGCTGATCTGGTTATCTGTCGGGCCGGTGCAACTACTATTGCTGAATTGGCTGCATTAGGCAAGCCATCGATCCTTGTGCCTTACCCCTATGCGATCCATAAACACCAGGACGTTAATGCTCGGGCATTGGCGGCCCACGGAGGAGCAGATATTGTTTTAGAGAAGGATCTTAACGGCAACACACTTGCCAAGAAGATTAGAATGTATATGGAAAACCCGGATGTGCTTAAGCAGATGTCATCACGTGCCTTAAAGACTGGCAGGCCAGAAGCAAACGAAATTATAGTTGAACAGTTGATGGAGCTAATAAGAGGTAGTGTCAGTTGTTATTAGTTTGTGGTCAGTTGGAAAAGATACAAAACAACAGCCAAAGGATAATACATAAAAATTTACAGGGATCAGTTCACTGTTTTCCGTTTTTCTACAGACAACGGACAATAGACGACAAACAACAGACAAGATGAAAATTTTTGGCAAGGTAAAACATATCCATTTAGTAGGTATTGGTGGGATTGGGATGAGCGGTATAGCAGAACTCCTCCTTAATTTAGACTATTTTATTAGTGGGTCTGATCTCAGAAAAACAGAAGTAACAGAGCATCTCTCAGATCTTGGTGGTAAAATATTCCTTGGACACAGACCTCAGAATATAGATGGAGCGGATGTTGTAGTTTTCTCTTCGGCAGTAAAGGGCGATAACCCGGAGATACTTGAGGCAAGGGAAAAATCTATTCCTGTAATACCAAGGGCTGAGATGCTGGCTGAATTAATGAGGCTTAAATATGGGATAGCTGTGGCAGGCTCCCATGGAAAAACTACAACGACAAGCATGATTGCCTCGATATTGACCAAGGGGGGTTTTGATCCAACAGTTGTTATCGGAGGAAGATTGAATATATGGGGAGGCTCGAATGCGAGGTTAGGGCGAAGTGATTTTCTTGTGGCTGAGGCAGATGAGAGTGACGGATCCTTTCTTGCTCTCTCTCCAAGCATAGCTGTTATTTCCAATATAGACCATGAACACATAGATTTTTATCGTAGCATGGATAATCTCAGGAAGACATTTATTGATTTTATCAACAAGATACCTTTTTATGGCAGGGCCATTCTCTGTGTGGATGATAAAGAGGTCCAAGGGTTGATTCCTGAGCTTACAAAAAGTTATCTGACATATGGGTTGAATCCCCAGTCGGATATAAGGGCGAGTGGAATATCAAAAGAAGGGCTGAATACCACTTTCGATGTTATCTTTAAGAGTAGGTTAGCCGGTAACGTCACTATTCCCATTCCTGGCGAGCATAATATTTTGAATGCCCTGGCAGCAGTAGGAGTGGGGTTGGAACTGGATATCGATTTTAAATACATCAGGGAGGGACTCAAGAATCCTGGAGGTCTTAAAAGGCGCTTTGAAATAAAAGATGAAAGGGATGGCATACTTTTCTTAGATGATTATGGCCACCATCCTACAGAGATAATGGCAACCCTCAGTGCAGCAAAAGAATGCTGGCCTGATCGGAGATTGGTAGTTGTTTTTCAACCCCATAGGTTTACCAGAACAAGAGATTTATATGATAAATTTGTTATCTCTTTTAACCAGGCAGATTTTCTGATCATTACCCCTCTCTATGGGGCAGGCGAAGAGCCTATACCAGGCGTAGATAGCAGAATTCTTTATCAGGGAATAAAAAATCATGGTCACAGGGCGGTTACTTATTGCGATAGCACTGAGGATACCATATCTGAACTTCTCGATCAGATTAGACCTGGTGATATAGTGTTAACCCTTGGTGCCGGTGATATACACCTTGTTGGGACCGAGCTATTGAAACGGATTTAGGGATTGAGGAATTTAGGGATTTAGGAATTGAGGAAAGCAGATAGTAATCAATAAGCAGCAGGCAGTAAAAACACCAACGGTGAACGGATAACGGTGAACGTTCTTTAACCCTGGCCCAGACCTGGCCTATAATTTTAATAGGTTAATAAGAACACATAGCACCTTATAGGCTTAGGAGTTTGATTTAGGATCGTCGCGCCAGGGCGGGCTTTAGGCATTTTAGGCACTTTAGCTCACTTTAGGCACTTAATGATGGATGCTCATATCAAGAAAAGAATGAAAGAGATAGGAGGTAAGGCCGTCCTTTTTGATGTGCCCATGAGTCAATATACCACATTGAGGATTGGTGGAAATGTTGAAGCACTTTACAAGGCAAGAGATCTAAACGCATTAAGGGAAATGAAGACTTTTCTCATGGATGAAGGGGTTCCATATTTGGTTACGGGTCAGGGAAGCAACCTCCTTGTGAGGGATGGGGGGTTGAAAGGTGTAGCGATTATATTGGAAGGATCCTTTGCTGTTGTTAACAATACCCCTATGGCGGAGCCATATATTGTAGCTGGGGCTGGTATGCCTTTATACAAACTAATTGATTTTTGTATAGAAAATGGTCTTTCTGGAGCGGAATTTTTAGCAGGAATTCCTGGAACCGTGGGTGGAGGAGTGGCCATGAATGCAGGGAGTTGGGGCCAGGAAATAAAGGGTGTGATCAATGAGGTAACAATACTGACAGGCAGGGGAATAGTAGAAAAGAGAGATAGTGGGAGGCTTAAATTTACTTACAGAGGGCTTGAATTGAACGCAGGGGAGATAATCCTCAATGCAATGCTGAGTTTAAAGTTTGATAGACCTGCTTTAATCAGGAAAAAGGTTGTTTCTAATATGAAACGAAGAAAAGAGAGGTTTCCTTTTGATATGCCATCTGCTGGATCTATTTTTAAAAATCCCAGGGGCGATTATGCAGGCCGGTTAATAGAAGCTGTTGGTTTAAAGGGTAAGACGATAGGGGGGGCGATGATATCAGCTAAACATGCCAATGTTATAGTTAATAAAGACAAGGCTTCGAGCTCTGACATACTGTCCCTTATGGATCTGGCAGCAGGTAAGGTAAAGGAGATGTTTAATATACAATTATCACCTGAGATCAAGGTTGTAGGTGAAATATGAAAAGAAGCTCTGTATTGGATAAACAATCAGTAAAAAGGCATAAAAGAAAGGGTTCTTTGCCTCCTAAGAGATTTTTTGGCCAATTAGGTTTTGGGCTTATTAAAATATTTCTTTTCTTTTTAGGGCTTGGGGCCCTCTCCTTAACCTTTATTACCGGATATCAATTTTTATCTTCATCGTCATATTTTAGATTAAATAATATCGTGGTGGCAGGGGTGAGTGATGATTTCAGGGAAGAGTTTATTAAAATATCGGGCATTAAGGAGAGGGAAAATCTTTTATCTATCGATTCATCTACTATTAGAAAAAACATTGAGAGGCATCCATGGATAAAATCTGTTTGTTTAAAAAAAGAATTTCCCCACACCCTTTATATCAAGGCAGAAAATGAAAAGGCTGTGGCAATAGTAGCCCTAAAGACCATGTCTTTCATGGATAAAGAAGGGATTATATTTAAAGATGTTGAAAGCAATGATTCTATTGATTTTCCTGTAGTAACAGGACTATCCCAAAGTGATGCAAAAAATAGAGCGAAGCTTAAAAGGGTCGCTTCTTTATTAAATGCCATTCATTTATGCACCTCCCCTTTATTGATAAAGAATTTATCAGAGATTCATGTGGAAGAAGATGGAGCTTTTATCGTTTATTTCAAAAAGTTACCCTTTAAGGTCCTTTTTGGAAGAGACGATTTTGAAAGAAAAATTGGTTCATTAATTGACATTATCAGTCATCTCCGGACCACGTATCGACTCGATCAGGCCAGATCAATAGATTTGGATTATAGTGATAGGGCGGTGGTTGCATTTACTGGCAGAGTAGTCTGAATACTTAAAGTTATAAGTGCCTAAAGTGTGCTAAAGTGACTAAAGTTAAAAGGAAACAGACATAAATAAATCAAGGGATGGTGGGATTTTCTATACTATTCAATTAGTGATTGCGCGTTGAGGTACAATTCAAAATCAAAATGAGTAAGTCTGTCTGAAATGACTTACAGCTATTTATCAGTTCACTTTAGGCACTTTAGCTCACTTTAAACTTTAGTCACTTTAATGGGGGTTGGTTAATATGGAGGAATTGATTGTAGGCCTTGACATTGGCACAAGTAAAATATGTGCAGTAGTTGGGGATGTGAGGCCTGATGGGATGGTTGATATTATAGGAATGGGATCTCATGCGTCCATCGGGCTTAGGAAGGGCATGGTGATCAACATCGAAAACACAGTAAATAGCATTAAAGAAGCCATAGAAGAGGCGGAGACTATGGCTGGCTGTGAGATCAGTTCTGTCTTTGCTGGAATTGCTGGAGGTCATATAAAGGGCTTTAACAGTCATGGGGTCATAGCCTTGAAGAATAGGGAGGTTACCAAGCTGGACATTGAGAGGGTAATTGATGCAGCGAGGGCAGTTGCAATTCCTATGGATAGGGAAGTTATCCATGCCATCCCTCAAGAATTTATTGTTGATGATCAGGCTGGTATTAGTGATCCTGGAGGAATGGCAGGTGTCCGTCTTGAGGTTAAGATTCATATAGTAACTGGAGCGGTCACATCGGCCCAAAATATCATTAAGTGTGCAAACAGGGCAGGCCTTGATGTTTACGATATTATCCTTGAATCCCTTGCCTCCAGTGAGGCGATCCTGACCGATGAGGAAAGAGATCTGGGAGTTGCAATAATAGATTTTGGAGGAGGTACTACGGATTTAGCGATATTTTCACGAGAGTCAATTGCACATACCTCTGTATTAACATTAGGTGGTGATAATTTGACCAATGATATTGCTATTGGAATCAGGACGCCCTTTAAGGAAGCTGAAAAGATAAAAATAAAATATGGATGTGGCCTTACCTCTCTTATAGGTGAGGATGAAATTATTGAGGTTCCAAGTGTGGGTGGTAGGAAAGAAAGGACTATCAGCAGAAAATTGCTGGGAGAAATTTTAGAACCACGGGTGGAAGAAATCTTTAACCTTATTTATCAGGAAATGATTAGGTCTGGTTATGATGATATGATCACATCTGGAATTGTTGTCACGGGCGGTTCTTCTCTTCTACCAGGAGTACCGGAGATTGTAGAGCAGGTTTTTAATATGCCGGCGAGGGTCGGTTATCCTGACAATATTGGGGGATTAAAAGAGATTGTGAATAGCCCCATGTATGCAACAGCAGTAGGTCTTGTGTTGTACGGAGCTCACTCAAAACAGAGAAAGAAAAAATTCAGGATAAGGGATACAAATATATTTAACCGGATCACATCCAGGATGAAGAGATGGTTTATGTAAAGGAAATGTAACTGGTACAGCCACCAAGACACAAAGACACAAAGGATAAACCTGCCCGCCGTCTGGCAGGCGGGTATGGCTTTTACCCCTTTGTCTAAAAAGGAAGAACGCATTGCAAGAAAAATAGTAGATGCCGCATATGCCGTCCACAAAACATTAGGGCCAGGTTTACTTGAAAAGGTTTATGAGGTTTGTTTTTGTCATGAGCTTTTTAAGCGGGGAGTACAATATCAAAGGCAAGTTGATATCCCAATAATATATGATGGAATAACCTTTAACGAAGGATTACGCTTAGATGTCTTGGTAGAAAAACTCATTATTTGTGAACTGAAAGCTGTGGACGAGGTGAATCCTGTATGGGAAGCACAGCTTCTCAGCCATCTAAAATTGACGGGTAAACGACTCGGATTTCTTATTAATTTTAATGTGCCCCTCATTAAAAAGGGTATCAAAAGAATAATTCTTTAATCTTAGTGTCTTAGTGCCTTGGTGGCTAAGTAGAGGGTATTAAAAGAATAATTCTTTAATCTTAGTGTCTTAGTGCCTTGGTGGCTAAGTACTTATAAATATAAATCAGGAAAGGAGAGTAATTATGAGATATGAATTTGTTGAAGAGAGCCCAAGCGCCAAGATAAAGGTTTTTGGTCTTGGAGGCGCAGGGGGAAATGCAGTCAATAACATGATTGCAGCTGGACTTAAAGGGGTGGATTTTAAGGCTGCAAATACTGACAAGCAGGCCCTTGATTTTAACTCTGCCCTTGATAAATTGCAGCTGGGGGCCAATCTCACCCATGGATTAGGCGCTGGCGCTGATCCAGAGATAGGTGCTCTTGCGGCAGAGGAGAGCATAGAGGCAATCAGGGCAGCTACTCAAGATGCGGATATGATATTTATTACCGCAGGTATGGGGGGAGGAACAGGCACCGGAGCTTCTCCAATAATCGCTCGAGAAAGTAGAAATAATGGGGCACTGACAGTAGGAGTTGTCACAAAACCATTTGAGTTTGAGGGTGAGAAAAGGATGAAAGCAGCCCTTGATGGTATTGAAAACCTTAAAAAGCAGGTTGATACCCTCCTTATCATCCCAAATCAGCGATTACGGGCATTAGGGAATACAGATACCCCCTTTTTGCAGCTTATGAAGATCGCAGATGATGTGCTTCTCTATGCAGTCAAAGGGATATCAGATCTTATCACGATCCCTGGCTTCATAAATCTTGATTTTGCAGATGTTAGAAGGGTTATGGAACAAATGGGAACAGCCCTTATGGGTACAGGGGCAGCTAGTGGAGAAAATAGAGCCCTTGAGGCTTCCCAGATGGCCATTAACAGTCCCTTGTTAGAGGATATCTCAATAGATCAGGCAAAGGGTGTTCTTATCAACATGACTGGGTCTACAGGAATGACTATGGAGGAGGTTATGGAAGGATCTTCATTTATAAAAAACGAGGTCCACCATGATGCAGAGATTATATGGGGTATGGTCTTTGATGATACTATGGCAGATGAGATGCGGATAACAGTTATTGCTACTGGTATAAGCAAGACTATGGATAAAAAGATTATTAATTTACGAAATCTTTCAACTGAGGAAATTGATGAGAATTGGACTGTAAGAGTAAAGGAAGATCTTGATAAGCCAACATTCCAGAGACAGTTACCTGAGGAAGACACTGATTTGCTTATAAAAGATAAAGATTTAAACTCTGGGGAAAAGGGTATATTGCAGAGGGTTTTTCAAAAGGAAAATCTTGAGTATCCTACTTTTTTAAGGAAGCAGGCAGATTGATTGCAAATTGAAAATCGCTACCCTTTATAAGAACAGACTTGCTAAAGAGAGAGGTACCGTAAAAAAAGATTGGGGTGGCAAGCTCTCTGTGGCCTTGATTTATCCTAATTATTATCGGATTGGCATGTCCAATCTTGGTTTCCAGGTAGTCTATGGGATACTAAATGAAAACCCTGCAATAGTGGCAGAAAGGGTGTTTCTGCCAGAACAAGAAGAATTATTACTCTATAGAAGAACAGATCAAACTCTCCTTTCTGTAGAGTCACAGACACCGCTGGAAAAATTTGATTTTTTAGCATTTTCCCTTTCATTTGAAAATGATTATCCCAATATCCTCACCATACTTGATTTAAGCAAGATCCCACTTATATGTAAGGACAGGGAAGAAAATTATCCCCTCATCATTGCAGGGGGTGTAACAACCTTTATGAACCCTGAACCCCTGGCCAGTTTCATAGATTGCTTCCTTATTGGTGAAGGTGAAGTGATTGTGAAAAAATTCTTTGATGCCTACCTTGATTTTCAATTATCAACTGTTAATAAAGAGGAGGCCCTGAGAGTTTTAGCAAGTGAGGTCGAGGGGGTTTACTGCCCCTCTTTTTATAAGGTTACCTACAGGGAAGATGGGTCAATAGGCTCCTTTACACCTCTCATTTCCTCTATCCCCTCCAGGGTAAAGGCGGTCAAACACACACCCTTTAAGGGGCCTTTGTGCCAATCGAAGATAATTACACCATCAACGGAGTTCTCTGATACTATCCTTGTAGAGCTTAACCGAGGATGCGGTGTTGGATGCAGGTTCTGTGCCGCTGGTTATGTTTACAGACCCCCAAGGATTATAGAAGAGGAAAATATATTTTCATCATTTGAAAGCATATTGGATGAAAATACCAGGGTTGGCCTTGTAAGCCCATCAGCTACTGATGTCCCCTGGATTGAGAAGTTAACCAGCACTATTCTTGAAAGGGGTGGTGATTTTTCTGTTTCTTCCTTTAGGGCAGATTCATTAACAACGGATCTCCTAAAAAATATAAAGAAAAGCAGCCAAAAAACCCTGACCTTTGCTCCTGAGGCAGGCAGTGAAAGATTACGGATGGCTATAAACAAAAAATTAACAACAGAAGAGATTTTAGAGGCTATTATACGTATAGCAAGGACAGGCTTTTTTCATATCAAACTCTATTTTATCATTGGTCTTCCAACTGAAACAAGGGAAGATGTAAAGGACATTATCGGCTTGGTTAAATCTATACGGCATCATTTAATTAAGGAAAGCAAAGGCAGGAAAAGGATAGGGAGAATTAGATTGAGTATTAATTGTTTTGTTCCGAAACCATTTACTCCATTCCAGTGGTTTCCTATGGATACAGTTGACTCCCTTAAAGAAAAGCAAAAGATAATAAAGGGAGCCCTATCAGATGTGGGAGGAATTAGAATTGGTTTTGATGTTCCAAAATGGGCGTATGTTCAGACATTGCTTTCCAGGGGTGACAGACGGGTGGGACTGATGTTGTTAACAACATACACGAATAAGGGAGATTGGAAGGCAACTTTTCGATCCTCAGATGTCAATCCAGATTTTTTTGTTTATAGGCCTAAAGACCTCAATGAACAACTTCCTTGGGATTTTATTGACCACGGTATTAAAAAATCATATCTAAAGGAAGAATATCATCTCGCCCTTGAATCAATAGAATCCCCTCCGTGTAATGTTGGTAATTGCACCAGATGTGGGGTGTGCGATTAGCGCTTCTCTTTATGTAATGGGGGACATTCTATATTCCCCCTGTTCCGGCAATCCGCCACAAAGACGGCGGGCAGGCAAGAGAAAAAGTGAATAAGCTACAATTATAGTAATCCGCCAAAAAGATAGGCGGATAAAATATAGCTTAATTTGAACGCACCTCTCCTCAGCCCATTAATTATAATCTGTTGCCACTGTAGTATCTGAGTAACTATTTATGTTGAACAATAGCCTGATTAATCAGGTCTGGGCCAGGGGTTCATGGTTGACATCCATGCAATATAGCGTGCCTTGTGGCAAGAACCGGATGAACTCCTCATTTATCTTTAAATCGAAACCAAATAATTTAGCTTGATGATTTGACAGTATTTTATCTCTCTAACCTCTGGCCCAGACCTGGTTTAGCAGTTCTTTTTATAGAATCCATAGGCGCAGTGTTCAGAAGAACAGTTTTAAAGCGCACGTTACGTCGCACCAGGGCAGGCTTGAATCCCGCCTGCCCTCCGGCGGGCAGGGCCTGAGAGGGTAGCTCGATGGATATCTGTGCATGGGCATTGTTGCCAAATGATTTTTTATGTTGAGCTCAACATAAGAAATGGTTTGGAATAATCGCCTAGGCATTACAGTACGTCTGAGTTTCGGGCAGGAGTTTTCCAAGACGATCCAGGAAATCCTCGCGATCCTTATTGTTGAGGAATATCTTGCGACGTTCTATCCCTCTGATCATGATGTGATGCAAGACACCGGGAGCGCAGCGTTCCCTTTTACAGGTTTGCGTCCCCGAAACAGGGCATTCTTTTACACACCCAGATAATCTCTTAGTTTGTGAACTGCCTTTTGATGTTTTGAAGGGTGCATCTTCCCGATATTCACCAGTTTCCATCTAACAGCAGGCAAATTTTCGATCCCTTCAAGGGGGAGGAGGTCCCACCTGGGGTGATCCTCCTTCACTGAAACAATGAACGTCCTTTCCTCGATGGTCAACTCACTTCGAAGCATTGAGACCAGATCATCTCTCGTTGTATGCAGGTCTTCACATGTCACATCTTCAGCGATCATGGCTTTGAATTCTTTCTCGAAGACATCTCGCATATCTTTCGGCTGGGGATTAAGGATCTCAATCATCGGCCGGGGATGACTGATGAGATATACTATAAATGCTCTCCGTATTTTGGCTGTTAGGCCTTCACTTTTGAATAGGAAGTGGACATCAAAGAGATCCCTCGGATGTTGACGGTCAAGGGCTGCACAGATTTTTCCTGCATACAGTTCATCCATAGAGAGTATTCTGCTTTGTACCGAA
>Ga0307443_1000051_pt1 | contig 89493 bp, 76 predicted proteins | sample SalMarSW160220MG_FD_202148 | JGI IMG/M metagenome (GOLD analysis project Ga0307443, IMG submission 202148) | Salt marsh sediment microbial communities from the Plum Island Ecosystem LTER, Massachusetts, United States - SW1601-220 | ecosystem: Environmental > Aquatic > Marine > Intertidal zone >... | reverse complement strand
ATGGGGACGTTGTTGACTAGCTTAACTATTTTCTTAATATTACAAGATGTAGGGAAGAGATAATCAAAGAAATGCCGAGACAAGCTAGATTGGATAGCCCGGGAACACTTCATCATGTCATATTCCGGGGGATTGAAAAGAGGAATATTTTTGATGATAAATATGATCGGGCAAACATGATCAGCCGTATGGAGGAGCTTGTAAAAGAGACTGACATAAAGATATATGCATGGTCATTGATGACAAACCATGTTCATATCCTATTAAAAAGCGGCCACTGCGGATTATCACGATTCATGAGAAGATTACTAACAGGATACGCCATAAGCTATAATATCAGGCATAGACGCTATGGTCATCTTTTTCAGAACAGATACAAATCAATCATATGCGATGAAGACGCCTATTTTCAGGAACTTGTCAGATATATCCACCTTAATCCACTGAGAGCAGGTCTTGTCAAAAAAATGGGGGAACTTGACAGGTATCCGTGGAGCGGACACGGTTCTCTCATGGGAAATAAAAAGCGTGAGTGGCAGGATGTTGATTACGTTTTATCCTGGTTCAGCAAAACAAAGAAGGCTGCAAGAAAGAAATATCGAGTTTATGTTAGCGAAGGCATAGAAGAAGGGAAAAGAGACAATTTAGTGGGAGGAGGACTTATCAGGACGTTGGGAGGATGGTCACAGGTTTTATCCCATAGAAAAAATGGTCAAAAAATTGTTACAGATCAAAGGATACTGGGACAAGGAGATTTTGTTAAGCGGATACTAAGTGAAGCTGATAAAAGGATAAAAAGCCAGCTTTCAGTGAATGAAAGGCTGATAATAGCAGAAAAAAGGATTCATGAGGTTTGTAATACTGAAGGAGTAAATATTGAAGAATTAAAAGGGGGAAGCCGCAGGGCGCATATTTCCGATTTGAGAAAGAGGTTGGCAATAGAACTGATATCAGAACATGGATTAAGTCTGGCGGAATCAGCCAGACAATTGGGAGTATCAACTCCTGCGATTTCAAAAATAATGACTAGAAAAGAATAGGGTGGAATGAATTAGTTAAGCTAGTCAACAACGTCCCCTAAACAAGGCCTCCGGTTTTGAGGCCGGAGGCCTTGTTTATATAACGGATAATCGAGGTTAGTCGGTCTTAATGCCGGCCAGTTTTTGGGCCAGCTTCTTCTTGGCCTCCATATTTGAGTTTCGCAGGATGGTCATGCGGTGGGTCTCGGGTGACCCAGCACCGTGGATATTGGAGACAATATCACGGCTCTCAAAGGCCAGCTTCTCGATGAGCCGGAAGATGCGTACCCGGTCCTCCGTTGTAACCTCGTCCACGCCCTTAAGGTATTTGGTCAGCATCGGGCCGATGTCCGGGTTGGCAAAGTCTTTATCAGAGGGGAGATCGGTGGTCATGCCGCCGGCAATCTCAATCATCAGCCGTATTACCTCGGCCATTTCCTTTCCCTCGTAAAGCTTGGAGGTGTTGGACAGCACCGGGTCAACCGTGTAGATACCGGAGGGTGTCTCCGTGGATTCGACAGAAGCGGCTACCGAGCAGCCGTATATGGCCTCGGTGACCTTCATCATCTCGGCGTATTTGTTCCTGATATGTGATACATTGCCCACACCGCTGTATTCGGCAGCGGTGGCGGCGGCGCCTATAAGCACATCGCCCACGCCGCATTTGCATCCGCCGTGCGAATGGCGGTGATAATTACCAAAGTTACGCACCATATTCCCGGCATATTCGTATTCACCGCATAGGAACACATGTTCCCATGGTACGAATACATCATCAAACAGGACCATGGGCGAGAATTTGCTGAACCTGGCGTTGCCCAGGTCGCATCCCTGAAGAGGCTGGGCCTCGAGGGTGCCCCGGCCGTACACCTGGATAAGGCCTTTGGCGTCGGTGGGCACTGCGAAACAGACCGCATAGTCCTTATCGGCCTCGCGCATCTCCCGAGTAGGCACGATCAGCGCCCAATGGGCGCACATCGAACCGGTCTGGTGTATCTTGGCCCCACGGACGACGATGCCGTCCTTTTTTCTCTGCACCACGTGCAGGTACATGTCCGGGTCTTTCTGCTGGGACGGCCGGAGGGCCCGGTTCCCCTTTACGTCGGTTACGCCGCTAAATATAACGACATCATTCTTCTGGGCCGTCTTGACGAATTCCTGTAACCTGGCCCAGTACTCTGTGCCGTATTTCTGGTCACAGTTATACGCCTCTATGCCCACGGCATTGATGGCGTCCATACCTGTACACCGCATATAGCAACCGCCGATATTCTGGGAGAGGAATTTGAGCATCCTTACCTTGGTTAGAAGATCGTCGGGACTCCTATAGAATTTGAGAAAGCGACTGACATCTTCACCGGTAAGGTCGGAGGGAGCAACCAGGAGTTTTTTACCTTCCGGGTCGTTTTCCATCCTGTATGTTTCAGCCACCGCCGCAGCCATGTGTTTGATTAAAGGGTGTTCCACAGGGTTATCTACCTTTTCCCCCAGGATATAGGTTGTGGGGTGTAAATCCTTGAGCGATTCATAATACTGTTCCGGTGTTTTTATTGCCATTGTTCGGTTATACCTCCTTGAAATAGACAGGATTATTGTTAATAAAATTTCATGTGGTGTATTTTTAATTAAATTTCTGTTTTCCGATTTGGAGTATAGGGGATTCCGGATGGCGTGTCAAGTTATCTATAGCTTGATACAGAGGATGGGGGATATGGTGAATCTGAATCAAAGTACAATATTATTTATATTTTGGCAGAATTCCGCTGAATATCTAATCTTACTGCCGTCAACACTAATTCCTGGGAGTGCCCCGATAAGGGAGTTTGTTATCAGGACATTATCCGAGGTAAAAAGGTCCTCCAACCGGACTGTCTCATCCCTCACCTTGTAACCCCGGTCAAGGAGAAGATTACATACCTTGTCTTCCATGATCCCAGCCAGGACATGGGGAGACGCCGGCCTTATAACCTCCTTTTCCCTTACCAAAAGTATATTGGCCGAATTGGTTTCCGATATGCTTCCATCCGGGTTCAGAATCAATGCCTCGTTGGCCCCCTGTTCCACAGCCCATTTGCTTGCCAGATAATAATATAGGTAATTAAGGGTCTTATGGTCCGCCAGGGGCGTGTAACGGGGATGCGGATATGTGGCCAGGTTGAGTCCCGGTTCTTTTTTATGTGCGAGACGTTGCACATAGGGCCTTGCCGTAACAATGATACCATGATCAAAGGGCGGTTCAGTCCGGGTTCCCCATGTGGCGATAATCTTGGCAGCGGCTATTTCCTGCTTAAGTCCGTTTTTATCAATGACCTGATCGATGATTTCCGCCCAGGAGAGATCGGGAATATCATGGTGGAATAGAGTTTTCCAGGTCTTGTTGAATCTTGCCATATGTGAATCAAGATACCCGGGTTTTCCATGATCCACCCTTATGGTTTCAAAAAAACCGTAACCGTACTGAAACCCCAGGTCTGCGATATTTATAATAGCCTGGTCCAGGGGCCGGAGCATCCCGTTTATCCATGCGGTTTGTTTACTCCGGTGTCTTTTCTTTTTGTCCCCTAATGTCTCCATAAGGGTTTTGCCTTTGTGTAAGGTTTCGTTGTACTCATCCATGGGGTCGGAGTCATAGACAATACCTCCTCCTACGGAGAACCGCATTTTTCCATTATAGATTGTGGCAGTGCGGATAGCAATAGAGAGATCCATGGTGTCATGGAAACTCAGATAACCGATGGACCCGGTATAGACATGACGCCGGTTGGGCTCCAGTTGGTCGATTATTTCCATTGCCCTTATCTTGGGACAACCGGTAATCGATCCACCCGGGAAGGCAGCCCTGAGTAAATCTATTGAATCACGATTTTCAGCCAATGTGCCCTTAACGATGGACACGAGATGATATACATTCCGGTATGCCTCCAACCTTTTGTGTTCCGCGACACGCACGGATCCGGCCTTGCACACCTTTCCCAGATCATTTCGCAGCAGGTCGACGATCATGGAAAGTTCGGACTCATCCTTTTTGCTCTTTTCCAGCTCCAGCTTTAAGGAAATATCTTCAGATTCAGTCTTGCCCCGCGGCCTGGTGCCTTTGATGGGCCTGGTCTCGATGTTATTCCCTTCCTGTTTCAGGAAGCGTTCAGGCGATGTGGAGACAATATAGTGATTACCCGCGTTTATATACGCAAAAAAGGGAGCGGGGTTGTTATGAAAGAGCATTTGAAAGAGATTGAATGGATTACCTGAGAAGTCCGTCTCAAATCTCTGGGAAAGATTGGCCTGATAGATGTCTCCTGCCGCGATATACTCCCTGATCCTGTCAACGGCTAGTGTATAATCATGCATGGTGAAATTGGAGGTAAACTGAGGGTTAAGGGTAAAACCCTCCCGGGAGTCCCTGCCGGTGCCGAGGATCGTATTAAAGGCTTTTATATCATTGGCAAGGGTCTTTTTGCCGGAGAAGGACCTCACGGGGACCAAAAGGCAGCGATTCTGTTCCACGTGATCATGGATAACAATTATGGATGGGGCGAAAAGGCATATATCCGGAAGGTTGAGATCATTGATTGATGTCCGGGGCAGTTTTTCCAGATGGTCTTTAAGATCGTAAGAAAGGTACCCGAATAGACCGGCCCCGGCAGGAACAGGGAATCTGGGATCATCCATCCGGTAGCCTTTTATTAACATGCGGAGGGTGTCAAAAGGATCGGCCTCAAACCTGATGCCTTTTGCACCCGAGGTAATGGTCATTTGCCGGCCATATGCCGTAAAGGTTAGCCATGGTCTGGCAGCAAGGATATGGTACCTGGCGCAATCAATATCCCCTCCGCTCATGAGGACAACGGTGCCGGGAAACCCGCTAAATCCGGCCACATAATCAGCAAATGAGTCGTTGAAATCGAGTTTCTGGTAGTGAATCCCTGTGATTTCGCCGGTGATCGCTTTTATATCGTTCATGGATGGGCCTTATCTGCATATATGTTATACCTTTAGGGGCCCCAGCCTGAGAAAGTTTTCCACGAGTAGAAAACCGTGCTCAGTCATAAAGCTCTCAGGGTGAAACTGCACGCCATGGAGGGGATTCATGGGATGGGATAGCCCCATAATGATCCCGTCGTCGCTGCGTGCGGTCACCTCAAGCATACTCTCGTCAAAATAAACTGTCAGAGAGTGGTATCGAGCTGCTACAAAAGGAGAGGGGATATCTCTGAAAATGCCTTTATTGCCGTGTTGAATAGTGCTGGTCTTGCCATGCACGGGGTGGCTTGACCTTTGGGTAACACCGCCGAATGCCTCATTTATGCATTGCATCCCCAGGCAGACCCCCAGAATGGGGATATCCTTATAATATTTTCGGATGAGGGGGACGGATATTCCGGCATGGGCGGGATCCCTTGGACCAGGGCTTATAAGTATGTAATCAGGCTTGAGCGATCCTATATCTTCAAATGACAGGCTGTCACACCGGTGTACATGGATGCGGAGGTTATAATTCATAAACATCTGCACCAGGTTATATGTGAAGGAATCATAATTATCTATTACCAGGAGGTCCGCCAATTCAACCCTCAATAAAAAAAGCCACCCCGACGCGAGTCTGGGTGGCTGGTAGCCTATTACATAACTCACATAAATATTAATCAATTATGCCTATTGGGTCAAGGTTAATTTTCGTTTCATCCGGTTAATGAGAACACTAGTTAATGAGACCCCACCTTGATCCTCCCCTAAGAGGGGAGGAAACAAAAGATAGGGTTGGAGGGGTCGAGTTTTGGAGTGAACACCCATGGCCTTATACAAGGCCGGAGGTATGGAACTAGGGCGGAGGGCTGTTCCTTTTTGTAGTGACTATCGGGAAGGCGCCGTTATTTCAGGGGTTACGGGTGGGGGACCCCCTGGCCCCGAGGGGAACCGAGGGGAACAGCGCAGGGGGTAGGCATCCCACGGCCGTAACCACTTGAAATGACCAGCCCGGGAGATCCGGAACGAAAAAAAGGACAGCCCTTCGGTCACGGCGATTCTTTTCAAGACGACATCTATGGCATTCAGTGGACATGGGCTTATTTTCAAGGGTTTGGCAAACCTTTTCGTGGTGCCAACGGCATATTCTGCCAGGGGTTCTGGTGGAGCAAACCCTTGAAAATAAGCCCACTGCAGGCCTTGGGTGGAATCCTTTTTGAGATGTCGTCTTTGCAAGAACAGGCGTGACCTCACATTATGATATATTGTTCTATATGGCCCATGGGGTTCTCTTTTAAGCGGCGAACTCGTTTATGTGCACTGACCCTGCATAAAACAAGACGAGGCGGGCGGGTACCCTCTTCCAGACTCAGCCCCACTCGAGAATTTTCTATTACCTCATAAGTATTCCGCCCGCCTGGGTGGCACCTCACGTAATTAGCATGCTGTCAATGTTTTCGCCGCGTGTAAGAGAGCCCCATGGGCCATTAAGGTAGTTATAATAAGGTTTAATCTTTTACTTCTTTACGTGTTCATTACCTGGATGAGCCTGATTTTTTCCCTGTTGACCCAAAAAAGTATTTGACATTCTATTAATTTAGTGTAAGTATAACAAAGATATCTGAGTTATCCGTGGTGGGAAACAAGAAGATGATAAGGATTAATGCTATCAACATTATCAGGAGACTAGGCGGAGTACTGTTATTATTGGTACTCGGCCTTGTTGTCGTAGGGGCGGACCACCCAGCGTGATAATGGGATAGTATTACAAAGGCAATCAATTAAAATCCGTTATCAGGCCGGTCTGATAGCGGATTTTTATTTCCTCTTAACCACTTAATATGGAGGTTTATCCCTTATGGACCGTGTTACCTTTTTTGATACTACTCTTCGGGATGGAGAGCAATCCCCTGGTGCGAGCATGAACGTGGCTGAGAAGCTCCGTCTTGCCGTGCAGCTGGAGAAACTGGGCGCTGATGTTATTGAAGCCGGTTTCCCTTCAGCCTCGCCCGGAGATTTTGAGGCTGTCCAGGTGATAAGCAATAAGGTAAAGAACATATGTGTGGCTGCCCTGGCCAGAACCTCAAAGCAGGATATCGATAAGGCTTGGGGAGCGGTAAAGGACGCGGCAAATCCCAGGATACATACCTTTATCGCTACGTCGGATATCCACTTGAAGCATAAGCTCAAAATGGACCGGGAACAGGTCATTAAGACCGCGATCGAATCCGTGCGTTACGCGAAAGGATTCACGCCCAATGTGGAATTCTCCGCTGAAGACGCTTCAAGAAGCGAAAGGGATTTTCTTTGCCGAATATTTGAGGCAGCCATTGAGGCCGGGGCGACGACCGTCAACATCCCTGATACCGTGGGTTATGCACTGCCCAACGAATTCGCTGATCTGGTATCCTATATACGGGACCATACACCCAACATCAAGAAGGCAATCATAAGTGTTCATTGCCATAATGACCTTGGATTGGCCACGGCGAACACCATGGCCGGTCTGATGTCGGGGGCCAGGCAGGTTGAAGTGACTATTAATGGTTTGGGCGAGAGGGCCGGGAATGCTTCACTGGAAGAGATAGCCATGAGTCTTCATACACGACGGAGTATCCTGAATCTATCAATGGGGGTCAATACCAAAGAGATATACCCCACCAGCCGTCTGGTTTCCATGATTACCGGTATCGGCGTACAGCCCAATAAGGCTATAGTGGGCGCGAATGCCTTTGCCCACGAGGCCGGAATTCACCAGGACGGGGTTCTAAAGCACAGAATGACCTACGAGATTATGGAGCCCGAAACCATAGGGCTTTCCTCCAACCGTCTGGTTCTGGGAAAACATTCGGGCAGGCATGCCTTTCGTGAGAAATTAAATGATCTGGGTTTCGACCTTACGACGGACGAGGTGGACAAGCTTTTCAATAAAATGAAAGAACTCGCCGACAAGCGTAAGGAGATTATGGATGAGGATTTAGAGGCACTTGTAGCAGAAGAGATTCTCCGTATTCCGGACATCTATGAGCTTGTGTACCTGAATGTGATAAGCGGCACGGTAACCATCCCCACAGCCACGGTGATACTCAAGGCAGAAGGTAATGAGGTTCAGAGTTCCGGATCCGGGGTAGGACCCATTGATGCAACGTTCAATACTATCGCAAAGATTACCGGAACCCGTTCCAGATTGCTCAGATTCGCCGTTAATTCCATAACAGGGGGTATGGATGCCCAGGGAGAAGTCACGGTGCGGCTCCAGGAAAACGGTTTGGTGGCGCTGGGCAAAGGTACTGATCCCGATATTATCACGGCGAGCGCTAAGGCTTATATCAATGGTCTCAACAGGCTGGATTATCTGAAAAGAAACCCGCCTCTTAACCCTGATGAAATAAGTGTATAAATGTTAAAAGGATAAAAGAGATGGGCATGACTATTACTGAAAAGATACTTGCTTCCCATTCAGGTGTGGAGAGCGTAAAACCGGGAGACCTTTTGCAGTGCAGGGTGGATATGGCATTGGCCAACGATGTCACGGCTCCCTTGGCCATCAAGGTGTTTGAAGATATTGGAAGGGATAGGGTCTTTGACCAGGGAAAGGTAGCCCTTGTCCCGGATCACTTTGTTCCGAACAAGGATATCCCTTCCGCGCGGCAGGCAAGGATGATGAGAGAGTTCGCAACCCGATACGGTATAAAAAATTATTTTGAAGTAGGTGAAATGGGTATAGAGCATGTTATCCTGCCGGAAAAGGGATTGGTGATACCCGGAGATGTGGTTATCGGCGCAGACAGTCATACCTGCACATATGGGGCATTAGGGGCCTTCTCCACCGGCGTGGGTAGTACTGACTTGGGAGTTATAATGGCCACTGGAAAGGTGTGGCTAAAGGTGCCTCCAACCATAAAAGTAAGGTTTGAGGGGGGGGTACTCCCGTGGGTTGGGGGAAAGGACCTGATTTTATATCTACTTGGCCTTCTCGGGGTGGAGGGGGCCAATTACTGCGCCATAGAGTTCTCGGGCTCCGCTGTAAAACATCTTTCTATGGACAACCGGTTTACCATGGCCAACATGGCCATCGAATGCGGCGCCAAAAACGGGATTTTTAAGGCGGATGAAATTACTATGCAATATGTAAAGGAAAGATCATCCAGAAAGCCCGTAATCTGGGAAAACGATCCTGATGCTGGATATAAAAAAGAGGTGAATATTGATGTGTCTCAAATAGAACCCCAGGTCGCTTTTCCCCACTCGCCGGATAATGCCAGACCTGTGTCCGAGGGCAAACATATCAAGCTGGACCAGGTATTCATTGGGTCATGTACCAACGGAAGACTGGAGGATCTACATAAGGCCGCGGACATCCTGAGAGGCAGAACTATTGCAAAAGGACTCAGGCTGATTGTTATACCGGGATCTCCCTTGATTTATAGGGAGGCGATCAAGGAGGGCATTATAGAGACATTCCTTGATGCAGGTGCCACCATAGGACCACCAACCTGCGGACCATGCCTGGGAGGACATATGGGCGTACTTGCTGACGGAGAAAGGTGCGCTTCCACCAGCAACAGGAACTTTATCGGAAGGATGGGTGATCCCGCCAGTGAAGTCTATCTGGTGAACCCTGCAGTTGCTGCGGCATCTGCGGTGCTTGGGCGGATAGGTTTGCCCGATGAATTGTGAAGAAAAAGAGGATCCAAGTGGAGTGAGTTGGAGATGATGCAATATTTAGAAAAATCTGCATACAGGGGGAAACCGGATGAAAGCGGAAGGAAGGGTCTGGAAGTTTGGCGATAATATTGACACGGATGTTATTATACCGGCCAGGTTTCTTAATGTCTCTGATAAAAAGCAGCTTGCCAGGAACTGTTTTGCTGATCTGAGGCCTGATTTCAGCGGGGGAGTGAGCAAGGGCGATATCCTGGTGGCGGGCAGCAATTTTGGTTGCGGTTCCTCAAGAGAGCATGCGCCGTTAGCTATTAAAGAGTCGGGAATCAGCGTTATTATCGCCAAAAGTTTCGCGAGAATCTTTTATAGAAACGCCTTTAACATAGGACTGCCTATCCTTGAGTCAAAAGAAGCGGTTGATTCGGTTGAAGAGAAAGATAATATATCCGTTGATCTGGCCACCGGAGAGATCACCAACAAGGATAAAAGTTTGGTTTTTTCAGCGCAGCCTATCCCGGATTTTATGAGGGAGATTATCACGGCCGGCGGCCTGGTTAATTATATCAAAGCAATTGATGAAAAAGGGGGTGTTTACCATTAAACTCAAGGGAACACAAATATTGATGAAGGTATTGCAGGAAGAGGGGGTTGACACTATCTTCGGCTTCCCGGGCGGGGCTGTTATCGATATATACGATGAGCTTGTGAAGACTGAAATAAACCACATCCTGGTTCGCCATGAACAGGGGGCGGTTCACGCGGCCGACGGTTACGCACGGGCATCGGGCAGGATAGGGGTCTGCCTTGTCACATCCGGACCGGGTGCCACCAATACCGTAACAGGTATCGCTTCCGCCTATATGGATTCCATCCCGATCGTGGTGCTTACCGGACAGGTAAATACCAGTCTCATAGGAAACGACGCCTTTCAGGAGGTGGACATCGTTGGTATATCCCGTCCCTGCACCAAGCATAATTATCTGGTAAAAAACGTCGAAGAGCTGGGCAGGATACTGAAGGAGGCATTTCACATCGCGCGTTCGGGGAGGCCTGGCCCGGTCCTTGTTGATCTTCCCAAAGACGTGATGCAGTCCTTTACGGAATTCAGATCCAACGAAGAGGTCCGGCTTAGGTCATACCAGCCGACGTATCAGCCAAATATGAAACAACTGGCAAGGGTGATAAATCTCATTAAGAAGTCAGAGCGGCCGCTCATATTTGCCGGAGGGGGCGTTATTTCATCCGGGGCTTCAAATGAATTGAAAAAGTTCGCAAAGAAGATTCACGCCCCTGTCTCGTCAAGCCTTATGGGCCTGGGCGCTTTTCCGGCATCCGATCCCTTATGGCTGGGGATGTTAGGGATGCATGGGACTTATCGTGCTAATATGTCCACATCCGAATGCGATCTGCTTATAGGTATCGGTGTCCGTTTTGATGACAGGGTTACGGGAAAGACGCAGAGTTTCGCTTCAAAGGCCAAGATTGTCCATATCGATATAGACCCGACCTCCATAAGCAAGAATATCCCGGTCCATACCCCTATCGTGGGGGATTGCAGGATAACGCTTCAGAAACTGAACAGCTTTCTGGCCAAGGAGACCATGAGGGGCCTCAAGGGTATCCGCGATCCGTGGCTGGAGCAGATATCAGAATGGAAGGCCAAAAAGTCCCTTGCCTATAACCAGAAGGATATCATCAAACCCCAGTTTGTTGTTGAAAAGATATATGAGCTGACCGGGGGCAAGGCTATAATAAGCACCGAGGTGGGTCAGAACCAGATGTGGGCAGCCCAGTATTATCACTTTGACAAGCCCAACTCCTTTATCACTTCGGGCGGATTGGGATGCATGGGCTTCGGTTTCCCGGCCGCCATCGGCGCCCAGGCGGCATGCCCTGACAGGGTTGTTGTGGATATTGCCGGGGACGGAAGCATACAGATGAACATACAAGAAATGGCTACCGCGGTTCAGTTTAATCTGCCCGTTAAGATAGCGGTACTCAACAATCGTTATCTTGGCATGGTGCGGCAGTGGCAGGAGCTTTTTTACGATCGTTGTTATGCGTGTACTGATATGGAGGCCGCCCCTGATTTCTTAAAACTGGCCGAGGCGTATGGTGCGGTCGGTCTGCGGGCGACCACCCCTGAGGAGGTGGTGCCGGTTCTCAAAAAGGCACTGGCTGTTAATAAACCCGTAATAATGGATTTTTTGGTTGAAAGAGAGGAGGGCGTGTACCCAATGGTGCCGGCAGGAGCGGATATTACGGAGATGCTTCTGGTATGATCTAGGGCTAAGGTTATTTTAGACATGATAATAGGATTAAATGCGAAATTATCCGAGTAAGAAAAATCAAAAGGAGATGTAACATACTCATGAATAATAACGGGATAAAAGAAAAGCACACTCTTTCGTTGTTGGTTGAGAATGAGCCCGGGGTCCTGGCGCGGATTGCAGGTCTATTCAGCGGCAGGGGATTCAATATTGAGAGCCTTTGCGTGGCGGAGACTACGGAGCCTACTATCTCGCGTGTTACCCTGGTGACAAAAGGGGATATGTATATCCTCGAGCAGATCAAGAAGCATCTCAACAAGCTGATTGCTGTTATCAAGGTATTTGATTTTACGGGAAGCCCGTTTGTGCAGCGAGAGCTGGCTTTGATTAAAATAAAGGCCAAGCCTGAATACAGGGCCGAGATATTGAGGATGGTGGATATCTTCCGCTCCAGGATAGTTGACGTAGGAACAGAGCATTACACTGTTGAAATAACCGGGGATGGAGGCAAGATAGAGGCATTTCTTGAACTGCTGAAACCATTGGGGGTTAAGGAAATAGCCAGGACAGGAGCAATCGCTCTTGCGCGTGAAAAAAAATGAGAGACCCGAAGAATCTTTAAGGAGGACATATAATGGCAAAGATTGATTTTGGCGGTATTGAGGAAGAGGTCATAACTGTTGAAGAGTTTTCACTGGAGAAGGCCAGGGAAGTGCTTAAGGATGAGACTGTTGCGGTTATCGGTTACGGTGTCCAGGGGCCCGGCCAATCTATGAACATGAGGGATAACGGCATCAAGGTGATAGTCGGTCAGGCAAAGGCATTTAAAAACGACTGGGATCGTGCCGTGAATGACGGATGGGTGCCAGGGGAGACCCTCTTTGATATCGAAGAGGCGGCCAAGCAGGGCACAATCATCCAGATGCTTGTTACGGATGCCGCTCAAAAGGCAATATGGCCTGTAATTAAGCAATCCCTGAATCCCGGAGACGCCCTTTATTTTTCCCATGGATTTTCTATCGTTTACAAAGACCAGACCCAGGTAATCCCCCCCGAAAATGTGGATGTTATTATGGTCGCCCCTAAGGGATCAGGGACATCGCTCCGCAGAAATTTTTTGACAGGCAGCGGGATAAATTCCAGTTACGCCGTGTTTCAGGATTACACGGGCAGGGCTGAGGAGAGAACACTTGCCGTGGGGATTGCCATAGGCTCGGGATACCTTTTTCCCACCACCTTTGAAAAAGAAGTTCATAGCGATCTGGTTGGCGAGCGGGGTGTTCTTATGGGGTGCCTCGCAGGTGTCATGGAGGCCCAGTACGATGTGTTGAGAAAAAACGGACACAGCCCCAGCGAGGCGTTTAATGAGACGGTGGAAGAACTTACGCAGAGTCTCATACGCCTGGTGGATGAAAACGGAATGGACTGGATGTACTCCAATTGCAGTGCCACGGCCCAGAGGGGAGCCCTTGACTGGCTCCACAGATTCCGTGACGCCGTGGACCCGCTTTTTGAGGAGCTTTATAAGAGCGTGGTAAGCGGAAAGGAAACGGAAATAGTGATGAAGGCGAACAGCGCCCCTGATTATAAGGAAGGTCTCCAGAAAGAGCTGGACGAGATCAAGAACTCCGAGATGTGGAGGGCGGGCGCTGCTGTCCGAAGCTTAAGACCGCAAAACAGGTAAGGCATAATAATCCTCAAAAATAATTTGAAGAATGAAGCCCTATCCAGTGGATAGGGCTTCATTTTGTTTCATCCGGTTAATGAGTACGTAAAGAAGCAAAAGACTAAACCTTATTATAAGTACCTTAATTGCCCATGGGCCATATAGCGCAAAATATTCAGATATCATTAACTAGCGTACTCATTAACCGGATGAACCTTTATTTTTCTCTTGTATTTTTAATTAGTTTAGTTTATCTAGTGGCATTAATTTAGTATTTTACTGTCATTAATAACCATGGGAAAACAATGGAACAGGTCTTACTTTTAAATATCTCGTATGAACCATTAAAGGTTATTAACTGGCAAAAGGCTATTACCATGCTTTGCCTTGGTAAAGTGGAGGTAATTGAAGAATATACCAGGCAGGTACACTCCGTCAGTTTTACCCTCAAACTGCCTTCTGTTGTACGCCTGCTTAAAATGGTAAAGAGGAACAAGAGTCCGGTTAAATTCTCAAGACAGAATATCTACGCAAGAGATCGTTACAAATGTCAATATTGCGGAGGGCGTTTTCCAACAGAGGAGATGACATACGATCATGTGGTGCCGAGAGCCAGAGGAGGTAAAACGGAATGGGAGAATATCGTTACCTGCTGCATGGAATGCAACCGCAAAAAGGGAGGACGCACGCCCCGTGAGGCCTCCATGAGACTAATACGCAAACCTGCCCGCCCCAGATGGGTGCCCGCCGTAAGGATAACTATCGGCTTCAGGGAAGTACCCCAGTCCTGGCGAGATTACCTGTACTGGCATATAGAGCTGGTAGAATAGGGATGTTTTCAGGTTCATCCGGTTAATGAGCACCTGAAGAAGTAAAAGATTAAACCTTATTACAAGTACTTAATGGCCTATGGGGCTCTCTTTTACGCGGCGAAAACATTAACAGCATGCTAATTACCTAAGGTGCCACCCAGGCGGGCGGAGTACTTATGAGATAATAGAGAATTCTCGAATGGGGCCAAGCCGGGAGAAAGGTACCCGCCCGCCCCGTCTTGTTTTGTGCAGGGTCATTGCACATAAACGAGTTCGCCGTTAAAAAGAGAACCCCATGGGCCATCATATAGCGCAAAACATCTAGGTATTATTAACGAGCGTACTCATTAACCGGATGAACCTTTTTTCACACCCTTCCCAGAGCCTCTTTCACACGATCCGGTGTCATCGGCATTTTAAAGAGCTTTGCCCCTGTGGCATCATACACGCCTGTGGCAATTATGGCCCCTATGCCCACCACAGGCGGTTCACCACAGCCCTGGGGAGGAAAATCATAGTTTTTCAGGATTATGGTTTCGATCTTTGGCAGCCACGAGAAACGCGGGATATGATAAGTATCGAAATTGCGGTCAAATATCTCTCCGTTTTTGAATCGAATCTCCTCGGACAGGGCATATCCCAGACCCATTATACAACAACCTTCCATCTGTAATCTCGACCCCTGGGGATTTACACAAAGTCCCATATCCATGGCACATACAATCCTTTTTACCTCTATTTTCCCGCTTGCACTATCCACATCAACCTCTGCCATATGGGCCACATAGCTATTGGCATCGACAGCGCAGGACATGCCATAACCACGGCCGCTAGGCAATTGTGACGGTGTGTATCCGAATTTATCGGCAGCTGCCCTAAGCACCCCTATGAGCCTCTCATCTTTCAAATGCCTTAGACGAAACTCCAGAGGATCTATGCCGGCATTTGCAGCCATGATACTCATTTGGAGCTCCCTGGCATGGTAATTATTGCCGGCCCCTGGCGCGCGCCAGGGGCCTACTCCGAACGGGTGTGCGCCTTCCGGGGGACGCATCCAATCGCCATGGATTTTTATAAGGTGATGGGGCACGTTATATAACATATCGGCACCTCTGCTGCCCGCCATATAAACATGATATTCCCACAAAACAATATGTCCGGCATCGTCAAGACCCGACTTGATCTTGATCACCGCGGCCGGTCTGAAGGCGTCATAGAAGAATTCTTCAGCGCGGGTTAGGGAGACCTGCACCGGTTTGCCCGTCAACATGGCAAGCCGGCCCGCTTCCACTGACTCCCTGTTGGGCACTGATTTTCCCCCGAACCCCCCTCCTACAAAGGGGGTAGTAACCCTGACCTTCTCTTTTGGAAGGCCCAATGTTCTGGCTAATGCTTCCTGAAGAGGAAAAGGGGTCTGGGTTGATGACCAGACGGTGACTTTACCATTGTCCACATTGGCAATAGCGGTGTGGGTTTCTATCGGCGCATGGGCCACATAGGCCCCCACATAGGTTTCCTCAAAAATTTGTTTTGCCAGTCCTTTGCCCTTTGCAATGTCTCCCTTCCGGGATAGAGTATAGGGTCTGACGGGAATCTCCAGAAGGTGATTATAGATATTCTTATCATCAAGACCTGTTTCAGGCATATCGTATTGCGCCTTTATTCTATTCAAGCCCTTTTTTGCTTCATCCGGGTGCTTGTGGAGGACTGCAATCAGGTCATCTTTTTCAACCACCAGGGCCTCTTTCATTTTCTTGGCCTCAGATACATCCACGCTTCTTAATTTCGCCCCATGAACGGGCGTCCTTAAGACACTGGCATAAAGCATGCCGGGCAGGCGGATATCACCGGCAAATCTGGCCTTGCCGGTAACCTTATCGTATGCGTCCTGATGAAAATAGGGCTTACCCATAACGGTGAACTCGGAAGGAGACCTCAAGGGAGGGAGTTCTTTCAGGTGTTTTTCAATGACCTTTCCCTTTGCGAGGGTGCCGTAAGTCACTCTTTGGTCAGGGTTGGTCCGGTCAAACATAACTCCCTCCTTTGTCCGCAGACGTTCAACGGGGCACTTGAGATAATCCGCCGCAAGCCCCTTAAGCACGCCTCTGGCCTCACAGGCCGCGTTCCTGACAAGAACGCCATGGATCCTGATACCCATGGAACCGAATGTTCCCATGTCATAGGGGCAAAGATCTGTGTCACCCATGATAATATCAATAGAATCATAGGCCACGTCCAGCTCTTCAGCTACTATCTGCGGGAATGATGTGATAGTCCCCTGTCCCATATCAATCTTTCCGACAAAACATGTTACCCTCTCGTCAACCCCTATTCTGAGGAATGCGTTAAAATCGGTAGGGGTGTTGCTTCTCGGCATCTGCATCTGGGCAGCCAACCACGGAGTCTCTCCGGAAGCGAAATAGACAATAATCCCTCCGCCTAATATCGCCATTCTCTTAAGGCATTCTCTTCTGTCCATTTCCATTACCATTTCCCCCCTTTCATCTCTCTTGCGGCAGTTTCAATGGCATCCAGAATTCTGGTATGCGCCCCGCAACGACAGAGATTATTTTCCATAGCTTCCGCGATTTCTTTTCGCGAAGGGCTGGGGTTCTCCGTCAAAAGACTATGGGCCTTCAGGATCATGCCGGGAGTGCAAAACCCGCATTGAAGGGCGTCGTGTTCAATGAATGCCCTTTGCAGAGGATGCAGGATACCGTCTTTTTCCAGGCCCTCAATCGTGGTAATCTCTGCTCCGGCAACATCCTTTACGCGTATCTGGCAGGAGGGAACAGCCTCATTATTAACAAGCACAGTACATGCCCCGCATATCCCTTCCCCGCAGCCATATTTTGGACCGGTAATACCAAGGTCGGTTCGAAGTACCCACAGGAGTTTTCGATTTCCATCGACTTCTATGCTGACCGGCTTGTTATTAAGTGTGAAATGGATTCTTTCTGCCATAAGGTTTCTCCTTTCCTTGTCTTTTTTGTCCCACAATTATTTGTCGCCCGCATGGAGAACCTTCACTTTGGACTCAATAAGCTGTTTATGATTAAGACGTAGAAGGGACGCTATCTTGTGGGCAAGATAATCTTCATGCTTATCCAGTGTCCCGTCAGCGTAGGCTACTTTCCAGACCGTCTCAACTATCCTCATTTTCTGTTCAAGAGTATAGTTCTGATTTATGAAATTGGTAAATCTCCACAGGTCTATACTCGTGGTAAGTTCCTTTTCCGAGGCCTCCATGAGTTGTGAAATATCCCCATCGGACAGTTTATAATCCCTTTTGAAAACAGATATAATGTTATGTCTTTCATCATCACTGAACTTGCCGTCTATATTGGCAAGCTCCAGTAACAGGGCACATGTCGCCAGATGTATCCTGTGGGTTTTATCCTCTTGCTGGACAAGGGAATTTTCTACAACCTGTTTTGAAAACAACCTTTTAATGATATCCATCATAAAAAGGGAATTCCCCCTTTTGAGCCTTTGTGTTTATATGGTAAATAGCAGGATTATAAAAACTGTTTCATCCGGTTAATGACTACGCTAATTAATGATATCTAAATATTTTGCGCTATATGGGCCACGGGGTTCTCTTTTAAGCGGCGAACTCGTTTATGTGCAATGACCCTGCACAAAACGAGACGAGGCGGGCGGGTAGCCTTTTCCAGACTTGGCCGGACTCGAGAATTCTCTATTATCTCATAAGTATTCCGCCCGCCTGGGTGGCACCTTGTGTAATTAGCATGCTGTTTATGTCTTCGCCCCTTAAAAGAGAGCCCTATGGGCCATTAAGGTACTTATAATAAGGTTTAATATTTTACTTCTTTACGCACTCATTATCCGGATGAGCCTAAAAACTGAAGTGAGATTAACATATGGAGGACATGGATACAAGGGACATCTTCTGATCATTGAATTCCAGATCCGAAAGTCCACGACCAAAAAAATTGCTTGATTTTTCAATGAAATCCGGTTAATAGAAGACGCTAAGAATTAATCAATTCTATTTTTCTGAAATTATGATGAAGGATTAGATGGAGACCTCGGAAAGATATTCGGTTTTGTTCAAGATCAAACAAGGCGAAGCTTTTAACCACAGGAATACATTAAGTATTTTGGGGATTAAAACTTGAGTTTGACACGGAGATTGGACAAAAGGGGCTGTTTTTCGAAGGTCTCAGATGGGGCATCTGGATAGGTTCAACTACTAGTTTTGGATGCCTTGTTTTCTTTATACAATACCATGGGACATAAAATACACCTTAAACATAACTCTCCTATTGATATCGGCGAGAAATCCTTACCGGCTATTGAGGCGTTGCGACTTCTCAATACCAAGGATATGGGCAGGGTAGTGGCGGTTAGGATCAATGGTATCCTCCGGGATCTTTCAGCCACCTTGAATTCTGATGCCGAACTGGAACCCGTATTTATAGACTCCGATGAGGGAGTCGATATCCTGAGACACAGTACTTCCCATGTTATGGCAATGGCCGTGAAAGACCTGTTCCCGGGAGTAAAGGTAGCTATAGGTCCGACCATTGAGAACGGTTTTTATTATGATTTTGATTATGAAAGACCTTTCAAAGAGGACGATCTCCCGTTGATAGAAGCGCGGATGGAGGAGATAATCCAGCAGGACCTTCCATTCAGACGAGAGGAGATGAGCAGCGAGGAGGCAGTGGACCTGTTCAGATCGCAGGACGAATCCTACAAGACAGAGATAATAGAAGATCTGGGTGAAAAGATGGTTTCCCTTTATACCCAGGGGAGCTTTACGGACCTGTGCCGTGGCCCCCACATCCCTTCAACGGGCATGATTAAGGCATTCAAGCTTATTAAAACCGCGGGTGCTTACTGGAGGGGCGATGAAAACAGGGCGATGCTCAGCCGTATCTACGGAGTAGCTTTTTCATCCAAGAAAGACCTGAAGAGATATCTGGACAGACTCGAAGAGGCAAAAAAAAGAGATCATATCAAATTAGGAAAACAGTTGGATCTCTTCAGCACCTATGAAGAAATCGGGGCCGGTATGATTGTATGGCATCCCAAAGGTGCTCTTCTCCGTCATATTATAGAGGAATTCGAAGTAGAAGAACACTTAAAGAGAGGATATGACCTGGTAAAAGGGCCTCAAATCCTCAAAACAACTCTGTGGGAAAAATCTGGCCATTTTGATAATTACCGTGAAAACATGTATTTTACCGAGATCGACGAGCAATCTTATGGAATAAAACCCATGAACTGTCTATCCCATATGCTGATATATCGATCCAGGATACGCAGCTACCGGGAGCTTCCCAAAAGATATTTTGAACTGGGACTGGTCCACAGGCATGAGCGTTCTGGTGTTCTTCATGGTCTTTCCAGGGTCAGGGAGTTTACACAGGACGATGCGCATATCCTGTGCACACCGGAACAACTTGACAGGGAAATTAAGGAAATACTTGATTTTATAAAAGAAATGATGACTATATTCGGCTTCGATTACGAAGTGGAGGTCAGCACTCGGCCGGAAAAGTCGATCGGATCGGATGAAGACTGGGAACGGGGTACAAAGGCACTCATAGAAGCGGTGGACGACCTTTCCATTGAATACCGCGTAAACGAAGGAGAGGGGGCCTTTTACGGTCCCAAGATAGATATTAAACTCAAGGATGCCCTTGACAGGAGTTGGCAATGTGCTACTGTTCAATGTGATTTTACCTTACCTGAAAGGTTTGATCTTTCATATATTGATAATGAGGGCCGGAAGCAGCGACCCGTCATGTTGCACAGGGTTATTCTGGGCTCTATAGAGAGATTTATAGGCGTATTAACGGAACAATATGCGGGCGCATTCCCTACCTGGCTTGCCCCTGTTCAGGCGCGTGTGCTTACAGTAACAGACAGGTGTATCCCTTTCGGGGAAAGGGTATTAAAGGGTTTAAAGGATGCCGATATCCGGGCTGAGTCGGATTTCAGGAACGAGAAACTGGGAATGAAAGTCAGGGAGGCCCAGACACAAAAGATACCCTATATGTTGATTATAGGCGATAAGGAAGCTGAAAAAGCCGCGGTAACCGTCAGGACAAGAGGCGGGAAGAACCTTCCCTTGATGACCGAAGGAGAATTCATAAACCGCGTACATGAAGATTGTAGACAAAGGAGGTTGCAGCTATAACAAGTAAGATCGAAGAAACAAGACTAAATGAGATGATCCGGGCAAGCAAGGTAAGGCTGATCTCCAGCGGCGGAGAACAGCTGGGTATCATTTCTACTCAGGAAGCTCTTAACATTGCAAACGAGGAAGGGTTGGATCTGGTAGAAGTCGCGCCTGATGGCGAGCCTCCTGTCTGCAAAATCATGGATTACGGAAAGTTCAAGTATCATGCCAGCAAAAAGGTGCAGGATGGGCGTAAAAAAAGTAAGGCCTTTCAGCTTAAGGAAATAAAATTGCGGCCCCATACGGATGAACACGATTTGGAGTATAAGCTTAGGAATATAAAAAAATTCCTTAATAAAAAACAGAGGGTTAAGTTAACAGTAATGTTCAAGGGACGGGAAGCTGCCTATAAGAATATAGGTATCAAGTTGCTGGATAGGGTCGCGGAGGAATTAGCAGATGAGGGCACGATCGATCAGGGGGCCAGAGACGAAGGTCGTAACGTGACCATGGTTATTGTGCCGAAACAAGATTAAGGTCTCGCTTTGCATATGTTTTTGCGCAGAAGCGGTAAATGGAGGTGTTGAGAGATGCCGAAGATGAAGACGAACCGTGGGGCAGCGAAGAGATTCAAGACCACGGGCACCGGAAAGATAGTAAGGAATAAGGCGTACGCAAGCCATATCCTTACCAAAAAAACTACCAAAAGAAAAAGGAACCTGCGTAAATCGGGACTTGTCGATTCTTCTGATGTAAGGAATGTCAAAAGGCTTATTCCCTACAATAATCACTAATAATAAGCATAAGTTGCATAAACAGCATAGGGGTTTCAGAGATGTCAAGAGTAAAAAGAGGATACAAAACCAGGCACAGGAGAAAAAAGATCCTTAAGGCGGCGAAGGGCTTTAGAGGTGGACACAGCAGTCTTTTTAGGACTGCCGCTGTTTCTGTGGACAGGGCCCGTATGTATGCCTATCGTGACAGGAAAAATAGAAAAAGAGATTTTCGAAAACTCTGGATAATAAGGATAAATGCGGCGGCCAGGGAGAATGGTCTATCATACAGTAAGATGATAGGGGGACTTGGTAAAGCCGGCATAGAGATTGATAGAAAGGTTCTGGCTGATATTGCCGTAAATGATCCTGCTACCTTTTCAAAGATTGCTGGTATGGCAAAATAAGCAATAACTATCCACATTTAGATAGGCTTTTTGGAAATAAACTAAATTCAGACCAGTTTTCCCTCAAGGATGTCGCCAGGCCGGCGGCGAGATACCTACAAGATTCATCACCCCGGTGAAATCCGGGGTTACCCTCTAAATAATGGTTTTTCCATGAAAGAGAGATTGCTTAACATAAAGGATCAGGCCTTAAAAGAGCTTGAAGTGGTTACAGACCTTGCCGGACTGGAAGAATACAGGGTATCCTATTTAGGTAAAAAGGGTGTGCTGACCTCCGAGTTAAAGAGGCTGGGAGAATTACCCCCTGAGGACAGGCCCGAAATAGGAAAACTGGCCAATCAGATAAAGTCCCAACTTCTAGAAAACCTGGAAAGGGCCCGTGCGGAATTAGCTGAGAAAGAGCAGAAAGAGGACCTTTTCCTGGATATAACCCTGCCGGGCCGGGAGCCTCTCAGGGGTCACCTGCATCCTATAAATCAGGTAAGCAAGGAAATTTGTGATATCTTTGTCAAGATGGGATACAGGATTGTAAGTGGGCCTAATGTGGAGCTGGATTACTATAATTTTGAGGCACTCAATTTTCCCCAAGACCACCCGGCAAGGGATATGCAGGATACATTCTACGTGTCTGACGGAGTGGTCCTCAGAACCCATACCTCGCCCATGCAGATCCGGGTTATGGAGAAACAGAAGCCGCCGGTTAGTATAATTGCTCCCGGCAAGGTGTACAGAAGCGATTCCGATGTATCCCATACACCTATGTTTCAACAGGTAGAAGGACTTCTGGTAGATAGATGGGTTACCTTCGGTGATCTGAAAGGGACCCTTGCCAGTTTCGTTCATCAGACGTTCGGGGCGGATATCGCCCTAAGGTTCAGACCCAGCTTTTTCCCTTTTACGGAACCCAGTGCGGAGGTGGATATCCAGTGCGTTATATGCAAAGGAAAGGGTTGTCGCACCTGCTCATATACGGGCTGGATCGAGATATTGGGTGCCGGTATGGTTGATCCGGCTGTATACGGATTTGTGGATTACGACCCTGAGATATATTCGGGTTTTGCCTTTGGGCTGGGGATAGAAAGGGTGGCGATGCTTAAATACCGCCTTGACGATATCCAGCTATTTTATAGAAATGATATGCGTTTTCTAAGCCAGTTCTAAAAGAATATCCAGGATGGTCGGAAACAGCAATCCTGATATTTAACCTATAGTTTAATTAATATCTTTAAATATTTGAATTATATACCTATTTTGAGTGGACACCAATGTCCTAAAATGAGATAAAGTATGAAATTAAGTCTTAATTGGCTGAAAGATTATGTAGATATTGATAGGTCACCCCAGGATCTGGCGTATCTCCTGACTATGAGGGGATTGGAGGTGGAGGGCATTGAGGCGTTGGGTCAATCGCTTCATGGTATGGTGGCTGCAAAGATACTAGCATTCAAAAAGCATCCCGGCGCGGACAGGCTTTTTGTTTGTCAGGTGGATAGCGGGAATGACCAGGTACCCGTGGTTTGCGCTGCGCCTAACCTGAAAAAGGGTGCCATGGTAGCCATGGCCCTTCCGGGCACGGAACTTCCGGGCGGAACAGTGGTTAAGGAGAGTATTATTAGAGGTGAGCGATCCATGGGCATGCTTTTGGCTGAAGACGAGATGGGGCTTACCGATGATCATACCGGGATCATGATACTTCCTGACAACCTAGAGCCTGGTGCGGAGCTGGTATCTGTTCTTCCCCTGACGGACCATATCCTTGATATCAGCCTGACCCCTAACAGATCGGATTGTGCCTCGGTAATAGGTATTGCCAGGGAGGTGGCGGCATCAACCGGTCAGAAGGTGAGATTGCCTGAGATCAAGTATAAAGAGAAAGGACCCCCTATAGAAGATATTACAAGCGTGACCGTTAATGATACAGGGGGTTGTCCCAGATATGCGGCGGGGATGATACAGGGAGTCGAATTAAAACCATCTCCTTTCTGGATAAGATACCGTCTTTATACCTCGGAGATTAGGGCAATCAATAATGTTGTGGATGTATCCAATTATGTGCTGCTGGAAATGGGGCAGCCACTCCATACATTTGACTTTGACAGGCTCGGGGGTCACCGGATAATCATTTCAAGGGCCAAAGACGGAGATGTTTTTACTACCCTGGACGGCCAGAATCGCATATTGAACAGGGGGCATCTCATGATCTGTGATGCTGAGGGGCCTGTCGCCCTGGCCGGTATAATGGGTGGAATGAATTCGGAGATCTACGCGAATTCCAAGGACATACTTATCGAAAGCGCCTGTTTTGATCCTATCACCATTCGCAGAGGGTCGAAGGCGCTCGGACTATCCACAGAGGCATCTTACAGGTTTGAAAGAGGGATCGACATAGAGGGGGTTATAAGGGCCCTTAGAAGGTCCCTGATGCTCATATCCAGTTTGGCGGGAGGTGTCGTCAACAAGGGAATAATAGATGTATACCCCAAGCCCCATAGCCCTCCTCTAATTGATCTCAGGGTAAATAAGACAAATGATCTCTTGGGGACTTCAATAAGTAAGGAGAACATGATCTCTTATCTGGATGCCCTTGAGATGGAGGTAAGGGATGTGGATGATAACAGGCTTCAGGTCAAACCTCCCACTTTCCGGGTTGATATCACCCGGGAAGTAGATCTTGTGGAAGAAATAGCCAGGATGGAAGGGTATGAGAATATACAGGTTACCTATCCTTCCATAAAACTCTCGGAGGAAATTGAGTCGCCTGCCGACTCCCTCCAGGAAAAGGTGAGGGGGATAATGACAGGCCTGGGTTTCAGTGAAATCATTACCTACAGCTTTGTCTCCCATGATTCGGCTGATATGCTGCGAGCCGGAGCTGACAGCCGCCTAAGAGCGTTTGTAGAACTTAAGAATCCACTGACCATAGAACAGGCAGTGATGAGGACATCACTGGTGCCGGGTCTGCTTGACACTGCGAAAGAAAATATCGCCCGTGGCGAGAAGGACCTTAAACTGTTCGAGTGGGGTAAAATCTTTTTGAAGAATGATTCAGGCCCGCTTCCCCATGAAAAACCCTTTCTTGCCGGGATAATGACCGGGTTGTACAGACCTAAGGAATGGTATGAGAATGCGAGATTGACGGATTTCTATGACATTAAAGGTGCCGTGGAAGTGCTTTTCAGGTCTCTGGGCATAAAGGATGTCAGTTTTAAAGCGAATAAACCGGAACCAGGGTATCATCCTCGGTTTTCGTGTGGCATATTGCTTGCGGATTCTTACGTGGGATGCCTCGGACAGGCGGCACCTGATGTGATTGAACGGTATGATCTCAAGACCGAGAGTGCGTATCTGTTCGAGGTGGATATTGAGGCCCTTCTGGAGAATATGAGCAGGAGACCTGTTAAATTCGAACCCTTCAGCAATTATCCGGCGGTTATAAGGGATCTGTCGATTATTGTGGATCGAGAAATAGAGAGCGGTGTGATTTGCGATATTATCCAAAGAGAAGGCAATGGCCTGGTTGAATGGGTTAAGCTTTTTGATCTGTATGAAGGCAAAAAGACCGGCCCTGACAAAAAGACACTAAGCTTCAGGATCATTTACAGATCCAAGGAAGGCACATTGGACGGGGATACGGTAAACAGTCTGCATGAGAAAATCATTGACGTTTTAAGACAAGAAACCGGTGGATCATTGGGTTAGGATTGGGAATATCATGCAAATCCCTGATGACAAGCGGTATTTCAGGATCGGCGAAGTAAGCCGTATCATCGGAGTGGAACCCTATGTCCTGAGATATTGGGAAAGCGAGTTCTCCCACATAAGACCGGTGAGAGCCGATTCCAATCAAAGGACTTACCAGAGAAGGGATGTGGAGGTGATCCTGGAAATCAAAAGGCTCCTTTACGATGAGAAGATGACCATTGAAGGTGCCAGGAAAAAACTTGGTAAAAAATATTCGAAAAAGAAGGGGGCCCCTGATCCTGAAGAATTCATCAGAGGCCTGAAGACAGAGCTGCAGGATATCTTAAAACAGTTGATTTGATTGAAGTAGCCGAAATCTGATCTGACGTAGAAGAAGGCAGTGCCAGAGAATTATTAATGATTTTTGTAATATTACCGCAAGATTCTCGATTCACTGCCTTTGTCGTAAACGAGGAATGATAAAAGGCGTTTGTTTTCTATACTCTTGATACAATTCCCCAAACCTCATTTCCATTTCTTTCTCTTCAAGGAATTCGATATATACAATAAGTAGGATCGCCCATATTAGGACTAAAGCCACCGCTGAGATTGAACCTATTAGAGCAGCGATTCCGAAATAAAACACGATTGTCCCTAATGCCATGGGGTTACGACAATAATTGTAAGGCCTTTGTGTAATCAACTTCTGAGTAGCCATTAGGGGAGAGGGGGTTCCACTACCTATTGTAAATTGGACGTATATCGACCATAGCGCAAATAGAATTCCTGCTGCGATAAAGACACAACCAATTACCACATTGATAATCCCATATGATAACAGCGGCAATTCGAATTTGTGATCAAGCAACGGGGAAGAATAAACGAGGATGCTGGGCAGAATACCCACAAAGAGTATGCCTTCAATTATTAGCGCGATGAGTCGCTTTCCAGGGCTGTACTCGCGCTCCGCTTGCTTAAGAAATTTCTCTTTCATATTAGACCTATTTTCTGTATTCAACAGAATTAGCGCAGGGAAGACTTCATTGTTTTAACATTTTATAAGCGGGCTAACGTTGAATTAACAGGCAGGCGGTGCCTGCCACCACAAGTTTTTAAAAGATAAAATATCGCGAACCTTGAAAGGTTGATTCGGCGATATAGTAGCCTGTCCTGTTTAGTGAAAGGTTCTACCTTTCTCGTCCTTCTCGAATAATGTCAACGATTTCTTGTGTGGTAATTTTGGCTTTAATCGATGATACATCTAACGGTGATGTAGCATTTCTTTCCGGTACCAACGCAAAAGTCCTACCGTCTTTTCTTTTAATCAATACTTTCCCGGTATCTTCTGCTTGCTCAAGTACAAAAGCAAGCTTCTGTCTGGCTTCTGAATAGGTATAAACTTGCATTTCAAACCTCCAAGGTTTCGATGTTTATGTTTTGAGCTGCCGTCTTTAAATCTGGATCTAATGTCAGTAGCGGTGCTTTGTGTCTAATAGCGCAATCAAGGAAATAAGCGTCATAAGCATACATTTTGGTGTTTTTAGATAGTTTTAAAACGTTATAAAAATCCGCCTCCACATAACGAAAAGGTATACTTTTGAATATCGCAAGACCCTTTTGGGCTTCCTTAAGCGTTAACCTGTTCTGTTTAAACATAGCGGAGAAGGCATTGCCAATTTCCCAAGGAATGGAACCAGGTCCTATGAGAGTATTTCCTGTAGTAATTTCAACAACTCTATCGCGTTCAGGTTCACCAACAATAACTGCAATCAGGGCTGATGTATCGATTATTACATCCATATAAACCTCCAGGAAATCCACTTTAGACAATTGTACAATAGGGCTGTTATTTGTCAAGTATTAAAAAGGTAGAACGATTAAGTTGAGAGGAGCGAATGAAGCGCGGCGAAATGAGCATCCTACTCAAACCTGATTTTATGCAAGATTTCGAGCAAAACAACATTTCGGTTAGCGAACCAAAATACGAGCAGTCTCCTACAAGAAGCAAATGGAATTTTAGTTGGTCACTAAGGATTATTTATTCATCTCCATTTGGGTGTCGAAAAAGCCTGAATCCTAGCATCGCCAAAATGAGTCCGAATACTATAGTCAACATAGTTACAATTGCAATGTAATATAACTTACCCAAGCCGGTGCCTACAAACTTGCCAAAATCTGTTTCTGGTGAAAGGTATTCCTGGGAAAAACCAAGCAACAATGCGACTACCATCAATACACACAATGCGAGTCCGCCTGAAGTAATATTCAGTTTATATTCACTGTCTGGAGGAGCATTACGAAGCTTACGCTTCCCCCACCAGCGAACTGGGATGTATAGCAAAACACCGATCACCAGGAAAAATAGCCCGTATAAAATTAAATCGACTAATTCCATGTCGAATTACCCCCATGAGGAAGAGGTATTATCCAAATCGGCTGACACATAAAAATCAATATATTTAAATGACTTTACCTGTAATGATGCTATGCATAACCATTGAACTACGTGGCGCAGTCCTTTTGTGTCCGCACCAGTGACAGGTTAAAAGCTGGTTTGTGCTGAGGCCAAGGGCGTAAGCCAGTTGGTGAAAGCGTTCCTTAAATTCCTCCCCCCAAATTTTATTCGATATCTTCCTATTTACCTATTATGGCAATATTGCCATTTGTTGTAAATGATTTGAGATGAGACAACAAATTCTCAAAAATCTCAGGAACTCAGTGATGATTAAATTTTCCCGGATAGCGTGGATGATGTTTTAAATTAAATCTTTGATGATATTGTGAAAAACCGAAAACGCCCTCTGACTGTCATTCCGGCGACCTATCGCGCCGTAGCCTTGCGAAGGCGGAAGGCCGGAATCTAGTGTTCTCAAAAACGTCTAAAACCCACGGACCCTGTTTTTCAAGGGAGTAATGATTTCATGGACATCCCTCTTTACACAGGCAAAAGTAGATGCAAGCAAGAAAACAACACAATAACCAACCATAATTTTTCGTACCATTTTGATCTCCCTTTTGCGGCTAATGTGGAGTTGAGTCGCAGGTGACGAGCCGTAATTAAACGGGACGCTCTTTAATGATTCAATAACTTTTTGGGGCACTGTAATGTATTGAATTCTTAAAGAGCGTCCCCCTTTCACTTATCGTCGTATATACTTTCTCCGTATCGGCTGCGACTATGATTTATAGAAGTAGTCTATAACGTTTCGGTTAAGAGGTTGGTCATGGAGCGCGGTGGAATGACCAATCCTTCTTTAACCGATAGGTCGGTATACTAATCTCGTTCAAATACGCCATTCTTGATAAAGGCCAATACCTGATGAATTACATTTTCGTCGTTCATGATAAAGGAGTGTGTTTTGTGTACTATTAGAAAATCCTTTATACCCCGAAGTTTTGTACTTTCAACTGAAACCTTCCCATCGTCGCTTCCTGGAATTAGTATCGAAAAAATAGGATTCATTGACCTATCACCGGTGATAATCCCTACTTCATAATTAGGGGCGCCTAAGGTTTTTGGAAGACTGCCGGGTCCAGTGCCCAACTGTTCTACAGCTGGTGGCCCGTTTATCCATTTGAGGATGCGTGTATCTTTCAATGTATCGATAACCTCACTTCCACTATTCGGTGGGCTCAGCATCACAACACGACCAAGCTCTTGCACTTCATTATGTTCAAGATAGTATCTGACCAAAATGCCTCCCATGGAGTGAGTGACAAAGTGTATTCTGCTTGCGTTAAGTTTCCGGCAGTACTCAATCGCTAGCGGTATTACATCAACTGAGAGTTCTTGTATGGTCTTCTCTCGTGATGGGTAGCCAATATTTACTATACAAAATCCTTTATCTTCGAGGCAATGTTCAAGTTTTAACAAAGATTTCTCCGTGCGTGCCAAGCCATGCAAAAGCACAACACACTCGCAAACCTCACTTGCTGCTGCCGCATGGTAGGAGCTCAGAATAAAGAGCATTGTTGCAATGAAAGCGCTGTACAGTTCTCTTTTCATGTATTTTGATACCGAACAATGTTTATATGGATGCGTATAAGACGCCGAAAGTTGATTTTCTGTCCGTATAAAAGCCCTTTATTTCACAGATATCTTAGACCATATGTTTATATCAATCAGATACTTACATCTCTTTGGATTTTTTATGATGGTATTCTATGCGGATTCGCATAAAAACCTCCTCGATAACCTTAAAGTTCATCAACGGAACTGCCATTGTAAGAACATTCCAAAGTTAACAATACTTTTCAAAGTCATAAGTTTTTCTAGAGTATAGACTACCCACATATGAAAAAGCTCGTGTCAAGGAAAATATTTTTTCATGCCCGACCAAAGCCAGTGATTAAACTGGCGGAGGGAGGGCAAACTTTGCCTCTGGGCTCATCGTCAAACACCTATTCGTGATCACCTTAAAGGTGTCACATTATCATGCGTCCGATAGTAGGCGACCGAAGCAAATAAATCGGCCTCATATTACATAGGCCATGGGTAATCACGGGTTACGCGCTAACCGGATATTCCTCACTATAGGGGCTTTGATTCTTCAGGACATAATAAGCATATTGTAATAGTTTATGAGCAGTCGCTACTATTGCACTTTGGTATCCTGCTCTCACAATCCTCTTTCTAAAAAATACATTCAGCTTGGTTTTTTTCATTCTTGGTATTACCTGGGCAGCCTCTATTAATGCTGTACGCAAATAAGAAGAGCCGTGTTTTATGATTTTCCCTCTTCTCTCTTTGCCCCCACTGGCATGTAATGAAGGAATGAGACCGGCATAAGATGCCAGGTGCCTATACGACGGGAATCGGGAAATGTCTTCTATCTCTGCTACAATGTACATGGCTATGATATATCCGATGCTTGGTATTGTCATACATAAGGATTGCTGTATTTTATTATTGTGATAGCATCAGCTATGCCAGGGGGATTAGAAGACGAGGGTTTTAATGTAAAAAATATGGGCGGAACTTTAAGGTATCGACTAATGCATATAATTTCAATTAGTTAGTATAATGCTGAAATTAAAAAATCATTATTCGGAATGTGATCGGTATATTTAAGAGGTTGCCAGGAAGGATTTAATTGTTCAATTAAGGGTGAAACAAATATTGACGTAAATTAGGGAAACAGAGAATATCCTTTTTGAATCAATAAGTTATCAACCCGCAACCGGTCATTGCAAAGCAAAAGGATTTGCGAGCTAAGGAAGGTGGAAGGCTCCAATATTTGAAGCTCCCATTTATGCGATAACTTAACAGGAAATTAAGGGGGATGTCTTAGCGTTTCATCTTCATCAGACGCTTGTTCAATGCCTGTCTTGATATGCCCAGGCTCATAGCGGCAATAGACTGGTTATTCTTTGCCCGTCGCATAGCTTCTATAACAAGAATTTCTTCGATCTCTCTGAGAGTAGGCAATCGATCATAAAGGGTGACCATGGATGACGTAGATGATAAGTGTTCTCTAGGCTCCTTTTCCAATGTTGACTGCTTCTGAGAGATATGGGTCTTAAATGTTTCAAGGGAGAGGATTCCGGATTTGTGATTTCCCACAGCATCAAAGATCATGGATTGCAATTCCCTGATGTTCCCTGGGAAGCTGTAACCGTCAAGCATAATCAACAGTTCCTTGGGTGGCATGGGTTTTTTCTTGCCGAGGCTTTTGGAGCACTGATCCAGGAAATAATCTAGGAGCAGGGGCAGGTCTTCCTTGCGATCTCGCAGGGGAGGAATATGTATATGGTGGGTACTCAGCCTGTAATACAGGTCCTTGCGAAATTTGCCGGACGCCAATTGTGGCTGAAGATCCACATTTGTGGCCACTACTACGCGCGCATCGGAACGCTTAGTAACATCGGATCCAAGAGGAAAAAATTCATTCTCCTGAAGCAACCGCAAGAGTTTTACCTGGGAAGCAATAGTCAGAGCTCCTATCTCATCCAGGAAGAGCGTGCCACCGGAAGCCTTTTCAATCAGGCCCGCACGCACTTGGTCAGCGCCTGTAAAGGCCCCTTTTTTGTGTCCGAAAAGGGTATCGGTAAAAACATTATCGTCTAGACCTGCCACATTGACTGCCACAAATCCGCCCTTGGGTTTGCAGAGGGCATGAATGGCCTTTGCAATCAACTCCTTGCCTGTCCCTGTTTCTCCAGTTATCAGGACCGTTTGGGGGCTCGTTGCGATGGCTTCTATGTATCTGAAAATGGATTTCATGGCGCTGCTGTTGGAGATTATTTCTGAGAATGCCTCAGGATTCATCAGTCCAGGGGAAAGGACTTGAGCCTTTAACAGCCGATTTTCTCTCTGGAGTTGACGTATCTCGATAGCGCGCTTAACCCCTGTTAGCAGCCGGCTTCTTTCAACAGGCTTGACCATATAATCAAAGGCCCCCGCCTTCATGCAGTTGACGGCGGTCTCTACATCATCAGCGCCGGTGATTACAATTACCGGGACCTCCGGATAATCTGCGATAATTGCGGGTAAAAGCTCCTCACCTGAGATATAGGGCATCTTGAGATCCAGCAATATCGCTTCCAATTCGTGTTCGGAGAGGATAGGATGAACCTGTCTGCTGTCCTGACATCTTATGAAATTATTTATTTTTCCTGATCTCAAGGCAATCTCGAAACTGTCTATGCTATGCGTTTCGTCATCTACAATCAGCAATGGTAGCCCAGGATAGATGGATGTATTCATTTATTAACTCCCCGTAATCTGTTATTGGTATCACTGACAGGCAGGAAAACCGCAACCTCGGTCCCCTTACCGTACTCGGATTCAAATGTCACTTTTCCTCCATGTTCTTCAATGATCCTTTTTGAAATCGACAGGCCTAACCCTAGACCTCCCGCATCCTGTTTTGTAGTAAAAAACTGGGCCGTTATGAATGAAAGGTTTTTCTCCGGAATTCCGACCCCTTCATCCTTAACTATAAGGGAAACACATCCTCTCTTCCTGTCAAAGCCGGTCGTCAGACGGATTGCCTTTTCCTTATCCGGCAGTGCCTGACAGGCATTCTGCACAAGATTGATAACGATCTGTTCCAAACGCTGAAAATTTCCTTTTATGAGAGGGATGTCCTTACCGTAGTTTATAGAAAAATGTTTTGTGGATTTCTGAATCATGTTTGAAATCAGTGACAAGGCCGATTCCACAATACTGTTCAGATCAACATCATAATAGAGGCCTGTCGACTCATTTCTGACATAGTTTTTTAGATCCTGAATAATCTTAAGAATGCTATCTGATCCGGCTTCAATACCTGACAGGAGCAGAGGTATCCTATCCCTCATCGTAGTATAATCCATCCCGGCCAGGGTGAAATCCCCATTCTCCTTGTAATATTCATTAAGAATCGGTAGTATCCCCTCCCATGCCTCACGCAGGATGGGGGTATTAAGCTGGATAAAATTATTGGGATTATTGATCTCATGGGCAACTCCGGAGACCAGTGTCCCAAGGGCTACCATCTTGCTCGCCTGATAAAGCTGTTCCTGGTGCATCCGCGCGGCTTCTTCGGCATGTTTCCGTTCGGTAATATCACGGCCTATGCAACGGAAACCAACCGGCTCCCCCTTTGAATCACGTAATAGAGACACTGATGCCTCGAAATATCTTGTCTCGCCTTTTTTTGTGAGTATTTCCCAGTCTGAGCCGAAAGATGGTCTTCCTGTCTGGTATACTTCATTAAAGACCCTGTAAACCTTTTTTACCATTTCTTCCGTCATGAATTGTCTGTTATTCATCCCAAGCAGTTCCTGCTCGGAGTACCCCATGTATTTACAAAGGGTGGAATTGATAAATGTGAGATTCCCTTTAATATCGAGTTCAAAATAACCGTCTTCAATGTTTGCGAGCACCGTGCGCAGTTTTTCCTCCGCCCTAATAGCATCTTCCTTTGCCCTTTTGCGCTCAATAGAGATAGCGTGCCAGAGTGAGGGCACATTGAACTCCCAGTCGGGTAATATAGCGGTAATGGCAACTTCTTCCATTCTTGCGAATATATAAATAGGGATAGCAAATTCCAGAGGCAAGACAGGGCCGCCCAGGAAAAGTAAAACCACCGCAATCCCAATGAGTACCGTGGCTATTCTGGTCGTCCATGTATGATAACTTGTGAAACGGGAGTACTTAACATATCCGATTATAACCGGGACAACAAGACCTATCAGCAGTATCACCAGAAAAAGAGCTTCCTTATGTATAAGCTCAGGCCATAATGCCCATGCGCAGACTATAATAACAAGGAAAGTTGTGAAATCACTCCAACTGCATATTCTTGACCTCGTGGAGGAAAAGAGATCAAATTTTCTGGCGATTATTTCGTCCGTAAGGCCGACTAGCATTGTTGCGATGAAAAAGGCTATGAAAAGTATCGGATGGCCCGTAAAGGATAGAAACAGCAATAGCGGGACTATTAACAGCCTTATAACTGTAAAGACAACTAGAAGAATATCCATCACTTACGGCCCCCATTGAGTTGGATGGTGCCGCGATGAAAAATTCGGCGGATCCTAAAAAGCCTATTTTTATAGTAATAATAAATAATTAAATTGGTCTTTTAAGTCAATATTAATTAATGATTATCAATTGGTCCTCTGCAAATAGCATCCTGTTTCGATAGATCCCGGAGTTCGTCCCCTTTGTTGGAAATGTTTTTCAGCCTGGTACACAAAGGTCCTTATGGCGGCCTCCCTGCCGGGCTGGAATGTCCCGTCATAGGGTGTGTCGAGATAGGGAATCCTGTTTTCATTTATTACCGGTCTTATAATGGCTGATGTCGCCATGCCTGGCATGCATGTTAATGGATATACATTTACCACACCATTAAAGCCCATGCGGGCATATTCAAGGATCGCAGCTAGGCTTATGCATGTCTCTGTTGTCAATTGAAAGGAATAAAGATCGTTTTTTTCCAGGACATTTCTAAGATGTGAGATCTTATGGTCCTGGGCAAGATCAATGATATTAATAGCCTTTTTATATGCATGTCTCTGTATGAATTCCTGATATAAAAGGATCGCACCGAAACCTGCAACATCCTTCAGGCAGGTCTTTAAACCTTTTAAGTTAAACCGCTTGAAATTAAACCTGAGCCCTTCGCGGGCCTCTCTCAACTTATTATAGGTGACATAATTTACCCACTCGGTAAGGGAGGCGTTTAACACCTCTGCCCCGTGTTTCTCAAGCAATAGGATCAGATCCTGATTTGCACCTGTATGCATTCTAAGGAAAATCTCTCCTACAATCCCTATCAGTGGTTTTTGAGGAATATTCGGATCAATAATCTCCTTCGCCCCTTTGATAATCTCCACAAGCTTATCAAGTATCTTATCAAATAAACCCCTGCTCCCATATCTCTCAAATAGGTCTTCCATGGTATGCATTGCGCCTTCGATGAATTCATTCATCATTCCCTTTTCTCTTTCATAGGGCCTGACTCTCCAGGTCAGCCTGTCCATGATATCGGCTATGACGAAGCAGAAATACCCCGCCTTCCTAAAGTCCGTGACCTTGTTCTTTTCCAGTATCCCGTCAAGAGAATATCCGTCTTTGGCGGTCAATGATGCTATCTTTAGCATATTCAATTTCGGAAGGCTGTTTAATACCATCCGCTGGTAGTTATTGTACATGCCGAAACGACAAGGCCCTTCCGATTCCGGTAAAAAATACACATAATTCTCCGGTTTAAAGCCGCCCCTATTACGCTCCTCTTTTTTTTTAACAAAATAAAGTATGTCTCCAAGGGTAATCTGACATGGATAGCATTCCTTGCCTGAGGTATGCTGCTTACCAAGATTGCATCCTTTATAGGTCTCAAGGACCTCCGCCTTCACCCCGAATCCGCGGAAATTCGCGGCAAAAAGATGTGCTGCGATCCGGTTCATCTCGGGTATTAACACCGTTTTTCCCCTTAAATTGAATTTACCCATGTTATCGCTCAACTCCTTAAAAGGGCATCTGTTATTGGATTGCATTATCACGTACCTCCCTATGTATCATAATGGGATGAATGCTGTTTCTTATAACGTTTTTAAAGGCCTCAAGCCTTGTCATCACGCCTGCCGCCGCACTATGCTCATCAAGTTCAAGGATCAGATAGGCCTTGTTTCCCATTATATGCTTATAAAAGTGTTCAATGAATGAGTCTGCCCCGCATCCGAAGTTAGTAAGATGAAGACCAAAACAATTCGGCATCCTCTTAACAAACTTTGCCGCCCTTAGTATCCGGGCCCCGAGTCCCCAGTACATGGATGGAAAATCCGAAAGGTCCTCTGAAAGTATATCAATAAAGTCCATGGGTAATGCCGAGAGGCCCATTTTAGACAGATGCCTGCCGAGGCACAGGTTCATCCTTTCGTCATAAAGATTATAGGGTCTGCCTGTGACGACAGTTAGAGGTTCATCATCGCCCAATTTTTCGATGGTTTTCTTACCGACAGTCTGAATCTCTTCAATAAAAAGCCTTTGCATCATTAATGCATGATAAATCGCCTTTTTAATACTTGTTTTATCCACATGTATCCTTCCTTTGACCTGTTCAAAGATCTCCAGGGTCAGAGTATCCGGATCATGTTTCATATGGATTACAGGATTCAGTATTGAAGTCCCTTTGATTTCAAGGGCCGAACGAAGCATATAGGAGTTACATTGGATCATTGGGCAATAGTAGCCCCTTTCCGGTTCAGCTGTTTGCATATCAATCAGGGTGGGGAGAAAAAGATATTTCGTCTTATCTATCAACATGCTTGTGTGTCCATGAGAGACCTTTACAGGATAGCATGCCTCAATGAGTATCTTCTCGATGCCTGCTTCGGATATCCTATGATTTGTGGGAGGACTTAGAACAAGTCGATATCCCAATTGATCAAAAAAATGGGCCCAGAAAATTGAGGTGTGGAGACCATAGAGTGCTCTTTGCATCCCCACTGTGGGTCGCCCCTCCACCTCCAACAAAGGCTTCTCCTGCAACTCTTCATAAAAACCTTTCATGTGGCGTTGCCATGTCTTTTTCCACATGTTGAAGAGGTCTTCCTTTTTAGTCTCGTTATCTCCTCTGACATCATATCTGCCGCATTCTCCACCCCAAATGCTCTTTCTGCCGTCAAAATTATATATCTTTAGTTTGCATTGGTTATGACATCCCGGATCAGCTCGGCATATCTTTTCCGTAAAAACCATGCGGTCCTTAACGGCACTTTTAAACCCTCTGAACTTGCTTTTTACGATCTCTCCCTTTGCCCGAATCCTCTCCTGCACGCTGATAGCCGCGCCAAAGGCCCCAAGGATTTCCCTATGACAGGGGACTATTAGTGCCCGGTCCAGAACGTTTTCAAAAGCAGCCACAACAGCCTTATTAAGAGAGGGGCCACCTAAAAACATGATCCTTTGTCCTATCTTTCTCTTCCCCACTACCCTATTTAGGTAGTTATGCACGATGGCATAGCACAGGCCCGCCATGAGATCCTTTTTAGGTACACCCTTCTGATGATAGGAGACTAGATCGGATTCCATGAATACCGTGCACCTTTCTGCCAGGTTTACCGGGCTCTCAGAAGAGAGGGCGATATCCTGGAACTCACCCACTATATTGATCCCATACTTGTTTGCGAGTTCATGTAAAAAACTCCCTGTTCCTGCCGCACACACCTTGTTCATATCAAAATCAAGGGGATGGGAATTGGAGATGTAAATATATTTTGAGTCCTGCCCACCGATTTCAAATATGGTATCCACTGCGGGATCGAGCTCCACAGCTCCTCTGGCATGGGCTGTAATTTCATCTATGATAAGGTCCGCATTAAGAAAATCCCCCACAACGTTTCTACCTGACCCGGTGGTTGAAACCCCTACAATCTGTATTTCAGCCCCTATCTGATCTGAAAGTGACTTCAAGAGATTCTGTGTTACTTCAATGGGTTTTCCCTGTGTGGGGATATAGCGTTTATTAATTATTTCCCTATCTTCATTTATAAGGGCATATTTGGTTGTAGTTGAGCCTATATCAATCCCCAGAAATGCTTTAGTCTTCCTGTTTATATCTCTTAACGGAACGCTATTCGTCTCAGGGAAAACGGTTTTTTTAATGACTAGCTTCGCTCCTACCTGAATGGAAACAGCGCTCTCAATATAGGCTGCTTCCAATGAGGCAAGGTTGATCCTGTTTTCCTTTTTAGCCTCAAGGGATTGAACTGCCACGCCCAGGGCGCCTATGGAGGTGCTGTACGATGGCACTGTTAAACCCGGAAAATACGTTTTCAGGGCCTTGACCTGTAAATCGTTCAAGGATAATCCCCCTATGAAGATGATTGGCTCCTCTAGCTTCCGGTTGGAAACAATGGAACTGATATAATTCCTGGCATTCCCCATATGTAGTCCATAGATGATATCCTCAAGCCTCTCTCCCTTGTTTTGCAAATGAATCATGTCGGATTTTGTAAAAACAGTGCACCGGCAGGCCACATTGGAAGGGTTACTGCTCTTTATCCCCAGTGAGATAAAATCATATAGTATCTTATCGATATGATCCTGAGATACATCCTTTCTTCCTTCATACAAGGCCGTAGCCAGCCTCTCCGCCTGTTGGTCGATAAATGACCCTGTACCCGAGGCGCATGGCCCGTTTGTATTAAAATATTCCAGTTCCCATTTGCCATCATGGGATTTGATCTGGGCCACCGAAGTATCCTGGCCACCCATACTGATTATCGTTTTTACATCGTGCCTGATAAGAAAGGCCCCGGTTACCTGACTAATGGATTCATATTCATAAAATCCATTTAGCCTTTGGCTGAGTTTTTTGCCGTGGTTGCCGGTAAAGGAAACGCATCGGATATTCTTTTCACCCAATTTGTCATAAACAGTTTTAATGCAGGAGATAAATGTCTCTTCAATCCTGCCGAAATGGCGAGTGTAAGGGGCTTCATAGATTACCTTTTTATCCTTGTCGATCACAGCACAGTTTATGCTTACAGATCCGGCGTCAATACCAACGCAATAACCGCTCGAACCGTCTCCATTTTTTATATCGGTCATGGTCCCACTCCTATATTTATACCCATTCATTTATGGATAATTCAGCCACAAGAGAAAAGCGTCAGTTGCTGCCTTGTTTGATCAGGAAATGCCTAAAAAATAGGCTCTCATAGATACAGCAGATAAAGATAGCCTTTCCCTTGGGAAGACCCACATCCCTAAGGCGACAATAGATGTGCAATGGGTTCAAATAATGTTTTATTGCGTTTATCATCATTGAAAACCTCCCCTAAAAGAATAACAGGATCTTGTTGACTTGATATTAAGCAACGGATGTGCCAAGAAAGTTTTATTGCGCCATAGGGAAGGCTGGGTCGGACTTGATATACCGATTGCGGCAGGATGGATGTCTGGATGAAAGACAGTAATAACAGAAGGTTGCGAGTTCCGATTATCGCTTAGTTGTCAATTTTTTCTTTATAAATAAAGATGTCAGTTAATGATTTTAGATAAGGATGAGATCGCAGCAAGGTGAAACAATTGTTTACCTTGATCTTAAATCCGCAAAGAAACTTGCATAATGGGTAATTCCTCTTAGGTTATCAAACACTGCACATTCAGCGGAATAAAAAGACTTACATCGGTTCGGCTGGGTCGCGGTCGGGGTCGCCTATGAGAAAGTAAGTCAAGAAAAAACGACTCTGCATTAACAAGAGAATATATTTTTTCTTGCTTATGGTCTCCGCAATTTGGCATTTGCACCGGTTTTCTTTAAATCCCATCATTATCAGTCTTAACGGATCTTGCTTTGTCTGAAGGCTATTAAAAAGGTTTTACCAGTATTCCTCAGTCGCCTATCTGAACTCTCTTTCCATGGCAAAGCAATCTTCTTGTCAGGGAACGAGTTACGATAAATTTCAGGAATAGAGGGACGGCTTTCCTGTGAAATCAAACCGGATTTTTCATGTTTTGGGAATCCGGCAGTTATTGTATATCATCGAGGAACCCGTCCTCCGTAGCACTGCGGAGGGTGGACTAATTTGGAGATGATCGTAATTCCAGTTTTATCTGAAATTGTTCCGTTTTATGGGGTGCGAGGTGCATGGGAAATAGAAACAGGAGGCTGGTGCCCTGATATGTATATTCAAAACCCTGTTCTGACTTGGACACGGTCATAATAGGATAAAACCAGCACGAGACAGGCCTTGAAAACAGGAATATCAGCCTCAGATTATCCGGCTCATTCACCAACTCAAAGCCGGTAAGATCGTCCTCGGCCCCTGTCTCCCATACCTTCCTGACAGCCCCTGATCCCTTGCACAGATAATACCTTTGCGGGTCCTGGTCAGAGTATAGATTCAGGTTGAACTCGCACCCATATGTTGTTGACACTGGGTGTGACCCCGTGTTTTCAAAGGAGTAGTCTATTGTCGCGCCCGCTTCTTTTTTAACCATAATTGATTTATCAAGCCGCAATCCGGCCGGACCTATATTCCCTTTTCTGGAAAGTCTTATAAGAGCGCTGTTGGAATGGACCTTATCCTCTTCCAGGCTGTATTCGGCCTGAACAAAGTCGCCGTCTTCAGGGTAATCATTAACAGCGTAACCCTGGAGGGTCGCTCCTGGGCCCAGGAAGTGATCCAGCAGGGATATCTTGTCATATGTATCATAGACCACAAGCTTGCTCAGGTCCTGGCCGGAGTATGAGACCTCATGGATGGACGGTATTCCCGCCTCATGTTTTTCTTCAGCAACCTCGGTTTGTCCTATGTTGACCAATTCATAGTGATAGGCCTCAGGTCTTCTGGTCAGGACATCGGTAAGGTTCAAGGAGCTGGGGAGATGGCATAGTTCAAATATCCCTCCGCCTTTTTTCGGGGAAATGCCCAGGCCCATTTCATGATTCCATACCAGGATTTCCTCATACCCGTCCTTGTCAATGTCCTCCTTGAATAGCACGATCTTTTTGCCCGAATCTGCCATAATGGATGACTGGGCCTTGATTAGATTCTCATGAACGGTGCGCCTTAAATGACCTAGGTACAGGCCGCCGAACACTCCATGCCAGTAAGCGCAGTTGCACTGGGCCTTCCAGAGAGACTCCCTGGCGTCTCCATCATCAGCGATTCTTTTGCTGAGAAAGAGCATCTTTTTATGCATCCGGTTGGATTCGTCGTATTTTACTAAAAAATTATCCCAGATGCCCCCTCTGACAAAAGGCCTCCACTTATCCCAGCGCCCTTCCTTTTTAAGATCTGCTACTATCTCTTCCAGGATATGGGACTGCGCAGGGGGCAGGGCCCACCCCGTCATCTCTTCATAGGATGCCTGCGGCGGGTATATACGTCCCAAGGGCGAGTTTGTCTCTAAAAAATCCCCTGGCAGGGTTGTCTGTAGCCAGTCCCTGTTATCCTCTATTGCCTTAAAGAATCTTTCAAGCCAGCCCTTCTTAATGACCCATTCATGGGTGCCCGGCCATAGGCCGAATTTTTCGCAGTCGTCCCCATACATTGCCAGGGTTCGCCCCATATCGGCCTGGGTCTTGAGATGGGTTATTACATCTTCCACGAACCTGAAAGGTATTAGATAGCGCATGATCATGGGTGTGGCCAGGAGACTCAGGGTGCTTCCCTCTTTTTCGGTCAAATAGCTCCCGTACATTTCGGAGTCAGTCAGGCCGGCATAGTAAAAATGGGTATCATCAACAATAGTGTAGGACATGCCGGTGTCCTCCAGTATCAGGGGTAGGGCGGGGTCCCATACCCTTTCCGTGAGCCATAAGCCGGTAGCCTTGTACTTGAATCGTCTATTGAGGTAGTCGTTCATCTTAAGGACTTGCCCCCTGGCATCCCTCACAGGGATGCTGGCAAGCAAGGGTTCAAAAAACCCGCCGGAGAGAGGTTCAACCTGTTGTCGTTCCACCATGTTGGCCATCAATTCAATAAGGTCCGGCCTGTTTTTTTCCATCCACTCCAACAAGGGACCGGAGAGATGGAGGCCGACCTTGACGCCGGGATGTGATTCCAGGAGATCCAATACAGGGCCGTAGCATTTTTCCAGTGCTGTTTTAAACACGTGCTCAAAGTTGCCTACCGGCTGATGACAATGTAAAACCATAACCAGATTCAGCATGGCATTAATCTCCCATTATAAACCCCAATATGCGGCCCAGTTCTTGGAACAGGGCTTGCCCATCAGAAGTCAGGGCATCTAAGAAACCCTTATTACCGGTAAGTTCATAAAAATGGTTCTGGCACTCCCACAGGTCCAGATGGATGTCTAGTTCTCCGGCGAAGGTCAAGAAATTGATAATATTTTTCAGAAAAACAGTATTTTTTGTTTCTGCCAATGAATCCATCTGCCGTCGCAGAAATTCCTGCGCCCCCTGTTTGAGGGTTGGCTGTTTAGATGCATCTTGCACCAGAAAATCACCCGGCCTAATTTCCGCGGAAGTGTCCTGAGATATGGGCGCTAGCCGTGGCTTCAGCCTGGTTAGAGAATCAAAGTCTATGGGTTCTTCTCCATGATCCATGGCCAAGATATCCAGGAGTTTATCAACAAACAACATCTGGAGAAGGGTATCCAGGGAGGGCGGAACGCTTTCCCCGACCTCCTGAATGGTACTGGCAACCCTGTGGAGAGGATCAACATGGATCCCTATAGAGTCTTTTATTTGACAGTACAGGTTCTGGGCCAGTCCGTTGATGATCCATTTCCGTGCATCTGATATAAGATCCTTCAGGTAAAACCTCCTAACATCGGAGATGTGGCTTGGATCGATCTCAAACCTGTCTTCCTGGGATGATACCAGCAGCGCTGAGCGTATCTCCTCCACCAGCTGATTTGCTTCAAGGCCTGAGCTATCGCCCACCAAACAGACAAGATTCCTCCAGTCCCTCATAACAGCAAGATATATTTTCCTGAATCTCTCGCCTGTCGTCTTTTCGACCACATCCACTTCTCCCATAGTTGCGGTTATCCCCTTATGGTCTATCTCCTTCTCCCATAGGACCTTTATCATTCCAGGAAGCCAGGCGGGCATATCGGTTTTCCGGACCAAACATATAAACCCATAGTGGGCTGTTAATAATGTCTCATCAATCCGTGAGGGCTTGACAAGGGTTTGATAGACGTTTTTTCCATGCTTGTAAACAGCCTTGTTACTCTCTGCCTTGATCAGAAAATCCAAGAGTCCTGATTCAATATCCCCCGCCCATGGCCGGACCAGATCAACAGCCCTTAATGCATATTTGAGAATCTGTGTTGTCTCTATTCCGGAAATATCGTCAAAGAACCAGCCGCAACTTGTAAACATGTAAAGCCCCATACGCTGAGATTCCATTAGCTTGAAGATCTCAAGCTTATTGTCGTCACTGAGTTCCCTGATAGCACGGGCATCTAAAAAGGTGTTTTTCTCTGTCTCCGACTGATCCAGTATGAGATCTATATATCTATCCCTGGCCTCCCAGGGATCCTTGAGCAATCTGCCGGCCCTATGTTCAAATACGGCGTTTAATTCTCCGGCCAGCCAGTTCAGGCCATCCCTCAGCGGGCTCCTCCAGGACTGATTCCATTCCGGGTTCCGGCCTCCACTGCAACCGCAGTCCGCCCGCCACCTCTCCACTCCATGGGGGCAACTCCACGAGCTGTTTTCAAATATCTTTACTTCCTTTACAGGGGGAGACATTTCGAGGAACTGGCCGTAGTTGGTCAATTTGATTTCCCGGTTTTGTTCCGTATGGTCGAACAGCCAGGACAGTGCCATTTCACCGAATTTGAAGTGATGCCCGTAGGACTCTCCATCAGTCGCTATGCTGACAAGCCTCGGTCCATCAGAATGATTGTTGAAAACATGTTTTATCCGCGCCAGTAAAGTCTCTCCAGAGGAAAGGATCCTTTCATAGGCAATTGCCCGGGACAAAGGCCCATGGTAAAAGAATACATCAATAAACAGATCTTTTGCTTTATCCAGCACCACCCGGTAAGGCTGGGTGGGATCAATCAGCCCACCGGATACATCCTCCCAGGGGGCTGAATCGCTATCTTTGCCTGTTGAGGTTTGATCTGCGGTGGTACTCGCTCCTTTTGACAAAGGACGAACAGACATGGCCTGGTCGGGAGAGAGGATGGTGAATCTTATTCCCTCACCAGCCATCAGCTTGAGGGTTTCTGTATCAACAGCGGTTTCCGCCAGCCACATCCCCTCAGACTCCCTGCCAAAGCGATGTCTAAAATCCTCCAGTCCCCAGCGTATCTGGGTCAGCTTATCGCGGGTGGAGGCCAGTGGCATTATTATATGATTATACACCTGGGCCAGCGCGTTGCCGTGACCGGAATATCTGTCGCGGCCATGACTGTCGGCGTCGATGATCTTTTGATATATGCGGGGGTGAAATCCCTCAAGCCATGTTAAAAGTGTGGGTCCGAAGTTAAAGCTCATGTACTTATAATTATTCACTAGTTTCAGAATGCGGCCTTCCTTGCCGTGTAACCGGCCGCACGTATTGGGCCCGTAACATTCGCGGGTGATGCGCTCATTCCAGTCATGATAGGGTAGGGCTGATTCCTGGCACTCTATGATATTCAGCCAGGGGTTTTCCCTGGGGGGTTGGTAAAAATGGCCGTGGATACAGAGGTACTTTTGTAAGTGGTTTTTTGGTGAACTCATATAGATCTCAAGATGTTGAAAGCGGGGAGTTCACCCCGCTTCCCGAGGCTGTCTCGGGAATGGAGACAGCGGGATGCCGCCCTGGCAATAGATCCTTCCATAATCTCCTATATGTCCCTTTGGTGAATGGTAATCAATAATACGATGATTTTAGCTTCAAGCGGTTAATGAGGATGCTATTTGATAATATTCAACCTATTGCCTTCTTTGGCCTATGGGTCTCTCTTTTAAACGGCGAAAACATTAGAAGCATGGGACATGCATAAGGTGCCACCCAGGCGGGCGGAATATTTAGTAACCGTTAGAGAATTCTCGGGTCTTGCAAAGAGAGGAGAAGGCTACCCGCCTGCCTCGTCCAGATTTGTGCGTGGTCACTGCACATAAACAAGTTCCCCGTAGCAAAGAGAGCCCCATGGGCCAAACATTATTCCTTATTCCATACGCTTTAATCTTTTATCTTCTTTGGATGACTCACTAGTCATATTAAATCTATTCTCCATTTTAATACCGGGATATGCAATAGATATTTGGCGCTTCTGGAAAAATATCTGGGAAAATGGAAATAACATTCCCTTTACGCAGACACACAAAAAATGATACAAGACCCCAAGATATATGAATGGGAGGTAAATCAAACTATCATGCTTTCGAGAATTCAAATGGATCGATACGCAGACGTTCTTCTGTGGGGACTTAAGACCGCAAGGACACAGAGTTTCAAAAAAAACGACAGCATCTTGATTCGTTATGACCATGCTGCTGTGAAACTGGCGGAAATCCTTCAGGCCAAGTTGCTCGACATGGGGATGAACCCGATCCTGAGGGCCGGGAGTACTCCACAAATGGATAAGAATTTTTTTGAAAGGGCGAATAACCGCCAGCTAATGTTCAATGCGCCGGGCCAGAGACAGCTCTATGAGAATCTTAACGGAACCATATCCCTTTTTGCGCCGGAGTCTATAACCCATCTTCGCCACATTGACCCGAAAAGGATCGGAAAGGCCGCCATTGCCAGGAAGCCCTTGCGTGATATCCTCTGGAAAAGGGAAGATGAAGGGGACTTCGGGTGGACCTTGTGCATGATGCCCACCCCGGAACTTGCTGAAAAAGCCGGAATATCCATGAAGCAGTATACATCCCAGGTGATAAAGGCATGTTATCTGGATAAAAAGGACCCTGTTAAGGAATGGATGCGGATACACAGGGATGCCATGACCATAAAAAACTGGATCAAGTCCATGGATGTAGATTACTACCATATTGTCTCCGAGCATATTGACCTGAGAATCGTGCCTGGTAAAAAAAGGAGGTGGATCGGTGTCTCAGGCCATAATATCCCCAGTTTCGAGATCTTTATATCTCCTGACTGGAGAGGGACAAAAGGCGTGTATTATGCCAATCTCCCGTCATTCAGGGACGGGAATTATGTGGAGGGTGTGAAACTGGAATTCAATAGGGGGTCAGTGGTAAACATAGAGGCTAAAAAAGGAAAGGATTTTGTGATGAAACAATTGGCCATGGATAAAGGCGCACGGAGGGTAGGGGAGTTCTCCCTGACTGATAGACGATTCTCCAAGATCAACAGGTTTATGGCAAATACCCTGTATGACGAAAACCACGGGGGCCGCAACGGTAACTGCCATCTGGCTGTGGGTATGTCCTATTCAGATACCTATGACGGGGATCCGTCTACACTTACCAAGGAACGGAAAGCCAGTCTGGGTTTTAATGACTCGGCCCTTCACTGGGATCTGGTAAATACCGAAGACAAACAGGTCACCGCGTATCTTAAATCCGGGGACAGTATTATCATCTATGAAAAGGGGATATTCCAGTTACAAGATATTAAAAAAAGATAACATATGCTTGAAAACACCTTTATCCATATCCAGGGCATCGGCCCCCGGACAGAACGGGATCTCTGGCAAAACGGCGTCCAAACCTGGAGTGATTATTTAACAAGCAAAGCTACCGTGATATCTCCAAGGCGTGACCCTCTGGTGCGGCTGCAGCTGGAGGAGTCTATTAAAAACCGAGCAAAGATTCGTTTCTTTGTGGACAGACTATCAGTATCGGATTTATGGAGGCTCTATAACGAATTCAAGCACAGGTGTGTTTTTCTTGATATTGAGACAAGCGGCCTATATCCGGGAGAGGATGAAATATCCGTCATTGGACTGTATGACGGACGCAACGTGCATAGCTTTGTCAATGGCCTGAACCTGGCTGAATTTGAAACGGTTATCGCATCCTATGATCTTATGATCACTTTCAATGGAAGCTGTTTTGATCTGCCTTTTATAAGACGATTTTTCCCTAACATCTCATTGCCTCCGGCACATATAGACCTGCGGTTTTTTTTGAAAAGACTCGGCTATAGGGGAGGGCTCAAATATATCGAAAAGGATTTCGGTATCGCCCGCGACATGGAGATTGATGGTTTGAACGGCTTTGACGCGGTAAGGCTATGGAGGGCGTACCAGCGGGGTGATAAAAAGGCCCTTGATCTCCTTATAAGATATAACAACGCGGATATAGTAAATTTGAAAACCTTGATGGAAAAGGGATATGATATAATGAAATACAAGTTATTAAGATAGAACAAAGGCTTCCCTGGCTGTCGTTGTTTCCTCCGGTGCAAAGCTCTATCTATATATTTTGTTTGGAGATGCATGGTAGAAAAGATGCACGCACAACAGAGAAGCCTTTTGCACTTTTTAATTAATTTAATCCTTTTTTTATCGGGTGTAAAGGGGCGGCTGAATAATTTTGGTTCATCCGGCTAATGAGCACGGAAAGGACTTTATATAAATACTTGGTTTGGCCCATGGGGTTCTCTTTGCGACAGGCGAACTTGTTTATGTGCAAGGCGCGGGCAATAAGCCGGAGGAGGCGGGCGGCGGGCTATTGGAATAATATACCAGGACCGGAAGTCCGGCTATTATCTCAGAAGTTACCCGCCCGCCTGGCAGGCACCTTATGCTATTATCTTGCTTCTAACCTTTTCGCCGCTGCAAAGAGAGCCCCATGGGCCGAACATCACCAATCTTGCTATAGTTTTATCATTAAGCGTACTTATTTGCCGGATAATCCATAATTTTAAAGAGATCATTATTCACTCAATTTTTCAAGCTCCTCCCCCACCTTTGACAGATTATCATTGAGTTTATCTATCAAGCTCGATGAAGGATAGGTTTCAATCAAGTGTTTAAGTATATTATATGAGGATAACAGCAATTTCTTTTTGTTTTGATTATTCTCCGTATTTTTTGCCATAAGAAAGATTCTGGCCGCCCTGTCTCTCTCACTGTTTATGAGTTTTTCGATGGCAAACTCTTTAAGCGCTTCTATTTTGGGATCTGTCCCATGCTCATTTTTAAGGATTTCCAACGCATCCCTGAACTTCTCTTTTTCGATAAGTTCTTCCGCCTTTGCAATATTCTCGTTCCTCACCGCTGTGTTATGTTGGTGTATTTCTTCGGCGTGATCCACGGCATTCAAGGCCTTTTCTATAATCTCCGCTTCAGGGCTTTCCTCGACCCTAAGGCGCCTCCTTAGTAGCATAAGTCTTGCTTCTGAAAAGGAATTCTCCATAATAAGTCTCTCGACTTTATTAAGGACGTCCTTGGTAGGTCCCGGATCAGGAAGATTAGACGCTTCCGCTAAAAGGTCTTCAATTACAAACGCTTCCGTGCTTTCCGCCTCATCAGCGGTGATAATTCGCCGTATACTATCAAACAGGGCGTCTCTTTCATTCATATTATCTACAAGCTTTTCGTATACTTTGAGTGCCTCTTCCTCTTCTCCCTTTTTCAGAAGCCAATCTATAATCCCTGCTCTCAGGTGAATCAGATCAGGTTTACCTTCCAGTCGTCTAGCCACGGCTTCACCTGTTTCTATAGCCTCTGTTAACATATTGTTTTCAGCCAAGGAGAGGGCAAAGAGAAGGCCTATGTCAGGAGATAGATAGCCTGCTTCAAAATCTTTTTTATATTGCGAACACTTAGATATAACCTCCTGATAATCCCCGGACAGATAGGAATTCCATATCTCCCGCTCCTTTGATGAGAATTCTTGGATAAACGCTGAGAAGGATCGGTCTTTGCTGCCGATCTTATCCAGGAAGTATTTTTCAGCCAGAGCGGCCGAATGGTTAAAAAGGGTCCGGATCAGTTCTTGATAATCCGTTTCCGACATCTTGTCGTGGGTGGCGGATCTGATCTTCTTATAATCGGATAACAGGTCCTGAATCATTTCCAGATCATGGCCTGATATCTTATTATTCTTTGAAAATTCTTCCAGCATGGCAATCTTATTATCCATTACATCGGCCGGCATAACAGGTACTACAATCACTGGGGCTTTGGGTCCTATGGGCTGTTTTCTTATGATTTCCGTCGCGCAACTGAACAGGAAAGGCATGATTAAAAAAACAATGAACAACCTCTTTATTTCAATTTTCGCCTTCATCATATACTCCTTTGACAGGCTCAAAATCCCTTTTGAATCCTAGAAAGGCGCCCTCTGTTTCAACGTGTGAAAACACTTCCACACTTCCGGAAGAGAGATCCTCTTGGCCCGTGAGCCGCGGAAGTCCCGTAGTTCCAGAGACCTTAACAGGATTCATGCTTTTGTCCACCAGTAAGGGATCTGATTGTAATATAAAGGCCAGATCGGCAAGCCGTAGACCCTCTTTGTATTCCCGGCTGTTCGCAGTCACATTCGCAGTGTCTATCCATAGAGGCAAAGCCCCGGAGGCGCCGGAGATGTTGATATTTTTACCCTTCATGGGGCGATTGTCGTCATACCCCACGTAACTGGCTATAACGTATCCTTGCTCCACATTAAATCGGCCGGTATCTGGATCCAGGCTCGGGATTATACCCACGAAACTGGAATTCCTGAAGAGATTGGCTGTCCCTGTCTTTCCGAAGACAGGGACGGGTATATCTAGAGTATTATTATCAGAATTGACTGACAATTCAACTGCCCCAGCTGCCTTTCTGCCGGTACCTTGCTCGGTTACCATCCGGAGTATCTCCGTTACTGACCCTGATACCCGTTTTGATAAGACCTTTTCCGGCTTGGCCATGTATTCCCATATGGTCTCCCCGTTTCTGTCGGTGATTTGGGTTATGATGGGCGCATTCATGGAGGTTGAGGTTCCCTTGTCCACAGGAAAAAACCGGCCGCTTATTATGGTATTGTAAGTTAGGGCCGCCTCCAAGATACTTATGGAATTAGCCCCAAGGGGGAAAGACAATACCGGATCAAGCTGTGTTGATATACCCATCTCCTTGGCAAGCTGTTTTACATAGAAGAGGTTCACCAGTGTCCTGAAGTCTCTAATCATGTAAAGGGTCTCAAAATCATATCTGTTAATGGCCAATAATTCTTTGTATTTCTCAGTGGTATTCTTCTGGATAAGATCTATTGCCTGCGATGGAAACATATTGTCTATCCATACCTGTTCAGGGGAGAGGTGGGTATTGCTGTCAAATAACCATTCCAGGGTGATCGGTTCCACACCCTCAAGATGGCCTTTGTCAATAGCTTCACAATAGATTATCCTTTCGCCGGAATTATGGTCACCTCTCCTATGGTAGAAATATGTTAAAGTCTTTTTAAGGTCATCGTAACTTAATCTATCAGTTTTGGTTTTGTTTTCCAATGATTGAATTAATTCATTAAACCTTTTCTTCATATTATAATTAAGGTTTCTGACCCCCTTAAAATCAAACCGAGTGATCTCAGAATCATCCTGATTCCTGAGGTCAAGTTCTTCTATATCTATTTCAAAACTGAGGCGAGAGATACTGTCAATGCAGTCTTCATAACCGCTGAAGATCAGGTCTGATTCTATTTCCTTTTTTGCCTGTTCAAAGGCAGCCACCATGAGTGCCTCCTTATTCACCACAACCCCGTGAACATCTCTTATCCTTTTCACATAAGCGCTGTAGGTTTCAGTCTTTTTTCTCGCCAGGCCTAATCTTTCAACAACATCATGAAACTGGCTGATATTAAGGCGGTCGGTAAGGTGATACAGAAGCCATACAGTGGCCAGATTCTCTGATTTGGCTCCTGCCCATATCATGGACACCTTGTCGCTCTTGGGTTCATGATCAGGTCTGGGAATATACAAGGTGTTTTCAAACCTGAAAAGGTCCCGGACATTGTTTAATTGATCCAGGTTGTTCCATCCCAGTTGAAGGGCGGCAGTGTAGACGATGGGCTTGAATATTGATCCTACCTGTCTTTTGGCGTCGGCGGCCCGGTTAAAGTATCTGTCGAAAAAACCACCGACCATAGCCTTTATCATACCGTTTCGGAGCACAATTATTCCTCCTTCCAGCTCCGGGATTTGCCATAGTGCCAACTGCTTTTCCCTGTTCTTTCCCCTGTTTTCTACAAGATGAACCGGGATTAGATCACCTTCATCAAAGTTTCCTATAAAATCGGACAGGTGACTCCTGTCAAAAACAGCCCCGGTACCGAATTCCCATTTCAGCCATGCTTCTCCCATTGGTTTGAGCCCTTCATAACCTATTATCCCTTCTCCTCCATCCCAGGCCACAACCAGGGAAGGGTTATTATGTTTATGGTTAATGGCCGTAATAGTACAAAAGAAGGGAAATCCGGCGTCCGGATCTTTATAAAGGGTTCCCATGCCTTCAATGTATCTTTCCTGAAACTGGTCTTTATTATAACCCGTCAATTGGATATCCAGTATGGGGAGTTCTCTTAGGATGATGTTCAGCGCCCCTTCCTGTATTTCCCTGGATACCGACGTATATATCTTGATACCGGAGGTCGCGATGTTATCTACTCCCTGATTGTATAGTATCTCTTTGAAATATTCTGATTCCAGTTGTTCCCGGATGTAATCGAGAATGACATTAAGCCGGTAGGTCACCTTGCCTTCTCTAAAAGGGACCTCCCTGTCCCTGGCTTCGAGGTATTGCTTTTGGGTAATCAAGTCCAATTCTTTCATGCTCTTCAGGACATAATCTTTTCTTCTTTTTGCCAGCCTCATGGCTTCTTTTTTCTCTTCCTCTGATTTTTTGGTAAAGGGATTATATCTGTCAGGTCCCTTTACCATGCCGGCGATGAAGGCTGATTCAACCAGGTTAAGCTCATCCGCATCCTTATCGAAGAAATATTCTGCGGCTATTGTCAATCCCTTGCCGAAACCGGTCACAAAGAACTGGTTGATATACATCTCCAGTATCTCCTCCTTTGAATATTTTTTCTCCAGGAGAAGTGCCTGCATAAGTTCCTTCAATTTTGACAAATAGGTCCTTTTTTCCCGCCTGAAAATATTCTTGGCGGTTTGCTGGGTAATGGTGCTGCCTCCTTGCACGATACTGCCTGTCTTGCAATTGGCAATGAAAGCACGCAAAATAGCCTTTATATCAAAACCCGGGTGTGAAAAAAAATTTCTATCTTCGGAAGCTATAAGGGCCTTTACATATATCTTGGGAATATCTTGATAACGTATGTATTTGCTGTGGATTTTTTCAAAATAAACCCCGATGGGTGTTATTTGATCATCATAATAAACAGGACTTTCTGAGAATATTATCCTGTCGATAGCCCCTTTTTCTATACGGGTATTTGCCTGAAGTGCTACATAAATATAGAAAAAAACCAGGAATCCCGTGACCATAAGGGCAAGCAGTATAGTGGAGCAAAAAAGTGTCTTAAGTGTCTTTTTCATTATCTTATTCTATGAACTCCTATTAATCTCTGCAAAGGGGGAAACGGATCTGGGGGATGCGGGATAATCCAAAGAATTCGATATAACTCTTAGGAGTGTTATTCATACACTCCTCCGGACCTGTTTAAGATATCATTCTTGAAATGTCCCTGGACTTGGTAAAGGCGTTTCTTATGAGTTCGTCAACCTCCATTGTTAATATTCTTCTTTCCGCCATAACCAAGCGTCCGTTGATAATCGTATGGCTTACATCCGAGCCTCTTGCGGAATAAACGAGATGGGAATACGGATTATATATGGGAACCAGGTGCGGTTTATTTATATCAACAATGATGATGTCTCCCTTCTTGCCTTTTTCTAAGGACCCTGTAATATCGTCTATGCCGAGCGCTTTAGCTCCCTCGATAGTGGCCATCCTTAGAACCGTAACAGCATCCATCACTGTGGTATCCCCGGTATTCAGCTTATGTAGCTTGGCGGCTGTACTCATCTCACCGAATAGATCCAGGTCATTATTTGAAGCCGGTCCGTCGGTTCCGAGTCCCACGGTAATACCCCTGGAAAGCATTTCAGGCACCGGTGCTATGCCTGATGCCAGCTTCATATTGCTCTCGGGATTATGTATGATTTTGACCCCTTTTTCAGCCAGTATTCTAATATCATCCCCATCTAACTGCACACAATGAGCGGCAATGAGATGGGACCCCAAGATATCAAGGGAAAGCAGGTGTTGCACAGGGCTTTTCCCGTATTTCTCTTGTATCTGAATTGATTCGCTTTCTGTTTCCGCCAAATGGGTAATCAACGGCACCTGGTATTCTAGCGCCAGATTATTGGCTACCTGGAGGAGATCGGGGCTACATGTAAACAGGGCATGGGGTTCGACGGCAACAGAGACTAAGGGATCGTTCTGCCATCTTTCTATAAGGTTTTCAGTATACCTGATACCGTTGGCCACAGGACCGTAATTGGGGGAATCGAAATCATAAAGCACCTCGCCCACAACACACCTCATACCCGCTACCTTGGCAGCCCGGGCCGTTTCTGCTTCAAAGATGTACATGTCTGAAAAAGTAGTTGTACCTGACATAATCATCTCGGCGCATGCTAGGAGGCTCCCTGCATAAACAAAATCGGCGTTGGTTTTACTTTCCAATGGGAAGATATAGTTGTTAAGCCACTCCATTAAAGGAAGATCATCCGCAATTCCACGGTAAAGGGTCATTGCCGCATGTGTATGGCCGTTTATCAAGCCGGGTAGAATAATTCCTCCATTTGCGTTTATGACCTTTTTGGCGTGGAATCCCTTTTTATCTCCTTTGCCTATATAGGCAATTGTGTCGGCGGTTATACCAAGAAGACCCTTTTCAAATATAGAATTCTGCGGATTCATAGTTAATATGGTGCCGTTTCTAATTAATAGGTCGAAAGAGGGCATAAGAACTCCTTATTCATGCAAATCTGCGATTATGGACTCCCACAGCTGGGAAAGGGTAGGGCCGGCAAGACTAGCATTGGCAATAACCTCCTCGATGGAGACCTTCTTTATTCTTTCCGGAAGATTAATGTTTGTAATTGCCACAATGACCATAATCTTTAAACCACAGTGGGCACCCGCTATGACCTCGGATACCGTGGACATCCCTACCGCGTCAGCACCTATCATCCTTAAGAATGTTGTTTCAGCGCCTGTTTCAAGGCTAGGTCCGGTAATCCCCACGTATACTCCGTGATTAAGGATTATCTTTTTATGCTGTGCCTTTGCCTTCGCAATATCTATGAGGTCGGGGTCATAAGCCCTGGACATGTCCGGGAAGCGGGGGCCGAAGGCTTCCATATTCGGACCTATTAGTGGGTTTGTGCCTGTTAGATTGATATGGTCGGTAACGACCATGAGGCTACCGGGCTTGAACACGGGGTTGAGACCTCCTGCTGCGCTGGATATGAATAGATACTTTATGCCGAGTCTTGCCATCAACCTGATCGGGAATGTGATTTCATATGGCGTATATCCCTCATACAGATGAAAGCGTCCTTCCATGGCCATTACTGTTTTATCGGAAATCTTACCCAAAGCAAGAGTCCCTTTGTGTCCTTGAACCGTGGATGTTGGAAAATTCGGTATTTCTTTGTATAAAATACGAAGATCAACCTTCATGTTCTCCGTCAGGCGCCCCAGCCCCGTTCCGGTAATCATTCCGATTTGCGGTGAAAACGAGAATCTTGAAGCCAGGAAATCCGCTGCCTCATTAATTTCCGTTAACATAAACACCACCTAGCCCTGTGTATAAATTTATGTGGTTCACTCAGGATCTTATTAGGTTCATCCGGTTAATGCCCACCCGCCTGCCTCGTTTGGTTTTTTTGCGGGGGGTCATAGCACATAAACAAGTTCGCCGCTTAAGAGAGAACCTCATGGCCCATATAGCGCAAAATATTCAGATATCACTAATTAGCTTACCCATTAACCGGATGAACCTCTAATTATTTGTGATAGTAATATAGTAATAATTTTCAGTTATTCTTCCAATGGAACCCTTGAATCCTGATCATCAATCAACCCGTCCTCCGTAGCACTGCGGAGGGTGGACTAATTTGGAGATGATCCTAATCTTCTAATCTGGAAATATGTCAATTTCTATATAATGTCAATATCTTAAAGGTAAAATAAGCCAGAGATCGCACAAAATGTCTGTCGGGGTTGACAAATGCAAAAAAATGTGTATAATTATAGGTCAAAATTGGATTAAAGGAGGCTTAAAGTGGATTCAGATTCACTCATAAAAACTTCCGCTAGTTCTGTTGCCAGCGGAATTTTTTCTATGGTAATCATACTGTTCTTAATTGGTTTCCCCAGGCAGAGGATTCACGATTATAGGGATCTCGTAATCAAAGGTCCCCAACCTTATGTAAAGAGTGTAACCCGTATAATTTCACAAAACATACCTTCTAACTTCAAGCCGAATAAGAAAGAAAAGATTTTTCATGCTATCATCCTGGAGGCGGCAAGAGATCATAGCGTTGATCCGGCCCTGATAAAGGCCATAGTCATGGCAGAGTCAGGTTACGACCCCATGGCTGTATCCAAAAAGGGCGCCAAAGGTTTAATGCAGATTATGCCGGCTACTGCCAATGAACTTGGCGTGGAGGACCTGTTCAATCCTGTCCATAATGTGAACGCTGGTGTAAGGTATTTTAAAGGATTATTAAACCAGTTTGAAGGGAATATTCAACTGGCCCTTGCCGCCTACAACGTAGGCAGTAGAAAGGTCAGGGAATACCAAGGTATACCACCTTATAAGGCCACAATAGCTTATATTAACAAGGTATTTGAATACTATCAATATTACCAGGGCAGCATGATTTAGATACTTCGGTTTGAACATTAACAAAACTCCAAGACCACCAACATGCCACAATCGGGGTAATCCCCCCTTATCCAAGAGCCGCCCCGGCCTCATGCAAAATGAAGACATTCAGGCCGGGCCGTCCTACCAATCTTATAGAATACACCCTTTTATCCTTGACCTGTCTGCCCCGGCCTAATATATAGGTGGGAGCATACATGTCCGCTGAATCTATTGAAATACCACAATAGCGTAAGGAAAAGGTTTCTTAGTATTATGGCCTTTTTAATTAATGATCTCCTGATCCCGGAGGCGTTTCCTGAGAAGACCAAAGAGGTTTCTCTTGTTCAGACTCATATCTCTTGGGTCCTTTTGACGGATGATTTTGCGTATAAAATCAAGAAGAGTGTTAATCTGGGATTCCTGGATTTTTCCACACTTTTAAAGCGAAAGTATTACTGCGACCAAGAGATCAACCTCAACAAGAGACTCTCAAGAGATATATACATAGGGGTCTTACCGGTGTTCTTTGACGGCAGGCGCCATAAGATAGGCGAAGGCTCAGGAGATGTAGTGGAATACACAGTTAAAATGAAAAGGATCCCTGACAGTTCCCTTATGCTGTCCATGTTTGAAACCGGCCGGCTTCAACAGGAGCACCTTAGGAGGCTGGCCGCGCTGCTAGCCGCATTTCATTCCACAGCTCAACGCTCGGTCGATATCGACAATTTTGGCACTCCAGATGCGTTTAAAATAAACACTGATGAGAATTTTTTTCAGACCGAATCTTACATCGGGAGAACTATTAAGAGGGAAGAGTTTGAATCCATCAAAGATTGGACGAACAATTTTTATATGGAAAACAGGAAACTCTTTTTTGATCGGATTTCAGGATGCAAGATAAGGGATTGCCATGGGGACCTCCATATGGAACATATATGCCTAACCGATCCAGTTTCTGTTTTCGACTGTATTGAATTCAACGAACGCTTTAGGTATACTGACATATTGGCTGATATCGCCTTTATTCTAATGGATCTGGAATACAGGGGAGGAAAGGGTTTTGCCCGTATTTTGTGGGATTATTATAACGAACTGACGGGCGATGATAATCCGGATTCACTATTGACTTTTTATAAAGTCTATCGTGCCTACGTGAGGGGAAAGGTGAACAGCTTCCGGATTGATGACGGGCAAATGTCCTCAGAAGAAAAGGAGGAAGCTATTCACATTGCTAGAAAATACTTCCAACTTGCCCTGAATTATGTCTTATAAAGGAAGGCACAAGTCCGAGGTGTAGACATTGTAAAGGAGTACCGACTAAATGAGAGCCCCGTTTACTGATTTCATGAAGAGGGAATTGAAACCCGAGACAGTATTGATAGCCTGCGGACTACCTGCTTCCTACAAGACTGAAACCACCGAAGTTATTGCTCAACTAAAGGGGTACATAATGTTGAGGACGGATATGATAAGACTTGAGGTTTTAAGAAGTGAGGATATATTCGATGAAAAAGTGGCCTCTGATATGAAAAAGAGGACACGTGTCTATGATGAAATGTTTCGGATGGCCGATGAGCTTGTTGGTAAGGGTAAAGGGGTTATACTTGATGCGACTTTTATTTCTCAGCCCCTTAGAAGACGCGCGGCTGCCGTGGCAGCGAAACATAAAAAGGTTTTGGTAATACAGCAGACTCAATGCCCGCAGGAGGTTTCAATAGAAAGGATTTTGAAGAGAACCAGGGAAGATTACGAATCAAATGCCCTCACAGAACAGGCTTATATCAATAATAAGAATCGATTTGAGGATATCGACCTAGAGGATCTGAAAGGACGATACCCTGATTTGAGTATTGTGCATCTCCTTGTAGATACTACCTCTGACATGGAGAATGAGTGGTATGTAATCAACAGAATAACCAGGTAGAATCAATCCTTTGAGAAAGGAATTACCATATGTCGGGTATTTTAGCCGGTATCCTGTATAAGCATAAATTCGAGCCCGCCAGGGTGGAAGCGGAAAGACTAAAGAAATGGCTTGAGGATAAGGGTATTTCAGTGTTTATGGAGGAGATTTATCCAAAGGAAAAAACGAACGGATGCTATGAGGACTTCTCATGCCCGGACGAACTCAAATGGGCTGTTGTACTTGGAGGAGATGGAACCTTGCTGGCAGCCTCGCGTAAGGTAGGCAGACACGGCGTGCCTATCCTTGGTGTTAACCTGGGAGGTCTGGGTTTTCTGACCAGTATAACCCTTGATAAACTATATCCTTCCATTGAAATGGTACTTTCAGGCGGTTTAGAACTGGAAGAGAGGTTGATGCTTGAGACAAGGGTGTTGAGGGATGAAGAAGAGATCTGCCGTTTCCAGACCCTAAACGACGTAGTTATCAATAAAGGCCCTCTTGCCCGTATTATTGACTTGGATATCTTTATAAATGAAGAATTCTTAACCACCTTTCGTTCCGACGGCCTTATAATATCAACACCTACGGGATCAACAGGTTATAATCTGGCTGCCGGAGGGCCCGTACTATACCCCACACTGTCCGATTTTATCATGACCCCTATCTGCCCCTTCACCTTGACCAACAGACCCATAATCCTTCCTGATTCAGAAACTGTATTGATCATGATGGGCGAGAAAAGCGAAGAAAGGGTGAGCCTCACCTTTGACGGCCAAGTGGGCTTCGATCTTGTACCTGGTGATAAGATATTGATATATAAATCCGAGTCCAAAATAAGACTATTTAAATCTCCGGATCAGAGCTATTTCGAGATACTTCGTACAAAGATGATGTGGGGTGTTGCTGCCTATAAGCAAAATGGAGAGCATTAAACATTATTTTCAGGTTGAACCCCGGGAAATCAGTTATATCAGATGGATTATAGAATCTTATGACGGGATCGCTATGCTGCGCACCGTTGATCCGTGCAAAGGGATTATTGAGTTACGGATATCACCGGGATGTGAGGGCCTGGTTGTCCACCTTATGAATTCAATCAGAGATGTGGAGGGGATTAAGTTAATACCAAATTAATGGTCTTATGGTAAGTATTCGGGGAGGAGAGGTTATATAATCGAGTTGAGAGGTCGCTATTACATAGCCACCATGGGATGCCAGATGAATGAATATGACTCGGATTTAGTAGGTCGTTTTCTGGTAAATTCAGGGCTTGCTCCGGCGGATAATCATGGGAATGCTGATTTCATTATTATAAACACCTGTACGGTCAGGGCCAAGGCCCAACAGAAGGCATTCAGCATCCTGGGTCGTATGGCAGCCCTTAAAAAAAAGAGAAGACCTGACTTGATATTAGGCATTATGGGGTGTGTGGCCCAGCAGGAAGGGCCGGACCTTATAAACAGATTCCCAGAACTAGATTTTGTACTGGGGACAAGAGAAATTGGAAGGTTCCCTGAAATCCTGGATCGCGTAATGAACGGTCACGAGAAGGTTGTGGCGGTTGACCTTTCACAAATCAAATCCTTCCCTGATATGAATCATAATTATTACCAGGGAAGGGTTAAGGGCTACTTATCCATAATGGAGGGTTGCAACAACTTTTGCAGTTTCTGTATTGTGCCTTTTGTTCGGGGCAGGGAGGTTAGCCGTACTTCCCGAGACATAATTCGCGAGGCAGAATGTCTTATCTCTCAGGGGATTAAGGAAATCACACTGCTTGGTCAAAATGTCAATTCTTATCTATCACGGGAAGAAAAGGATGTAGGCTTTCCCATGTTGCTCAAGATGCTTAACGGCCTGGACGGATTAACACGAATTCGCTTCACCACGTCGCATCCTAAGGATCTTTCAGACCAACTTATAAGGTGTTTTGAAGAGTTGGATAAGCTTTGTCCACATATACATCTGCCCTTACAGTCCGGTTCCAATAAGATCCTAAGTCGGATGAACAGGCGTTATACCAGGGAAGAATACCTGGAACTGGTGAGAAAACTAAGGGATATGGGGCTGGATCTTTCCATTACCAGCGATATAATTGTAGGATTTCCCGGAGAGACAGACGAAGACTTTAAAATGACGCTGGAACTAATAAAGAGAATAGAATTTGATGGAATATATTCATTCAAATACTCTGACAGAAAAGGTACTTTGGCTGAAAAGATGAATGGAAAGGTAAGTGAAGATGAAAAGGCGGCTAGATTGTTAAAACTTCAGGGAATACAGCATGCCATAACACTCAAAAGGAATAATAACTACCTTGGTCGATTACAGGATGTCCTGGTGGAAGGGGAAAGCAAGAAAGGTGGACAGCTCACCGGAAGGACAGGATCTAATAAAATTGTTAATTTTGATTGTAATTCGAGCAATTTAGGTCATATTGTTAAAGTATTAATTAAAGGCGTATCCAGCAATTCTTTACAGGGTCTTTTGGTTAATCGCCAATAATCTGCCATTAAATCAGGTATGGGTAAAGTAATTATGATAAATATAAACTATTTTGAAGAACTTATACTTATTGTTGATGATGATATCAATCTTTGTAAAACACTTGAAAAATTGATTGGTGTCATAGGCATTCCTGTTGAATCCTGCTCCAATACCTCCAGGGCCCTCCAGATTATTGAAGAGAAGCATGTCACCATTGTTTTAACCGATATGAAGATGCCTGACATAGATGGGATTGATTTTGTAAAAATAATTAATGAAAGGTTTGATGTAACTATTATTGCTATGACCGGTTTTCCTGATGGTTACACCTATGTAGACGTAATCAACGCTGGTGCCAGTGACTTTATTAAAAAGCCTTTCGGTATCCAGGAACTGGAGGCAAAAATAAGAAGAATCATAACAGAGCGTAACCTGCGAAAGGAGCTTAACACACTGTCCATTACTGACTCTCTGACTGAACTTTATAATCAAAGACATTTCTACAAACGGCTCAATGAAGAAATAGTAAGGGCTGAAAGGCAAGGACGACCGATTTCACTAATACTGCTGGATATTGACGATTTTAAGAAATACAATGACAAATACGGACATCTGGCAGGCGATGAGGTTTTGAGAAGAGCCGGTGAGATTATAAGAAGCTGTATCAGGGAAAAAGTGGATTCAGGTTATAGGTACGGAGGCGATGAATTCGCCATTATCCTTATCGAAGCTGATCTTGATATTGCCAGGGAGATAGGGCAAAGGATTGAAAGGGCCTTTGAAAAGGATGGAAAGGTAACGGTTTCCATTGGCTATGCCAGGTTAAAAGAGGGAATGGGAGTTGAGGATATTGTGTCAAAAGCGGACGTGGAGCTTTTTCAAAGAAAAAAGGAATTAAAAAATGGATAATAGGATGCTTCCGATAATATATATTATGTAAACTTATTATCATATCTCTATATACCACATAAACCCCCTCCCTATTTTCCCTGTATGACTATTTCAAATATATATTGACATGCCCTACCTAAATGTGTAGTTTTACTACTTATCCACGTGGAGGTTATTTATTAATGGGAAATGTTGTTAAAAAAAGACGAAAGAAGATCAGGAAGCATAAATATAGAAAACAAATCAAAAAGATGAGACATAAAAACAAATAGATGTTTACTTATATCCTATCATTCCTAAAAAAGTAAAGGCAGTTACCTTAATATCCAACTGCCTTTACTTATCACTTGAAGCCTATGGTTTTATATTCTCATACGGATTCTACACCTTCCACCTCCGGTACATTCTGCTTAAGGATTTTCTCTATTCCCATCTTAAGGGTCATTTGGGACATTGGACATCCTGCACAGGCCCCCTGCAGTTTAACCATGACTATACCCTTTTCATTGATATCTACCAATTGGACATCACCCCCATCCGCCTGAAGGGCCGGTCTGATCTTATCTAAGGCTGCCTCCACTTTTTCTTTTAACATTGCATACCTCCATAATTATGTCCTATTATCTAATATAAAACATCATTTCACAAAATCAAATATTACTCTTTTTTAACTATCTCCAAAGAATTTCCTTACCCTGTTATCTAAAAATGTGGAAAGACCTTTTGATTCCTTTGGAGACCAGCCCAGACTTTCCTTCCACACCTCATCACTCTCCATGCAAAGATAAAGACCTGTTTTTCCTGTCCATTTTTCTATTTCTTCCCCTAAGAATGAATAGATCTCCACGCGTAACGGCTTGAAATAACGCATCTTTCCGTCCAGTCCCTGGACAAATTCTCCGTCCAGAATATCTGTGGCAGGATGCCGGCTTCTTATGATAGATTTAAGGTACGGCATGTATCTCAAACCTCCCAGGCTTATCCAGATTATCTTCCCTGGGTCTATGTATTTGTCCATCATTTCGATTGCCCTCTTATATCCGTCCCTCCAGTTGGCATGGCGGATGATGGGGTCGAAATGAAAACCCAGGACATAACCCTCCTCCTGGCATTTCTTGGCGGCCCGGAGTCTTTTTTCTATTGACGGCGCGCCGTGCTCTTCTCGAGATGCTATATAAGGACTGTTCAGGGACCATGAGACAACAATCCTGTCCCTGTATGGGGAAGACAATAGATCCCCTATGAGGTCTGTTTTTGTCTTCAATTCCAGTATGGCATTTGGCCTGCCCATAAAGAATCGGCAAAGGGTCCGGTTCCATCCGGTGATATGGTCAAGGGCGAGGCTGTCGGTAAATTCGCCTGTTCCTACCCTAAATATTCTTTCAGGCTGACTATCGATTATCCCTCCGATTCTCTTCAGTTCCTCTTTAAGATTAACGAAAACCCTCAGGCATGGCTTATTAAAATAGGCCTGCAGGATGCAATAACTGCAATCAAGCGGACAATTGGTTCCTATATTAAGGATTTGGTAGCCGCAGCAGATATATCGTTGTGTCCCTGGGCAAGGCTTCAGGAATTCACCTCTAAAACGGACAAGTCGGAGGGTTTCCTTTTTCATATCCATGAATCCGCCCTGTTCCTCGTAATCTCCAGGGTTGACTCTCACAACAGGTGAGTTACCCAGCCTTTTCAATATGTTTAGAGTTTCCTTATGGTTGGAGGCATCCTCTTCGACGATTATCTTTTCAGGGATAAATCTCATGAATCGTCTTTCCACGGATCATCTATCTTTTTTAAATCCTCTATTTGCGCCAAGGCATCAATCTTTCTTTTCAGTTCCGCTCCGTTATCAAAAATAACCTCAAGCCTGTAATTATTATCTTCGAAAAAAGGAGAATGACTTATGTTCACGCCATCAGGAAGCCCCAGCTGTCTGATCTGTTTCGTGAATCTTTTTTCACAACTACACAGAAAAGGAAAGCGCCAGGACCTGAGAAGTTCCAGCATCTTTTTGGCTTTTTGGGGGATATTTAACTTATTTTCATTTAATAATGCTAAAAACCTACCATCTTTCATAATTTCAGCGATAGGTTTACCTTCTTTAATAGAAATATCGGTTATATAATCAATATATTTTAATTGTTGGTTGAAGTTAAGCCTCAGGTCCCTTATCCATTCTAAGACAGCAAGGCGAGATGGATTGTCCAGCTCCATTATGAGTCCCAAGGAATTAATGGAAAGAGACCCGTTGGCAACGGATCGCCTTGTATCTTGATCTAGTTCCTCAATCCTTATCAATATATCAAGATATTTCGGGTTATTAATGCCCACAACTTTCATATAATGTTTTTCAATATCTTTCTTCGACATATATTGCATAAGGCCCCTTAAAACCATCCCCTTTTCCACATCGTTGAAGTTCCTGATAGTGATATTGTCAAGTATGTTGAAAAGGAGCCTTTCAAGGCCAGAAAGCCCGGAATCGGATAAGTCCATACAAGGTGCGTCTTTATAGTTTAATGCCTTTAAGGCCCTTATGCGCCGATAACCTGCCACAATATCAAAGCGCCCTTCCCTATTCTTTGTAACAAAGGGACTGTTGATTAAACCAATCGTTTTTATGGAATTGATGAGGGGGTTGATATCAAACCCGAAACTCATGCAATTAGGCCCGGGGGTTTCCTCAATCTCTCCTAGATCGACCAAGAGGGGAATCGCTGATATCTTCTTTGTATCCAAGGTGTGCATTCTTCTATTGGATTATTTCGGGTATAACCATCCAGGAAATTGTCCAAGGTTGTTCATACTCTTTTATGAGACATAGTACGCCTCCTTGTTTAAAGGAGACAATGTTTATGGCTTCAGAGCCTGCTATCAAGAAGGATGCAAGCTTTGCCAGATGGGGCAGATGCCCTACTACCATTAGGTCTTCGTCGTATCCTTTAATCTGTTGAGAAAACTCCCTGACGTCATCCAAAGGCGAAAGCTTTTCATGTTGAATAGGTTCTCTACCAGGAGTCAATCTGGAACATATTATCTCGGCGGTCTGCCTAGCCCTTGTCTTTCCGCTATGAAGGACTCTGTCAACCTTTATACCGAATCTCTCAAGAAAAACGCCAACATTGCTGACGTCTTCAATCCCTTGAGAGGATAAAGGCCTTTCAGAATTCTCTTCCTTTGAAACAGGATTGCCATGTTGCATCAGATAAAGTTTCATATCCTCCCCCAATTAGATCTGTTTTATTCGGTTAATGAGTAGGTAAAGAAGTAAAAACCTTATTATAAGTACCTTAAATGGCCTATGGGCCATATAGCACAATATATCATTACGTGAGGTCACGGCTGTTTCTTTTCAAGACGACATCTCAGAAAGGATTCCACCCAAAGCCTGCAGTGGTCTTATTTTCAAGGGTTTGCTCCACCAGAACCCCTGGCAGAATATACCGGTGGAACCAGGAAAAGGTTTGCCAAACCCTTGAAAATAAAACCATGTCCACTGAATGGCATAGATGTCGTCTTGAAAAGAACCAGCTGTGACCGGATATTCAAGCTTTTTTTCAATCCCGCACAAGAATTCTCCAAATAATTATTAAACAGGAAAAACCTCTTATGGTCAACGAAATTAAATGAAGATTCACGCAAGGCCCAAACCCGATTATATAAGGCAAATATGAATCAAGACTATGATAATGCTTGACTCAAGGTTTTTGTATTTGACAAAGATATTGTTTTTTTTTATCTATGCCCATTAACTTTATTCCTAGAAGGGAAGGATCATGAAGAACCTTTTTACCCCTTTCTCTATCAAGAATTGTCAACTGAAAAACAGGATAGTAATGCCCGGTTTGGCCTCATTTCTGATAGAGGAAGACGGCTCCTATTCCGACAAAACCATAGAACATTACCGACTCAGGGCCGCCGGAGGACCTTCCATGATTATTATGGAGGCCCATGGCGTTGCACCTGAAGGAATAGTATCCAAACATCAGGCTAGAATCTATGACGACAGATTCATCGAAGATCTAACCAGGGTTGCCTCAGTCATAAAAGCAGAAGGTGCTGTCCCGGCTATTCAGATTCACCATGCGGGAAGACAGGTCCCGGCCAGAGTTATCAATAGAAAACCCTTTGCTCCCTCCTCTCTTCCATGTCCGGCAATCAAAGGCGATGTAGAACCGCTTACTGTGGAAGCTATCAACAAAATAGTAAGCCAGTTCGGAGATGCGGCTGAGCGGGCCGTTCAGGCAGGCTTTGAGCTTATCGAGATTCACGGGGCCCACGGCTATCTGATTAACCAGTTTTTATCCGGGTTCTCTAATGTCAGAAAAGATGAATACGGTAAAGATACAGAGGGTAGGTCGAGATTTGCAAGAGAGGTAATCAGAGAAGTAAGGAAAAGGATCGGAAGGGAGTTTCCTATCTCTTTCAAAATCAGCGCCCAGGAGTTTGTACCAGGGGGACTTACCACAGAAGAAAGTATTGAAGTTCTTAAATTTCTTGTGCCTGAAGGTTTAGATATCATACAAGTTTCCGCTGGGAACGATGCCACTCCGGAATGGATATGCCAGCCGATGTTTATGAAAAAGGCGTGTCTGGTTGATTCGGCCGAAAAGATCAAGGCTGCGCTGGACATACCTGTCATGGTGGTAGGAAGGATTAATGATCCCCTTGTTGCAGATGAGATCATTACCGAGGGGAAGGCTGACCTAGTATGTATGGGAAGAGGTCTCCTGGCGGACCCGGAGTTACCCAATAAGGCAAAGGAAGGGCGGCTGGAGGATATAAGAATCTGTATTGCTTGTAATACATGTATGCAGTCAATCTTTCGTAAAGGAAGAATAGAATGCCTGGTAAATCCCGTCCTGGGAAGAGAGAAGGAGATGGAGATCCATCCGGCAAAGACCTTGAAAAAGGTTATGGTTATCGGCGGAGGTCCTGCCGGATTAAGTGTTGCCCGTATTGCGGCAAAGAGAGGGCATAATGTCTCCCTTTATGAAAAACAGAGTATTCTAGGCGGGCAGCTTGTCCTTGGGAGCTTGTCCTTTTACAAAAAAGAGATGCTTAATCTTATAAATTTTTTGAAAAAACAGATCGATAAATATAATGTAACATGTCATATGAACACCGAAGTAACCGTTGATATAATAAAGAAGAACAGGCCTGATGTTGTTGTCATGGCTACGGGATCAGTGCCTATCAAGCCTCCTGTTGAGGGAATAGATCTTCCACTGGTTGTAACGGTTCCCGAGTTCTTTAACGGAATGAAGCAGGTGATACTAAAGGTTATCGTTATAGGAGGCGGACCTACCGGCTGTGAAATCGCCCTTGATCTTTCCGAAAGGGGCCCTTCCGTAACCCTCGTGGAGCAACTTTCGCAGATAGGTATACAAATAGAAGCCATGACAAGAAAGATCCTCCTTCAAAAACTGAAGAAGAATAACGTACAGATCTTGACCGAACATCGACTTTCAAAGGTCTCGGAGTCCGGGGTATTTCTGAAAGATAAATCCGGCAATGAGCTGTTTCTTGAAGCAGATAGTGTTATTATAGCGGTGGGCAATAAACCCGAGAACACTCTCCTTGATAAGCTAAAGCAGGTTGGCTTGGAAGTATATCAGATCGGAGATTGTGTTGACGTAAGAAGCGCGAAAGAGGCTATATACGAAGGTGCCGTCATAGGGAGAACCATCTAGCTTCACTTAAAATCTATTTTCTCTACTTTTTAGATCTTTTGCTCCTTATCTCTTTTTTAATATCGTTTCCATATTGCTCAAGATAATTATCAAGATCCTGTTGCCAGTCTTGCATTACGTTAAGACCCAATTTCTTCAAGAGCCTGTTTTCCAGTATACAATTTGCCGGCCTCTTTGCCGCTTGAGGGTACTTGTCCATGTTTATAGGTTTGATTGTGGCCTGGACTTTTAATTTTTTAAGTATATGCTTGGCGTACTCAAAGCGGCTACAATAACCTTCGGAGGTTGCATGAAGAGTGCCTTTTACGTCGGACTCCAAGAGTTTTTTTATTTGAAGAGCAAGGCGGTACGTCCATGTGGGAGAGCCTACTTGATCATCTATAACCTTTAATTGCCTTGAAGATGTCTTTGTTTTCAAGGCATTTGTAAGAATAGAATAAATAAAATTATCACCGTTTCTTCCATACAGCCAGCCCGTACGGACAATGATGTAGTTTGGTGCGTTCTCTTTAACCGCGACTTCACTTTCAACTTTACTCCTGCCATAAGCCGATACAGGGTCGACCGTATCATCTTCGAAGTATGGTTGAGGAAGTCCTTTCTGACCACTAAAAACGTAATCGCTTGAGATGTGAATCATTCTGCAATTAAACCTGGCGGACCCCTGGGCGAGGTTACGAGGGCCTTCTACATTAATTTTTCTTACCAAAAACCCTTCTGTTTCACAGGCATTTACATCAGTGAATCCCGCACAGTTAATAATAACATCAGGCAATATCTTCTGAAGATTATCAATCACCACATCCCAGCTTATAATATCAAGTTCTTTTTTACCTGGATCAATAACTTCATGTTCTTCACTGAGCACCAGTTTACAATCATTTCCAAGCATCCCAGTGCCGCCCAAAAGGAGTATTTTCATTTCGGACAATCTCCCTCAATATCTTTAGCTCAATATATATTAATATAGTAACGGATAAAAAAATACCAGCAAAATCTTAGCGACGCCGGGTGTCTGCGGTGAACATGGGAGACCCTACCTGCCTATCTTAAGATGCTGGAAGGGCTGCTGATCTAATTTTGACGGGTCTATAAATCATAAAAAATCCCTGTCACCCGTGCACATGACAGGGATTTTCTCTTTCATTAAATAATGCTGATTTAGCCTTAGCCCCTTCCTATTCGGATCTTGCCCTTTCCAGGTCTTCAACTACAGCAAGTGCTTCTTTAGCCTGAACCTTGTATTTACTGAAATTCTGTGCCATGGTGAATGCTTCTTTCATTTTTTTCCAGTCCTCCATATCCCATGCTGCAAAACCCTTGAGGATATGTGCGTAACCATTATCCGGGTCAACCGCTAGGCATTCGTCAAGAGCTTTGATAGCTTCTTTATTCCTTCGAGCGTCATAAAGGATTCTAGCCTTCTCAAATAAAAGATCTTTTGAGGAATTCTTTGATATTACACTGTCAAGGAAGGACACGGCCTTATCAACACGGAATGTATCCGCATATGCCTGAGCGATTCTTATATAATCTTCCTCTGTTGCAGCATTCTCTTCCATTAAAGTCTCAAGGCTTTTTGCAGTCCTGAGAGGTACCCTCAGATAGGTATAGAGATCAAGCAAATTCGTCCATTGGTTACGTTCTTCAGGTGGTTCGATTGTATAACCGATTTCAAGTGCGCTGGCAGCACCTCTATAATTGGACTCTTCAAGACGGATACCTGCAAGAAATTGCCAGTATTTCCTCATTAAAGGGAAAACATCAAGGGCCTTTAAAATATACTCCTCAGCCTTATCATTATTGCCTTCTTCCATGTATATGGAGATTATGGTTTCGAACCAGCTGGATTCAGGCTTTTCCGATAAATCGATCATCTTGTCAAAAACACGTACTGCTTCCTCCAATTCTTCAGCCGTATAATAACATACTGCGGCTTGGTATAGTATTTCCAAATCCTTTTCTACCTTGACATCGTAGAGTTCTTCAAACAATTGAGCCGACTTTATATATTCTTCCAATTCGTATGATACTGCGGCGTAATTGTATAGTATCTCTTCACTTTTAGGATAGGCGGAATATCCTTCTGCATAAACCTTTTGTGCCTCTTCATAGTTCCCGTCAAGGTACCAACACGTAGCCAGTATCTGATAGAGGACTACGGGTACTTCTTCCGGCTCCGTGGCCAGATATTCCAGAAGAGGGGTCCTCGCCTTGGCATACTCATTATTCGAGTAAAATTCCTGAGCCTCGACCAGAGCTACTTGTGCTTCCCTGGTAAAATCCCTTGTCTCACCCCCCTCCTCTTTTTCCTGTGCGTAACCATAAGAAGAGGTACACACGAGGCTACACGTAATAAACATAAGGACAAACAGACTTTTAAGCATTTTTAATGAATGTCTTTTCGGCATTGATGATGTCTTCTCTTATCTGATTTCAAACACGAGTGGCAATTTTGCGATACAGTCTACCGGTTCCCCATCTTTTACGGCCGCCTTGAATTTGTATCTAACCACTGCATCTAAAGCCGCTTCCTCAAAAATACCAGCAACATCAGGGGGCTCCACTTCTGTGACCTCCGGCTCTAACACATCTCCTTCCGCATTCACCACGAATCTGACAACTACTCTTCCCTCAAGGCCCTTACGTTGCGCCACAAACGGGTATCGTGGAGGAACAGGCCTTAATACCCGTGGAGGTTGATCAACCTCGGTCAATCTAAAGGCTGTCGCAAAAGCGGAATCCGAGATATTAAAATCTTTCCGGCTAATGCTCGAAATCTCTATACCTCCAGCAAGGTTTAGGCTTGAAGAAAGGCTGACTCTAGGTAAATCGATTCTCGGCCTTGCTGTTACCGCCTTCTTCTTTTGTGATTCGACTTTTCTAGCCTCTCTTTTCTCGATCTTCTTATCCCTGTCAGGCTCAGGAGGCTTGGGTGGTTTTCGTGAGCTGATCATAACCGTACTAACCCTTTTTTCCCTGCTAAACTTGCTCTGTATCTGTGTCAGGAGGGGCAAGGCCAAAAAAAGCATCGTGGTGACAATTATCGCACTAAAGATCCCTACCGGAACCATAAAAAACGTGCTTTTGGGGGATGTTTCCATGGGAATTATTCCTTTGTGGCGGCAACCACTACGTTCGTAATGCCGGCTTCTCTTACTTTATCAAGGACCTCAATAGAAGTCCCGAATCTGCTATCCGTATCCGCTGTAATAACAACATTACCACGAGGATTTTCATGTAAGAATCGCTCCATCACCGAACGAACCGACCGAATATCGATCAGTTGGTTTTCAATGTATATTTCTCCGTCCTTTGTTACCGCCACAATCATGTTGGTCTTTTCCTGGGCTTCCGCGGTTGAAGCGATAGGGCGTTTCACCTCTACTCCCGCCTCCTTGACAAAGCTGGTTGTAACGAGAAAAAAGATCAGCAGGATAAATACCATATCGATTAGAGGCATCAAATTGAGTTCTGTTGCCTTTTTCTTGCGTTCGCCACCAAGTGCTAATCCTCTCATAACGATTTCCTATCCTTAAAATTATTTATTATTTTATATCAACTTTAACAACGGCGAGCCTGAGACAAAATCGCCGCATCCTCTCCATCAATTCGTCTGATCGGCGGATCAGAAAGCTGGCAAGAAACAGGCCCGGAACGGCAATAATAAGTCCTGTCTGTGTAGTAATAAGTGCCTCAGATATACCGGCAGCCAATGCACGCGCATTACCGGTTCCGAATTCGGCAATGGCGGAGAATGTCTTTATCATTCCACACACCGTACCCAGCAGGCCCAACAAAGGTGCGATACTGGAAAGAAGAGAAATCGTACCTACGTACCTTTTTATGTATCCTTCCTGATTAATACGAAGGCTGTCGATAATATTCTCATTAAGAGCTTTGACTTCGGTTCTTTCTTTAAGATATCCGTCAATAATCTTTTTTTGCCATGGGGCAGCAGGCACTTCCTTCTTTCCTTTCTGCAAATCACTCGCTATTTCATGAGCAAGCCTGTCACCCTTGGTAAGGGTATACATCTCAATAATCTTTTTCCCGATCAGATACCACATCCAAAGAGATGTTAATATAAGAGGGTACATTACCCAACCCCCGAGCTGGATCTGCTCGATAGCATCTTCCAATAGGTCATACCAAAAAATCACCTTAGGCCTCCGAGACTGAACCTTGCTGTTTTATAAGGGTGACGGCAAATGATGTCCCCTTCTCCTGCATATCATTTACTATCTTATCAACCTGTCTTTCCAAATAGTGATGGACAAGCATTATGGGTACGGCCGTGGCCAGTCCAAACTGCGTGGTTAACAATGCCACTGAAATACCGCCTGCCATCATGGTCGGGTCCCCTGTGCCCACTTCGGTTATGACCTTGAAGGTCTGGATCATACCGGTTACCGTACCCAAGAGGCCCAGCAACGGCGCAATAGCCGCTAACAGTGATAATGTAGTAAGAAACCTTTCCAGCCTGGGCATCTGCTTTAGAATGGCTTCCTGCAGGGAATTCTCCAGTACCTCTTGCGTCTCTCCCGCATTCTCCATCACCTCCTTAAGCATCTGGCAGGTTGGGATACGGCTTTTGCTCTCACAATAATTCTCCGCTTCCTTCCATCTGTTTTTGGATACCATGCTTTTAATATCCGATATAACCTTATCGGAGGCCCTTGACTTGGTTGCCAATGTAACAAACCTTTCCAATGCCAGTAACAAGGCGAAGAGTCCAACAGCTGCGATGGCATACATCAGAGTACCACCCCTTGCCAGCCAGTCACGAAAACTTTCCTTGGTGGTTAGTTTGCTGAAGGATCCACCCGCGGAGGGATCTATAGGCGCAAGATTGCTTTCCCCGTCAAGATACTCCTTAATCTGTTGTTGGGCTGCCCATGGAATGTCGCCTGAAATAGAAATCAGCCGTTTTCCAACTGCATCCGGAACAAGAAAACCCACCGTGCCGTCGTCCTTGCGGAAAAAGGTGGTGAAGATTCCAACACGGCAAATCTCACCGATGGTATTCCTCCCGTCGGGACCGACAAATTCCCCCGTTCGGCGCATAACATTGCCCTGTTCGGACATCTCTTTAAAAAAGAAGTCCGCCAGGGTCTGTATTGACTCCATCCCCGGAAATCGTTTAGAGTCGAGAATCTCTTGAAGTACATCCGACCTCTCGGGATATTCCGCTGTAATGGGATTATCCCTGCTTACTTCGGAGGCGTCTTTGGCTGTTCCTCGGACTGTTCCTTCGATCGCATCGATTTCTTCCTGCTCATTTGCCAGATCCTGTTTCAGTTGCTCCTCTTGCTTTCTCAAGGATTCGAACTCGGCTCGAAGCTTATCCAAGGCACGCTGTTCTCTCTTCTCCTGCGCCTCTAATTGTGCTAGTTCTTTCTCCAGGTCCGCCTTGTCCATTTTCATCATCCGTTCTGTTTCAGAGGCTTCTTCTACGGCCTGGTCTTGTTCAGAGTTGATCTGACTAGCCACCTGTCCCCAATTTTCTGCGGCAATCACTGTGCTTGCAAAAACAATAAAAGATGCGACCGCCATAAAGACCGTGATTTTTTTCCAGTATCTTTCCATTATCATAACGCTCCTAAGGGAATTTCAACGATTTCTACTGTACGCTTGCGTTGGGCTATATCCAATACCCTGCGAACATTCCTGTACAAATCATCGGGAATCGGTTCCCACCGTCTGGTCCCATGATTCCATTGACCTAACTGGGTCCCGTCCAACGACATATACAACATAGCCACCCGCCCCAGACGAAAGATTACGACCTCTGTATCTATGCCGTTAATTTTCAGCATCTGGTCCTCAATAGCTTCCACTATTTGGCCGTACTCTACTTCGATCTCAAGACCTTCAGCAAAAACCCGGCGGAGTTTCTCGCTCAACGCTATATCATAATTATTCATCGAGTTTTTCAATGCCCGCAGCCTTTTCTGTCTCTCTTCAGCTAAAAACGGGATATCGTTTTCCACAAAAGTCTCCAGCTTGGTGACGACTTCTTCCAGGTAAGGTTCGAGTTGCTCTCGCAGTTTATTGATCTCAGCTTTCTTGAATTCCAGATTCTTAATATTCTCTTTAACGGTCTCGATATAGACTCTATTCTTCTCTTGCCGGTACTGCAGCCATGTCACTCGATATTTGAGATCTCTGATGTCATCTATCGTATCCTTCTTTTCCCAGTCCCAGTTATCCGCCCTTTCCTGGACCTCGCCTTCGACAGCCATAGCTTTGGATACTCTTTCACTTACCTCTTCCGGTTCTGGCTGGCTGAATGCAGCCTGACCCGCAAAGAAGATTAAAAGTATCACGGTTAATAGGATCCGTTGAATCATATTATTTGCCCTCCATTTCTGTTGACCGATTTTGGCCAAAATAATCTAATCAATTTCTATAATAGATTATGATAACTAATTCAAGGAAAAATTGCCAAGGGACAATTTACTAAAAACAAAAATTTAACGTTCCAAGAATTCATGTATTGCGGTCTGGTGTTATAGAATTTAAAGTTTATATCTGTCAAGAAAAAAGGTGATTTATTTTTAACTTTTATTATTATGTGTGGTAAACTGGAAAAAACAGCTTTTCATGATTTTTTCCGGTTTTTATCACTAAAAACCGCTTATTTCATAACCTTAGATAATCTGGGGCGTTTAGGCGTTTATCAATGGACTATAAAATCGTTAAAACGAAAATGGGAAAGAATTGGCTCTCATGCCTCTTGTCAGGTTTCGGCATTACCTTTCTCTGCGCAATATCCGTTTTTTTAGGCGTCCAATCTATGTTGTATCTCCTAAAGGCCTTGCATGTTCAAAGAGATGTCGTAATAATTTTTTCAAGTATATTCTATGGGATGGTATATTTAATCGCAAGGGCGGTTGTGAACGTTAGAAGCCGTAGGCAACAGTCGCATTTTGCTCTGGAAGAGCTTGAAGCCGGCATGGATAAATTAAATGAATCCAAGCCCCAAATACCCGAATTTCGTCTCACCGCATGGTTTATATTCGGGATCTTTTCCGTTATGTGGTTAACACCGGCGCTGGTTATCTACTGGGCTTCACCCGTGTATCCCAGTAAGATAATCGTGATTTTTTCGTTCATATTCAGTCTGCCCACTGCAATAATCTACTATCTCTTGAATGATAAGAAATTTCAATCCTTAACCGACCGATTGGTGTTTTACCTAGGGGCCGGTTCCGGCTTGATCCTCGCCATCTTTTTAATCAAAATATGTGTAGTTTATCTTTAACCCTTCGATTGATCCTTCTACCGGCTTCTATTATCTCTTTTTTCAGGATATCCATTTTTTCTCCGTTAAGCCTCGCCTTGAATCCCACAACATATAGAGTGGCTGGATGTTTTTTCCCTCCGGATATAGGAACAGCAACAGCCCTTACACCGGAGATGTATTCCTCATAATCTACCGCGACACCCGTAGTATGAACATCTTCTATCGCTTCAATAAATCTATCTGTATCTGTTATCGATTTTTCGGTATATTTGGGGAGTCCTTTTTCCTTAATGATCTCTAAAGCCTCATCCTTATCCATAATAGATAAAAGGGCCTTTCCTGGTGCTGCCGCAAATAAAGGGAGGGTTGAGCCGACAGGTGATGTTATCTTAAAATCATGTTCGCACTCTACAACATCCAAAACTAGAATTGACCTGCGATCTCCACTTAAGGCGCCGAAGAAAACGGTTTCCTGGACCTTTTCCATAAATTCTTCCATGACGGGCCTGCATATTTCTCTTATATCCATCTGCGTGTATAACTGCCGGCCCAATTCAAAAAGTGTGAGGCCCAGATCGTATTTTCTGGTAAAAGGGTCACGGGTTAATGCCCCCACATCTTTAAGTACTGATATGATGCCATGTGCCGTACTCTTGGGTATATTCAGTTTGCTGGCGATTTCGTTCAGCCCCATACCTTTTTGAGAAGAAGATATAACCCTAAGTATATCAAAGGCCTTTTTTACTGATGGTGCCAAGTATCTTTTTTTCATAGTTCGCCATAATGAACAGGTTTACTATATCTAAATTACCTTTTATATCATTTGTCAATAAATTTCTGTTATGTCTAGCATGATATAAGTATTTAGCATTATTATTTTTACTTGACAGCCTTAATGGGTATGGTATCCTGTATTTATGTAGAGTTCGTAATAATGAACATGAGTAGAAATATCAAACTAGCCATCTAGTAGACATGTTCAATGGTCTGAATTAATAACAACTTTGTGGAGGATCTCAACAAATGAGCTTTGTAACATTTGTGGAAGGTCCGCTCTTAAAGATCGTTTTCCTGGCCTTTTTTATAGGGCTAATAATCAGGGTCTTCTTTTTTGTATTTTCTATAATAAAAGGTAGCAATTCTTCTGGAAGCAAAATCGGATATTTCTCAGCAATATTCGCGCGGTTCCTGATACCATTTCACATGTCCGCATTTAAAAGGCCTGTTTATTCCATGCTCCGATATGTATTTCACATATGCCTGTTTGTCGTTCCCATATGGTTGGGAGGACATATATATCTATTGGAAGAATCCAGTTTAGGATGGTCATGGACCCCTTTGCCGGATGAATGGTTAGACATAATGACATTGCTTTTAATAGGTTTGGCTGTTTTCTTTGTTATCAGGCATTTGACAATAAAGGACGTCCGTATGCGATCATCCTTTTCAGACTATATCATTATTATTATTGCGGCCTTGCCCTTCGTGACAGGCTATTTTCTAAAAAACGGCACACTGGACGACATATCTTTCTTCTCGGAAAATATATGGACAATCCATATATTAAGCGGAGAGATAATGATAATCGCCACTGTTTTTTTGTTCTGTAGAATGCGGATGGATGTACTTAAATGTACGGGTTGTGCGTCCTGCGCGTTAAGCTGCCCGACATCTACCCTTGAATCCGAGGATAGTGGGAACCTTCGCATATTTAATTATTCCCATTATCAATGTATATGCTGTGGTTCCTGCGTTAATACCTGTCCTGAGAATGCGGTTGAATTACGGCATGAGATAAGCGTGAAAAGGTTGTTCCAGGTTCTTGCCAGACAGGAGATCAGGTCCGTGGAGCTTGAATCATGCAAGAGATGCGGAGCGCTTTTTGTACCCGAACCACTGATGCAGAAGATAAACAGGGTATTTATGGAGGAATATCTACAGCTTTGCCCGGATTGCCGAAAGATAACCAGAGGTGAATACATAAAAAGAATATCGCCTTGGCATCGTAAATCAAGGCAATATTCCTGACTATGAAAAACCATTCAGAGGGGACGGAAAGGAGAATAAGGATGGCAACAGATAGAGAAGGTGTCTCCACAGCCGAAAGTCTCCGTAAGACCAGGACCTACGGCAAAGTAAGATGCCATAATCCGACATGTATGGAAAGGCTTGAACCCAAAAAAGGGGATAAGACCATAAAATGTCCTACCTGCGGGATGGAGTTTCGCCTGGCATGGGTCAAGGAAGGTTTTCCCAGGATCCGGGGACCGGTATGGGATGTCAACAGAAGAATAGCAGAAGAGGCCTTGGCCAAGAAAATGCGTGATAAGACAAAGGAGGAGTAGTGACATGGCTCTAAAAAGAAGAATCGCATATATTGATCTCACCACAGGGGACATCAAGACAAAACCGATTCCCATCGAGATTCGGAAAAAATTCTTGGGGGGCAGGGGATTGGATGCATATCTGCTGTACAATCACACTGAAAAGGGATGCGATCCGGTGGGTCCGGACAATACCCTGATGGTAAGCGGAGGAACACTTACCGCCACATGCGCTTCCGCAACCGCCAGAACCCATGTTATGGCCAAATCACCCCTTACCGGCCTACTGGGGAGTGCGAATATGGGCGGGTTTTTCGCCCCTGAGATGGCCTGGGCCGGTTTTCATCACCTGGTGATCAAGGGCAAGGCCCAACATCCTGTCTACATATATATCCACAACGGAGAAATCGAAATACGTGACGCCAGGGATATCTGGGGGCTGACAGTCCCTGAAGCACAGTGGGCTATTCGTAAAGACCTTGGGGATCATGAGGTCAAGAGCATGGTCTGCGGGCCTGCCGGTGAGAACCTGGTCGCCTTTGCCAACGTAATGACCGGGATCAAAAACTCAGGCGGCCGAACCGGAATGGGATGCGTCATGGGGTCAAAGAATCTTAAAGCAATCGCGGCACGGGGTACCATGGACATTAGAATTGCTCATCCAGTTGAGGCCCTTGAGTTCAACAAGCGGTTTATCGATCAGATCACCAGCGCCAAGGTCAATCAGACCCAGGGGAAAATCGGTACTCCCTTTATCTGGGGAGCTACCAACTCCTGGGGAGGAATAAGATGCAGGAACTTTCAGTACAATCAATGCGAATATGCGGATGATATCGAACCGGAAAGAATAGATGAAATATGCGAGGAAACAATGGGTCCCTATCATATGACAGGTTGTTTCGGTTGTCAGGTCCACTGCCGGGCGCAGTATAAAATCCCGGATGGACCATACGCCGGCAAGTATGATGAAGGTCCTGAATACACCTCCCAGGGGGCCTTTGGCGGAGAAACCGATACCCCCAGGGCAACCACAGTCCTCACTGGGAATCATCTGGTCGATCAATACGGCATGGACAACCTAGATACCGGAAGCATTATCTCATGGGCCATGGAGCTATATGAACTCGGTATAATAACTGATAAAGAGACGGACGGCCTGGACCTCAGTTTTGGCAACGATGAGGCAGTCATTGAAATGATTGATCGAATCTGTTACCGGAAGGGCTGGTTGGGTGATACCCTAGCCAATGGAGGCATCAAGGCCTCCCAAATAATCGGCAAGAATTCCTTTGACTACCTCATACAGGTCAAGGGCATGTCCAACCTACACTCCGACGAAAGGGCCACCCCTGCCCTCGCCCTGAATGTTGCCACGGCATCAAGGGGTTCAGATCACCTAAGGAGCAGGCCGGCTATTGACCTGTACCATCTACCGGAAGAGGTCCTCAGGAAGATATACAGCAGCCCCGTCCCTTATGACGGGCCCCTGAGTTCCGAACATACCGAATACATCGGCAAACCATGGCAGGTTTACTGGCAGGAAAACTGTTATATGGCCGTCGATTGCATCGGTATCTGCAAATATCATACCACCTTCCTGGGTGCCACGTTGCCCAATTTTGAGGATTGGTCCAAGGTTCTTTATTATAACACGGGTCTTGAGATGAGCCCGGAAGACATATGGCAGGTGGCGCGCCGATGCAATATGATAGAAAGGCTTTTTAATATCAGGGAAGGTCTTACCAGAAACGATTTGGTAAAGGGTGATATGCTGAATCACCGTTATTTTGATGAGCCAACCCGGCGCGGGGCGCCTGATGTTGTGGGGAAAGTAATTGAAAAGGATAAATTCATCAAAATGATTGACGAATTCTATGAGCACAAAGGACTTGACAAGGAAGGTCAGCCCAAAGCCGAGACACTCAAAGAGCTCGGTATTGAGAATGAGCCGAGTCATCTTCTATAAATCTTTCTGGAATGTGAGGAAGGAGTAAATAAATGGCTAAAGCCCTATATATAGATTATCAAAAATGTACGGGATGCAGGCTATGCGAACTAGTATGCGCGGTTATGCATGACGGCATTTCCAACCCTGCGAGAAGCCGCATAAAGGTTATGAAGTGGGAGGCCGAGGGGCTTTATGTCCCCATGTCTTGCCAGCAATGTGAAGACGCACCATGCATGAATGTATGCCCTGTAAAGGCAATTTCCCGTGATGAGGAGCTTGGAACGGTTGTTGTGGATTATGACGTGTGTATCGGCTGCCGCGCCTGTGTGGCTGTATGCCCATTCGGCGCGATGAACTATAACCCAATTGATAAAAAGGTATTCAAGTGTGACCTTTGTGATGGAGACCCTCAATGTGTGCGTTTTTGCGAAGAAAAAGCCGTTGATTTTGTGGAACTCGAGGATATCAGTAACATAAAAAAGCGAGAGGCGGCCGAGCGATTATCCAATGCTGGTAAAGACGCCGCAGCTCTTATGGCGCAGATGTAAACTAAAGAATAGGCAAAAGAGACCCTCAAAATATTGAAGAACTCTTTTGACGGCCGGTTTTGAATCAAACCACCTTTTACCTCTGCAATCCTGCTGAGAGCAACTTACCGCAAATCTGTCCTATACTTGACAGTCGACCCGGCTTAATAGTATTAACCCACTGCCTAAAATACGAAAAGCGGATCGGTTGATCAGACTTTGCTTTTATTTCACCGGCTCTGCATTCATTGCGAATAGATATTCTACATGATCATTACAGGCTGTTGATTATTTAAAAGGCCATAATCTGGGAAACGGCAATGGAAATAAACAAGATCGAATTACTTTCTGTAGGTATTGATATCGGCAGTTCAACCAGTCATCTTGTTTTTTCAAGATTAATATTAATAAGGGATGAGATGTCCCCCTCTCGCCGTTTCGAGATTAAAGGAAGGGATATCATTTATGAAGGGGAGATAATAGAAACACCCTTATTGGATGATATGACTGTCAATATTGATAAGCTGACAGATTTTTTTAATAAGGAATGCCGACACGCAGGTATTGATTTCGATGATGTTCATACCGGCGCTGTGATTATCACCGGAGAAACAGCCAAAAAACGCAACGCTCCCCAGTTATTGGAAGGCCTATCCAAGGATGCAGGAAAATTCGTTGTGGCTACAGCCGGCCCCAACTTTGAAAGCCTTCTCGCTGCAATGGGTTCAGGGGCGACTGCCAGGTCAAAGGAACAAAAAAAGACCATCCTGTCATGCGATATTGGCGGCGGGACATCCAACCTCGCCATAACAGAAGACGGCAAGGTCGTTTCAACAAGTTGCATATCGGTCGGTGGTAGATTAATCTCTCTAGATGCTGAAGGCAGGATTTCCGGCCTTGCCAAACCCGCCGTAAAGGTCATGCAGCATATCGGGCTGGATTATAAAATAGGGGATCGTATCCCAAAAGCGGATATCGAAAGAATAGCATCAAGCTTAGCTGAATCATTGATTGAAATCATGAACGGTCCTGCGACCTCCATGTTGGCAAGGGAATTGATGGTAACGGATAGTCTGAATTACAGGGATTCAATAGATGAATATATGTTTTCAGGGGGTGTTGCGGAGTTCATATATGGTGCTTCCAACAGTTACAATGATATAGGGAAGATTCTTGCGGAAAGAATAATCGCCTTGTCCGGTAGATTAAAGGCCCCTGTGGTCGAACCCAGGAATAAGATCAGGGCAACCGTGATCGGAGCAGGCGTCTATTCGTTATCCATCTCGGGTTCATCAGGATTTATGGATGATAAACTTATGTTTCCAATAAGGAATGTTCCTGTTCTCAGGGTGGATGTGGAGCAGTCGCGTTTAAGCGAGGAGCATGTGGTTTCTCAGATCAATACCGCATTCCAGAGGTATGACCTGATGGAGGGGCAGGAGATCGTTGCTTTATATTTCAAGGATCCGCTTAAAGTCAACTATCCAGAATTAGAGTTGTTTGCGAAATCCATTGAAACCGCTCTCCCTAATTCGATAGTAAAAAAAAGACCTGTTATTCTGATATTCGAAAAAGACATAGCATGCAGTGTAGGCAATGTCATCCGGCGGGAGACAGATCTGAAAACCAACTTACTATCACTTGATGAATTATCATTAAAGGACGGGGATTGGATCGATATCGGCGAACCATTACTCGGTTCTCAAGTATTCCCGGTGACAGTAAAATCCCTTGTATTTCCGGTAGATTAGCAGTTCTTTTTTCTATCTTTGCCAGATATCATCCGCCGGCAAGCATATATATCAGATGAATCTTATCCCCGTCCTTGACCTCCCTGGCAAGCTCGTTAGGGTAAGCACTTTCACCGTTCAAATAAACCTCCATAAGGGGATTGAGCTGTCCCTTTTTATCAAATATCTCTTTTCTTAACGGAGGGTACTTCCCAATCAGATCATTCAGGCACTCCTTTACGTTGTTTCCTTCCACATACACGGATTCCTGTCCGTTTGTGTATCGCCTGTGTGTTTTATGGAGATTTATCTGTACACTCACTGTTTATTCCTTATGTTGCCGCAATGTTCACATTCGGGATTCTTTTTCACCTTGAATTCTTTGAACTTCATATCCAGCCCATCAAATATTAACAGCCTATTTACTAATAGATCTCCTATCCCCGCAATGTATTTAATCACCTCCATGGCCTGGATTGATCCGATAACAGCCGTTGTTGCGCCTACAACCGGGAACTTTTTGGATGGTGGCTCCCCGTGATACATGCATCTAAGGCAAGCGGTCTTGCCTGGTATAATATCCATTATCTCCCCTTCAAAACCATTGACGGCGCCGTGAAAAAAGGGGATATTTTTCTTAATGGCGGCCTTATTCAGGATATACCTTGTTGCCAGGTTGTCCAGGGCATCCACTAAAACATCAAAGCCGTCTAACATCTGCATCACATTGTTTTGATTGATGCTGTCGTAACTGATTTCGACCTTGATATTGGGATTGAGCCTAATGAGCTTGTCCTTGGCTGATTCTATCTTTTTTTTCCCAATATCTTCTTCCCAGTGAAGCACTTGCCTGTTGAGGTTGCTGAGTTCGACACGGTCACCATCAGCTATCTTGATTAATCCAACGCCAGCAGCTGCCAGATAGATGGCTATGGGAGAACCAAGCCCCCCTGCCCCAGCGATAAAAATCTTTGATCGCTTGAGCTTTTCCTGTCCATGGGCCCCTATCTCCTTCATCATTATTTGTCTGTCGTATCTTTTCAGTTCACCCTGCGTAAACATAATTGCAAAAGACCTCCAAAAACGTGGAATCAAACATGACACGGACCGCGTTTCTTCCTTGTGCATAACAATAAATTCCTCCCTGGAACGGGCGATCCGGCGATGGATAATAATCTAAATCAAAACACCTCAAAAAACAAGGCCTTGAGAAACAGGTAGTAATAGAAACTGGTTTTTATTATGATCATACACCATGCCTCTGCACTGGGTGACTGGATAAGGGAAGTCGAAAATAGAAAAGGAACAAGCTATAGGAGATACGGCTCCGTTATCGGGTGGTGGAACGAAGATTAGGTCGTAAACCCCTATGTACCACGATATTCCCAAACATTAAACGCCTAAATATCACATCCTTAAGGCCTGCCTCCTCCATTATGCCGGCTGTCTCTTCAGGTTTCATAAAATTGATGGTTGAAGTGGATAGATAGGTGTAAGCATCCCTTTCCCCTGTTATCAGGTATCCGAGAAAGGGGATAAATCGCTTTAAGTAAAACATGACAAAGGGTCTTATTATATTGGACGGTTCGGGGGAGGTATCAAGACAGACGACACAACCTCCGGGTCTTACGACGCGCATCTGCTCCTTGAAGATCGACTTAACATCATTTACATTCCTTATTAGAAACCCGGAAGCGACCGCATCGAACACCTTGTCATGAAAAGGCAATCTTGATGCGTTCGCCTTGCACCATCCCACGCTTTTCGCCTCATCCTTGTCTCGACTTTTTTCTATCATCTCCAAAGTAAAATCGACACCGGTTATGCGAATTGTGGGATCAAGTCTCAAGGCCTCAAAGGCAATATCACCAGTACCGGTTCCCACATCGAGGACCCTCCCTCCTTTTGGAACCTTCGCCATCCTTATCAGGTAACGGCGCCAGGATAGATCCCTCCCAAAGGTTATTAACCTGTTCATAAGATCATATCGACAACAGATCCTTCTAAACATCCTGTGAATGCGTAATGCCCGGTCGGTTCTGTCTGCCTGTGTTATCATCCCCAGTATCCTTCCCCAGTATGAGCTTCGGCTTGCCTCTCGCCTAACAAGGCTTTTTCTTGCCTAAAGTGGCACCACTGTGCATAAAGTCCGAGGTTTTTAGTATTTCTTGCTGATAGGTAAGTGCCGGTTGCGACTGGACTGAACTCGTCGAAGTCTGTCAGTTCGTATATAAAAACCATGGTTCAATGGATTAGCACTAAACTGAGATCTTAGCCCCTTTCTCCAACTGCGCCTCATTAATATTATAGAGTGCATCAAGGGAGGCTATCATAAAACTGCCCGGCGAATCAGCCTTTTCGGCGGCCTTTTCACCTGCGAGTCCGAAATAGGCAAGGGCTGTGGATGATGCTGTGACAGGGTCGTTATCCACCGCAAGGAAAGCTCCCATAATGGCAGTGGCAGCGCAGCCCGTACCGGTAATTCGACTCATCAAATGATGTCCGTTAGATACCTTTAAAGTCCTATCCCCATCAGTGACCAGATCAACTTCACCGGTAATGGCTAGGGTGACACCTAGTTTCTGCGACAGTATAAGGGCTGATTCGGTCGCTTCATCAACACTATGGATGGAATCAACCCCTTTTGTGCGGGATGATTCACTCTCCAGGGAAAGGACCTCTGATGCATTGCCCCTTATTATATTAATGGAGATCTCATCGATAAGTCTTCTTGATGATTCGGTTCGAAAGGTAGTCGCGCCCGATCCCACAGGGTCAAATATAACGGGTATATCCAGTTCGTTCGCCTTTTTCCCAGCCTTTATCATTGACTTGATCCAGACGCGATCAGGCGTACCTATATTCAGCACCAGCGCGCCGGCCATGGAAACCATCTCTTCTACTTCCTCAACGGCATGGGCCATGACAGGGGATGCGCCTGCAGCCAGCAGGATGTTGGCGGTATAATTCATGACCACAAAATTGGTGATATTGTGAACCAGGGGTCTTTTATCCCTCAATGCTGCCAGATTGATACCCGCCTTCTGAGCAAGTCTTGTGTCATATATCATTTTCTATTATCCTTCCTTAAGGACCAAACAGTTCAGATTAAAGGTTTCATCCGGTTAATGAGTAGGCAAAGAAGTAAAAGATTAAATTTTATCCGCCTTCGCAGAAAACCACGTGCTTGCCCGTGGTTGAATGCGCAAATGATCGCTTGCTACGGCGCGATGTCGCCCCCAGTTTAGGTGGATAAAAGAACTTGCCTATTTCTTAAAATGATCCCATCCATGAGAAGTCAGATTACGCCTTGACCCATCGGGCAAAACAATCTTTAAACCCTCTGAGGCCTCCGTGACCGATCCGATCTCGGAAACACGCACATTATTTATTTCAGTAACAACGGAGCGTATCATTTCGATATTTTCTGACGGGCAAGTAATAATCAATTCATAGTCGTCGCTATCGTTAAGGACCATGTCATACAGGTCCCCCGATTCTAAGTCAATCCCGCTCATATGCTCACTTACGGGAAGCTTTTCCCGGACTATTTCAGCCCCCACCCCGCTCTCTTCGCATATATGCCCCAAATCTCCGATAAGCCCGTCACTGATATCTATCATTGAGCTGGCCAGACCTGATGTCGCAATAGCGCGGCCTTCCCTTGCCTTGTGAGTCGGCCTGGTATAGGCGGAAATAAGGGGGTGGGCTTCAAGGTATCTATCTTTGTCCCGGTCAAGTAGCAATCTCAGACCGGCAGCCGCCTGTCCCGGGTAACCGGTTACAAGGACGGCATCTCCTATCCTGGCGGTTGAACGACGCAATATAGCATCCTTTTCTGCCTCACCTATTAATGTAATATCTATAAAATTAGAATCCTCCGACCTGGTTACATTTCCTCCGATGAGGGAGGCCTGAAAAGGTCTCAGTTCTTCAATAAAGCCTTGGTAAATGTCGTCAATGTCCTTTACGGGCGTATCTTCTCTCAAGCCCAAGGACACGAGGGCATAAAGAGGGTAACCGCCCATGGCACCGATGTCGCTTATATTCATAACCATTGCGCGTCTTCCTATGTCCACGGGGGTCATATAATCCTTCAAATAATGCCTCCCTTCAATCATACAATCACAGGTAACCAGGATTTCGACACCAACTTTGGGCTGGAAGGAAGCGCAGTCATCTCCCACCCCCAGTGTTAATCCCCTGCTTTGGATCCCGGCCCTTCCTAGGAGTTTATTGATACGCTGGATCAATCCGAACTCACCTATGTCAGCCAGTGTTTGAACCATAATTCAACGCCTCTTTTAATACCCTTGTTGCCTTTTCAGGATCCTGTTTGCAACAGACTGCCGAGATTACCGCAATGCCATGCACGCCTGCCTGAATCAACTCGGGAATATTATTCGAATCCACGCCTCCTATGGCTATAAACGGTAAAGGAATCTCGTCCAATGCCTGTTTCATAACATCGATCCCGCAGACCGGGCCCGCATCATCTTTTGATGTAGTTTGGTAAACAGGTCCGAAACCTATATAATCAACAGCTTCTGCAAGACACTTTCGGGCCTCTTCGACGCTTCCTGCTGATCCCCCTATAATCTTATCATACCCCAGCAGGTGGCGGGCGAGAGGTACAGGGAAATCATCCTGACCCAAGTGAACTCCGTCCGCCCCAGATGCTATGGCTATGTCTATTCGGTCGTTTACGATGAACATTATACCGGCTTTCGAGCACAATATCTTAATTTGCTTTGCAATTTCAATCAGATCTCTGGTAGTCCCGTTCTTCTGACGAAATTGAACCGTATCCGCTCCCCCTGATATTGCCATGGCCGCAAGTTCGAGATGAGAAAAGCGATCTTGAAGCACCACATCAGTTAGTACATGAAGTCTGCCGATCTTTTTCACCTGAAGATTCTCCTTATGTCATTTTTCCTTTTAACAGATAAGGTGTCAGGTCGCAATAATATAACAGCACTTATAAGCTCGTGCTTGAAATTATATCTCTTATGTTATATAGACTCATTACGCCCTTTTTAAACAATATATTACGCGCCTTGTTGAAGAGAATTTAATACTTCATCTTACTATTGGTCATCCTGTTATAGAATCTGCATCTTGGCTAAGCAGGGAAAAGCGTGAAGCAATCTTCAAGATTGGAGGAAAACAGAAATGATAGAGTTGAATGAGGAGCAGAGAATAATCCTTAATACAGTGAAACAGATTGCCACGGAAAAGATCAAACCCATGGCAGCGGAGATAGATGAAAAAGGTGAAGTCCCCATGGATTTGATAGAAATATTCAAGGAGAACGGGCTATTGGCGCCACTTATCCCCCAGGAATATGGGGGTGTCAATTCCAGTTTTTTGCTGTTTTCTTTGATCCTGGAAGAGATTTCAAAGGTCTGCGCCTCTTGCGCGCTCATCCTTATCTCTCATGCTGATGGTCTGCTGCCCATCCTTCATAAAGCAACCCCGGAAATGAAAAGAAGGTATCTTCCGGGATTTGTCAAAGGTAAAATCGCCTGTTTTGCAGCCACCGAACCGGATGCCGGATCAGACATCCAGTCCATGAAGACTCGCGCAGTCCGCAAAGGAGACAACTATATCATCAATGGCAAAAAATGCTTTATTACCAACGCTTCTTTAGCCGATACCATAACACTTTTCGCCTATACCGATCCTGACAAGAAAACAAAAGGGATCTCGGCCTTTGCGGTGGACAAAGGGGCAAAGGGCCTCACTTACGGCAAAAATGAAAACAAGATGGGAATGAGGGGCTGTACCAATTGCGAGCTCTTTTTTGATGATGTTGTGGTCCCTGCGGAAAAGAGGATCGGGGAGGAAGGCGACGGAGTTGCTGCCATGATGATAGCACTTGAAACAGCCCGTATGTTTACTGCCTCCCAGGCGGTCGGCCTGGCGCAGGGGGCCATTGACGAGGCTATCAGATATGCCAAGGAGCGAAAACAGTTTGGGAGACCCATTTCCGGTTTCCAGGCAATCCAGTTTATGATTGCTGATATGGTAGCAAACACGGAAGCCGCCCGCCTCCTGACATATCAGGCGGCAAGATACCTTGACCAAAACGAAAGGAGTAAGATCCCGAGATTTTGCTCCATGGCCAAGTTTATTGCCTCAGATAACGCTATGAGAGTAACCACGGATGCTGTACAGGTAATGGGTGGATACGGTTATATGAAAGATAATCCTCTGGAAAGGATGATGAGAGATGCGAAGCTTATCCAGATATATGCAGGGACCAATCAGATTATGAGAGTGGTTGCATCCAGAGAGGTGTTTAAGCGACAATAAATCTCATTATATTATTGATTTATCTTCATTAATTTAAGTACTAGTTTAATATATAGAAAAAGGAAAAACAGGCATGAATGTATTGGGAATTTACGGAAGTTCCCGCAAAGGTGGAAACAGCGATCAGCTTCTGGACAACGTTCTGGAGGGAGCTGCTTTCTCCGGGGCAGAGATTAGGAAGGTCTATGCCCGGCACCTCAAGATATCAGGGTGTCAAGCGTGCGGTGGATGTAACAAGACAGGTAAATGTATTGTCGATGATGAAATGCAATCTATTTATCCCCTTTTTGATTGGGCTGATATTATCTTTTTGGCTTCCCCTATCTATTTTTATGGCCTTTCCGGACAGGTCAAGCTGATGATAGACAGGGCTCAGGCAATGTGGTCCAAGAGAATGCTGGAAAAGGATTCTGAAGCCAGGAAGAGATACGACCGGGGCAAAGGTTATTTGATAGCAGTAGGTGCTACACGGGGTAAAAACCTTTTTAAGGGGAGCCAATTGACTGCCAAGTATTTTTTCGAGGCGCTGGACATGAGCTACGAAGGAGGTATCTTTTTCAGCAGCCTTGACAATAAATCAGCAGTTAAGAGGAACCCGGAGACCTTGCAGGAGGCCTATGATCTGGGACGACAGGCTGTATCCTCTTAACGTAGGATAGCGCGGATATTTGTCTTTATCTTTTCAATCCCCGCCCTTGCTAACGAGGTATTACCGAATCTTTTTGAAAATGATTCCCTGTCCATATTAAGGAATGCATCGGTGGGGGGAAGCATGATCTCCCTTGTTTTTCCATTCCTGTTAAAAGGGCATGCCTCCTGGCATCCGTCGCATCCAAAAAAACAGTCTTCCATCAATTTACCTTCATCCTTTTTGAGATCTTTTCTATTCTCTATGGTCAGATATGACAGGCATTTGGAGGCATCGATCCAAAAAGGTCTTTCCAGGGCACCGGTTGGGCAGGCATCAAGGCATCTGGTGCATGATCCGCAAAGGTTCTTCATGGGCTCAACGGGTGAAACCCTCACAGGAGCCGTAGTCAATATCTCCGCCAGGAAAAAGTATGACCCGAAACCAGGTATTATCAGCATGTTGTTTTTCCCGATAAAACCTATTCCGGAAGAATAGGCAAGGCTTCTCTCTAGGATAGGGGGTGAATCAACACAGATTCTGGTTCTAGAGCCTTTATAGGCATCCTTTATCATTGACGTCAGTTCCCCGCAGATAGCCTTCAATCTGTGATGATAGTCTTCCTTGTCAGGCTGGCTGTATCTTGATACACTCAGGCCGTCGGGTGTGCATGGTTTCTTTGAGGAATAAGGATAGGCCAGCGATACAATCAGATTACAGCCTCTCAGCAAAAGCACCGGATTCTCCCTTACCTCAAGATTCCTTTCCATCCAGGACATATCAGCATGCCTATGTGCGGATAACCATGACAGGAATCTGTCAAAATAAGGCGGCTTACTAGGGGTGGTAAAACCTATCCCGATAAAACCGAGATCTCGGGCCCTTTCTATTATTTCCTCTTTCATTTCAGCTAATTTTGAGGTAAGAGGGGCGCATCTAGGTCATATGGAGTCAGGACCTCAAAGCCATCTTCGGTTACATGGTATGTCTGTTCGAACTGGGCGGAAAGGGAACCGTCATCCGTAACGGCTGTCCAGCCGTCATCCAGGATATGAAGTTCTCTTTTCCCTAGATTGATCATAGGTTCGATGGTAAACACCATACCAGGGACGCAGCCGTGGCTTTCGGCATAGGTTTGTATGGCCCACCCTATATCACCAATCTTTTTCCCGGGACGTACCATGGCCCTTCCCGCTTTTAGACTTTCTCTGGCCACACTGACAATCTTCTTAGCATCGGAGGAGGGTGGTCCGACAAAAAAGGTCTTGTTTGCATCTGCGTAATATCCGTTTAGTATAGGAGTGACATCTATATTGACGATATCTCCCTCCTTTAAAATACGGCTGTCCGGTATGCCGTGGCATATGACCTCGTTTACTGAAATACAAACACTCTTCGGATAACCGCGATAGTTAAGAGGAGCAGGAATCGCTCCGTTCTTAATGGTGAATTCATGAACAAGGGTATTGATATCATCCGTTTTTACACCAGCCTTGACATAAGGTTCCACTATTTCAAGGGTCTTAACCGCCAATCTACCCGCTACCTTTATTGCCTCTATATCGGATTCCTCTTTTAACCTGATGTTATATTTTTTGACGTAGTCCTCTTTTACATCCGCGTTTTTTGCTGAGTTTTCCTTGTCCATACAGCATTTCTTGTATTTTTTCCCGCTACCGCATGGACACGGATCGTTTCTTCCTACTTTCATAATTCTGTCCCCAGTGGATAATTGTGTCTCTAAAGTTAACAGGTATCATTTTTTTAAAGGGAATGCAATTACACATTAGCTGGGCAATATCCTATAAAGACAGGAACGGGCAATTAACCGGATGGCCAAGAGCAAGCGAATATTTATTGTTTGTCAATAAAAATCAACGATAATCATAGAAATATATGACGATTGCAGTTTTTAAAGTAAAAAATCGATATCTATAACCAAGATTGATGATCAAATAATTATTGGACATGCACCCATATACATATTCCGGAAAATAGTGCATCAGTGCACAAGCTTTTAAGCAACTTCGTTGTCCGAAGCAAAAGGCAATGTTACAGCTTATGTTACAATTGGTATCCGGTTGATGGACATAATACAATATATGGTGCTTTCCTGAACAGGGTCTAAATTCAATCATTATTGGCATGAGTATTGCCGTAGATACGGCTTTGACTATCTTATTCGAAAGGCGGCGATATTCATCTCAGAATCTATCTATCGGCAACGCAAACCCCAAAGCTCCCCATATTACCAATGTGTTGAAGACAATTTTGAAAGGTTCGAACAGGTTTATGAGGACCGGTTTGAGCGGGAATATGGATTCTTCCGTCCTTATGTAAAGAAGGTGATTTACCGTTACCTGGACTGTGGAATTCTGCATAATGGATTTGCAAGGGTCCGATGCAAGGACTGCGGTCATGAGTATCTTTTAGCCTTCTCGTGCAAGCGCCGCCATTTCTGCCCTTCCTGCCATCAGAAGCGTGTTGTGGAATTCGGTGAGTGGCTCTGTGGAGAAGTGCTCAAGGCTGTGCCCCATCGTCATTTCGTTTTCAGCATACCAAAGATCCTCCGCAGGTATTTCCTCTATGACCGCAAACTCCTTACCGAACTGAGCCGTTGCGCATGGAGAGCCTTAAATCTGTTTCTCATGGAAAATGTGCATCA